>Ga0136633_1000316_pt1 | contig 36849 bp, 33 predicted proteins | sample AntDrymeUQ832206_2_FD_105494 | JGI IMG/M metagenome (GOLD analysis project Ga0136633, IMG submission 105494) | Polar desert sand microbial communities from Dry Valleys, Antarctica - metaG UQ83 (22.06) | ecosystem: Environmental > Terrestrial > Soil > Desert | place: Antarctica: Dry Valley... | reverse complement strand
GTGATGGGGACCGAGGATGAGCAGCGGGAGACGGCCGAGGCGCTGGATCACGCCGCCCCCCATCTTCAGGGCCAGGTGGGCGGTCAGGTCCGTATGAAGTACACCCCGATCCTCACGTTCACCCCGGACGAGGCGGTGGAGCGGGGCCTGCGAATGTCGCAGCTCCTGCACGAGCTCGAGCAGGAGCCTCCCGTGGTGATCGACCAACCGATCGAGGAGCCGTTGTGAGCCAGGGGATCGAGGCGGTCGCCGAGGCACTGGCCGGGGCCAGGACCATCGTCGCCGTCGGCCACGTCGGGCCGGACGGCGACGCCCTCGGCTCGATGATCGGCATCGCCCGCAGCGCCACGCTCTCCGGCAGGCAGGCATGGTGCACGTTCGGGGAGCCGTTCGTCATGCCCCACACCCTTCGCTTCCTCGACACCGAGGGGCTGGTCCCGGTCAGCCAGGTGCCGGAGACGTTCGATCTGCTGGTGGTTCTGGACTGCGCCGAGCGGAGCCGGCTGGGGAGCGCCGCTCCCATCGCCGAGCGGGCGGGGGCGGTCGCCGTCATCGACCACCATGTCACCCACGAGGCGTTCGGCGACGTCTCCTGGATCGATCCCCATGCCGGGGCAACGGCCGAGCTGGTCGCCAGGGTGCTGGCCCACCTCGGCTGGCCGATCGACCGCGGGGTCGCCGAGGCGCTCTACGCCGGGATCGTCACCGACACCGGCCGGTTCCAGTACTCATCGACCAGCCCCGGTGTGCACCGGATCGCCGCCTACCTGCTCGAGGCCGGGGTGGCTCCCGATCGCATCGGCCAGCACCTGTTCGCCGAGGTTCCCTTCGGCTACCTCGGGCTTGCCGCCGCCGTGCTGGGGAGGACCGTCCTCGAGCCGGAGCGGTCGCTGGTTTGGTCCAGCCTCACCGCCGCCGACCTCGCCGCCGCCGAGATCTCCTACGAGCAGGCGGACGGGCTGATCGACCTGATCAGGATCGCCGAGGAGGCCGGGGTCGCCCTGCTCCTGCGCCAGCTCGACGGGGCCAACACCAAGGGCAGCCTGCGCTCCCGGGGCGAGGTCGACGTGGCGGCGGTGGCCTCCAAGCTGGGCGGTGGCGGCCACCACAACGCCTCGGGGTTCACCGTGCCCGGGAGCATCGAGCAGGCCATCGAGCTGGTGCGCGAGGCGATGCGGTGAGCCGCATCGACGGGTTTCTGCTGGTCGACAAGCCGAAGAGGTGGACGTCGCACGATGTCGTGGCCAAGGTGCGCGGCATCGCCGGTCAGAAGAAGGTGGGGCACGCCGGGACGCTCGACCCGATGGCAACCGGTCTGCTGGTGCTGGCTCTGGGGCGGGCCACCCGCCTGCTCCGCTTCGTACAGGAGGCGCCCAAGGAGTACGTTGCCACCGCCCGGTTCGGGGTGGCCACCGACACCCTCGACGCAGCCGGGGCCGTCCTCTCCCGGGAGCCGATGGCGGTGACCGAGAACGATGTGAACGCCGTGCTCGGCCGCTTCACCGGTCGCATCCTCCAGGTGCCGCCGATGGTGTCGGCGCGCCGGGTGGGCGGACGCAGGCTCTACGCCATGGCGCGCCAGGGCATCGAGGTGGAGCGCGAGGCGCGTCCGGTGACCGTCCACGACATCGAGGTGATCGACTTCGCCCCCTGCGACTACCCGGAGGTCACCCTCCGGGTCCGCTGTTCCACCGGGACCTACATCCGTACCCTGGCCGACGATCTGGCCGGGGCGCTTGGCGGGCGGGCCCACCTCACCTCCCTGCGGCGCACCGGCAACGGCGGCCATCGGGTCGGCTCGGCGCACACCGTCGACGCCCTCACCCTGGCCGCCGACGAGGAGCGGCTGACCGATCTGGTGCTGTCCCCCGCAGACGGCCTACCCGATCTCCCCGCGGTCATCGTCGATCCGGACACCGCAGAGGGGGTGAGGCATGGCGTCCCCTTCGCCAGCCGCGCCCTCGGCGACGGTGCCCCCGGCGACGGTGTCGTCCGTCTCACCGACGGCGCCGGCGGGCTGCTCGCCGTCTACACCATCGACGGGGTGAGGGCCATGCCCGAGGTGGTGCTGTCGTGAAGGTGGTGGAGGGCCCGTACCGGTCGTGGCCTGCGCCGGAGCGGCGGGCGGCGGTGACGGTCGGGGTCTACGACGGGGTCCACCGTGGCCACCGGGCGGTGATCGTCTCCCTCGGCGAGGTCGCCGCCGGGATGGGCCTAGCCCTCACCGTGGTCACCTTCCGGAACCACCCGGCCACCCTGCTGGCTCCCGACCGGGTCCCGGCCAGGCTCACCACGCTCGACCAGCAGCTCGACCAGTTCGAGGAGCTGGGGGTGGATCAGGTGGCGGTGCTCGACTTCGACGACGAACTGCGCCAGCTCTCCTCCGCAGCCTTCGTCACCGAGGTGCTGGTCGACGCCCTCGACTGCGCCTTGGTGTCGGTCGGGGAGGACTTCCGCTTCGGGTTCGGCCAGGAGGGCGACGTCGACCTGCTCACCCGGCTGGGCGCCGCCCATGGGTTCACCGTGGCCCCGGTGGCGCTGGTGGGCGATGCCGGGGGGGCGTTCCGCGCCTCGGACGTCCGAACCGCCCTGGCGGAAGGCGATCTGGGAACCGCAGGGCACATCCTGGGGAGGCGGTTCATGGTCAGGGGCACGGTGGTGCGCGGCGACGGTCGGGGCCGGTCGATCGGCTATCCCACCGCCAACCTGGTGCTGGCCCCCGGCCAGGCGGTCCCCCGGCGGGGCGTGTATGCGGTGTGGGTCGGGCTCGGCGACGGCACCGCGGCCGGGGTGGCCAACATCGGGGTGCGGCCGACGTTCGGCGCAACCGCCGAGGTGCTCGAGGTCCACCTGCTCGACGCCGACATCGACCTGTACGACCGGGTGGTGGAGGTGGAGTTCGTCTCCCGCATCCGGGAGGAGCGACGGTTCGACGGGATCGACGCGCTGGTGGCCCAGATCGGCCGCGACGCCGAGGAGGCGGCCCGGCTTCTGGCGGCCGAGGCGGGATCGCTTCCGTGACCCGTTCCCGGGTCGCCTCCGGCTCGCCGTACGAGACCCGGTACGGGTTCAGTCGGGCGGTCCGAGTGGGCGACCGGGTGTTGGTGGCCGGCACCGCCCCGGTTCCGGCGCCGGGTGGGGAGGTGGCCGCAACCGCCTACGACCAGATGCTCCGCTGCGGCGAGATCGCCGTCGCCGCCATGGCCGAGCTGGGCGCCCGCCCCGAGGACGTGGTTGGTACCAGGATGTTCATCGTGGAGGCCGCCGACGCCGACGGGGTGGGCCGGGCCCACGCCGAGCTGTTCGGCACCGCCTCCCCTGCCGCCACCATGGTCGTGGTGGCCGGTCTGCTCGACCCCACCTGGCTGGTCGAGGTCGAGATCGAGGCCCTGATCGAGCGCTGATACCGACCGCCGGGGGCCGGCTGGCCTGGGACCTGGAACACCTCCCTGGCCCCGAAGGCGCCCTTGCTGGGAGCCCCGTGGCCGAACTTCAGCGAATTGGTACTCGCCAGGGGTACGGCGAACCTTAGGTTCGGCAGAAGCCGCCAGAAGCCGCCGCCGTGGCTGAACTTCAGCGGATTACGTGTCGTGGCGACACGCAGGAACCTTAGGTTCGCAGAAGCCGCCCTTCGCCGGCCGGCTAGATGTCGACCGCGGTGCCGATCTCGACGACTCGCTCGGTGGGGAGCTTGAAGTAGGCGGCGGCGCTGCGGGCGTTGCGGTGCATGAACTGGAACACGCGCTCGGAGACCGTGCTCAGCCCGAACCCTGGGCGGCTCACCGTCGACTCCGTTCCCAGGAAGTAGGTGGTGTGGAGCGGGTCGAACCCCACCTCGGCGATGAGATGCCCCAGCTCCATCGGGACGTTCGGCTCCTCCATGAACCCGTACCTCAGGGTCACCTGGTAGAACCGGCTCCCCAGATGCACGACCTCTTCGCGCCGGGCGCGGGGGACCCGTGGGGTGGTCTCGATACGGACGGCGAGGAAGACCACCGACTCGTGGATCGCCTCGTTGTGGCGCAGGTTGGCCAGGAAGGCCGGCGGAACCCGACCCTTGATGGGGAACAGGTAGACCCCGGTGCCGTTGATCCGCCGCAGGTCGGTCTTGCGGGACAGGCTGGAGATCACGGCGGGAAGGGGCTGCTCGCCACGGCGGAGCATCCTGGCCACATGCGCCCTTCCCACCCTCCAGGTGCGCATCAGGGCGTAGAGCAGGGCGGCCAGCACCAGCGGGAACCAGCCGCCGGCCGGGATCTTGACCAGGTTGGCGGAGAGGAAAGTCAGGTCGACGAGGAGGAACCCGCTGATGATGACCCCCACCTTGGCCCGGCTCCAACCCCAGTGCTCCCTGGCGTACACCCCGATGAGGATGCTGGTGATGAACATGGTTGCGATGACAGCCACGCCGTAGGCGGCCGCCAGGTTGGCCGAGGTGCGGAACCCGAGGACCAGCCCGACGCAGGCGAGGAGCAGACCCCAGTTCACCGTGGGGACGTAGACCTGGCCGTGGGCCTCCTCGGAGGTGTGTCGGACATCCATGCGGGGGATGAAGTCGAGCTGGACCGCCTGGTGGGTGAGCGAGAACACCCCCGAGATCAACGCCTGGCTGGCGATGATGGTCGCCCCCGTCGCCAGCCCGATCAGCGGGTACAGCGCCCACCCAGGGGCGAGCAGGAAGAACGGGCTCCGCACCGCCTCGGGGTCGTTGAGCAGGAGGGCCGCCTGCCCGGCGTAGTTGAGCAGCAACGCCGGCATCACCACGGCGAACCAGCCCCGCTTGATCGGCCGGGCCCCGAAGTGCCCCATGTCGGCGTACAGCGCCTCACCGCCGGTCACCACCAGGAAGACCGAGCCGAGGGCGATGAAGGCTCTGGTGGTGTGATCGGCGATGAATTCGTAGGCGTACCACGGGTTGACCGCGGCGAGCACGCCCGGCTCGTCGAGAACCCGCATCAACCCGAGGACGGCGATCACCGCGAACCAGACCAGCATCACCGGGCCGAAGAGCCTGCCGACCACGTGGGTCCCGCGATGCTGGATCGAGAACAGCGCCACCAGGATGACCAGGGCGGCCGGCACCACGTACCTGGCCAGCGACGGCGCCGCCAACTCGACCCCCTCCACGGCGGAGAGCACGGAGATGGCCGGGGTGATCGCCCCTTCCCCGGAGAGCATGGCGGCGCCGAACAGCCCGAGCATCACCAGCCTCGCCCGACGCACCCGGTCCGGCGCCGTGGGGGCGACCAGGGCGGTGAGCGAGAGGATGCCCCCCTCGCCGTCGTTGTCGGCCCGCATCACCACCGAGACGTACTTGATGGCGATGATGAGTACCAGCGCCCAGAAGATCAGCGACAGCACCCCGAGCACACTGGCGTCTTGCACCGGGATGTTGTGCTCCTCGGTGAAGACCTCCCGGAAGGCGTACAGCGGGCTGGTGCCGATGTCGCCGTACACCACCCCGATGGCGCCGATGGTGAGCGGGAGCATGGCCCCCCGGGGGCCGTGGGTGGTTGGGGGAGGTACGGCTGCAGGGGGCGCTGCTGGCATGCGAAGTCGGAATCCTACTCGCCCCTCGGAGGGATGCATCGTCGGGGCGAGGTTGGCGGAACGGCCCTCTCCGGCTACACTTGCGGCTCGGACGTTCGTCCGCCGCACCTCCGCGTGATGGGTCTCACCGCCGCAGCGCGATGCTCGGGCCCATCGGTCGGAATGCCCCCTGTCGTGAAGGACACGCAGTTGAAAGAGAAGCAGACCATCATCGAATCGTTCGGTTCCCACCAGGCCGACACCGGATCCCCTGAGGTCCAGGTCGCCCTGCTGACCGAGCGCATCAACCACCTCACCGAGCATCTGCGGTCGAACCAGAAGGATCACCACAGCCGGCGAGGATTGCTGACGATGGTCGGCAAGCGGCGCCGTCTGCTCGGCTACCTGCGCAATCAGGACGTCGAGCGCTACCGCTCCCTCATCGCCAGGCTGGGCCTGCGCCGATAAGGGTGTCGAGGGTCGGACGGCTCGCCCGTCCCACCCGCACGGAGCCGTACCGACTCGGTCGGCGGCCCGAAGCAGAAGCAGGGGACACCCACCAGTTGTCAGTGGCGGGCGCTCTCGGATCCCCCGACCGGGAGCTCCCACCACTGCCAATTGGTCAGTGTCTCCTCCAACAACAGAGGAGAACACGCGTGGCAGAGACCACCGTTCGTGGCCGGATAGGCGACAAGGAAGTCGTCTTCTCGGCGGGCAAGCTCGCCCAACTCGCCGATGGGGCCGTCGTGGCCACCGTCGGCAACACCGAAGTGATCGTCACCGCAACGGCCAGCAGGTCGGTGCGCGAGGGACAGGACTTCTTCCCGCTCACCGTCGACGTCGAGGAGCGGATGTACTCCGTGGGTCGGATCCCCGGCTCGTTCTTCCGACGTGAGGGACGCGCCACCGAGAAGGCGACGCTCACCGCCCGCCTCATCGACCGGCCGCTCCGCCCGGCGTTCGCCGACGGTTACCGGTGCGAGACCCATGTCGTCGCCACCATCCTGGCGGCCGACCTGGTCAACCCCTACGACGTTCCGGCACTCAACGCGGCGTCTGCGGCCCTGACCGTCAGCGCCATCCCGTTCCTGGGTCCCATCGGCGCCGTCCGACTGTCGCTGCGTGACGGCGACTGGATCGCTTTCCCAACCTACGAGGAGATGGACGAGTCCGTCTTCGAGATCGTGGTTGCCGGGAGGCGCAACGAGGCCGGCGGTGTCGACATCGCCATGGTCGAGGCCGGTGCCACCGAGAACGGGTACCGGATGGTCCAGGACGGCGCCCCCGCCAGCGACGAGGAGACCGTGGCCCGGGGTCTCGAGGAGGCCAAGGACCACATCGCCGCCATCGTCGACCTCCAGCTCGAGCTGCGCCGACAGCTCGGCGAACCGGAGCCGGTGGAATGGCCCGTGGTCGAGGACTACTCGGCCGAGGTGTACGAGCGGGTCACCGCCATCGCCCGCCCCAGGCTGGAGGCGATGGGGACCATCTCGGACAAGACCCAGCGGCTGCTCACCGAGAAGCGGGTCGCCGACGAGGTGATGGCCGAGCTGGCGATCCCCGAGGACGACGCCGCCATGGCGGCCGCATCGAAGAGGGCCTTCCGGGCGGTGCAGAAGACCGTGATGCGGGACCGGGTGGTCCGTGACGGCATCAGGCTCGACGGCCGCGGCCTCACCGACGTCCGGGCGCTCACCATCGAGGTGGGGGTGCTCCCCGAGGTCCACGGGTCGGGTCTGTTCCAGCGGGGCGAGACCCAGGTGCTCAACGTCACCACGCTGGGCATGACCAAGATGGAGCAGATGCTCGACACCATCTCTGTCGAGGAAACCAAGCGCTACATGCACCACTACAACATGGCGCCGTTCGCCACCGGCGAGACCGGCTTCATGCGCGGCCCCAAGCGGCGTGAGATCGGGCACGGAGCCCTCGCCGAGCGAGCCTTGTTCCCGGTGATCCCACCGGTCGAGGACTTCCCATACGCCTTCCGCCTCGTGTCAGAGGTGCTGATGTCGAACGGGTCGTCCTCGATGGCATCGGTGTGCGGCTCGTCGCTGTCGCTGATGGACGCAGGTGTGCCCATCGCCGCTCCGGTGGCGGGCATCGCCATGGGGCTGATCGCCCACGACGGCCGGTTCGTCACGCTGACCGACATCCTCGGCGCCGAGGACGACCTAGGCGACATGGACTTCAAGGTGGCGGGGACTCGTGACATGATCACCGCGCTCCAACTCGACACCAAGATCGAGTCGCTGCCCGCCGACGTGCTCATCGAGGCGATGCACCAGGCCCGCGACGCCCGGCTGTTCATCCTCGACGCGATGACCGCGGTCATCGCCGAGCCTCGGGCCGAGCTCGCCCCCAACGCCCCCAAGATCGAGTCGATCGTGATCCCGAGGGACCGCATCGGCGAGGTCATCGGGCCGAAGGGCAAGGTCATCCGTGAGCTCGAGGAGGAGACAGGCGCCACCATCGAGATCGACGACGACGGCACGGTCCGGGTCGGCGCCGCCGACACCGCCTCGATGCAGCTCGCCAAGGAGCGCATCCTCGCCATCGGCTTCCCGCCGGAGGCGAACGTGGGCGAGATCTACCAGGGCGAGGTGGTGAACATCACCAAGTTCGGTGCGTTTGTCAACATCCTGCCGGGGCGTGACGGTTTGCTCCACATCTCCAAGATGGGTGGCGGCCGCCGCATCGCCGTGGTCGAGGATGTCCTCGCCCTCGGTGACAAGGTCCAGGTCGTGGTCCGCGAGATCGACGACAGGGGCAAGGTCAGCCTCGACCTCGCCGAAGGGGTCGAGCTCGAGATGAAGCCCGGCGCCAAGCCCCTCGAGGCCTCGGACAGCGGAGGCGGCTACGACGATCGCAGGCGCGACAGCGGTGGCCGTCGCGACGGTGGACGCGATCGCGGAGGTCGTGACAGCGGCCGGCGCGACCGTGACAGCAGGGGCGGTCAGGGCGGTGGCTCCGACAGCCGTTCGGACAGCAGGAGCGGTGAGAGCCGTTCCGGCAGCCCGACCTCGTCCGGGTCGCGCACCGTGGTCTCCTTCGAGGACGACTTCGAGAGCGGCTTCTAGGACCCGGTCCCGAACCGAGACGCGACTGGGCCCTCCCCATCGGGGAGGGCCCTTCGCTTTCTTGGTTGGGAGAACCCGCGGTCAGTCGTCGAGGATGAACGTCAGCTTCATGTCGACCCGGAAGTGCTTGATGGTGCCGTCGTCGGCAAGCTCGACCTTGTGCTCGGAGATCCACGCTCCCTTGATGCCGTCCACCGTCTTCTGCGCCTTGGCCAGACCCTTGCGGATGGCGTCCTCGAAGGATCCGGGGGAAGTCGATGTGATCTCGATCACCTTGGCAACAGACACGAAGCAGCTCCTTTCGGTGGGCTCTGTCAGGGCAGGCTACTCCAGGGGCCGGCCTCACGGGAAGAGGCTCCGCCGGTGGGTGGAGACTCGGCGGTTGGGGTTGGGGTCCCCAACCGCATCGCGATGAGGCGTCAGCCGAAGAGCCATGGGTACTGAGGCTCCGCCGGTGGGTGGAGACTCGGCGGTTGGGGTTGGGGTTGGGGTCCCCAACCGCATCGCGATGAGGCGTCAGCCGAAGAGCCATGAGTACAGCGAATCTCCTCTTGTGAATCGAACATATGTTCGATAGAGTGTGAAGCCCGGAGGAACAGGTGGCGAGAGATGCCAGCAACCAGCACGTTGACCATGGCACCGACCAGAGCGCCCGAACATGTCGCCGCCACCGACCTCACCCGATCGGATCGGGACGACACCGTCGCCATGCTCCGCCGCCTTCTTCCCGCCTCGCCGCCCCGGGAGACCGTCCCGTTAGTTCCCGTCCCCGGTCAGGTGGTCGGGCTGCACGGCCCCGCCGGAATGGGGCTGACCCGGTTGGGGCTGTCGATGGCGGCGGGGGCAGCCACCGAGGGCTCCGTGGCCTGCGTCGACGTGCGCGGCTGGCTGTGCCCCTCGGCCGCCTGGGAGGTGGGGATCGACCCGGACCGCCTGGTGGTGGTGCGCTGCGACGACCCGGTGACCTGGGCCCGGGTGGTGGCAGGGTTGCTCGACGGGATGGGCGCCGTATATGCCGAGGTTCCCCGCCAGGTGAAGGAGGCCCCGCTGCGCACCCTGGCCTCTGCGGTACGGAGCAAGGGGACCCCGCTGGTGCTCAACCCGCTGTCGGGGATGTTGCCGGGCGGGTTGGCCCAGCTCCGGCTGGAGGGACGCCGGATCAGCTGGGAGGGGACCGGGGCCGGGCACGGACGGCTGCTGCGCCGGCGGCTGGTGCTGGAGGCGTCGGGGAAGGCGGTCAAGGGGATGACCCGGATCATCGAGGTGGAGGACCATGGAGCGGACGCTCTTCGTGTGGTATCCCGACTGGGCACTGCGCCGGCCCGATACGCCGCCGGGTGAGCCGGCCCAAGCGATCGGAGCCGACCATCGGGTGGTTGCGGTCAACCCCGAGGCCGCCGCCGCCGGGGTGACCGTGGGGATGCGCCGCCGCCAGGCCGAGGCCATCTGCCCTGCGATCCGCTCCCTGGCGAGCGACCCGACCGCCGAGGCGGTCGGCTTCGAGCCGGTGGTGCGCGCCGTCGAGGGGTTGATCCCCCGGGTCGAGGTGGTGCAGCCGGGGATGCTGCTGGCTCCGGTCACCGGCGCCGTCCGCTACTTCGGTGACGAGTGGGTCCTGGTGGGGCGGGTGGTCGAGGCGATCGAAGCGGTGGCCGGGCCCGGCCACCGGATCGGGCTCGCCGCCGGGCCGTTCTCCGCCCGCTGCGCCGCCGAGATGGCGATGGGGGAGCCGCTGGTGGTCGAGGACGACCGCAGTTTCCTCCGCTCGCTCGACGTGGCCTCGCTTGGCCGGGAGGAGCTTGCCGCCACCTTTCGCTGGCTGGGGATCACCACCCTGGGACAGCTTGCCGATCTGCCCCGCCAGGCGATGGTCACTCGCTTCGGCGCCGATGGGTTGGATGCGCATCGGTTGGCCAGGGGTGAGGACCGCAGACCGCAACCCAGGGAGATCCCGGTCGATCTGGCGGTGGAGGAGCGGTTCGACCCGCCGCTCGACAACCTGGAGCAGGCCGCCTTCGTGGGGAGGGCTCTGGCCCACCGGCTTCTCACCGAGACCGGTCGCTGGGGATCGACCCCTTTCCGGGTGGTGGTCGAGGCGGAGTCTGCTGGCGGCGCCACCCGATCCCGCACCTGGCGCAACACCGATCCCTTCGACGAGGCGACGCTTGGCGACCGGATCCGCTGGCAGCTCGCCGCCTGGCTCGACGAGGCCCGGCTGCGCAGCGGGCCGGGGATCGGTGGCGGGGTGGTGCGACTGCGACTGGCCCCCGCCGACCTCTCCGACCGGGGCAGGCAGCTCGCCCTCCACGAGGACGCCAGGAGGGCGGCCGAGACCCATCGCACCCTGGTCCAGACCCAGGCGCTGGTCGGCCCCGACCGGGTGCTGGTCGCCCGTCCCCAGGGGGGACGCGACCCGGGGGACCGGGTCCAGTGGAGCCGGTGGGACGATCCTCCCCCCGCCCCCGCCGGCGATCCGGCGGCGCCATGGCCCGGGGCGGTCCCGACACCGTCCCCCGCCCTGGTCCCGGACGGGGCGGTTCCCCTCGAGGTGGAGTGGGACGGGGGGATGCCGGAACGGGTCCGGCTGGGGAGCCGGTGGGAGCCGGTGCTGTCGTGGGCGGGGCCGTGGCGTCGGCTGGGGCGGTGGTGGGACGGGCAGCCACCTGCCGACCGCTACCAGATCGTCACCTCGGCCGGGGCCTTCCTGTGCGAGGTCAGGGAAGGCGCCACCTGGCTGACCGGCATCTACGACTGACCGACGCAACTGCTGCACGGCCTGCCCGGCTCAGTGGTGACCCGGTGCTGGCGCCCGACCTGGCCCCTCGACCCGGGACCTGTTGGCATTGGTGGCGGTCGTCTCCGGGGATACCGAGCGTGCCCTGATCGCGGCGCAGGCCGGCTCGGGCCAGGTGCTGGTGACCAGCACCACCCTGGACCTCGTGCTGGGTGGAAGCCAAGTCCTCAGAGACGCCGGGATCCGCCGTCTGAAGGGTCTGGAGGACGATTGGCGGCTCTACGAGGTCGCCGGCTGAGCGCCGACCCGGCCGAACCGGACGGGTCTCGGCTCAACCGATGGCGTCTTCGGGCAACGCCGAGGCGACCGCATCCCGGACCCGGTTCTTGAGGGCGTTGATGTCGAGCACGGTGAGGTCGCGGGTGGGGATGGGCTGGTGGACGACGGCCCTGGCGAGGCTCGGGTAGATCAGCCTCGATCCGGGGGGCCAGGCCTGCCAGGTGCCGTGGATGGTGACCGGCACCACGGGGAGCTGGTTGGTGATGGCGATACGGAAGGCGCCCTTCTTGAACGGGGCCAGCTTCCCGTCGTCGCTCCTGGTGCCCTCGGGGAAGATGATCAGCGAATGGCCCCGGCGCTTGGCGGCGGCCACCCCCTCGTTGATCTCGGCGTGGGCGGCCGATTGGCTCTGCCGGTCGGTCTTGATGATCCCGATCCGGGTCATCGCCTGGGCCAGGACCGGGATCTGGTAGAGCTCCTTCTTGGCCAGGAACCGGATCGGCACCGGGGCGGTGAGCAGCATCACCGGGATGTCGAAGTTGGAGAGGTGGTTGGCGACGAACACGTACTGCCGGCTGGGATCGACGTGCTCCTGCCCTTCGATCTCGAGACGGAGCGGGGCGGTGCGGAGAAAGAGCCGGCTCCAGAAGCGGATGATCCTCTCGATCTGCGGGGCGTCCTTCTCGATGTACGAGATCACCAGCACGACCAGGGCGAACAGGAGGGTGGAGATCAGGAAGGGCCCCAGGAGCAGCACGGTGCGGACGCTGGGGAGGATGCGGCGGAGCATCGGACTAAGTTAGCCATACCGACCAGGGGGACCCGATGCGATCGCTCACAGTGGCTCAGGCGCGGCGTTTCGCTCTCGCCGCCCAGGGTTTCGGCGTGCGGCGACCGGCCGGCCGGGTCGACGTTCGCCATTTTCGCCGGCTGTTCGACCGGATCGGGCTGCTCCAGCTCGACTCGGTCAACGTGCTTGCCAGGGCCCATTACCTGCCGGTGTTCGCCCGGCTGGGGCCGTACGACCGCGACGCCCTCGACCGGTTCACCACCGCCTCCGGCGAGGTCTTCGAGTACTGGGCGCACATGGCATCGCTGCTCCCCATCGACACCTATCCCCTGTACCGGCATGCCATGGCCGACGAGCCGGCGTGGGGGGTGGTGCAGCGGCTCGAGACACAGCATCCCGGCTACGTCGAGTCGGTGTACCGCCAGGTCGTCGACCGCGGCCCGCTGACGGTCTCCGATCTGGCCAACCCGGGCACCCGCACCGCCTCGTGGTGGGGGTGGGGCCCGGGCAAGATCGCTCTCGACCGGTTGTACATCACCGGCCGCATCGCCACCTACCGCGGCCCCAACTTCATCAAGATGTTCGATCTGCCGGCGCGGGTGATCCCACCGGCGCAGCTCGACGGGGAGATGGTCCCTGCCCATGTGGCCTACCGTCTCCAGCTGCTGCGGGCGGCACGGCACCACGGCATCGGCACCGTGGCCGACCTGGCCGACTACTACCGGATCAAGGTCCCGGTCGCCCGTCCCCTGCTCGCCCAGCTCGCCGCCTCGGGTGAGTTGGAGCAGGTCGAGGTCGCCGGCTGGAAGGGCCCGGTGTATCTGCATCCCGAGGCGGTGCCGCTCCGCCGGACGCGGGGGACGGCGCTGCTCAGCCCGTTCGACCCGCTGGTGTGGCACCGTGATCGCACCGAGCGGTTGTTCGACTTCTTCTACCGGATCGAGATCTACGTGCCGGAGCCGAAGCGGGTCCACGGCTACTACGTGCTCCCCTTCCTACTCGACGGCGACCTGGTGGCCAGGGTCGACCTGAAGGCGGATCGCCAGGGCTCCCGGCTTCTGGTGCGCGGGGCATACGCCGAGCCCGGCGTCGACCGGATGCACGTGGCACGCCAGCTGCGCTCCGAGCTGGAGACGATGGCCGGCTGGCTCGGGCTCGGCGAGGTCGAGATCGCCGATCGGGGCGACCTGGCGGAGCCCCTGCGGTTTTCTTAGGACCGAAACGCGTCATGCATGACGCGTTTCGGTCCTAAGAACGTGGGTGGCGCCCCGACCTCGCCGACCTCGCTACCCAGCGAGGGCCCGCCGTTCAGATGTCGAAGACGAAGACCCGGCCCAGGGTGAACGGGATCCGCACCGACGATCCCCGGTTCCAGTCGAGGAGCAGGAGATGCCCGGCCTCCTCGTTCTGGGTGATGAGGTAGACGCCGTCCCTGCTGAAGCCGATGACCCGGTCGGCGTCGACGAAGGTGCGGATGACCCTGTTGGAATGCAGGCGGGAGGTGGTCACCACCATCCGGCCGTCCTGGTGCGCCACCATGGCCACGGCCGCCCCGTCGGGGGTGAAGACGAAGCCGACGGTGCCGGAGGCCATGGTCTGCTGGTCGAGGAGGAACCGGGCGCTGGTCGGGATCTGATCGGGCCCGACCACCACCGCCGTGGTCAGGCCGAGGTCCCGCTCTCCGATCAGCATCACCTCGCCGACGAAACCGAGCTCCTCGTCGGTGTGACCGGCTGCGATCGCCGCCCGGTACGAGGCGATCCGGGGCTGGATCACCATCTCCCCGTTGGGGCCGACCGCGGTCGGCAACCCCGGGAACGATCGGTGGGGCCGCCCTTCGGCGTCGAGGAGGATGGCGATGTGGAGCAGCTCGCTGGTGGTGGCACCCTCATCGCTCTCCAGGTCGGGCACCTCCCACAGCCGCAGCGACGGCTCCACCAGGCGTGACAGCAGGAACCCCCAGTCCCCCCAGGCGACCAGCTCGGCGCGGCCGGGCGACGGTCCCAAGTCGACCAGATCGGTGATACCGCCGGTGGAGCGACCCTGCGCGGTGTACAGGTGGTAGGCGTCCGAGCCCGGCGCCCTACCCACGAAGGCGATCCGGCCTGGATCGGTGGGATGCCAGGCGGCACCCCCGATGTCGATGAAGGCCGGGGCCACCACCGGCGCCGACCCAACCCACAGCGTGTTGGCGCCCTCTTTGGTCACCGCCATCACCAGGGAGCGGGCCGCATCGAGCGCGGCGACGGCGCTGTTGGCCCCCCAGGTGATGCTGGTGCGCGGCTCGGAGGAGCGCAGATACCACGAGGCGACCGCGGTCCTGTCGCCGTCTGGCCGGAAGAGCACGGTGGGGCTGTGGTCGAGCCCGGGGATGAGAGCGGCAAGCGACGGAGCGTCCGGGGCGGAGGTGGTGGTGGGCGAGGCGTCGCCTGCCAGGCTGGGTGCGGTCTGGCTGGTGCGCTCCTGCTGCGCCTCCTGCTGGGGCGGGGCGGACTCGAAGATGCCGATGGCGGTGAAGACGGCGATGGCGGCGGCGACGGCGCCGAGCGGAATCCACCGCCGGTCCGGCGGGGCCGACGATCGGTGGCCGCCACCCGCTGCCTCGGGTGTGATGGGCGGCAGCGTCCGGATCGGGCCCGACGCCTCGTTCCCTTTCATGGGGCGATGGTACCGGGGTGAATCGGGTACGCCCCCGGCTATCGTGCCGCACTCGTTGAGAGGAGCTCCCGGTCCATGGTGGACTTCACCGATCGCGTCGCCATCGTCACCGGTGCCGGAGGCGGGCTTGGTCGGGAACATGCCCTGCTGCTCGCCTCGCTGGGCGCCGCCGTCATCGTCAACGACCTGGGCGGTGACGTCCACGGCACCGGGTCGGGCACCAGCGCCGCCGCCGCCGTGGTCGACGAGATCAGGGCCGCAGGCGGGGTTGCCGTCGCCGATCATGCCTCCGTCTCCGATCCGCAGGCGGCGGCATCGATCGTGGAACGGGCCCTCTCCGAGTTCGGCCGGATCGATGTGGTGATCAACAACGCCGGGATCCTGCGCGACAAGACCTTCGCCAACCTGGTGTGGCCCGACCTCGACGCGGTGCTCGATGTCCACCTGAAGGGCGCCTTCTACGTGACCAGGCCCGCCTTCGTCCAGATGAAGGAGCAGGGCTACGGACGGATCGTGGTGACGTCGAGCGCATCGGGGATCCTCGGCAACTTCGGCCAGACCAACTACGGCGCCGCCAAGCTGGGTCTGGTCGGGCTGATGAACGTCCTCAAGCTGGAGGGCGAGCGGTACGGGATCAACGTCAACGCGGTGGCGCCGATCGCCAGGACCAGGATGACGATGGAGTTGCTCGGCACCAGCACCGATCTGTTCGATCCGGCCCAGGTGTCGCCCGCCGTCGCCTATCTGGCCTCCGAGACGTGCACCCTCAGCGGCGAGATCTGGTCGGTGGGTGGCGGTTCGGTCAGCCGGTTCTTCATCGGCCTCACCCCCGGCTGGTTCCAACCCCCGGGCGACGGCCCGGTGACGGTCGACGAGGTCGCCGCCAACGTCGCCGCCATCCGGGACGAGGACGGATACACGGTCCCGCATTCCTCTGCTGACGAGTTCGCCAAGCTCGGGAAGCTGCTCGGTGGCTGAGGACGTTCCGTTCGGGCCCGGCGCCGACAAGGCGGCGTGGCGTGCCTGGGCCCATGGGAAGCGGGCTTCGCTCGACTGGCCGGATCTGTCGGAGGTCATCCGGGCGTCGCTGCGCACCTTCCCCCCGCTCCGCCACGCCAGCACGGTGCTCACCTATCTGCCCATGGAGCAGGAGATCGACCTCGAGCCGATGATCACCTCGGGGCTTCCGGTGCATTGGGTGTTCACCCGCACCCCCGACGAGGGGCCGCTGACCATCCATGAGCTGACCCATCCCCTGGAGTACAACCGGCTCGGTTTCCGGCAGCCCCGGGAGAGCGCCCCGTACGTCGACCCCCACCACGTCGACATCGTGCTTGTCCCCGGTCTCGCCTTCGACCTGTACGGCACCCGGCTGGGACGGGGGCTGGGATACTACGACGAGCTGCTCTCGCGGATGCGGGCGGACACCGTGTTCGTCGGGGTGACGCCGGCGGCGCTGGTCGCCGACCGCCTCCCCTCCGACGACCATGACATCGCGGTCCACTGGCTCGCCTCGGACGACGGTGTGGTCGGGGTGGCCAAGTCGGCCGGCTAGCGCCCCCTCCCTCGGCGGGTGGTGGCGGTCAGGCCGCCTCCGACCGCCGGAGCTGGTCCTTGATCCGGGCCAGGATGGCGGCCATGCCCCGCAGCCGCAGCGGGCTCACCACCTCGTCGATCCCCATCCCCAGGTAGAAGGTGTCGGGGACGGCGAGGATCTCGTCGACCGTCGACCCGTTGAGGCCCTCGGCCAGGATGCCGGCGTATCCCCGCATGGTGGGGGATTCGCGGGGTACCTGGAACCAGAGGGTGACCCGTCCCTCGGGATCGACCTCGGTGGACACATAGAACGGGGTCTGGCACTCGTGGACCCGCTCCAGGTCGCCGTGCTCGATCAGCTCGGCCGGGGGGTCGGAGAGCCTGTCGGCATAGTCGACCATGGCGGCGATCTTGATCTGCTTGGGGCTGGAGGCGAACAGGTCCACCAGTCGCTCCATCCGTTCCGGAACCGCCACGCCGCCTCCTCTGTAAACACTATGGTGGTAGTGCTATTCACCCAAGAGGATAGGCGACAAGGAGCGCATCGATGGCACCCGTAGCTTCAGATCCAGCCGTTGCTTCCACCGGTTACGCCAATCCGGAGCGGTTGGTGACGACCGCCTGGCTGGCCGACCACCTCGGTGATCCGGGGCTGGTGGTGGTCGAATCCGACGAGGACGTGCTGTTGTACGAGACGGGGCACATCCCCGGTTCGGTCAAGATCGATTGGCACACCGACCTCCAGGATCAGATCATCCGCGACTACCTCGATGCCGCGTCCTTCGCCGCCCTGCTCTCGGAGAAGGGGATCTCACGGGACGACACCGTCGTCTTCTACGGCGACAACTTCAACTGGTGGGCCGCTTACGCCCTGTGGGTGTTCCGGCTGTTCGGGCACGAGGACGTCAGGCTGCTCGACGGCGGCCGCCAGAAATGGCAGGAGGATGGCAGGGAGCTGACCACCGACCCGGTGACCAGGACCGCCACCGCCTACCCCGTCGTGGAGCGGGTCGACGAGCCGATCCGTGCCTTCCGCGATGACGTCACCGAACACGTCGGGGAGGGCCGGCCCTTGGTCGACGTACGGTCGCCCGAGGAGTACCGGGGCGAGCTACTCCACATGCCCAACTACCCGCAGGAGGGTGCGCTGCGCGGCGGGCACATTCCCGGCGCCTCCAGCGTGCCCTGGAAGCGGGCCGCCAACGACGACGGTACCTTCCGCTCGCTGGCGGAGCTGCGGGCGATCTACCTCGACGAGCAGGGGCTGTCGCCGAGCGACGAGATCATCGCCTACTGCCGGATCGGCGAGCGGTCGTCGCACACCTGGTTCGTGCTCAGCCAGTTGCTCGGGTTCGATGACGTCCGTAACTACGACGGCTCGTGGACCGAGTGGGGCAACCTGGTTCGGGCCCCGATCGAGAAGCCGTAGCCGACGGTCCCTGCATCGATGGAGCTGCCCCCCGCCGTGGCGCGGTTCGTCGACGCCGCCGCTGCGGTCGGCATCGAGGTCAAGCCGGTGATCTACCCGGACGGCACCAAGTCGGCGGCCGATGCCGCCGCCGCAATCGGGTGCCCGGTGGGAGCGATCGTCAAGTCGCTGGTGTTCGTGGCGGACCATGGTCCGCTGCTGGTGCTGATGTCCGGCGACCACCGGGTCGATCCGGCCAAGCTAGCCCAGGCGGGCGGGACGACGGCGGTGCGCCGCGCCACCCTCGAGGAGGCTCGGGAATACACCGGATACGCCGCCGGAGGCACGCCGCCGGTCGGTCATCCCGAGCCGCTGCCCGTGCTCGCCGACACCACGCTGCGCCGCTACGACCCGGTGTGGGCGGCGGCGGGCACCCCGAGCTCGGTGTTCGCCGTCGGCTTGGAGCACCTGGTCTCCGCCGCGGGCGCCCGCTGGGTGGACGTCGCCGAACGCTAGCCGCCTGCCAAAGCGTGGCCCTTCTCCGGAGCGGCCAGCGAACTTCAGCGGATTACACACCGCCTCGACACGTAGGAACCTCAGGTTCAACTTCAGCGGATCGCGTGTCGTGGCGACACCCAGCAACCGTGCCGGCCCTCTCTCGCCCGAACTTCAGCGGATTGGTACTCGCCAGGGGTACGCAGAACCTTAGGTTCGCCGCAAACGGCGGCCGCTCGACCAACATCAGCGGATTACGTGTCGCCACGACACCCAGGAGCCTTAGGTTCAACTTGAGCGGATTACGTGTCGCCACGACACCCAGGAGCCTTAGGTTCGCCGCCAGCGGCCGCCGGGCGGGCCGCGGCTCGCACCGGCACCCGTTCGACACCGGCCACCTAGGCGCCGACGGGCACCACCGCCCCGGCGTCGATGCGGACCGTTACCGGTGCTCCGAGGAGGAGCGGGGCCGGGGCTGCGCCGACCAGCTCGACCCCGTCAACGGCAACGGTGGCGTCCCAGTGCCCTCCCCGGTACACGACCGCGGTCACCCGACCCGGCCCCTCGCCCTCGCCCTCGCCCTCGCCGTCGATCGACACCGCCGAGACGGGGATCAACACCGTCCCGGCCATCTCGGGGAGCAGCCCCGAGGCGACCAGCGCCGTGGGGTCGATCACGTTGGGGTGGCCGAGCAGCCGGGCGACAAACGCCGAGCCCGGGTCCTCCCAGAGTTGCTGCGGGGTCCCGACGGTCAACACCCGCCCGGTCCGCATGATCGCCACCCGGTCGGCCATGGCGAACGCCTCCTCCCGGTCGTGGGTGACGTAGACGGCGGTGACCCCAAGCGTGGTGAACAGCGTCCTGGTCTCGATGGCGAGCCGGTCGCGCAGCTCGCGGTCGAGCGACCCGAGCGGCTCGTCCAGCATCACCAGTCGCGGCGAGGGGGCCAGGGTGCGAGCCAGCGCCACCCGTTGCTGCTCGCCTCCGCTCAGGCCCTGAATGCGTCGGGCGGCGAATCCGGCGAGCCCCACCAGCGCCAGCATCTCGTCGACCCTGGCCCTGATGCGGGCCGGATCCCAGCCGTTCATCCGCAGCCCGAACCCGACGTTCTCGCCCACGGTGCGATGGGGGAACAGGGCGTAGTCCTGGAACATCAGCCCGAACCGGCGCCGGTGGGGCGGCGTGTCGGTGATGTCCTCGCCGTCCCACGACACGGTGCCCCGGTCCGGCCGGTCCAGCCCGGCGATGATCCGCAGCGCCGACGATTTGCCCGATCCGGATGGGCCCATCAGGGCGAGCACGGTCCCGGTGGGCACGTCGAGGTCGACGTCGACCAGGGCGTCGACATCGCCAAAGCGGATGGCCAGGTCGCGGCAGGTCAGGCTCAGAAGTCGCCACCACCCCCGGGCCGGAGCCGCTCGATGGCGAGGGCGGCGATGGTGGTCAACACCATCAGGATCACCGCCAGCGCCATCGCCCGGCCGAACAACACTGCGCCGGGGCGGGCCAGCAGCCGGAAGATGGCGATGGGCAACGTGGGGGTGTCGGGACGGGCGATGAAGCTGGTGGCCCCGAACTCGCCCAGCGAGACGGCGAAGGCGAACCCGGCGCCGACGGCAACCGCCCGACCGATCAGGGGGCCGTCGACCTCGAAGAAGACCCGCCGCGGGGAGGCGCCAAGCGTCGCCGCCGCCTCGCGTAGCCGCTGCTGGATCCGGCGCAGCACGGGGAGGGCGGTGCGCACCACGAACGGAATCGCCACCAGGGCGTGGGCGATCGGGATCAGCCAGGGCGAGGTGCGCAGGTCGACCGGGGTGTCGAGGGCCATGAGGAACCCGAAGCCGAGGGTGACCGCCGAGGTCCCCAGGGGTAGCATCACCAGCGTGTCCAGCCCCTGCCCGCCCCCGGTGCGGGAGGCGACGACCACGGCGGCGATGATCCCGATGACCACGGCGATCACCGTGGCGAGGATGGCGAAGCGGAGCGAGTTGCCGATGGCCTCCACCGGGGCGACGAACAGCCCCGAGTCGGTTGCCCTGGTGGCCAGCCCGGTGAAGTTGGTCACCCCGTAGCCGCCGTCGGTGCGCAGCGAGCGGGCCACCAGCATCCCCACCGGGAGCCCGATCAGGGTCGCCAGCACCGCCAGGTTGGCGCCGACCACCCACCACGCCCGGCCCCGGGGACGGGTGCGCTGGTCGGCGGGGGCGGTGGCCAGCTGGGTGGCCCGGCGCCGTTGGGTCCGCCCGTACAGCGCCAGGGCGACGGTCACCCCGACGAGCTGGATCACCGCCAGCGCCGCTGCCACGCCGAGGTCGAGCAGCGCCGTCGCCTGCCGCCAGATCTCCACCTCGAGGGTGGCGAGGCCGATCCCGCCGAGAATCAGGATGATCCCGAACGAGGTGAAGGTGAACAGGAACACGATCGACGCCGCCGAGGCGATGGCGGGGGCGAGCAGGGGGAGGGTGATCCGGGACAGGGTCGCCCACCGGCTCGCCCCCAACGTCTGCGCCGCCTCCTCGACCCTTCGGTCGAGCTGCTCCCATGCGGTGCCGACGGTGCGCACCACCACGGCGTAGTTGGCGAAGACGTGGGCGATGAGGATGGCGGGGACGGTGCGACGCAGATCGATCCCGAGCGGACCGCCGGGGCCGAGCAGGGCGAGGAAGGCGGTTCCGGTCACCACCGTCGGCAGGACGAAGGGGACCACGGTGGCCGCCAGCAGCGTTCGCCGCCCCGGGAATTGGTAACGGGCGAACACGTACGCCGCCGGGAGCCCGATGGCCAGGGTGAGGGCGGTCGAGGCCACCGCCTGCCACAGGGTGAACCACACGATCCCCACCAGCGACGGACGCTGCAGGGCGGTCAGCATCGGGCTGCCCCCGTCCCCGGCCTTGCCGGTGAGGGCGGTGACCATGACCGTGACCATGGGGTACACGAAGAAGTACCCGAGGAAGGCGATCGGGATGGCGGCGAGGGCCAGCCCCACGGGTCGGCGCATCACCGCAGCAGGTCCGTCCACTCCTGGATCCACCGCTCCCGATTGGCGTCGATCTCATCGGGTGCCACGGTGATCGGCTCGTCAACGGGGACGGCGTGCTCGACGAACACCTCGGGTAAGGGCGTCTCCTCGACCACGGGGAACACGAACATGTTGAGCGGGATGTCCTCCTGGAAGGCGGCGGAAAGCATGAAGTCGATCAGCTGCCGGGCCGCTTCCTCGTGCTCGGTGCCGCCCAGTATCCCGGCGAACTCGATCTGGCGGAAGCATCCCTGGGTCATCGACCCGGTGGGCGCCTCGTCGGGAGGGGTCTCGGCGAAGAACACCTCGGCCGGGGGAGAGCTGGCGTACGACACCACCAGGGGTCGGTCCCCGGTGTCGCTGGCGGCGGTGAAGGACCCGTAGTAGGCCTCCTCCCATCCGGAGGCGACCAGGACGTCGTTGGCGGCAAGCGCCTCCCAGTAGTTGTGCCACCCGTCGTCGCCCTCACCGAAAACGCCGATCGTCCCCAGCAGGAAGGCGAGCCCGGGCGACGACGTGGCCGGGTCCTCCACCACCAGCATCCCGCGGTAGCGGGGGTCGACGAGGTCGTCGAGCGTCTCCGGGGGCTCGACTCCGGCGGCAGCGAGCGCCGCTTTGTCGTAGTTGACGCAAACGTCGCCGTAGTCGACCGGGGTCACCCGGTGCTCGGCATCGAGCTGGAGCTGGTCCGGCACCGCATCGAGGGCGGGGGATTCGTAGGCGACGAACAGGTCCTCCTCCAGCGCCCTGGTAAGGAAGGTGTTGTCCACCCCGAACAGCACGTCGGCGATGGGGTTGTCCCTGGTGAGGATTGCTTGGTTGAGCATGGTGCCGGCATCCCCGCCCTTGAGCAGCTCGACCGTTATCCCGGTCTCCTCGGTGAAGGAGGCCAGTACGGCGTCCGATACCAGGAACGAGTCGTGGGTGAGGAGGGTGATGGAGACCGGGCCGGGGTCGGTGGTCGCGGTCGAGTCGTCGTCGCCTCCGCAGGCGGCGACGGCCAGGACCAGCACAAGGGCCCAGGCGAGCCGGCGGCGCGGCCTCATGAGCGGCGCCCCTCGTGGACCACCAGCACCGTCCCCGAAGCGAGGGAGACCGTGGCCTCGACACCGGTGAGCACGTTGCTGATCCCGCGGCTCGACCCGTGCTCGAGCAGGTCGCCGGACAGCACCCAACGCAGCCCGGTGGTGGCGACCCCTCCGGCAGACCCCCCGGCGGGAAGCAGCGAAACCAGGTCGCCGGGCAAGCCCTCGACGGTGACCGGCCGACCGGGCCGAGCCACCATGACCCGGGCCGATCCGACCAGCCACCTGATGTCGATGCCATCGTGACGGGGGGCGGCGATGATCTGGGCGTTGCCGAGGAGGTGGCTCAGCCTGCCCCCGCCGCCCCCGAGCACGATGCACTCGGTAAAGCCGGCGGCGGCCACCCGCTGCAGGGCGAGATCGAGGTCGGTGTCGTCCTTGTCGACCGGGTGGCGTTCGACCGCCACCCCGTCGCTCCCTGCTCGGGCGAGGGCATCGGGCGACACCGAATCGAGGTCGCCGATCACCAGGTCGACCTCGAGACCGTTGGCGACGGCGGTTTCGAGACCGGAGTCGGCGGCGATGACGGTGCGCTCCGGTGGGAGCTGGGCGAGCAGCGCCTGGTCGAAGCCGCCGCCGCCGGTGACCACCACGGCGACGCCGCCGCCGGGTACGGGGCTGAGGGGCCGGTCGGCCGCCGCCGGTATGGGTTGGGTCATGTCCACGCGCTCCCTCCGCTGGTGTGATCCAGATCAGGTTCCACGGGTCGGTGACGTGCGCCTGTCGGCTCCGGTCACCCTCTCAGTTCGGCGTACCCGAACTCCCCGGGGTGGGTTGTTCCCGCATCGTAGCCGGGCAGACCCGCTCACCGAAACGAGGACGCGAAAACTTGCGGTGTCGTTTACTTGACGGAGTGACATCATTATGACATCATATCGACATCACACCCCACACCCGAGATGTCAGGAGAGACACCATGATGTGGTACAACAACCCCGACGCCGTCAACGCCACCCACATCGCCATCATCGCCCAGCGGACCTCCAAGGCCGACCGGCGCCGGCTGATGCGGCTGATCGACGGCGGCGACGCCACCGCTCGCCGCTGAGGCGGGCCGGACCAGGACGAGAGGAACGCACCGGTGGACACCAGGAGCATCATCAGCGGGATCGAGGCGGCGCTGGCCGACCAGCTCGCCCTGGTGGGAGGCGATCCGGTCGTCGCCGCCGCCGGTGAGGCCATCATCGCCGCCCTCCGCCCGGCCATGGGGCGAGCGGTGATGGAGGTCGCCGAGCAGGCGGCGCACGAGGTGGGCGCCCAGCTCCCCGACCATCAGGTCGAGGTGGTGCTGCGCGACGGCGACCCGGCCGTCGTGGTCCGTACCGAGACCAGCAGCGTGACCTTCTCGACCGACGACCTCGACGCCCGGCTCACCCTTCGGCTCCCCCCGCAGCTCAAGAACGACCTGGAGCAGGCGGCGCGCTCAGCAGGGGACTCCATCAACGCCTATGTGATCCGCTCGCTGGCCGCCAAGGGGTCCACCGCCAGGGCGGGTCGGCGCATGTCGGGGACTTTCGATACATGAGCGGCCGCCTCGAGCAGTTCACCGTCGGGGAGCGGTTCCGGGTCGAGGCGACCACAACCTCGGGGGAGATCACCGTCCGCTCCGGCAACCCGGGCGAGGTCGTGGTCAGGGTCGATGGTCCCGCCGCCGACGATTACCGGATCTCCCAACATGGCGACACCATCAGCGTCGTCCCCGAGCGTTCCGGGATCCTGCGCCGGTTCAGCGCCACCGAGGTCTTCCTCGACGTCCCGCCGGGAGGCTCGCTGTCGCTCACCACCGCCTCCGGCGACATCGTGGTGCAGGCGGAGACCGCCGACCTGGAGGCGTCCAGCGCCTCGGGTGACATCAGGGTCGGTTCTGTCGCCGGATCGGGCCGTATCCGGTCCGCATCTGGCGACATCTCGATGGACACGGTCGGCGGCCATCTCAGCGTCGACACCGCCGCCGGCGACCTCCGGGTGGGTCGGGTCGGTAGCGACCTCAACGCCAGTTCGGCGGCGGGCGACATCGCCGTCGACTTCTGTGGCGAATGCGTCGACGTCAACACCGCCAGCGGCGATATCACCATTCGTCGGGTGGACGGCAGCGACGTCCGGGTAAAGACGATGAGCGGCGACGTCCGCCTCGGCATCCCGCCCAGACGGACACTGGAGGTCGATCTGCAGACCCTCTCGGGCGACGTCCGCAACCGACTACCCCAAGGAGACGGGTCGCCGCCGGAGAAGCGGGTGGCTCTCAAGGTCAAGTCCCTATCAGGCGACGTCACCCTCCAAGGCGTCTGAGGTCGGACGGCGGATGGCTGTCGGGGCGTATGGTTTGGTGAGGAGCTCGCCGGACGGGCCGGGCGATACCCCCGGAAAGCCTTACGAAGGTCACCTTATGATGCTCAGTGGCCACCACATCGAGTGCGAACCAGGCGAGGTGATCCCCAGAAAGCCACTCCGACAGCGACGGCATCAACAGCAGCTGATCCCGCTCAACCCCACACATGTTGACCATGCCGCTGCTCGGATAGCCATCGGGTAGCCAAGTTGGAGGACAGCGGCTACCCTGGACAGCGGGAGGTGACGGTGGCGAACGCGAGGACCGTCCCCAGAGCGCAAGGGCGCCGTCTGGCTGGAAGCGACCAGGTCGCTCACCGATCGTCACCCGATCTCCACACCCGGGTCCTAGCCGGTCGCAGAGTTCCGCCCCGAGCACGTGGAGGCAATGCTCGAGGCGCGGGTTTGCCTGTCCCGCTCCACCGTCGGCAGGCTGCGGACCACGCTCCCACAAGCCTTCGACTGGGCGATCTCCCGGCGCGCCGCGGAGTGGAACCCGGCGAGGGCTGCGATGCTGCCGGTCAGCACGAAGTATTCTCGGGAGGGCCGCACCCTGACCAGGGAAGAGGCGCCTGCTCCGATCGCGCTCGCCGAGCGCCCGGAGCACCGTCTCGGCGTCTGGGTGGGGTCCGGCCGTTATTCGGTGATGCGGTGGCCGCCCTCGTCCATGACGTGGCGGCCCGACCTCGGCAGGTCGAGCTGGCCACGCCCGCGGAGACGGGCGGATCCGTGAGCTCCCAGGCCGTGGCCGAGAGGCAGTCCGCGGGCCGGGATGATGAGACATGAACCCCCCGTCGGGCCGCGGACGGAGGCTGCCGCGCCCAGTGTATCCCACCGTTCGGATTAGGAAAGGAGTCGCGACATGCCAGACAACCGTGTAGTCGTCTACCAGGGACCGGGGAAGGTCAGCGTCGAATCCATCGACTTCCCGAAGCTCGAGATTCCCGGCGAGGTGGCCTCGTGGCTGGGCGTCAAGCCCGATGCCCCCCACGCCGCCATCCTCAAGATCGTCTCGACCAACATTTGCGGCAGCGACCAGCACATGGTGCGCGGCCGCACCACCGCACCGGTGGGCCAGAGCCTCGGCCATGAGATCACCGGCGAGGTGCTCGAGGTCGGCAACGACGTGCTGTTCGTCAAGGTCGGAGACATCTGCTCGGTTCCGTTCAACATCGCCTGCGGCCGCTGCCGCATGTGCGTCGAGGGCAAGACCGGCATCTGTCTCAACGTCAACCCCGCACGCCCCGGCGCAGCCTACGGATATGTCGACATGGGCGGCTGGGTCGGCGGGCAGGCCGAGTACGTGATGGTGCCGTTCGCCGATTTCAACCTGCTGAAGTTCCCCGACCGCGATCAGGCCCTCGAAAAGATCCTCGACCTCACCATGCTCTCGGACATCTTCCCGACCGGCTACCACGGCGCCTTCTCGGCCGGGGTGACCACCGGCTCCACGGTCTACGTGGCCGGCGGTGGTCCCGTCGGTTTGGCCGCGGCCCACGCCTCGCAGATGCTGGGTGCCGCGGTGGTGATCGTCGGCGATCTGATTCCCGAGCGCCTCGAGCAGGCCCGCAGCTTCGGGTGCGAGACGGTCGATCTGCGAGAGAAGGCCGAGCTGCCCGACATGATCGCGGAAATCACCGGTGAGCCGGTCGTCGACGCCGCGGTGGACGCGGTCGGCTTCGAGGCCCGGGCCCACGGGCCGGACGCCGGCGAGCAGCCGGCCACGGTCCTCAACGACGTCATGACCATCGCTCGTGCCGGCGCCGCACTGGGCATACCCGGCCTGTACGTCACCGGGGACCCCGGCGGGGTAGACGACAACGCGAAGATCGGCCAGCTCGGAATCCGCATCGGGTTGGGCTGGGCCAAGTCGCACTCTTTGACCACCGGCCAGTGCCCGGTGAAGCGCTACAACCGCCAGCTGATGAACCTCATCCTCAACGACAAGGCCCAGATAGCAAAGGCCGTCGGCGCCACGTCGATTTCCTTGGATGATGCCCCGCAGGGCTATAAGGACTTCGACCAGGGCGCGGCCAAGAAGTTCGTGCTCAACCCCCATGGAATGATCCCGGCATAGACGGCGGTCATCGGGCCGAACTCGGCGTGCCTTCAAGGCAATCTCCAGCGGGCGAGACCAACGTGCCCGCTTAGAAGAGGCTGATCGGTCGCCCAGCCTTTTCTAAACGCGGGTGCGGGGAGGAGCAACCCGGCTCTACCCGTTTGAGTGGGGAGCGCGGGGTCGGAGCGTTGGTGGCGAGGGCGTCTGCCAGTCGATCCCGGCGCAGTGGAGGAGCACGCGGAGCCGGCACCGCTCGAACCGTTTGAACCCGTGGCCGAAGTGCTAACCCCGGGCGATGAAGTACTTGGCTTGGGGGTGGTGGCACAGGATGGCCGAGGTGGTCTGTTCTGGGTGGTACTGGTAGGCGGTGTCCGGCCCGACCTCGATCCCGATGTCGGTGGCGCCCAGTAGGTCGGCCACGGTCAGGTTGTCCTCGAGGTCGGGGCAGGCGGGGTAGCCCCACGAGTAGCGGCCGCCGCGGTATTGCTGGCGGAACAGACCGTGCAGGGTGGGCCCGTCCTCGGTGGCGAAGCCCCACTCCTCGCGGATGCGGCGGTGCCAGTACTCGGCCAGCGCCTCGGCCATCTCCACCCCGAGTCCGTGGGTGAGCAGGTATTCGGCGTAGCGGTCGGCGGCGAACAGTTCGGCGGTGCGCTCCGACACCCGCGCCCCCATGGTGACGATGGAGAAGGCGGCGTAGTCGACCTCGGGCCCGTCGAGGGGGCGGTGGAAGTCGGCGATGCACAGGTATGGCGGTTCCTTCTGGCGGGGGAACCGGAACCGGGTGAGCTCGGTGGCGCGTTCCCGGTCGGCGAACACCACCAGCTCGTCGCCCTCGGACCCGACCGGCCAGTAGCCGTAGACCACCTGGGGAACGAGCAGGTCCTGCTCCTTGGCCAGGGAGAGCTGCTGGCGCAGGGTGGCCCCCAGCCTGGTCTTGAAGTCGGTGTCGTTCTCGCCCTTGGCCGGGCGGAACTGCCATTGGTTGCGGTAGAGGGCGGTCTGGTTGATGTACCCGGCGATGGCGTCGAGCGACAGCCCCTTGACGATCCGTCGCCCGAGGAACGGCGGCTGGAACACCGGGCTGTCGACGGCGACATCGGGGGAGCGTGCCGGGAGGTCCACCACCACCGGCCGTTCCGGGCGGGGCCGGCGCTCGGGTAGCCGCCGGCCGGTGGTCACCCGACCGAAGTCGGGGTCCTCCACCCCGGTGCGGTGCAGCTCGGCAAGCCGGTCCATCACGTGGAGCCCGGCAAAGGCGTCCTTGCCGTAGAACAGCGGCCCGTCGTACACCCGACGCAGGTCACCCTCGACGTACATCCGGGTGAGGGCGGCGCCGCCGAGCAGCACCGGCACCTTGCCCAGGCCCCGCCGCTGCAGCTCCTCGAGGTTCTCCCGCATGATCAGGGTGCTCTTCACCAGCAGCCCGCTCATCCCGATGGCGTCGGCGCTCCGCTCGTTGAAGGCGGCGATCATCTCCGAGATCCCCACCTTGATCCCCAGGTTGTGGACCTGGTAGCCGTTGTTGGTGAGGATGATGTCGACCAGGTTCTTGCCGATGTCGTGGACGTCGCCCTTCACCGTGGCCAACACGATCGAACCTCGCCCGTGATCCTCGGCCTTGTCCATGTGCGGCTCGAGATGCGCCACCGCCGCCTTCATCGTCTCCGCCGACTGGAGCACGAAGGGGAGCTGCATCTCACCGGAGGCGAACAGGTCCCCCACCACCTTCATCCCCTCCAACAGCACGTCGTTGATGATCGCCAGCGGAGCGGTTCCCGCCGCCATCGCCTCGTCCAGGTCGGCGGTGAGCCCGTCCCGGTCACCGTCGACGATCCGGGCGGCGAGACGCCTGTTCACCGGCCACCCGGTGCGGTCCTCCTTCTCCACCGTGGCCGCGGTGACATCGGCGAACACCGCAAGCAGCCGCTGCAACGGGTCGCCGTCGTGCTGCCGGTCATAGATCAGGTCGAGACACACGCTACGTTGCTCGTCGGGGATCCTGTTGAGCGGCATGATCCGGGCGGCGTGGACAATGGCGGCGTCGAGCCCGGCCTCGACGCACTCATGGAGGAACACCGAGTTGAGGGCGTGGCGAGAAGCCGGCTTGAGCCCGAACGACACGTTGGACACCCCGAGGATGGTGAACACCCCCGGGAGCTCGGTCTTGATGCGGCGGATCGCCTCCATCGTGGCCATGGCGTCGCCCCGCAAGCTGTCGTCGCCGGTGGACAGGGGGAAGGTGAGGGTGTCGAAGATCAGATCGCCCGACCTCATCCCGTAGCGGTCGACCGCCAGGTCGTGGATACGGTGGGCGATCCTCAGCTTCCACTCGACGTCGCGGGCCTGGCCCTCCTCGTCGATGAGCAGGCAGATCACCGCGGCGCCGTGCTCCCGAGCCAGCTTGAACACCCGGTCGGCGCGTGATCCCTCGCCGTCGCCGTCCTCCAGGTTGGCCGAGTTGAGCACGCTCCTTCCTCCCAGCCGCTCCAGACCGGCCTGCAACACCGGCGGCTCGGTGGAGTCGAGCACGATGGGCACCGCCACCTGGGTGGCGAGCCGGGAGGCGAGCCGGTCCATGTCGGCCACCCCGTCCCTGGCCACGTAGTCGACGCACAGGTCGAGCAGGTGGGCCGACTCCTTCACCTGGTCCTTGGCGATCTGGACGCACCCGTCCCAGTCCTCGGCCAGCATGGCGTCCCGGAACGCCTTGGAGCCGTTGGCGTTGGTGCGCTCGCCGACGATGAGGAACGAGCTGTCCTGGCGGAAGGGGGTGAAGCTGTAGATCGAGGCCGCCCCCGGCTCGTCGACCGGCTCCCGCTCCGCCGGGGCGAGATCGGCGCAGGCGGCCACCACCGCTTCCAGATGCTCCACCGTGGTGCCGCAGCAACCGCCGATGACGCTCACCCCCAGCTCGGTGACAAACGAGGAGAGGTGGGTGGCGAGCTGGTCGGGGGTCAGGTCGTAGTGCATCTTCCCGTCCACAACCGAAGGCAGCCCGGCGTTGGGGATGCACGAGATGGCGGTGCGGGCGTGGCGGGACAGGTGCCGCAGCGGCTCGTGCATCTCACCGGGGCCGGTGGCACAGTTGAGCCCGATGACGTCGGGTCCGAGCGGCTCGATGGCGGCCAGGGCGGCGGCGATCTCGGTTCCGGGGAGCATCCTGCCGGTGAGCTCGATGGTGACCTGGGTCTGCATCGGGACCTCCCGGCCCGCCTCCCGCATCGCCCGCCGACACCCGTTGACCGCCGCCTTCAGCGAGAGCAGGTCGAACATGGTCTCGATGATGAACAGGTCGACCCCTCCGTCGAGCAGCCCCTTGGCCTCGACCTCGTAGGCGTCCCGCATCTCGGCGTAGCCGATCTGGCCCAGCGACGGGAACTTGGTGCCCGGGCCGATCGACCCCGCCACCCACCGGGGCCGGTCGACGGTGGCGAAGGTGTCCGCCACCCGCCTGGCGATGGCGGCGCCGGCGGCGGCCAGCTCGTAGGCGCGGTCGGCGATCCCGTACTCGCCCAGGGGAACGGAGAAGGCGCCGAAGGTGTTGGTCTCCACCACGTCGACCCCGACAGCGAGGAAGGAGCGGTGGAACTCCTCGATGACATCCGGCCGGGTGACGTTGAGCAGCTCGTTGCAGCCCTCGAACGCAGGCCCCCCGAAGTCGTCGGGTCCCAGCCCGGAGCGCTGCAGCGTGGTGCCGGTGGCGCCGTCGAAGATCACCACCCGGTTGCGCACCGCCTCCAGGTAACTCATGGCGCCATCGCGGCGGCGCCGCTCAGCGAGTTCCCGCAGCTACAGACAGGTTCGCGGTGCACGGTCGTCTCCCGTCTCGCATCGGTTCGCGCTCTGCGAGCGCCGCGAGCGGGGATCCCGCCTCGGCTCTCATCGGTCAGGCATTGGCACCGTTCTCGTCGGTTGCCGCGGCTTCACAGGGCCTGTCCCTCCACCGCTCTGGATGAGCGCGTTGTCGTCGAGAACGGTACCACAGGGTTGCCCAACCCAGGGGCGCCCGAGGCGGCGACACGGTCAGGCACGGTCATCTGTGCTGCTACGTTCCTGGTCCATCCGCCCGCTCGTGCTGCGAGGTTGCCTGAGCCGTGGCCACGTTCACAACCCTGGCCGACGCCGTCTCCGACCTGGTGCCGGACGGGGCATCGGTCGCCATGGAGGGCTTCACCCACCTGATCCCCTTCGCCGCTGGGCACGAGCTGATCCGCCAGGGCAAGCGGGACCTCACCCTGATCCGGATGACCCCGGACCTGGTGTACGACCAGCTCATCGGGATGGGCTGCGCCCGCACCCTGGTGTTCTCGTGGGGCGGGAACCCCGGGGTCGGATCGCTGCACCGGTTGCGCGACGCCGTCGAGCACGGATGGCCCCAACCGCTCGCCATCGAGGAGCACAGCCACGCCGGGATGACTGCCCGCTACGTGGCGGGCGCATCCGGGTTGCCCTTCGGGGTGCTCCGCGGCTACGCCGGGACCGACCTTGCCGCCCGCACCGACGTGGCTGAGATCGAATGCCCGTGGACGGGAGAGCGGCTCGCCGCGGTCCGGGCGCTCCGGCCGGATGTGGCCATCATCCACGCCCAGCAGGCGGACCGGCGGGGCAACGTCGGGCTGTGGGGGATAACCGGGGTGTCGCCCGAGGCGGTCCTCGCCGCCGAGGCCGCCATCGTCACCGTCGAGGAGATCGTCGACGAGCTGCACCACCGCGGACCCAATCCCGTGGTGCTTCCGTCGTGGACGGTCAGCGCAATCGCTCCGGTCCCCGGGGGTGCGCACCCGTCGTACGCCATGGGCTACGGCTTGCGCGACAACGCCTTCTACACCGAGTGGGACCGGATCTCGCGCTCCCGCGACACGTTTCGCCGGTGGATGGAGTTCTTCGTCCTAGGCGCCACCGACCACCGAGCCCATCTGGCCCTGCTGGCGGACCGGGCGGTGTCTGATGGCTGACCCGTCCCGGGAGGATGCCGGGTACACCGCCGACGAGATGATGACGGTGACCGCCGCCCGCCACCTGGGCGACGGCCAGGTGTGCTTCGTTGGCATCGGCCTCCCCAGCGAGGCGGCCAACCTGGCCCGGCTGGTCCACGCCCCCGGCGTGGTGCTCATCTACGAGTCGGGCACGATCGGCACCCGACCCACCGTGCTCCCCCTCTCCATCGGAGACGGCGATCTGGCCGAGCACGCCGACCTGGTCGTCGGCGTGCCCGAGATCTTCGCCTATTGGCTCCAGGGCGGCCGGATCGACGTCGGATTCCTGTCGGCGGCCCAGATCGACCGCTACGGCAACCTCAACAGCACCGTGATCGGCGACTACGACGCTCCCACCACCAGGCTGCCCGGCGCCGGCGGCGCCCCGGAGATCGCCTCCGGAGCCGGTGAGGTGATCGTGATGCTGCGCCACACGGCCCGCGCCTTCGTCCCCACCGTCGACTTCGTCACCACGCTCGGTTTCGGCCGGGCCGGGGAGGGGAGGGGGAGCGCACCGGGGGCGGGCCCCACCGTGGTGATCACCGATCTCGGGGTGCTCCGGCCCCACCCGGTCACCGGCGAGCTGGTTCTGGTCGCCGTCCATCCCGGGGTGTCGGCGGCCGAGGTCGCCGACACCACCGGGTGGGAGCTGGCGGTCGCCGCCGACCTGCGGATCACGGCACCCCCCACCCCCGAGGAGCTGTCGGTGCTGCGCGGGCTGAAGGAGCGGACCCGCCGGGCCCACGCGGTGGCTCCGCCGGCACCGGACCGGGCGTAGGTCGCCGTCGTCCTGGGCCCCGGGCGGGGCCCGAGCCCCGCTGGTACCGTGCCCGGCATGCGTCGATCGGTGTGGATCGGAGCCGTCGTGCTCGCCGTGTTCGGGGCGCTGGCATCCCCGGTGACCGCGGCCTCCGCTCCCGACGCCGCAACCGACGGGCTGAGACCGTGCCCGGGGATGCGGGACGTGCTTTGCGGGACGCTGACCCGTCCCCTCGACCCCGCCGATCCGGGCGCCGGCACCATCGACATCGGGTTCGAGGTCCACCCGGCCCGCACCGGAACCTCGCTGGGGACCATCGTCACGGTCGAGGGCGGCCCCGGCTATGCCTCGACCGCCAGCCGCGACTGGTACCTCGAGCTGTACGAACCGCTGTGGGACACCCGCGACATCCTGATCGTCGACAACCGGGGCACCGGCAGCTCGGAACCCATCGACTGCCGCCGCCTCCAGTCGTACCGGGGCGACTACCTCACCGCGGTGGGCGACTGCGGCCGCCAGCTGGGGAGCACCAGCGACCTTTACGGAACGGCCCTGGCCGCAGACGACCTCGCCGCCGTCCTCGACCATCTCGGTATCGACCGGGTCGATCTGTACGGCGACTCGTACGGCACCTTCTTCTCCCAGACCTTCGCCGTTCGCCACCCCGAGCGGCTCCGCACCCTCACCCTCGACGCCGCCTACCCGGTGGAGGGACTCGACCCGTGGTACCGCGACATCAACCGGGCCATGGTCGATGCGTTCAGGGCGGTTTGCGCCCGCGACCCGGGATGCGCCGCCAGGGGTGGCGACCCCATCGCCCGGCTGCGTGCCGTGGCCGATGCGCTCGCCGTCGAGCCGCTCACCGGGACCGCCCGCGACGCCGACGGGGTGAAGCGCACCGTGACCGTCGACGTCCCCCTGTTCTCCTACCTGATGGGAGTGGCGACCTACGGCCACGTCGTCTACCGCGAGCTCGACGCCGCCGGCCAGGCCTGGCTCGTGAACGGCGATGCGGCGCCCCTGCTTCGCATCGCCGCCGAGCAGACCTGGTGGGGGAGCGCCGGTGCGGTCGTGGAGTACTCCGAGGGGCTCTACATCGCCGTGATCTGCAACGACTACCCCCAGCTGTGGGACATCGCCGCCCCGGCTTCGGTCCGGGAGGCGGAGTACCAGGCATCGGTCGAGGTGCTGCGGGCGACCGACCCCGACGGCTTCTACCCGTTCACCGTCGACGAGTGGCTGGCGTCCGACTGGGTGGAATACACCTCCTGCCTGCCATGGCCGTCGCCCGATCCGTGGGTGCCGCCGCTGCCCGAGCCCCACACCTATCCCGATGTCCCCACGCTGGTCCTGGTGGGCGATCTCGACTCGATCACCTCGCCCGAGGCGTCCCGCCAGGTGGCCGACCACTTCCCCAACTCGACCTACGTCGAGGTCCCCAACGTGGGCCACGTCACCGCCCTCGGCGACTACTCGCGCTGCGCCGCCGACATCGCCGTCGCCTTCGTGGCGACCGGCACGGTCGGGGACACCGGGTGCGTGGCCACCACCTACCAGGAGGTGCGCACCGTCGAGGCGTTCCCTCGGATCTCACCGACGTGACCCCGGCGGCGGGTGTCACCGAGCATGTGGGCCGCACCGCCCGCGCCGTCGCCGACACCGTCGGCGACGTGTTCCCCCGCTGGCTCTCCGCCTTCGGGTTCGAGGGGGTCGGGCTGCGGGGCGGGCGCTTCGTGTCCACCGGGCTCGACCAGGTGCGGTTCAGGCTGACCGGGCTCCGCTACGTCACCGACCTCGCCGTGAGCGGCACCATGACCTGGGACCGAGCCACCGGGGAGATCGACGCCGAGGTCACCTTCACCGGTGCCGCCGCCGGGCGGCTCAGCCTCTCCTGGAACGACTACCAGCCGGTGGCGGCGGCGGTGGTCACCGGAACCGTCGACGGCGAGCCTGTAGATCTGGCCATCCCGGCTCCGTGACCGGGACCGCCGAAGGGAGGCGCCGGCCCGCCGGCGGCGAGAGCCGGGCGGTCATCATCGGCGTCCTCGGTGGTCGCTGAGCTCCCGGGAGGCGACGAGCCGGGCCAGCAGCTCGTCCATGACAGGGGCGGCGGCGGCGGCAAACAGAGCGTGACCCTCGGCCGAAGCGTGAAACCGGTCCCCGGCCAGCATCACCGCCGGGTCCCCGTGGTAGAGCGGCGCCCATTGCGGTCCCCATGCGGTCGATTTGACCACGCTGGGGTGGCGCCGGGCGACACGGCGGATGGCGCCGTCAACCGAACGCCCCCTGACCCTGGCCAAGCTCCGAGCGAGGGTGGGGAGGCGGGGCATGATCCCCAGGTCGCCGACGCCGCTGATCCCGATGTGGGGGATGGTTCTCTCCAGTTCGGTGAGGATGGCGTCGAGCCGGTCCTCGAACAGGGACAGCGGGGTGGCGCGCAGGGCGTCGTTGGCCCCCACCGAGATCACGGCGATGTCGGCGCCGGTGGCGATGGCGGCCGGCACCTGGTTGGCGAGCACGTCCGCCGCCCGGGCACCGCCCACCGCAACCGAGATCAGCTCGACCCTCCACCCGGCGGCGATCCGCTCCGCCATCCGGCGGGGCCACGAGGCGTCGATCGGTACCACCCCCGGGGCGGTCACCGAGCTGTCGCCGAGCACCACGATCCGCACCGGGGGCGACCCCGGGTCACCGAAGAGCCCTGACGGGTCCTGGTTGGGGTGCGTGGGGAGCAGGGACAGGCGGGTGGCTCGGAGGATCTGCCAAGCGAAGGCGGCGGTACCACCGACCACGCGGGGAATGGTGCTACGCCGCCGTCTGCTCATCGACCTCACCTCGTTGCTGGTGGGTGATGCGCCGTGGACTCACCGGGCCGTCGAATCCAGCATCGTCGATCATCGTAAGACCTCTGCGGGGCGAGCCCTACAGATTGAACCGGAAGCGGACGACATCGCCCTCTGCGATCACGTAATCCTTTCCCTCGAGCCGCCACCGCCCCGCCTCCTTGGCCCCCGCCTCGCCGTTGTTGGCGACGAAGTCCTCGTAGGCGATGACCTCGGCCCGGATGAACCCCTTCTGGAAGTCGGTGTGGATGATCCCCGCCGCCTCCGGGGCTCGCATCCCCAGCCGGAAGGTCCACCCCCTCGCCTCTTTCTCGCCGGCGGTGAAGAAGATGCCCAGCCCGAGCAGATCGTGTCCGGTGCGGATGAATCGGTGCAGCCCCGGCTCGTTCTCGCCGATCTCGGCGAGGAACTCCGCCTTGTCCGCCTCGTCGAGCTCGGCGATCTCAGCCTCGAGCGCCCCCGAGATCACCACCACCGGGGCGTGCTCGGCGGCGGCGATGGCGCCGACGGTCTCGATGTGGTCGGCGGCTGCCTCCGATTCGTCCACGTTGGCCACGTACATCACCGGCTTGGCGGTGAGCAGCCCCAGCTCGCGCACGTGGGGTGCCTCGACCGGCGAGGGCCTCAGGGTGCGCACCGGCCCTCCGTCGCCGAGGTGGGCGACGATCCGCTCCAGATCGTCGGCGGCGGTGGCGGCGTCCCGGTCACCGGACCGGGCCCGCCTCCGGTGTCGGTCGAGGGCGCGCTCCGCCGTGGCCAGGTCGGCCAGGGCCAGCTCGGTGTCGATGGTGGCGATGTCGGCGGCGGGGTCGACCGTGCCCCGCACATGGGACACGTCGCCGTCTTCGAAGCATCGCACCACGTGAACGATGGCCTGGGTCTCCCGGATAACGGCGAGGAACTGGTTGCCGAGACCCCCGCCCTGGGAGGCGCCCTCGACCAGGCCGGCGATGTCGACGAACTCCATGGCGGTGGGGATCACCGCATTGGGCTTGACGATGGCGGCGATGCGGTCCAGCCGCGGGTCGGGTACGGCGGCGACCCCGATGTTGGGCTCGATGGTGGCGAACGGGTAGCTGGCGGTGGCGGCGCCTGCGGCGGTGAGGGCGTTGAAGAGCGTCGACTTACCCACGTTGGGCAGCCCGACGATCCCACATTTGAACCCCATGCCCGGTCCTTTCCGGTGTCGCCCGCCGCTCACCATCTCCCCCTGCGACACAACTTTGAGCGATTGACATCGCTATTCGATGTCACACGCTCAAAGTTG
>Ga0136633_1000315_pt1 | contig 36932 bp, 34 predicted proteins | sample AntDrymeUQ832206_2_FD_105494 | JGI IMG/M metagenome (GOLD analysis project Ga0136633, IMG submission 105494) | Polar desert sand microbial communities from Dry Valleys, Antarctica - metaG UQ83 (22.06) | ecosystem: Environmental > Terrestrial > Soil > Desert | place: Antarctica: Dry Valley... | reverse complement strand
CGATGACGGTGGGCCCGGGGTTGCTACGAGCAGGACCTTCCTCTCGCGCCCGCCGGCCCGCCAGGGCCGAATAGCGGGCGCAGCAAGCACAGCCTGCGAGGTGAGAGACCCCCGAGAAAAATTCCTGGTACCTGAGGAGGGGGGCGAGCGGAGCGAGCGAGGGGGAGGCCGGTGTGCTGTTGATGTCTACACACCGCCCGTGGCCAGGACACAACCGATGGTCTCGCCGAGGATGGCCCCCGCCACCGTGGCCTTGATAGCAGCCGGCAGGCTGACCGGGTGCTGGTAGGCGGGCACGCCAGCATGGCCACCTCCGCGGGGAAGAGGAACCCCAGGAAGATCGAGGACTCGTTCGTGGTTTGGAAGCCCGTGAACCATGGCTGCGGCCCGCGCGCGTCGCGCCGGATGAGCCAATCGGCGCTTTCCAGCAATCACAACGAGATCTCAGCTCTCCCCGTCCCCACACGGGTCAGGAGAGCCGACATTCGCCACGATGCCATTGCAGACGAAGATCACGAAGGCCAGCTCACGGGAGGCATCCATGGCCATGGCAGGAGTATCGGGTGGTAAAGTCGAGAAAGACGGTCACGTTACTCGCGGCCATGTCAGCAGTCTTTGAGACGCCTGGTTGGTGGGGAACCTCAGGATTCCTCACCGCAACTGGCTCGACGCCTCCCGGATGAGAGGAACGAGCCATGCGGGTGCAACTGACGGAGCTTCCGAAGACGCCTACGGGCATCGTAGGGCTTGACGAGGTCACCGGCGGAGGCCTGCCCCAGGGGCGACCGACGTTGATCTGCGGGCCGGCCGGATGTGGGAAGACGCTCCTCGCGATCGAGTTCCTGGTTCGGGGGATCACCCAGTTCGACGAGCCCGGCGTATTCGTCACCTTCGAGGAGTCCGCCGCCGATCTGACCGCCAACGTCGCCTCGCTGGGATTCGACCTCGCCCAGTTCCAAGCCGACGGCCGGCTCGTGATCGACCAGGTGAACATGGTCGGCGGCCCGCCGGAGGAGACGGGAGAGTGGGACCTCGACGGGCTGTTCCTGCGGCTCGGCGCGGCCATCGATGCCGTCGGGGCCAGGCGGGTGGTGATCGACACGATCGAGAACCTGTTCGGAGCGTTCTCCGACACCGCCGTGCTCCGCTCGGAGCTGCGCCGGCTCTTCGGATGGCTCAAGGACCGTGGGGTGACCGCGGTGATCACCGGCGAGCGCGGTGACGGGACCCTCACCCGCCACGGCATCGAAGAGTACGTCTCCGACTGCGTGATCGTCCTCGATCACCGTGTCACCGAGCAGACCTCCACCAGGCGCCTGCGGATCCTCAAGTACCGGGGTTCCCTGCACGGGACCAACGAGTACCCGTTCCTCATCGGCGAATCGGGCGTCTCCGTGCAACCCATCGCTTCACTCGGTCTGCGCCACAGCGTGTCGGCGGAACGGGTGTCGACGGGGGTTGCCCGCCTCGATGCGATGCTCGGCGACGGCGGGTTCTACAAGGGGAGCGCCGTCCTGGTCAGCGGGACGCCGGGAACGGGGAAGTCGACGTTGGCCGCCCAGTTCTGCGACGCCACGTGCAGGCGCGGCGAGCGGGCGATGTACTTCGCCTTCGAGGAGTCCGAATCAGAGATCGTCCGGAACATGGCCTCGGTCGGCATCCACCTCGCACAGTGGGTGGACGCCGGTCTGCTCCAGTTCCGCTGCTTCCGCCCGGCTCTCCTCGGCCTCGAAGCGCACCTCTTCGCCATGCAGAAAGTCGTGGACGAGTTCAAGCCCTCCGTGGTCGTGATGGACCCGGTTTCCGACCTTCTGCGGAACGGCACCGAGTCGGAGGTGGCGGCCATGCTCACCCGCCAGATCGACTTCCTGAAGGCCAGGAGCGTGACCACCATGTTGACCAGCCTCAACAGTGACGCCTACTCGGCCCAGACCGATCTCCAGATCGCGTCGCTGGTCGACACGTGGCTCCTCGTGAAGATCACGGAGGGCAACGGCGAGCACAACCGGCTGCTGTACGTGCTCAAGTCCCGCGGCACGCCCCACTCCAACCAGATCCGGGAGTTCCTGCTCACGGAGAACGGGATCGAGCTGGCGGATGTCTACGTCGGTCCTCAGGGTGTTCTCACCGGATCGGCCCGTCAGGCGCAGGAGGCCAAGGAGCGCTCCGACGGCACGGCGCGCATCGAGGATCTCGAGCAGCGCCGGGTCAATCTGGAACAGCGACGTGCGGCCGTCGAGGCGCAGACCGCCGCCCTGTGGCGTGAGTTCCAGAACGAGGCCGAGGTCGTCGAGCAACTTCTCAGCAATGGTTCCACCGGCGTCGTCGATCGAGCCGGCCAGCGCGCCGAGCAGGGCCGCCTCCGCCAGGCCGACCCCGACGACCTTCCCGTGGGTGCGTGATGGCCACGGCGATCACCGAAAGCATCGGGGTCTGGTATCTGCGCCTGTATATCGCCGGACAGTCGCCCAAGTCGCTGTACGCCTCCGCCAACCTGAAGAAGTTGTGTGAGGAGCACCTGGCCGGGCACTACGAGATCGAGACCATCGACCTGGTCGAGGATCCGACCCGCGCCCGCGACGACGACATCCTTGCCATTCCGACCCTCGTCCGGCGCCTTCCCCCGCCGCAGCGCAAGGTGATCGGTGACCTTTCCGACACCCGACGGGTCCTCCGTGGACTTCGGCACCCGGAGGAAGCGTCCTGATGACCGCGCCCCATGAACGGGCCGCCGTCTGTTACGAGTTGACGCTTTTCGTCAGCGGAGCATCAGATCTCTCGGCGCAGGCCATAGCCGACGCCCGGGACCTGTGCGACGTGCACCTTGACGGGCCGTCCCACCTGAACGTCATCGACGTGCACGGCGAGAGTGGGTCTGGCCTCGTCAACCGGGTGCTGGCCACGCCGACGCTGGTGAGGACCCTTCCCCTGCCGGTGCGGAAGATAGTCGGCGATCTGTCGGACGCCGGCAAGGTGCTCCGGGCGTTGGACCTTCCCGGGAACCACGCGGGCCGAGCGACCGGGTAGGGCGGCATGCCGCGCCACAGCACGCGTCCGCATCGCAAACCGCCGCCGTCATCCACCCGGTCGGCCCCGGCCTCACCCGTCGAGGCGTCGGATGTCGCAGATCAGCCGGCGACGACGTGGTCCGACGACGCGCTGATCCGCCTGACCGAGGCGGAGGACACCCTCCGCGCCATCGGCGCCGGCGAGGTGGACGCCTTCGTCCTGTCCGACGGCGGAGGTGGCCAGAGCATCTTCACCCTGGAGACCGCCGACCGGCCGTACCGGATGTTCGTCGAGAGCATGCGGGACGGCGCGGCGACCATCTCCTCGACCGGGCTCATCCTCTTCGCCAATCGGCGACTTGCCGAACTGCTCTCCTGCTCACGGGAGACGATCGTCGGGTCAGTGCTCGGGAGGTTCATGGGGGTTGACGCCCGGATGGGATTGGACGAGATCCGGGGCCTCGACGGGTGCGGCACCACCGTGGAGGTCGAGCTCCTCGACGCCGACGGTGCGGCCATTCCCGTCCTGATCGGATCCTCACCCCTCGACGTGGACGGCGAGCGGCTCGCCTGCCTCACCTTCACCGACCTCCGCGCCCAGAAGGCCCAGGCCAGTGAGATCGCCCGGCTCGGACGCTCACAGGCCCAGAGGATGGCCGAGCTGGAGGATGCCCAGGCCCGTCTGGTCGACCTGGCCACCCATGACGCACTGACCGGCCTGCCGAACCGGGCGCTGGTCGTCGACCGCATCGACCAGGCCCTTTCGCACACAGGTCGGTCCGGTCGGTGCACCGCCGTCTTCTTCGTCGACCTCGACCGGTTCAAGCACATCAACGACACCCAGGGCCATGCCGCGGGCGACGTGGTACTGCGGCGGATCGCCGCCCAGCTCGTCACTGGTCTTCGTCCTTCGGACAGCGTGGCCCGCATCGGCGGCGACGAGTTCGTCATCGTGGCGACCGAGCTCGACAGTCACCTGCACGCGGTCGACATCGCCACTCGGGTCGTACTCGAGCTGTGCAGCCTTCCCAACAGTGTCGAGGATGGCGAACGCGTGGCTGCGAGCGTTGGAGTCGCCATCTCCGAGGGCGGTCGTGGAACTGCCGAGATCCTGTTGCACGAAGCCGATACGGCCATGTACAAGGCCAAGTCCCACGGCGGAGGCTGCGTCGAAGTCTTCGATGCCGCCCTCGGCCGCCAGGTGCGACAGCGATCAGTCGCACAGCTGGCGCTGCAGTCCGCCTTGGACGAGGGGCGGACCATCCTCCGCTATCAGCCCGTCATCGACCTCCGCTCGGGGAGAGTCAGCGGGTTCGAGGCGCTCGTCCGGATCGCGCAACGCGACGGTTCCATCATGCCCCCCGCCGAATTCATTCCTGTGGCCGAAGACAGTGGTCTCGTCGTGCCTCTCGGCGCCCGCGTGCTGGCGGCCGGGTGTCAAGAGGCGAGTGGGTGGACACCGACGGGGGCGCCAGGCGGCGGGTTGACCTTGGCCGTCAACGTCTCTGCCCGCCAGTTCGAGCCCGGCGACCTCACGACTCTGGTGCAGAGGAGCCTGGACGACGCAGGTCTGCACGCGACGCGTCTGCACCTCGAGCTCACCGAGACGACGATCATGGACCTCCACCCCGACATCCTGAGGCAGCTGGCGGAGATCAGGGACATGGGCGTGGAGATCGGGCTCGACGACTTCGGTACGGGCTACGCCTCCCTCACCCACCTCCGCCGGCTCCCTCTGAGCTTCGTGAAGATCGACCAGTCCTTCGTGCAAGGTGTGAACAGCGAGGCGGGGGACGAGGGCATCGTGTCGGCCGTCATCGACCTGGCCGCCCACCTCGGTCTGCGCTCCATCGCCGAGGGCGTCGAGACCGACGACCAGCTTCGCCGCCTCCGTGAACTGGGCTGCGATCAGGCCCAGGGCTACCTCTTCGACCGCCCGCTGGCGCCGACCGCCGTGCCCGCCACCATCCAGCGCTTCCGAGACACGCCGGCGTAACGAGGTCGGCGCGCCGGCGCCCGACTGGTATTCACCGACGGTCTCCGCCGGCGGCAATGAACAGGTGAAGCCTGGAGCCGCAGGGGCGCTGAACGTCGTCCCGGCCAAGGCCGCACTGCAGCAGCAGCCCGCCTCCCCCCGATCGAGCGATCTCTCCGGGACCGTTCACAGCGTGCGGACGCCCGTTTGAGCGTCAATCACTCCAGACTGCGAACGCACTGACAACACGGTTCCGAACCCCGTGAGGTCCGCTGGTCGTGCGCGTTTGACACATTGACCTCGATGAATGGGAACGTCTATGACTGCGACACATGCCGGGTTCGGAGACGGCCGAGACATCCCGCTGGACCGCCTCGCCCTTTTCACCGCGTTCCTGGGTCGGCTGGGCTAGCAAGGGGGACCGATCGCCAAGTCCACGGCACGGCAAGGGCACCACCACCGAAAAGGAGCGTTCATGGCGATGATTGAGGTCGAGGGCAGACGTGCTGAGGTCGAAGACGGCAAGCGGCTGGTGCTGGCCATCGAGGAGGACCTCGGCATCGACATCCTCCACAAGTGCGGTGGCAACGCGATGTGCACCACCTGTCGGGTGCAGTTCGAGGTGGCCGAGCCGACCCGGATCACCGAGGCCGAGCGCGAGCGGCTCACCGAGCGGGAGCTCCTCGGCCAAGCCCGCCTCTCGTGCCAAATCCCCTGCGAGGGGGAGATGGTGGTCAAGCCGCTCATGACGGTGTCGACCAGCGGGACCGACAGCCCCGGCCCGCGACCGGCCGACGAGATCACCCCTGAGCCGAGGTGGACAGACCTCTGACCTCGCAGCCGTCGACCTGAGGGTCGGGGCCTTCGGTAACGGCGCCTGATCCCCCTATTTACTTTAGGAGTGTCTCTGGCACCGGCCGGCCGGCGACGTCGACGCCGGTGAGGGCCACGATGCGGCCGTCGGCCACCGCCAGGCCCCAGCCGTCGGTGCCCAAGGCGGCAGGGACGGACCTGCCGTCAACCAGCCGCGCAGTGACGCTTCGGACCTGGGGGCCGACCCGGAAGATGACCCCGGTCGAGTCGGTCGTGCCGGGGCCGCCCCTGAGCATCACCGCCGCGCCCGCCGCTTCCACGCCCGTACCCCCCGGCCGGGAGCCGCACGCGCCCGTCAGCACCTGACTGATCTGAATCCCCGGATCGACGTCGGCCGGTCGCAGGTAGGCGCAGTCCCGTGCCGCCACGACCGCCAGCGTCGAGCGGTTGGTCGTCGTGGCTCGGACCACCTCGGACATCTCCTCCTCGGGTACGGGCAATGGACCTCCCGGCAACCCGGGCCGGCTGCCGGGGGGAGGCGGATTCGACCGCGCCGACCCCGTGGCGGCCGGCACCACGCGGACGCCGGCGGCGATGGCCTCCGCCTCCGCCAACCTGGCCGCAGGGGCCGAAGGACCGGCGTAAGAGGCGATGCGGAGCGAGGACTGGGGTATCTCGCCCCGACGAACCCTGACGCCGCCGGTCAGCACCCGCTCGGCGCCAAGCGCATAGGCCGGACCAGGATCGAGTGGCCGGTTCTGGCTGTCGAAGCCGTACTTGGCCTGCACCGGGTCGTAGCCCACCACCAGGACCACGCCGTCCGGCGGAAAGGCGCCGAACGCCACGTCGTCGCGCGCTAGGAGGGCAAGGGCCCGGTCGCTGTCGGAGAGGGGCCGGGTGGCCAGCGCCATGGTCGGGCCGAAGGTGAAGAGCGTCGTCCACCCTTCGGGCGCCTGGAATTCCAGGCTTGGTCCGGCGGCGGCGCCGGCAACCGTCGTCAGGGAGGACCCAGGCCCGGCAACGACTTGCGTCGGGCGGTCGGAGGCGCGGTCGAGCAGCGGCACCACGGCGGCGGCGGCGAACACCGTCGCCAGCCCGGCGAGGGCGATCCGACGCCTGGCCCGCCGCCGTCGGCGACCATCGACCCGCCGGTGCAGCTCCTCGACGGGCGGGGGGGAGAAGGGGGGACGATCGAGAAGCGCCCGCAGCGCTTCCGCCGGCTCGCTCACGGAATCACCTCCAGAGGTCCGGGCTCGCCGAGGACGGCGGCCAGCCGCCGGCGGGCGGCGGTGAGAGTAGCGGAGACGGTGCCTGCTGCCACGTCCATGACCACCGCGATCTCGGCTTGGGGCAGGTCGCAGACGTAGCGCAGGGCGATGGCGGTCCGCTGGCGGGCCGGAAGGGCGCGCACCGCAGCCCAGAGCTCGGGCTCGACGGCCGCCGGCCGGGCCGGCTCCACGGCCCGCGACCAGAGGCGCTGCTCGACGGCCGCCCGCCGGAGCCGCCGGCGCAACAGGTTCACGGCCACCCGGTAGGTCCACGCCGCCGGCGAGTCCTTGGCCGCCACCCGGTCCCACCGCTCGAGGCTTTCATCGATCTCGTCGAACGCAGTCGAGTTCGACGCGCTGATTGCCAAGCGACGTCGGCCACCGGTGTCGCCAGCGTCTACGGCGGCGCAGCTCGGTGTCCATTTTCCGGCGGAAGCCGCTGCGTGGCTTGCTCAGCACGGCGGTGGCCCGAGCCTCGCAGTCGAACCGTGACCAGATTGCTGGACGTCGGCTGAATGACGGCGTGGCCCTTCTGTGGTCCGTCAGAGGACGGACTACCCCGGTCCGTGGCGGTCACCCCCGGACACGCATTCCCGCAGGTCAGCAGGCATTTCTGGTCATCGGCCCAGGTCAGTCGTAGGCGGGAACAGAACTACGACATCTGAGGTTCCGGCGCCGGCGCGTCGGGCGACTACGGCCGGCGCCGGGCCCTTCCTGCGAATCAATCCGGTACGTCCTCAGGCCGGCCCCACGAGCCAACCCAGTCGAGAACGGCTCCCGCCACCTCCCGTACCTCCGAGTCGGTGTCGCCGACTTGACGCTCGCTGATGAGAACTCGCAGATCCTCGCGATGAACCGCTTCATGTGCGAGCCCAACAGCGGCAGTAGCCCGCACCCACGGTGATGGATCCGAGAGAAGCTCGCCGAGCGTGTCGATCGCCTCGGTGTCCAGGCGTCTGGCCGGCCTTCCCATACGCAGTATCTCCGCCGCGAACTGTGGCGCGACGGCGGAGCTGGCCCCGATCTCGAGTAGGTCCCATCCCCACATGTGAAGCCCGGCAAGCACAGCGACCGTTGCCGCGCGCCTGCTCTCAAGAGGGTCGGTCCTTGTAAGATCCCACCGGAACCCCGCCACAGCCTCCTCCGCCGCCGCCCGGGTCGCAGGCTCGGGATCGAGGAACGCCCTCTTCGCCACGAACTCGATATCTTCATAGGACGGGTACATCCAGCCGGCGTCCGCATCCCACTGTGCCGGCCTCGCCAGGACCTCCAAGGCCGCTGATCGGATCTCGGCATGTGGATCCTCAAGGGCCACATTGCGCAGCAAGGCTTGTGTGTCGTCGTCATCCCACGCCTGCCTCAGGACCCGAAAGCTGAAGGCCCGGGTCTCGACGTCGGGATGATCGCGAGCCGTGTGCTCGGCCAGCGCTCTGGCGCTCGGTATGGGCGCAGGGCCGAAAGGCGTGGCGGGGAAGACCGGCAGAAAGCCGAGTCGCTCCACGTCGGGGGGAAGTAGATCCTGCGATCCGAGGCCGGCGGCGAGCTGAAGTGCTGCACGCCACAGGGCGGGCGTTCCGTCGCGCCTCGCCTCGTCGACGAGCAGAGCATGCAAAGCTTCGTCTTCTCGCGATCTGTCCCAGAGCGCAACCATCGCCAGCACGCGCAGAGCCGCGTGCGTCCCTACGTCTCGAGTCAACGAGAGCAGGATGGCTCGGCTCTCGTCCGAGCGCGTCCGGTGAAGTGCACACACAGCGAGCGAGCGCACCTCGAGGTCTGTGTCCCGGGCGACGGCGCGCTGGACCCGGTCATTCACAGACTCGTCGTCAGGCCACCCCGTTGCCAGCGCCATCATCGCGACATTGCCAACATGCGCGTCAGGATGATCTGAAGCGGTGGTCCCTAGGGAGGCCAGGGCGCCGGGGTCCCCGGCCCAGCCGTTAGCGATCGTGGCCACGGCTTCAGCGGCGACATCCCAGCGGTCGTACTCCGGCACCTTGGGCGACACCGCAGCCAGTCGCAGGATGACCTCGAGGGCCTCGGGCTGCCGGCGCCAGCGGCGCCCCACATAGCGTACGAGCCACGACGTGAAGGTGTATGCCTTCTCCTGATCGGAGCGCTCGGCGATGGCGGCCAAGAGCTCAGGACTGGGCGCCCAGGCGCGGGCAAGGGTTTCAAGCGCGTCCTGGCGGACGCGGGTGTTGCGGTCCCTCCGGACGACGGCGATCAACGCGTCCTCCACCTCGGCGTTCCCGGGCCACTCCCGGTTCAGGGCGGCGATAGCCCCCCTGCGCACGGCCTCCTCGGGATCCGTGAGGGCGGCGATGGCGAAGGCACGCCGCTCGTCGGGCGTCCGCATCGCCAGCTCCATCTGCCACCCGGTGATGCGCGGCCGCCGGCTGCGGTTCTCACCCAGTCGGGCGATGTCGGACCTCGCTTCGGCAGAGGGCGCGACCAGGGGGGCGAGAGCGGAGAAGGCCAGCAGGCCCTCCTCGACCAGCGTGGCCGAGAGGTCCTGCCCGTCGACCACGCGTTGCTTGGTCCGCGCCGCCTCCTTGGTGACCGTCGTCACGAGCTCGGCCATGAGCTGCGTCGCCCACGCCTCGTCCTCGATCGTCCCTGACTCAGCGAGGCAACGGGCGGCGAAGACCACATTGGTCCGCGGCGTCCGCTTGCAGGCGGTGCGCAGATGGTCGATCACCTCTCGCACGGGCGACCCCTGGTCGCCCAGCATGGCCACCAACAGGAGGAGGATCTCCCGCCAGTCGTCGGATTCCCAGTGGGAGTCGAAGACCTCCCTCATCAGCCACGGGTAGTCGGCCCGCCTGGCGTTGAACTCGGCCCGGCACTGCGTGGCGGCGAAGTACTCCATGAACGTCCGGTGGACGAACCCGAAGATCCCTTCTCCCACCTCTGCGAGGATCGAGCTGCGCTCCCGTAGATGCTGGAGGATGCCGTCGGCGATGGCCTCCGCCTCACCCCTCGATCGGCTGTACTTCTGCTCCATGTAATCGGCGAGGATGCCGAGCAGCGGCCGGTAGGCGATGGCGTTGAGCTCTCGACCCCGCTGGCCGTGGGCTACCATGTACATCGCCACCAGCTGGAGGATTTCCGCCTTCTGCTGACCTCTGATCGGCAGGTCGAGCGGCAGCAGCGCGTTCGACTCGATGCTCTTGCGCTTGAGATCCCAGTCCTCGAGCAGCACGCTGGTGCATCGCTCGTAAAGCCGCCAGCGTTGCTCGGGAAGGTCCTGGTGCTTGTAGATCACGGCCATCATCGTGAGCAGCAGAGGGTTGCCGGCGAGGTCGAGCAGGCGGGGGCTCTCGGTGATGCGCCGGAGCAGGCCGGCGGCGTCCCGATGGTCGCCCTCCCACGTGTAGTACCGATACCAGGCTGGTACGAACTGGCGGATCTCCTGAATTGTGAAGTTGAGCAGCGTGTAGTGCTGGAAGCCGGCCAGCCCGAGGTCGGACTGGTCGTAGCCGACGATGCGTGAGGTCACGACGATCGAGGCGCCGGACGTGCGGGCGAACGACCCGAACTGTTGGATCGCCCGAGTGCGCTCCGACCGCTCGAACACCTCGTCCAGGCCGTCGAAGAGCACGAGGGCACGGCCGTCCTCGTTGACGAGGGCTTCGACCTCGTCACGGTTCAGGTCGACGCCGTATCGCTCCCGGGCGTTCTCCACGATGTAGCTGATGAAGTCGGGAGCGCGCTTCAGGACGTACTGGCGCAGCTCGACCAGGAACGGGACGGGCTTGCGGCTGAGGTGGGCCGGGACGTCGGCCGCCTCCGCCTCGGGCTGGCACAAGGTCAACAGCGCGTAGTGCAGCAGCGTGCTCTTGCCGCTCCCCGGTCCGCCGAGGATCACCTGGTTCCGCTCGCGGCCGATGATGTCGATGCTCGATTCGGTCTTCGGCACGTCCGCGTCGACATCCGCATCGGCGCATTGCGTGTCGGCGGGCTCGCTGGCGGTAATGCCCAGGAACGCTCGCTTGGCCCGCAGCACCTCGTCCGGGAGGTCGTAGGACGGTCGACCCGTTTCGGTCAACGGAGCGGCGAACACCTCAGTCAGGGGGACCCGTGCCATGCGGTCTTGTGTCGCTCCGGCGATGACCGAGAGGCGGACCCACCGGTGCTCCTCGTAGAACGCCTTGCGGTAGCCGTCCCAGTCGGTGGACGGCTGCGTGGGCGTGATGCCCTGCCGGTCCTCCCACTGGTGGACCGCCTCCCCCAGCAGTGCCCTCAGCTCATCCTTGTTCGAGAAATATTCCGCCAACGAGCCCTCCACCGCCCTCTTCCGGAACTCTCGGACGGCGCCGATGGCGTCGAACTCGATGAGCCTGGGAGGCCAATCGGCAGACTCGTCGAGGACGTACACCAGGCATTCCTTGCCGCAGGCCTTGGCCTGGTCCAACTCCAGTTCGGTGAAGGAGCGGTCGTAGCCCGGCGGAATCGTCCCGTAACGCCAGGCGATGATGCTCACGAAGAGGTCGCAGGCTGCGATGTCCGCCAGGCACCTCTCGATCGGAGGTCTGCGCTCGGCCGCGTAGTGCTCCATGGCCACGTGCTTGTGATCCATCCGGTCGAGGACCTCGAGTAACAGCCGGCGGTGTTCCTTAAGGTCCGTGCGGGTCGAAGAGACGTAGACCCGAGCCATAGTGCCAAGGCTAGGCCCCGAGCACCGTCGGAGCATCGAGGAGCGAGCTCACCGTGAACGCAGGTGTGACGTTGGCCGGCGCCAGCGTGCGAAGGCCCCGCACCAGATGAACGGTTGCGCGATGGCCAACAGCCGGGCGTCCAGCATCCCGGTCAGATTGTCGACACACCGTGGCAGCGGTGCGGCAAGTAGTTGTGCACGTGCAGGTACGTCTCGCTCCGCACGCACCAGCTCGTAGCCCACGCCGAGGTCCCAGATCATCTCGATGTACAGGTTCAGCCGACGACGCATCCGACGTCCGCACGCTCGCGCTCGAGGACCGCCAACCAGGTCGTAGGGTCCGGCGGGGCCCTCGAAGCCCAAGGCTGAGGCATCGGTGTCCTTCGCCACGTAGGGATCAGACGGACCAGGTCGGCGAGCGTGAGGGTGAGGCCGCTGACCGCCGGCAGCGAGAACTGTGGACGAGGAGCACGCGGTGCCGGCCTTCGAGCCTGCGCCGACCTTGGACGACCCGACGTGCGACAATCGGCATGATCGTCGTCCACGCCGGGCATCGAATGGACGCACCCGACCGCACGCCGGCCCGGTTCCCCCAGGACCGCGTGGCCGAGGTCCGCCGGCGTCTGGGTGACCTGATGGACGTGCTGCAGCCGGACGGGGTGGTGGCGGCCGCCGCCGGCGGCGCCGACCTCCTGATCGCAGAGGCGGCGCTTGACAGCGGCATCCCGCTGCACGTCGTGCTGCCCTTCGATCGGCAGCGGTTCAAGGACGAGTCGGTCGCCGACCAGGGCCCGCCGTGGACAGGGGCCTACGACGGTGTGATCGATCGGGTGACGACCGATGCGCAGTGCTCGCTGACCGAATTGGCCCTCGACGCCGACGAGGACGGATATCGGGCCGGGAACCAGGCGTTGATCGACCGGGCCGTCGAGCTCGGCCATGGGCGGGTCCTCGCCGTCACCGTCCGCCACCACGACCCGGCGGAGAAGCCGAGCATCACAGATGACTTCGTCGACCGCGCTCGCGCCGCGCGACTGTTCGTGGTCGAGATCGACCCTCTCGCCGGAGACTGAGACATGCCGATCGAGGACAATCGTCCGCTCGAGCTGATGATCTCGAGTCGTTGTCAGACCGAAGTCCGTCGGGACTCCACCGGGAAGTCCGAGACGCTGACCGCCCTGCGCATCCGTGCCAAGGAGCGGCTGGAGTCGGTCTTCACGGTGGACGGCGAGCGCCTCTTCGACGTGTGGATCAACGAGGACGAACGGAAGCAGACGGCGGATGAGACGTGGTACTCGGCGAGCGAGAAGCGGGCCCTCCGAGCCCACATCGTCATCGTCCTCTTCACCGGCGACTCGGGGAGCCCGGCTCGCCGGCGACATGGGGGTGTGCCACGCCGAGCTCGTGTCAGCCCTTGGCGACACCGGCACCAAGGTGCGGGTGATCGACCTCCGCCCGGCGATCGTGACCGCCGGCGACGTCGACGACCGGTTCGTGAAGGACGTCGCGGCCCTCTCCCTCGTCATGGACGAGGCGACCACGGGCGACGAGGCGGTCGACACGGTGTGCGGCCAAGCGCTCGCCGCCGTTCGCACGCTGGCCCATCACGGCCGGGTCGACGTGCGACGAGGATCGAAGCGCGGGTCGGAGATCGTGTGGGAGCGGCTGGCCTTCGACACCCGCAAGCGGCAGATGGAGGAGGCGCTCGACGACGCCCTCCGCACCGTGCTCGGTTCGCCGAGGGACATCGAGTCGCCGTCGACCAGTCTGCCCCGGGCGCTGGCGGGTGAAGTGGGCGGCCGGCGCGTGCTCTTCGTGTGCCACGGTGCGCCGGCCGGGCTTTCCCTGTCGATGTCGCGCGAGATGGTCGGCCAGCCGTTCCTCCGCGATCACGTGCTGGGTGACTCCCTCGATCTGAAGCGCAAGGACGGCACGGTGGGGCCCGTCCACGTCATCGCCTCGTTCAAAGCCTCCACCGAGACCCAGGCCCGCAGTCTGCTCGGGTTTCCCGACGCCACGGTGGTCAAGGACAGCTGGGGCATCTGGGTGAGCGACGCCATCCAGCGCATCCAGCTGCTGCTGATCGACCGTTGCACGAGTGTCTCGGTCACCCACGCCCGGGTGCAGCAGGCGTTCACCTGGCTGCGCTCGACCGGCGAGGACGCGACCCTCGCCGAACGGGCGGTGCGGCGGGCCCGCATCGTCACCGCGATGGCCGACTGAGGCTCAACCCGAGGCGACCTGCTCCCCGGCCTGCCTGAGGGCCGTGATCACCGTGCGGAACGCCTCCTCCTTCTCCGCCGGCACCAGACGCCGCAGGTCTTCGAGATGCTCCAGGACGGAGTCGCGCTGGCGGACCGTGGACCGTAGACCGAACGCCGCCTCGTACCGCCTGGCGGCCTCCGCCAACGGGTCGGCGACGCCGTCGAGGGGGAGGTCGGCAACGGCGAACGTCAACAGGGTGTCCGCCACTGCGGCCGTCTCCCAATAGTCGTGCGAGGGCTTCTCGCGCTCGCGCTTCTCGATGTCGCGGTAGTGCTCGGCCAGCCCTTCGGCGACGGTCTTGTCGACACTCCCTCCACCGCTCGTGAGCGCCTGGAGCTGGATCCAGTTGTTGAAGTGGTAGGACTTCGGCGCCGCCGCCTGGGCCGCCCCGTAGCACTTGATTGCCGATGCGAGGTCGGCGCTGTGCTCGTGCCGGGGGCGGGTGGTGGCCCACTTCTTGAACAGGGCGCCGCGCAGCGCCAGGCGCTCGCCGGTGGGCTTGGCGATCTTGTCGAGGTTGACCAGGGCCGTCTCGGCCTTCTTGAACAGCGCGGTGACCTTTGTACGGGTGGCGTCGTCGAGGGCGTCGGAGCCCTCCTTCTCCCGGTACAGCTGGACGGCCCACCTGGCTCGCAGGTTGGCCAGCTGCTCGGCGACCCAGACGTGCGCCCGGCCCTTGTCGTCATGCAATGCCTGTTCGTACGCAGTGATCGCCGAGTCGTACCTGCCCAGCTCGCTGAGGGCGCGCCCCAGCGCTTCGAGCACCCTGCCGTCGGCCACGAGCTCGCCGCCCTCGTCGCGCAGGCGCTCGACCTGCTCGAAGATCCACGCTCGCTCGGAACGGCTGCTGACATCGCCGGCGCGGGTGGCCAGGATGTGGAACTCCCGGGCCAGCTGCCCCGGACTGACGAGGCACATTGCCGGCGGGGTCGGGCGCTGATCGGTGCCCAGCTCGAAGTCCGGATCGCCGTAGCACTGGTACGCCCCCCAGGTGTTCGTGCGCCCGAAGTCGGCGTCCTTGGCCGCCATGCGGGCCGCCCGCACCGCATCGCCGAACGGACGGCCGTCGAGCATGTTGGAGTACAGGGCGGTGGCGAAGGCGCCGGCCGCGATGTCGTCAACGGCCCAGCCCGCCACCACCACAGCCCCGACCCCATTGCGCAGCAGTTGACGGGCCAGGCTGGCGGCCACCCGGTGCGGCTGCTCATACGCACTTCTGTCCTCCGCCGGAATCTCTGCGAGGAACGAGCCGAGGCGGCCGAGGTGGCAGCAGTTGAGGAACACGAGGTCGGGAGTGACGCTCATCTGCTGGAAGTTGAGGGCGGTGATCCGGTGGTGAGGCTCGGCGCCGATGACCACGCCGCTGCGCTTGCTCTCGTCGTCGCTCTGCTCGAAGATCCCGTGGGCGGCGATATGCACGACCCGGTGGGGCTGGGCGTTGAGGGCGTCGAGGATGTGCATCCACTGCCGCTCCGGCTGCTCGTGTGCGCCGTAGATCAGCTGCTCGACCTCCCATCCCTGCGCGAGGAACAGGTCGGCCACTTGCGCGGCCTCGGCCCGGGCGCCGGGTAGCCGCGGCAGGTGTGTCGGCGGATCCCCCACCACGAGCACCTTCCGCCCCGTCGGGCGCTCCGAGCGCTCGCGGGTCTCGTTCGTGCTCAGGAGTTGGCGCAGGATGCCGGCCCGCAGGGCGAGCGGCGACGCGTCGGTATACAGCGCCGCCGCCGACAGCAACTCCCACGGCACCTCGGCCATCTCCTCATCGACGATGAGGTGCAGGCTCTCGGTGCGGTCGAGGTCGAGCTTGGCCCGCTGCGGGAACAACATCTCATACAGCGTCCTGCTGACCCCGGAGTCGCCGCCGGGCTGCCTGACCGCCTCGTCGACATAGGCCCGGATCTGCGCCAGGTCGAGCTCCTGGTCGATCAGGTTGGACTGCGCGCCCCGCAGGTGGACGGAGAACTTCATGACCCGAAGGGCGGGCGGGGTGTCGCCCTTGTACGGCTCGAGGCTGGCGGTCACCCGCACCCAGGGCGTCCCCGTGAGGGACCGCGGCGGAGCCCCGGCACGGCGGCCGTCACCTTCTTGCACACGGCGCTCAGTCACCAACTGGACCTCGCGCTGGCGCTCGGGGGACAGCAGCTCGTCGAGACGGTCGACGGCCAGCGCCGCCTCCTCCGCCGCGTCCTCGAACAGCTCCACCAGCTGGAGCTCCATCTGGTCGATCCGCACGCCCCGGGAGGGCTCGTTGAGACGGGCCACGGCGAGAATCACGCCCTCGGTCAGGGCGGCGACGCACTGCTCGATCGTCAGGCCCCGCCGCCCGGGTGTGCCGACGAGGACGGCCGAGACTCCGAGCGGTGCATCGGGATCATCGTCGTGCTCGCGCCGGTCGAGGACGTAGGCCGTGACCCCCTGCAGCATGGCGGTGACCAGATTCTGGGGGGTGAGGGTGCCGAGCTCGCCAAGACCGAGCACGATGGCGCCCAGCGGGCGACGGTTCTTCGGCGCAGCCACGAAAAGGGCTCTGTCCGGCTGTTCCGGGTACTGGCCGAGCCGGAAACGGGCCTGCAACGGGCCGCCGAGCTTCCTGTCCAGGAACACCTCGGCCCCGCCCTGGGGCAGGCCCGCGTAGTGGCCGACAACGACCGGGTAGGTGCTCTGCTCGAGGCTGGCGTTGAGCACGCTCACCGTGACCGTCGGGCGCGAGGGCTGCGGGGATCCGCCTCCCACCGTGAGCCGCAGCGCCTCGCCGAGCCGCAGCTCGGCAGCGCGCCAGTCGCCGAGGTCGGCGGTGCCGCCGCGTGACGTGCCGCCGTCGTACGCCAGGTCGAAGTGCTCGGCCGCGATCATCACCGGCGTGTCGACTGCGCCACCACGACGGACCGGCTCGTCGTGGGTGAGCTTGGTGGGGGTCCCTCCTGTGAGCAGGGCGCCGATGTCGGCCAGGACGTCGGGTGCGGAGGGAAGGCCGCCGTGTGTACCTGTCGAGAACCAGGGCTTGTCCGCGCCCTCGAGCAGGCCGAGCTCGAGCGCCACCCGGCCGTCGCCGCGCAGGAACCGGCCGATCTTGAACTTGCCCGGAGCGTCGACCTCGATCCGGAAAGGCGTGGGGTGCCCGTACCCGGCCACGTACACCATCCGCTTCTTGTCGACGAAGCCGCCCAGTTCGGCATGGAACGTGCGCGCGCCCGTGAGCAACCGTTGGGACACCTGCGAGCCCGACCCCCAGGTGGCCGCATCGAACAGCTGCTTGTGGTGGTCGTCGGCGGGCTCGGATTCGGGGTCGGGAAGCATCTGGTAGATGCCGGGGAAGGTGGAGACGACGTTGAGCAGGTCCTCCGGCCGCCCGCGCATGTCGACGAACGCCAGCGTCTTCACGATGGCTTCTTCGCCCGTGAGGATGAGCGGGACGGCGAACGACCCGCGGTTCGGCGTGCCGAGCATTACCAGCCGTCCGAGCGACTCCCAGATGTCCGGTCGCTTCACGGCCATGGCCCGGGCGACGAGGCCACCCATGGAGTGGGCGACGAGATGGACCTCCCGCTTCGGCTTGGCCTTGAGGATCGTCTCCAGCTGGGCCGCCAGCCGCTCGGCCGACTCGAAGATGTCCACCCTCCAGTCGAAGTCGGCGAGGTGGACGTCCCACTCCTCCGCCGCCAGCCGGGAGATCAGCGGGAGGTACGTCCGGTTGAGTCCGCCGGCCTCGATCTCCCCGGCCGGTCCCGTCGCCGGCGGCAGCAGCAGCTCGGCGAAGTGACCCCGGGCCAGCCGGAGCGGGTCGATCCAGATGATCTCCCCGTTGGACTTCCGCCGCAGGTGCGTCCCCATGATCCCGGGGATGACGACCACCGCACGCCGGGTGCTGCCTTCCACTGTTGCCGTCGCACCCGGGTCCACCGGCCCGCCGAGAACCTCCTCCAACGCCTTCCGCGCCGCCTCGGGCAGGTCGGCGACGGCCGAGGCGATGTGGGCGATCGTGACCGGATTCGGCGGGAGGGCGACCTCGGCGAGCGGCTCGGCCTCGCTCACGTGCACGGGCGCCGGCGGCTGCTCGCGCCAGTCGGGTCGAAGCCAGTCGCGCAGCTGACGGACGGCCCGCTCGTTGGTCCAGAACGAGCTGTGGTCGACACTCCGGCTGCTGTCGAGCACCAGGCGCTGGTCGACCGGCACCCGGAACTGGCCCGCAGTGACGATCGTGCTCAACGTCGGCACGATCCGGTCGTTGCGGACCCCGCCGAAATAGGTGTCCATGAGGCGGTCCTGCGCCGTCTTCACGATGCCCGCGTTCATGACCGGCGAGTAGTCGGCGGAGATCGAGCGAACGCAGAGGGACCCGGGGACCGCAGCCTCGTTGAACTTCTCGAGCGACGCCGGGTTCATGGCGACCAGCCCCGTGAGACCGTCGAGCGTCGACTTCAGCACGACGTCCTTGAGCAGCTCGAGCACCATCTGGAGGCCGTCGCTGCCGGGCAGGGCGCCGACGAGGTTCGTCACCGCATCGATCAGCCCCATGGGCCGCTCGGGATCGGCGAGCGGGGTGCCGGCGTTGGGCGTGGCGACGAAGGTGATCGACCGGACGTCGACGCCCAGGCCGGCGGCGATGCGGGCCAGCTCGCGGGCGACCAGGCCGCCCCGGGAGTGGGCGAGGACGTCGAGCGTCATCCCCTCACGCAACTGCTTGCCCAGCCACTCCGCGTTCTCGCCGGGTGTCTTCGCCAGCGTGGGATGGTCGAAGGCGAAGGTCCTGCCGCCATAGGCCCGGTAGATGCCGTTGACGACGTCGTCCTCGAACTTGAACGACCCGTGGATGGAACCGGTGAAGCCATGGACGACCAGGAGAGCCGGGCCGCCAAGGAGGGTGTCGAGGTTGGGCTCGAGCGCCTCGGGGTTGCGGTGGTCGTCTGGGGACCAGGACCGGAGCCGGTGCGGGTGGCGGTTCTCGTCCCACGCCCCGACCAGGGTGTTGGAGGCGTGGCGCACGGCGCGGCCCACCGTCTTGATGGCCACGAAGCGGACGATCCGCCGGATCGGGCCCAACCCTCCCCGACTCCCGGGGGCGACCTCGACCGGTAGCTCGACCGACCGGGCGCCAGGTTCGGGGACTACCCAGCTGTAGCGGCCCTGTTCCTCGACGAGGAGCACGGTGGGCTCGTGGCGGTCAGGGCGGCCCAGCTCGACGCTGAGCACGCCGTCACCGGAGGCGCCACGGGCACCCGACGCGGTCAGCTCCAGTCCGCTGAGCGACACCGCGCCGACCGTCTTCATCCCGTCGTCGGCGTCGATGGCGGCGGCCACCGGGTCGACCGAGACCCCGTCGGAGCGAGCGGCGGCGGCGACACCCCATTCCGCCTCGTACCGCATCCCCTGGCCGGTAATACCGAATCCGCGCCACTCCGAGCGCTCGTTGTCGGCTGTCGGTGCCATGGGTTCGCCTCCCCTCAGTCGCCCCTTTCCTACTACGGGCAGCGCTGGGAGGTCGGGCCGAACGACCTGTTCGAAGCCTGGAGGATCGGGGTAGGGCGCGCGTCTACATCCCTACGGAGGTTCTCGACATGTCGCAGCGCAACACGATTGCCCGCTCCCTATCCGAGGTCGGACTGGCCGCGTGGTTCGGCGGATCGCTCATGGGCGCAGTCGGCGTCAACGGCGCCGCCGCCGAGGTGGACCGACCCGAGCAGCGGGCCCGGGTGGCCAACGCCGGCTGGAGCAAGTGGACCCCGGTCAACGCTGTCGCCATCGGCGCCCACCTTCTGGGCGGCGTGGCTCTGATCGGCGGGAACAAGGGCCGGATCGCCGGTCAGAAGAACGTGGGCAGCACCACCATCGCCAAGACGGCGGTCACCGTCGGCGCCCTGGCCGCGACGGCCTACGCCCGGGCCCTGGGCCAGAAGGTCATCTCAGCCGGCGACGTGCCGATCGAGGCCGGTACAGAGCCGTCGTCCCAGACGCCGCCCGACGTGGCCGACGCCCAGCGCAAGCTGAGCAAGCTGCAGTGGGTGATCCCGGCTCTCACCGGCACCCTGCTGGTGATGGACGCGCTGATGGGCGAGCAGCAGCGGCCCGGCCAGGCCGCGTCCGGGTTCGTGGCGCGCCTGATGCCCGACGCAGCCTGAGCGGTTGACGAAGGAGCGGCGCCGGCGGCGCCGCTCCTCGTCAGTGCTTCTTCGTGCCGGCCTTCCGAGCCCCGGGCTTCACGACGTGGGGTGCCTCGCCCCTGCGATCCCGGTTCTTCCGGGCGGCCCGGTCGAGCAGGACGATGCCCGCAAGGGCGAAGACCGCGCTGACGGCGATCAACGCCCACGGGATGTTGCTCGGCGACGTGCTCTCGGCCACCACCAGTTGGTCGACCTGGTCGCCGATGCCCATGGCCGCGATCTGCTCCTCGGCCGCATCCGTGTCGCCCCCCGGCGTGAGGAGGAGGATCCCGCCCTGTCGGGCCACGGCGGCGGCGGCCACCGCGGCGTCGACCGGACGGTTCTCGTCGGCCACGTAGGCCACGCTGACCCGCAGGCCGCGGCTCCTGAACTCGTTGATCGACCAGCTTCTGCGGGATGGACGACTCGTCGCCGATCACGAACAGGCCGGTGGAGCGGAGCCGTGCGACCTCCTCCTTCTGCGCCTTGGTCAGCGCCTTGCCGTCGACCACGAGAAGGGGCGAGTGGTTGAACCGGGCCAGCACCGCGCCGGCCCACGCGCCGGCCACGTCGTCTTTGTGGACGACGACCAGCTTGGAGGAGAACGCCGCCCGATTCGCTCGGCACCGCCCGGATAGGCCATCTGTGCCGCGGCGCCCGACAGGTTCGCAAGGCTGGCCTTGGGCAGTTCGGTGATGGCCAGCGGAGCCGCCAGCGCACCGCGTCGTCCACGAAGACGCTCACCGCCGCTATGGCGGCGGTCTACTGCGGCAGGTGGGCCCAGGCCTCGATCTCGACCAGGGCGTTCAGCGGCAATCCGGCCACGGCCACCGCGGCCCGGGCCGGTCGGTGGTCGCCGAAGGCTCCCAGGTACGCCTCGTTCATCACCGCATAGTCCGACATGTGGCGGAGGTAGACGGTGGTCTTGACCACCCAGGACAGGCCGGCGCCCTCGGACTCCAACAGGGCCGCCATGTTGACCAGGGCCTGCCGGGTCTGGTCGGCCACGCCACCGTTCACGAGGACGCCGTCGTCGAGGCCCAACTGGCCGGATACGGCCAGCCAGTCACCGGCCCGGACGACCGGCGAGTAGGGCCCAAGGGGCTTGCTCAGAATGCGGCGGGCTAGGAGAAGCTGGAGCCGCAGCCGCAGCTACGGGTGGCGTTAGGGTTGTTGATGGCGAACCCGGCGCCCTGGAGGCCATCCTTGTAGTCGAGCGAGGCACCCTTGAGTAGGGGGGCACTGGCCGCGTCGACGACGACCTTGACGCCACCATCGTCCTGGACGGTGTCCTCGGGGGTGAAGTCCTTGTCGAAGTACATCTCGTAGCTGTAGCCCGAGCAACCGCCCGGTCGAACGGCGACGCGGAGGGCCAGTTCCTCATCGCCCTCGGCCTGGATGAGCTCCTTGACCTTCAGGGATGCAGCGCCCGACAGAGTGAGCATGGGTTCAGTCCTCCTACAAACTTTCTCTAGATATCCAGACTACCTGATGGAAAGCTCAACTTGGCAGGGATCGCGGTCGGCGAGCGTCCTGAATCGGTCAACACCCGCCCCGCCGATTGATTCCACGAAACCCTCGATCAACCCCCGGTGGAGGTGGCAGACGACCTCCGGGTGGGCCGCGGCCAGCTCCGCATAGGGGCAGTGGGTGAAGGCGATGGTGGCCAGGCCGTCGTCGTGGACGACGGCAGGGTCGAACCCCAGCTCGGCCAGCATGGCGGTGACGGCTTCGACGCAGCTGGCGCGGGGCCGGCGGGCGGTCTGGGCTTCGGCCATGGCCCGGCCCTGCTCGGCGCCGGCCTTGGCGCTGAGGTCGGCGGCGGCGCCGGCGGCGGCGGCCAGCTCGTTCAGCATGCGGGCCAGCACCGGGAAGGCGGGGGGCTCAAGACCCAGCGACGGTGCGTCGGGGGCCAGGGCGTAGCGGTTCTGGGGCCGGCCCACCGAGCCCCGGTTGTCGGAATGCACCGCCAGCAGCCCGACCTCCCGCATGCGCTCGAGGTGGGGGCGGACGGTGTTGGCGTGGAGCCCGAGCGTCTCGGCCACCTCGGCCGTGGACCGGGGGGCGGTGGCCCGGGCCAGCTCCAGATAGATGGCGTAGCGGGTGTTGTCGCCGAGTGCCTTGAGCACGTCCAGCCGACCCATCTGCTCCACGAACTCGATATTACCGGCGAGGACCGGTAAAATCCAGGGCGATGGCCTCCCTGCCCACGTCCCGTCCAAGCAGCGACGCCGTCATGGCCACCCTCCGTGGCGTCGTCGACCCCGAGCTCGGCGCGGACATCGTGGAGCTCGGCATGGTCAACGGCGTGGTGGTCAACGACGACGGCTGGGTCGAGGTCACCGTTGCCCTCACCATCTCCGGTTGCCCCCTGCGGGTGCAGATCCGTGACGACGTGCAGTCGAAGGTGTCGGGCCTCCCGGGGGTCGTGGGCGTGAAGGTCCACTTCGGCGAGATGAACCAGGAGCAGCGCAGCCAGGTCATGCAGCGGGCCCGGAAGTCGGCCGCCAACCGGGCGCCGGCCACCGAGGTGCCCCTGACCGCCCGCGTGCTGGCCGTCGCCAGCGGCAAGGGCGGCGTGGGCAAGAGCAGCGTCACCGTCAACCTGGCCTCCGCGTTGGCGGCCCGGGGGTTCAGCGTTGGCGTGCTCGACGCCGACATCTGGGGCTTCAGCGTCCCTCGCATGCTCGGGATCAAGGTCCGCCTGGGCGCCGGCGACGGCGGCCTCATACGCCCCCACGAGCTGCCGGTGGGCACCGGCAAGCTCAAGGTCGTCAGCATGGGCCTGGTCGTCGACGACGAGGACAAGGCCATCATGTGGCGGGGCCTCATGCTGGCCAAGGCCCTGGAGGAGTTCCTCACCAAGGTGGCCTGGGGCGACCTCGACTACCTCCTGCTCGACATGCCCCCCGGCACCGGCGACGTGCAGATGGCGCTCGGCCGCATCCTGCCCCGGGCCGAGGTGCTGGTGGTGACCACGCCGGCGCTGGCCGCCCAGAAGGTGGCCGTCCGGGTGGCCGACATGGCCCGCCGGTCCTACCTCAAGGTGCTGGGCGTGATCGAGAATATGAGCACCTTCACCTGCGGCCACGGCGAGGTGTACGCCCTGTTCGGTTCCGGGGGCGGCCAGGCCCTCGCCACCGACCTCGGCATCCCCCTCATCGCCCAGGTCCCGCTCGAGCCCGAGGTCAGCGCGGCCAACGACGCCGGCACGCCCCTCTCAGTGGCTGCGCCCGGCAGCGCCGCCGGTGCCGCCTTCGCCGCCGCCGCCGACCGCATTGCGGATGAGCTCCTACCCCCTGTCGACATGGCCGGCTGCACCGCCCGCATGCTGGCGAGCGTCGAAGCCGCCCTCGGCCCGGTCAAGTAGCCGTTTCTGTCGGCTGAGGTACCTCAGGGGTACGTCAGCCGACACAAAAGGCGCTCAGGCGGCTCGCGGGTGCCAGGCGTCGCCGTCGCCGGTGGCCCGGCCGTCGGTGGCGAGCTTGATGAGGTGGGCGTGCACGGTGGCGCCGGCGGCCTCCCGCAGGGCGGGGTGAAGGTCGACGTACACGGCGTCCACCAGCTGGTCGACGGTGGCGGCGCCGGCCTCGAGGGCGGCGACGATGGACGCCTCCCGCTCCAAGCGGTGGCTGATGTACCCCGCCAGCCGGGCGGCGGGGTCGTCGATGAGGTGGCCGTGGCCGGGAGCGATGGTGCGGAGGCGAAGGCGCCGGCTGGTGAGGCGTTCCAGCGAGGCGAGGTAGGCGGACATGTCCGCGATGACCACCGTCGAGCCGTCGATCACCGTGTCACCGGAGAGGAGCATGCGCTCCTCCTCCAGTAGCCAGCACACCGAGTCGGCGCTGTGCCCGGGCGTGCGTAGCGCCTCGAGGCGGAACTCCGTGGCCTCGATGCCGAACCCGTCCTCCACGGACACGACCACCTCGGCGCCGGTCCGCTCGGCCAGCGCGCCGGCGGCGCCGGCGTGGTCAGCGTGGGAATGGGTGACGGCGATCCACCGGATCCGGTTCCCGCCGCAGCCGACGATGGCGTCGATGTGGCCGGCCACTGCCGGGCCGGGGTCGACGACCACGATCTCGTCCACGCCCACCAGGTAGGTGTTGCTGCCGGCGCCGGTCAGCGGCCCGGCGTTGGGCGCCACGATCCGGCGCACCAACGGGCTGATGGCCGAGGCCACCCCGGGCGACAGGTCAGGCATCACTACCATCCGAAAGTCGGCCTTCCATCCGGATGATGCCGGCCCGCTTGGCCGCCCGTTTCATCGCGGCGGTGCGGACGACGGCCCGCACCGGCGGCAGGAGTAGGGCGATGCCGAGCAGGTCGGTGAGGAAGCCGGGCGACATGAGCAGCGCGCCGGCGAACAGGATCATCACGCCGTCGGCGATCTCCCGGCCAGGCACCGCCCCGGCCTCGACCTGGCGCTGGAACCGGCGCCACACGCTCATTCCCTCCCGCTTGACCAGCCATGCGCCGACTGCGCTGATGACGATCAGGAGGCCGATGGTGTTGAGGGCGCCGAAGGCCTGGCCGACCTGGATGATGACGTACAGCTCGGCCAGCGGGACGAGGAGGAAGAGCACGACGAGTACGCCGACCATCGTTCCATGGTACCGCCGGGTACTCTCGTGCGATCCCGATGTTCGAGAGTTCCCGCTGGTTCCAGCAGTCCGGTCAGACGCCCTCACTCTCCGACCTCGACCACAAGCCGTTCCTGCGGCGGCACTTCTGGCCGCCGAGCGCCTTCGGCATCGTGGTCATCTCGTTCCTGGTGGCGATGCTGGTGGGCTTCACCGGCGCGCTGATCTACACGTCGTCTGACAACGCCAAGATCGCCGCCGTCGACCCGGCCGACCAGACCCGGACGGCGCCCACCGTCCCGCCGGGCTCCGAGCCCACCGGACCGTCGACCACGAAACCGCTGGAGAAGCTGACCCCCGAAGGCATCGCCACCAAGGCCCGCCCCTCGGTCTGGAAGGTGAGCAGCCTCGACGAGGCCGGACGCCCCGTCGAGGGCTCGGGTTTCATCGTCGGCTCGTTCGGGGGGCAGACGTTCGTGCTGACGTCGCTGAGCGTGGTGCGGGCCGCCACCCGCATCCCCGGTCCGGAGGTCGTGGTCAAGAACGGGGGCACCGAGGTGAAGGCCACCCTCTGGACCTGGCAGGAGGAGACCGACATGGCTCTGCTGGTGACCACCCGCACCGCTCCCTCGCTTTCCTGGGCCGACGAGAACCCCGGGGCGAAGGCCGGCGACAAGGTCTACGTGCTCGGCGGCCAGGACGGCGGGGCGGTGGCCGGGGTGGTGCAGAACGTGTCGCCGACCGGCATCCAGCACACCGTCTTCGTCGACGAGCGCCGCCGGGGCGCCCCGCTGCTCAACGAGAAGGGGCAGATCCTGGGCATGGTGACGCTCGCCCTCACCCCCGGGGCCGGGCCGGGAACCACCACCTTCTCCGCCGTCCCCATCGCCACCGCCTGCGACAAGGTGCTCAGCTGCGGCGGGGGAACGACCGTGGTGGCGCCCACGGGGATCAACGCCACCACCACCACGACGACTCGTTAGGGGACCGTGCGGCGGGTGGTGGTCGACGTCGTCGTCGTCGGTGGCACCGTGGTCGTCGGACGGGGACGGGTGGTGGTGGTCAGGAACCCGAGGAACGGCGGGATCGTCGTCCCCGGGACGACGGTCGTCGGCAGCGTGATGGGGGCGACCGGGACGTCGACGTAGATGGGCTCGTCGGTTTCCTCGGTGAGGTCCTCGAGAGCCCGGCGGGGCCCGGCGCCGATCTCGCCCGACAGCGCCGCCGGCTTCGGGAAGTCGGCCGGCGGGGCGTTCTTCAGCGCCTGGCCCATGTAGTCCTTCCACGTCGATGCAGGAATCGTGCCGCCGAAGACCGTGGATACGCCCTTGATGTTCCTGAGCGACTTGGTGTTGCTGTCGCTGTATCCCATCCAGATGGCGGTGGACAGCGCCGGCGTGTAGCCGACGAACCAGGCGTCGGCGTTGTTCTCGGTGCTGCCGGTCTTGCCGGCGGTGCCCTCGGCCCGGCCGATGGCGGCACCCGTGCCCGTCCCGCTCGTGACCACACCCTTGAGCGCATCGGTGATGTTGTCGGCTACCGCCTCGGCCAGCACCCGCTTGCCCTGGCGCTTGGTGTTGTCCTCCAGCACCTTGCCGTTGGCGCCGGTGACCTTCACGATCGGTGTGGCCGAGTACTGGAGGCCCCGGGCCGCGAACACGCTGTAGGCGGCGGCCATGTCGAGCGGCGAGACCTCGGCCGTGCCGAGCGTCAGGCTGGCCCCGTAGTTCGCGCCCTCGGGGTCGACCATGGTGAGCCCCAGCCGGTGCGCCATCTCCGCAGTTTCCTTCACTCCGACGTCGAGGACGAGCTGGGCGTAGACGGTGTTCACCGAGAAGGCGGTGGCCTGCTTCAACGAGATCGACCCGTAAGCGCCGCTCTCGACGTTGCTGACGGTGTAGCACCCGCTCCCCCGGCAGCCGGAAGGGACGTTGATCGTGCCGGGACCGGAGTAGACGCGGCCGGGGCCGATGCCCTCCTCGTAGGCCTTGGCCAGCGTGACGGGCTTCATCGAGGACCCGGGCTGGCGGCCGGTGCCGCCCCCACTCAGGCAGATCGGGCCACCGTCCTTGGGCGCGACGTAGTCCTCCGGGCAGTTGCCCAGGGCCAGGTTCACCTGCGACTTGGAGAAGTCGCGCCCACCCACCATGGACCGCACGAATCCGGTGTTGGGCTCAACCGTGACCAGTGCCATCTCCAGCGGAGCGGAGGTCCCGTTCAGCGCCTTCTTTACCGAGTCCACGGCCAGGGTCTGGAGTTTCGGGTCGAGGGCGGTCTCCACCCGGAGCCCGCCGCGGTAGACGATGTCGGGTCCGTACCGGGCCGAGAGGTACCGCCGCACGTAGTCGACGTAGTACGGCTCGCTGGAGGACTGCAGCTCGAGGGGATGGACGATCGTGGCCGGGCCGCTGGGCTTCGGCGTCTCCGACGTGGGGAAGAACAGCTTCTGCGACACCGCTTCGATGTGGCGGACAGGGTCGATCCTGTTCTGGGCCAGCAGCGCGTCGAGAACGAACACCCGGTTGATCTCGGCCTGGGTGGGATTGCTGCGGGGTTCGAAATCCGAGGGGGCGGAGATGAGGCCGGCGAGCATGGCCGACTCCGACGCAGTGAGATCGTTCACCGGCTTCTTGAAGTACGACTCGGCGGCGGCGCCGATGCCGTAGGCGCCACCGCCCAGGTAGATGTTCGACAGGTACCGGTAGAGGATCTCGTCCTTCGTGACCTTCCGGTCGAGCTGGCTGGCCAGCACGGCCTCACGGATCTTCCGGGCCAGGGTGCGCTCGCCCGACGTGTAGACGTTCTTAACGTACTGCTGGGTGATCGTCGACCCGCCCTGCACGACCTGGCGGCCCCGCACGTCGGCCCACAGCGCCCGTAGCGCGCCGATCGGGTCGATGCCCCCGTGGGAGTAGAAACGCTTGTCCTCCACGGCCACGACCGCTTGCTTCAGGATCTCGGGGATGTCGCTGGCCTTCACCGGGATGCTCGTGTCGAACTTCCTCAGGAGGCCGATCTCGGTGCCCGCAGCATCGTAGATGCGGGTGATCCGCGACTCGATGCCCGGCTGCGGCGTCGGCAGAGGGGGCGCGGGCAGAGGCAGGTAGACGATCGACGCCAGCGCCGTGCCGGCGGTCACCAGGGGGATGAGGATGGCGACGACGAGAAAGGTGGCAACGGCCTTCGCCACCCGGATCGGGTCGAGGTTCCATTCCAAGGGGCATAGCTTCGCGCGCCGCGGGCCCTATCGTCTGGTCGATGCCCGATTCGCCCCGCCCGCCGTCGGCGCGCCCGCCCAGTGTGGACGCCCTGGCGCGCGAGCTCCGTGACGTCGGCCTGCCCCACCCGCTGCTGGTGGACGCGGCCCGGGCGGCGATCGCCGCCGGCGACCCATGGTCGGCCCGCAGCCGGGCCGAGGCGACGGCCGCCGCCCTGCTCGGCCCGGTCGTCAATGCCACCGGGGTCATCCTGCACACCAACCTCGGCCGGGCGCCCCTGCCGGTGTTGCCGAGCGGCGGGGCCCGGCGCTACTCGAACCTCGAGTTCGACCTGGTGGGCGGCAAGCGGGCTTCCCGCAGCGACCACGCCGCCCGCCTGCTCGCCCTCGCCGTCGGCGCCGAGGCCGCCCTGGTGGTCAACAACGGCGCCGCCGCCCTGATGCTGGTCCTCGCCGCCCTGGCCCGGGGCCGGTCCGTCGTGGTGTCCCGGGGCGAGCTGGTCGAGATCGGCGGCGGCTTCCGCGTGCCGGAGGTGATGGTCCAGTCCGGCTGTGCGTTGGTGGAGGTGGGCACCACCAACCGCACCCGGCTAGGTGACTACCGGGCTGCGGTCGATGAGCAAGTGGCCCTACTTCTCAAGGTGCACCAGTCCAACTATCGCATGGTCGGTTTCACCGAGGAAGTGGGGGTGGCCGCCCTGTCCACCGTGGGCCCGCCGGTCGTGGCCGACATCGGCTCCGGCCTGCTCGACGCAGCCACCCCGTGGCTCGCCGGCGGCCCGCCGGCGTGGCTGGCCGGCGAGCCCGCCGCCCGCCAGACGCTGGCCGCCGGCGCCGGCCTGGTCACGTTCTCGGGCGACAAGCTCATGGGCGGGCCGCAGGCCGGGATCATCGCCGGCCGCCGCGAGCTGGTCGCTCTGTGCGCCCGTCACCCTCTCAATCGGGCCCTGCGCCCGGGCGGCCTGGTGCTCGCCGCACTCCAGGAGACGGCGTTGGCCTACTTGCGGCGTGACGGCGACGCCATCCCCTTCTGGCGAATGGCCGCCGCGCCCGTCGACGGTCTGCGGGCCCGGGCCGAGGCCCTTGGCGTGGGCAAGGTGGTCGACACCGTGGCCGTCGCCGGCGGCGGGTCGGTGCCGGGGCAGGAGGTGCCCTCCGCCGGCGTGGCGGTCGACGGCGACCACGCCGCCCGGTTGCGGGCGTTCAGCCCGCCGATCGTCGCCCGGGTTCACGAGGGCCTGACCGTCTGCGACCTGCGCACCGTCGACCCCGCCGACGACCCGGTCGTGGCCGAAGCGCTCGCCGCATGCACGTCGTAGCCACCGCCGGCCACGTCGACCACGGCAAGTCCACCCTGGTCCTGGCCCTCACGGGCATGGACCCCGACCGCTTCGCCGAAGAGAAGGCCCGGGGACTCACCATCGACCTGGGCTTCGCCTGGACCACCCTCGAGTCAGGCCGGGAGCTGGCGTTCATCGACGTCCCCGGCCACGTCCGGTTCCTGAAGAACATGCTGGCCGGGGTGGGTGCGGTCGACGCCTGCCTGTTCGTCGTCGCCGCCACCGAGGGCTGGAAGCCCCAGTCCGAGGAGCACCTGCGCATCCTCCAGCTGCTGGGCGTGAGCCACGGGATGATCGCCCTCACCAAGGTCGGCCTGGTCGACGACGAGACCCGCCAGCTGGCCCACATGGAGCTCGAGGACGAGGTGGCGGGCACCTTCCTCGAGGGGGCGCAGGTGGTTGACGTCGACGTGCCCGCCGGCCGGGGCGTCGAGGACCTGCGGGTCGCTCTCGACCGGCTGCTGGCCACCACGCCGGCCTCGGTCGACCGTGACCGGCCGCGGCTGTGGGTCGACCGGGTCTTCGCGGCCAAGGGCTCGGGCACGGTGGTCACCGGCACCCTCGCCGGCGGCGGCCTGGCCGTCGACGACGAGGTGGTCCTGGTGCCGACGCTGCAGAAGGCCAGGATCCGTGGGTTGCAGAGCCTCCAGCAGCAGCGGGAGCGGATCGAGCCCGGCAGTCGCGTCGCGGTGAACCTGTCCGGCGTCTCCCACGACGAGATCTCCCGGGGCCACGCCCTGGTCAGGCCGGGCCGGTGGCGCCCGACCCGCACGTTCGACGCCTCGCTGCGGGTTCTGGACGGCCTGGACCACCCCGTCAGCCGGCGGGGGGCCTACCAGGCCTACCTGGGCTCGGGCGAGCACTCCGTGCGCCTGCGGGTCCTTGGGAAGGAGGCCATCTCGCCGGGCGAGGTGGGGGCCATCCGCCTGCACCTGCCCGTGCCTGTCCCGCTCTTGCCCGGGGACCGGTTCATCCTCCGGGAGAGCGGCCGAGACGAGACGGTGGGCGGTGGCGAGGTGCTCGACGTCGCCCCGGTGCTGGCCGCCTCCAAGGCCCGACCGGACCGGTCTGTCGACCGGGTCGTCGCCGAGCGGGGCTGGGTGTCGGCTGACGACCTCGAGCGCATGACCGGCGAGCGCCGGGAGCCCAACGTGGGCCGGTGGGTCGTCGCCCCGGCGGCACGGGACGAGGCCCTGGCCCAGCTGGCCGCCGCCATCGAGGATGCCGGGCCCCTCGGCGTCGACCGGGCCGGCCTCAGCGACCGCCAGCGGGCCGTGCTGCCCCTACTGGAGGGCGTGGTGGTGGAGGGCGGCCGGGTCCGGCCTGAGGCGGTCGGCGACCCGCTGGCCGGCCACCCCTACGTGACCGCGCTGGAGGCTTCGCCGTTCTCGCCGCCCGAGCCGGCGGGCGTGAACCGGGCCGAGCTGGCCGAGCTGGTCCGTCGGGGCCTGGTGGTGGAGCGGGAAGGCGTCTACTTCGCCCCCGCGGCCATCGACGCCGCCGCCCGCCGGCTGGCGGGTCTGCTGGTCGAGAACCCGGAGGGGGTCACCGTCGCCCAGGTGCGCGACAGCCTGGGCACCACGCGGAAGCACGCGCTGCCCCTCCTGGCCCAGTTCGACGCCACGGGCGTCACCCGCCGGCGGGGCGACCTCCGCATCGGCGGCCCCCGCCTGCCTGCTGTGTAGTCCGAGTCTCCGGTCGCGACCCGCTGCTAGCCGGCTTTGGCGATGAGCTGCTTCCGCTCCAGTTCGTTGAGTCCGCCCCAGATGCCGTGGGGCTCACGGATCGCCAGCGCATAATCCAGACACGGCCGCCGTACCGGACACAGACCGCAGATCTCCTTGGCCCGACCTTCACGAGCCTCACGCTCGTCCTTCCGCTCCACCGCTGACGGCGGAAAGAAGACCGCGGACTGGGGGCCCTTGCAGGCTGCCCGCTGCTGCCACAGCTCTTCGACGCGTTGGCTACTCACGCTGTCCCCTTTTCCTCCCCGGCGGATAAACGTACGCCCCTGCAAGGCGCCCGACAAGGGGTCCGTTTACACATAGTGGCTGGTAGGGAAGGAAAGACGGTTGGCCTATGGCCAAGATCATCTTCTGCTCGACTGTCAGCCCTGACCGGGACGATGAGGCCTGGGGGGCATTCAGCCTGGCCTGGCGGGCGGTCCAGGCCGGGCTGGAGGCCGAGATCTTCCTGGCCGGACCGGCCACCGGACTGCCGCGCAAGCACGTGCGCGACCGCATCGAGGGCAAGCCCCGGGCAACCTTCAGGCCGTGATCGACGGCAAGGTGCTGATTTCCGTCGCCCCGGCTGAGCGGACTTCCGAGGCGTGTCCAGTTCGGACATGGAAGAGATGGGCGCTCAGCCCAAGGACATCACCGACATGCTGCGGGAGGTGGCGGCCGGCGCCCACTCGTCCCCTTCATCGCCTAGAGGACGTTCCAGGTTGCTCAGTGGCCGTCAGCGGTCCGGCTCGCCGGCGGGGCAGGGGCCCCCGCCGGCACGCGGCGGGCGCGGTGCGAAGCACCCGGGTGCCCGTCGCCAGAAAATCAGTGGCCGGCGTCCTTGGCGCCGCCGGTCTCGGGCTCCACCTCGAGGAGGAGGCCGTCGACGGCGACGACCCGGACCCGCTCGCCGGCCGGGATCGGCGTAGCCCGGTTGGTCCGGGCCCGCCACGTGCCGCCCTTAAGGTCGACCATGCCCTCGGGGTCGATCCCGGTGGTGGCCGAGCCCATCTGGCCGATCATCGACTCCCGGCCGATCGTGGGGGTGGAGAACCGGGCCCGGAGCATGGCCGTCATCCCCGACAGGAAGAACAGGGCCACAGCCCCCGACATGAGGACGATGACCAGCCACGGGACGGCGAGGTCGTCCGGGAACAGCCGCCACGAGCCGATGAGCAGGCTGACGGCGCCGATGCCGGTCCAGGCCCGGGGCGCTCCGGCCTGCACGTCGACGGAGTATCCGAACACGCCCAGCAGGATCAGCGCCAGCCCCAACGGGTTCATGGGCAGCACGGCCAGGCCGTAGGCGGACAGGATCAGCGACACCGCCCCGGTGACCCCGGCCACGCCGACGCCGGCGGTGAAGAACTCGAACACGATCAGCACCAGGCCCACCATCAGCAGGAGGTAGGCGACCGACGGGTCGGCGGTGAGGTGCAGGAGGCGCTCGGTCAGGCCGAGCTTGGCGAAGCGGACCTGTCCGGCCTGCTGGCGGCGGATGAGGTCGCCCTCGGGCACCTCCCTGGCCGTGTCCAGCACCTTGCCGCCCACGTCCACCCCGTCGAGGCCGACGACGAACTCGCCCAGGGTGGGGGCGGTGCTCGCCACCAGCCCTCTCGCCTGCGCCTCCTCGGGGCCCAGCCCGGCCACCTTCGTGCCCGGCGCCATGCTGGCGATCCCGGCCGACGCCAGCAGCGCAGCGGTGGCGCCCGATGCGGTCGCCCCTGTCGGGCCCACCCATACCGCCACCGGCACAGGCGATACCCGCACCCGCTCGGCCAGCACGGCGAACTCCGACCGGCTCAGCAGCACACCGGGGGAGTCGAGCTGGATGACCAGTACCTCGCTCTTGGCTTCGGCGGCCCGGTCGATCGCCCGGCGGAGGAAGTCGTTCACCACGGGGTCGATCCGCCCGTTGATCTCCACCACGTCGACGATCGCCGCCGCCTGCGCCCGGGCCGCCGGCGGGACGGACAGCACGACGGCGGCCAGCGCCAGCACGAGAAGCAGCAGTTTGCGGATGGGCCACGGTAATGCGAGCTGCGGGGTAGAGACCCCTTTGATGGATACCGAGCAAGACCTGGGACGGGCGGTCGGCGACCTGGTCGCGGGCAAGGCCGACGGCAACACCCTGGCCCAGGTCGCACGCCTGGCCCGGACGTCGATGAAGGCCGCCGGCGTCAAATCCCTCGCCACGGGCAGATGGCTGGCCGAGACGCTGGTGGAGGTCGTCCCCCACATCCCGGTGCGGGACGCAGCCACGCTCAGCTCGCACCACGGCGGGCTCACGGGAGACCGCCTGGCCGAGGAGGTGGTCCGCAGCGCCAGCCGGACCACGGCGGGCCTGGGTGCGGTGGCCGGCGCACTGGCCGGGGCCCAGGAGCTGATCCCCCCGACGTGGATCGCCATTCCCGCCGAGCTGCTCGTGGAGACCCTGGCCGTGGTGGCGGTGGAGCTGAAGCTGGTGGCCGAGCTGCAGGAGGTCTACGGGATGCCCGTCACCGGCACACCCGCCGAGCGCAGCGTGGCCATCATCCGGGCGTGGGCCGAGAGCCGGGGCGTGCGGGCCCGGGACCTCCTGCGCCCCGGCGGGCTCTCCCAGGTGTTCGGACGGGGCTCCCGCCAGGAGCTGGTCCGCATGCTGCAGCGACGGCTCATCCTGCGGGCCATGCGCAACATGTCGGCCCTGGCCCCGCTGATGGCCGGGGCGGTCGCCGGAGCCGAGCTCAACCGGCGGGCCACCCGGTCGCTGGGCGAGAAGGTCACCGGCGATCTGTCGTCGCGGCAACCGTAGGCTCGCCCCTCGTGGACCCCCGGACGTTCTGCGCCCAGTCGCGCCTGGTCGTAGTGGCCGGGAAGGGTGGGGTCGGCAAGACCACCGTCACCGCAGCCATGGCCCGCATGGCCGCCGGCTTGGGGCTGTCCGTCCTGATCGTCGAGGTCGAGGGCAAGACCGGCCTGGCCGCCGCCTTCGGCGCCGAGGACCTCGAGTACGACGAGCGGGAGCTGGCGCCCGGCATCCGCGCCCGTTCGCTGACGCCCGACGTCGCTCTGGTCGAGTACCTCGAGGAGCACGGCCTGCGTCGCATCTCCAGGCGGCTGGTCAAAAGCGGGCTGGTCGAGGTCCTGTCCACCGCCGCCCCCGGCATCAAGGACATCCTGATCCTCGGCAAGGTGAAGCAGCTCGAGCGGGCCGGCGTGGCCGACCTCATCCTCCTCGACGCCCCCGCCGCCGGCCACGCCGTCAGCTTCCTCATGAGCCCGAGGGGCCTCCGGGAGATCGTGCGGGCCGGACCGCTGCAGGGGCAGGCCGAGGACGTCCTCTCCATGCTCACCGACCCCACCCGCTCCCGGGTGATGCTCGTCACCCTGGCCGAGGAGACGCCGGTCAACGAGGTGGTGGAGACGGCGTTCGCCCTGGAGGACAAGGTGGGCGTCGACCTCGGCCCTGTCGTCGTCAACGGCCTGTACCCGCTGCTCGAGGGGCTCGACGGCGACCTGTCTGCGGCCGGCGCCGACGCGACCACGCTGGCCGCCGCCGCCGAGTTCCGGGCCCGCCGCCAGGAGCTGCAGCAGGCCCAGGTCGCCCGCCTCGCCGACGAGCTCCCGCTGCCCCAGCTCCACCTGCCGAGTCTGTTCACTGTCGACCTGGCCCCGTCCGACATCGATGAGCTGGCCCGTGCCCTCTCGGCGGCCATCGGGGCCCTGCCCGAGGTGGCCTGAGTGGACGAGCTGGTCGTCGACCGGGAGATCCTGGTCTGCTGTGGCCCGGGCGGTGTCGGGAAGACGACGGTGGCGGCGGCGCTGGCGGTGGAGGGCGCCCGCCGGGGCCGGCGGACGGTGGTCGTCACCATCGACCCGGCCAAGCGCCTCGCCGACGCCCTTGGCCTCGAGGACCTGACCGACTCACCCCGCCGGATCGAGGGCGACTGGCCCGGGGAGCTGTGGGCCCTCATGCTCGACCCCCGCAGCACCTTCGACGGCCTGGTGGTGAAGTACGCCGCCGACCCGGACCAGGCCGAGACCATCCTGGCCAACCGCTTCTACCGCAACATCGCCGGGGCGCTTTCCGGCACGCAGGAGTACATGGCTATGGAGAAGCTGTTCGAGCTCCACTCCGACGAGCGTTTCGACCTTGTGGTAGTCGACACCCCGCCCACCCGCAACGCCCTGGACTTCGTCGACGCCCCCCGCCGCCTGACCCGCCTGCTCGACAACCGGCTGTTCCGCCTCCTCATGCTCCCGGCCCGGACCGGGCTCCGGGCGGTCAACTTCGCCACCCAGGCGTTCCTGCGCACGATCGGCAAGGTGGTGGGTTCCGAGGTGGTGTCCGACGCAGTCACCTTCTTCCAGGCGTTCGAGGGCATGGAGGACGGCTTCCGCCAGCGGGCCCAGGCCGTGCTCGAGCTCCTGGCCGATCCGGGCACTGCGTTCGTGCTGGTCACGTCGCCCCGGCGGGACGCAGCCAGGGAGACCGAGTTCTTCGCCGAGAAGCTGGGGGAGGCGGGGATCGACGTGGACGCGCTGGTGGTCAACCGCATGCACCCCCGGTTCCCGCCGGTGGGGCCGGCGCCGGCGTCGGGTCTTCTGGTCCCGCTGTACCGCAACGTGTCCGAGCTGTCCCGGCTGGCCGACGGGGAGGAGGCCCACGTGGCCGCACTGTCGGCGCGGGTGGGTGCGGCGGCGGTCTGCGTGCCGGAGCTGGAGACCGATGTCCACGACCTCCCGGGCCTGGCCCGGGTGGCCGCCTATGTGTTCGGCCGAAGTTAGCTACTCGGTGCTAGCCGGCCCTCTCGGCCGAGGCACCGTCGCCGCTGAGGAGCGACTGCGCCGCTTCGGCCACGGTGTCGGTGACGGTGACGATCCGGTCGAACCCCGTGGTGTGGAGGAGGCGGACGAGCGTGGGACGGTTGCAGCAGACGGCCACGTCGCCTCCTGCCTCCCGGGCCCTGCGGATGCCACCGATCAGCGCGCCCAGGCCGGCTGAGTCCACGAACGGGACCTCCGACATGTCGATGAGGAGCTTGGGCTCAGACGCCAATTCGCCGAGGGCCTCACGGAACTGGCCCACGGTGTAGGCGTCCAGCTCCCCAACAGGACGGCAGATGGTGTAGTCCTCACGCTTTTCAAGCTCAATGTGAAGCACGGCGTCGATGCTACCCACGGGTCGGGGGCGCTACCCTCCCGGCATGCCCGAGGTGCTCGTGGTCAGTGACTCGTCCAACGTGCGTGAGGCCGTCGTGGCCTCCCTGCCCGACACCGGCATCACCGTGCGGGAGCTGAACCACGGGGTCGATGTGCGGCCGGCGGTGAAGGCCAAGAGGCCCGACCTGATCGTCCTCGACCAGCAGATCGGCAACATGGGCGGCATGGCCACCTGCCTCGACCTGCATCTCGAGGAGGGCGCCGGCCGGTTACCGCACGTGCCTGTGCTCATGTTGCTCGACCGCCGGGCCGACGTTTTCCTGGCCCGCCGGTCCGACGCCGAGGGCTGGGTGGTCAAGCCCCTCGACCACATGCGCCTCGGCCGGGCCATCGGAGCGTTGCTGGCCGGCGGCACCTACGAGGACACCGCCTACCGCCCGGTGACCGTCCCGCTGCACTGAACTAAGCTGGGGTTTCCGGGAAGTGGCGCAGCTTGGTAGCGCGCAGCGTTCGGGACGCTGAGGCCGGGGGTTCAAGTCCCCCCTTCCCGACAAAGAAAGATGCAGGTAGGGGGCCGGCGTGGCCAGACCACCGACTGACCACAAATGGACCACATTCGTCCGGGCGGGCAGGCGTGCCTGTGGGGGTTCGTTGGGGTCACCGCGGGCGCTGGCAGCCTTTGCAAGGTCTGGCGGGGCTCTCCAGTTGGCCACCGCCAGAGACTGTCTCGCCACCGTCTGCGGGTGGATGGCGCGGCACTTAGCTACTTCGACCTGAAGAAGGCCGAGTGATCGAGGCCCAGT
>Ga0136633_1000314_pt1 | contig 36957 bp, 31 predicted proteins | sample AntDrymeUQ832206_2_FD_105494 | JGI IMG/M metagenome (GOLD analysis project Ga0136633, IMG submission 105494) | Polar desert sand microbial communities from Dry Valleys, Antarctica - metaG UQ83 (22.06) | ecosystem: Environmental > Terrestrial > Soil > Desert | place: Antarctica: Dry Valley... | reverse complement strand
TTCGAAGGCGCCGACGCCTGAGGGGACGTCACGCACCGACCTTGCGGAAGCCGCTGCGCAGTGCTTTCTCGAATTCGGCGCTCGACCAGTTCGGGTCGGCGATCTTGCGCCGGATCGTCATCAGCGGGTCGCGGAACTTGATCGGCTTCTCCACGAGCTGAAACGCCGCGTGGATGCCGGCCTTGCGCAGGCGCCCGAACGCGGCGGGGGACCAGACGCCGAAGGGATAGGCGAAGTAGCGGATCGGGTGGCCGACCAAGCGCTCGAGCGTCGCCGTCGGCTCGTCGATCTGCACCCGCCAGTCCTCTCCGGCGTACTCGTCGACGCGGTTGTGGTCCCAGGTGTGCGCGGCGATCGTCATCCCCGCGCGGTCGAGCCGGCGCACCTGGCCGCGCGTCATGTAGCCGGGGTTGCCGAGCACGACGGTCATGACGAAGAACATCGCCGTCATCTTGCGCTTGCGCAGCTCGGGGAGCGCGATCCGGTAGTGGTCGTCGACCGCGTCGTCGAAGCTGAGAATCACCGGCTTGGGTGGGAGCTCGGCTCCCGTCGTGAGGTGCGCGAGCAACTGGTCGGGGGAGATGGTCGTGTAGCCGCGCCGCTGGAGGACGTCGAGCTGTGATCGCAGTCGCGCCGGGGACATGATGTACGGGCGGTCGATAGCGGCGTCGGCGTTCGTCGGTGGCCGCAGCTGGTGGTAGCTGAGGATCGGGATGCTCGAGCGCGCGGCCACCTCCGCAGGACTGGCGTCGAGATTGATCCTCAGCTTCTTCGAGGGCAGCGGGCCGGAAGCGGTCGCCGGCCGGTCGCCGAAGCCTTCGTCACGGCTGCCGCCGCACGCGGTAAGCGTGAGAACGGCGATCAGCAGGAGCGGCCCGACCGCGTCCCGCGCGCCTCTCACGGGCAGGTCATCGTCGGAACGCAGAACGGGTCAGGCGTCGGTTCCGGTGTCGGCTCAGGCGTGGGCTCGGGCTCCGGCGGCGGTGGCGGCGGGACCGGGGGAGGCTCCGGGTTGCCGCCGGGACGCCCGAGGTGCCGGGCGACGACGTCGTACGCGGGCCGCGGCACGCCCTCCCAGGAGACGAGCCCTGCGTCGAAGCGCGCTTCGGGCAGCTGGCCCAGCCACTGGTAGATGTAGAGCCGCTTCACGCGCCTGGACGACGCGGCCAGCTTGAACATGAACTTCGTGGCCTTCGCCGCCCGCTGCGGGTTGAAGGGCCGGCGCTTGCCGAACTTCACGATTCCGCCCGTCTCCGTGAGCCAGATGGAGCCTTTGACGCTGCGCAGCATCTCGCGCGTTCCGGAGGTCGTGTAGTTGTTCGTGTCCTGGTAGTTGTGCAGGCCCCAGAGGCGCGGCTTGCCGTTGGCGCGCTTGAGGAACGCCTTGAGGTAGCGGCCCATCTTGGGCTGGTCGAGGACGTCGCACGCGACGATCTTGCAGCCCGGGCAGAGCTTGCGGACGACGTTGTAGTAGGTGGCGGCGCGGTCGGGCCTCTCCGCTGTGGGCTGAGACCGGTGGTTCGCCTCGTTCCAGGGCGAGTAGACCCGGACGGACGGGTACCGCCTGCGGAAGTGGAGGAACGCTTGCCGGTACTCCTTCGCGCTCGGAAGACGGCATTTGTGCGTCTTCGGGATGGCCTTCCCGTCGTAGCACCCACGGGCGTGGTTGAACGCGATCAGGGGCTCGATCCCGGACGCGGCGGCCAGGCGCAGCCAGTCGTCGATGAACGGGACCTCGAACGTGTTGTCGCGCACCGCGTTCCAGGAGACGATCAGCCGGGAGACGTGGATGTCGAGCCGCTGGAAGTGCGGGCTGCGGAACATCGACGGCGACTGGTCGGCGATTCCCACGATGTCCTGGGCCGGTGCCGGCGCGGGTGCGACTCCTCCGGCCAGCGCGGCCAGGACGAGCAGCAGTGCGCAGCAGAGGCGTCGCATGTTCCCGTGATAGCACCAGAACGGTCGCATGGGTGCGGTTTCAGCGCCGAATGCGGACGGGTGTTCCCGGCGTGTCAGCTCTGGCCGCACGGCTTCACGTGCTGCTCCAGGCTTTACGAGACCCTGCGGATGCGCCGCCCGTCGGCGTCGCCCTGGAAGTGGGCTCCGCCCTTGAAGAAGACGCCCCAGACCGGGCGGTCGAGACCGAGGAGAACGAGGTAGTCGACGCGGTCCGCGGGTCGCTTGAGCCGCTTCGCCGCCGCGCGCAGGAGCCGCTCGGGCGCCGCGGCGCGGACGTCCCCGAACGGGATCGTACCCAGGGCAGCGAAGCCATTGCCGAGGATCCGGCGGTCGAGCGACCCGTCGGCCCGCAGCTGCACGAGGTGCAGGCGGCCGTTGGGTTTCTTGAGCTGTGCGTCGATCCGGTCGGGCGCCACACGCAGGGTGACGACGTTGCCGACCTTCAGGGCACGCAGTTTGCGCAGTGCGGGACCCAACTCGTCCTTGCGGATCAGCGAACCGCTGCGCAGGCCTCGTGGGCCGGTGACGTCGCCGGGCGACGTGGGCGGGGTCTCTGCAGGCGATGGCAGGGCGGGCACCGTCGGAATCGCATCGAGTGCTCCCTTGACGGCGGCCTCGCCGGCGGTGAAGAGCGCGAGGACGCCCGCCACGACGCCTCCGACGAGCAGGACTGGGATCCCCAACAGGAGCAAGGGCCACAGCGGCAGGCGGCGGCGGCGGCGCGGCGGTGGCGGCGACAGCGGCGGTGGCGGCGACAGCGGCGGTGGCGGTGACAGTGGCGGTGGTGTCAGCACCACTGAACGAGCGGCGCCCGGCATCACTGGCGGAACGGTCGAGGGTAGGTCGACCGGCTGGCTCTCCAGGCCGGGCGACGACACATCCCCCGTCTTGCGCCCGAAGGCGTCGTACTCGGGCATGGCCCCATCCCACCGCACCAGCGTCCCCGCGTCAACTAGTGGCCCGTCTCCGATCTGGGTAGGGCCCATTCGTGCGCACCCTCCTCGTCGTCCTCTGCGGCCTCCTGCTCGCCTCCTGTGGTGCGGAGGACGCCGAACGCCTGACCGATGACGCCCGCGCCTCCGTCGAGCGCACGCGCGACCGCGCGGCCGGGCTCGTCGACCAGGCCGAGCAGGTCGGCGAGCGCGCCCGGGAACTGCGCGAGCGGCTGCGCAAGCGGGCGAAGAGGATTCTGGAGGACATCCGCAAGGCGGTGCCGGAGGCGACGACGGCGACGCGGGCGCCCCAGCGCGGCGACCGCGCACTGCAGTCCTACGCGAACTCCGTCCTCCAGGACGTCGATCGTTACTGGGAGCGGACGTTGGCGGCCGCGGACCGGCCGCAGCCTCAGGTCGGCTTCGTCTGGATCCCCCCGGGTGGCTCGGTGTGCACTGGCTGTGGCGCGCGGGCGGGGGACGACGCGGCGCTCTACTGCCCCGCCGACGACACGATCTACCTGGCGGAGCGCTTCGCCGCTGCGGTCATCCGGGGTGGCGGCGATTTCGGCATGGCCTACGTCATCGCCCATGAGTACGCCCACAACGTCCAGCAGGAGCTCGGGATCTTCGAGCAGGGCCGCCGCCTCGCGGTCAAGCCGTTCGAGCTTCAGGCGGACTGCTTCGCGGGAGCGTGGGGCAACTCGGTCTACAAGGCCGGGCGCCTGAAGCCCGGCGACGTCGAGGAGGCGCTGCGCACGGCCAAGGCGGTCGGCGACTTCGAGTACCTCGACCCCCAGCATCACGGCACGCCGACCGAGCGCCGCGACGCCTGGCTGCTGGGCTACCACACCGGGAGCCCTGCCCGCTGTTCGCAGTACCTTCCGCGCACGTGAGCCTTCCCGACACGCTGCGCCTCGGAGCCGTCCATCTCACGGTCTCGGACCTCAATCGCTCCGTCGGCTTCTACCAGGACGCAATCGGCCTGCGCCAGCAGGGCGGCGATGGCGGATGCGCTGCGATGGGCGCCGGCGGTGGAGACCTCGTCGTCCTGCACGAGGAGCTCGGCGTGCGCCCCGCGGGCCGCCACGCCGGCCTCTACCACTTCGCCCTGCTGTCCCCGGACCGGCCCGCGCTCGCCGACGCCATCCTGCGCCTCGGCTCCACCCGCACGCCGCTGACGGGCGCCACCGACCACGGCGTCTCGGAGGCCTTCTATCTGCGCGACCCCGACGGCAACGGCATCGAGCTCTACGCGGACCGCCCGCGCGAGCGGTGGCCCGCGCCCGATCAGCCCGGCGCGCGGGTCGGCATGTTCTCGATCGCGCTCGACGTCGAGGACCTGCTCGCCACCGCGCCCGGCCCAGAGCCCGCCTCGCGCGCCGACCCCGGGCTCGTGATGGGCCACGTCCACCTGCACGTCGACGACCTCGACGCCGCCGGGCGCTTCCACCGCGACGTGATCGGCTTCGACCACATGGTCTCGCTCGGCGGCAACGCAGACTTCTTCGGGGCCGGCGGCTATCACCACCACCTCGGCGTGAACGTCTGGAGCGGCGTCGGGATCCCGCACGCGCCGCAGGGCGGCGTCGCCGGGCTGCGTCACTGGACGGTGTTGCTCGAGCAGCCCAGCGAGGTAGAGGCGGTGCGTCAGCGAGCCGAGGCGGCGGGTTCGCGCGTGATCGCTCGCAACGGTGGCTTCAGCGTCACCGACCCGGCAGGCATCCCGGTCGTCTTCGCGGTCTCGTAGCGCCGCGCCGGGCGCCCGCCCGGGAGCGACAGGCGCAGGACCTTTCTCACCACGGAGGCGTACTGGCGACCGAGCGGACCGCTCGAGTACGGAAGCCCGTATCGCTCGCACACCGCTCTCACGCGCGGGGCGATCTCCGGATAGCGGCGGCTCGGCAGGTCGGGAAAGAGGTGGTGCTCGATCTGGAAGGACAGGTGACCCGTCATCAGGTGAAACAGTGGGCGGCCGTCGAGGTTGCAGGACCCCAGGAGCTGGCGGACATACCAGCCCCCGCGCGTCTCGCCCTCCATCATCTCCTCGGGAAACGTCTCGGCGCCGTCGGGGATATGGCCCATGAACACGACCGTGTGCACCCACACGTTGCGGACGACGTTCGCGGTCAGGTTGGCGAGCAGCGCTCGCTTGAAGCCGCGGCGCCCGGCGAGCAGGGGGAAGGCGACGATGTCCTTGCCGAGCTGGCGGGCCGCCTTGCGGGCGAAGGCGCGCATCTCCACTTGCGCCTGGGCCTTCGTCTTGCGCCCGTCCTGCACCGCGTCGAGCTCCATGTCGTAGAGCGCGATGCCCCACTCGAAGACGAGCGCCATGAGGACGCCATAGATCGGCTGGAGGAGGTACACGGGGTGCCAGGGCTGCTCGGCGTCGACGCGCATCGCCGAGTAGCCGAGGTCGCGGTCCTTGCCGACGATGTTCGTGAAGGTGTGGTGCTGGAAGTTGTGTGCGTGACGCCACGACGCGGCCGTCGATGCAGCGTCCCACTCCCACGCCTGCGAGTTGATCTGCGCGTCGCCCATCCAGTCCCACTGACCGTGCATGACGTTGTGGCCGATCTCCATGTTCTCGAGCACCTTGGCGAGCGTCAGCGAGATCGTGCCCGCGGCGAGCGCCGGCCGGAAGCGGGCCAGCACGAGCAGCCCCCGACCACCGAGCTCGAGGCCGCGCTGTACCGCGATCAGCCGCCGGATGTAGTCGGCGTCCGTCGCCCCCAGGTCGGCGCGGACGTCGGCGCCGATCGCGTCCAGCTCGGCGGCGATCGCGTCTAGGTCTGCCGGCGTCAGCCGCTGAAGAGGGGAGGGGGTGGCGCTGACGATGCGTCAAAGGTAGCGACGCCCCGGAAAGGATAGGTACGCTTGGCGCATGCGCGAATCGGGCCGGATCCGTGTCGGTGCCCTGATCATCCTGGCCTGTGCGGCCCTCGCCGGCGCCCTGCTGAATCCCGGTTCCGCCCGCACCGCGGAGGACGCCCCCGTCGAGCCCGGCAGCCGGGCCGTCCTGTTCGTGGCCAACAACTGGGATGGCACCGCCGACGTCGTCGATCCGCAGACCCTGAAGTCGCTCGAGCGCTTCAACGTCGTGCCCGACCTGCAGGAGCGGCTGACCGAGATCTACACCGACCCGGTCCGCACGGGCTACTTCCTCGCCATCCGCGAGCTCATCGGCGAGGGTCACGACCAGTTCGCCGACGACATGTTCAGCTCCCACGACGGGCGCTTCGTCTACATCTCGCGTCCCAGCCTGGCCGACGTCGTCGGGATGGACCTCAGGACGAAGCAAATCGTCTGGCGCTTCACGATGGACGGGCAGCGCTCGGACCACATGGCGATCTCGCCCGACGGCACGCGACTGCTCGTGTCGGACTCCACCGCGCGCAAGGTGCACGTCCTGAACGCGGCCGACGGAAGGAAGGTCGGGGAGTTCGAGTCGGGCGACTCGCCGCACGAGAACAACTATTCCGCCGACGGCGCGCTCATCTTCCACGCGAGCATCGGCATGGTCTACACGCCGGGCGACGCACCAACCTTCGACTCGGCCAAGGGCGACCGGTACTTCCAGATCGTCGACGCCCGCACCTACAAGGTGCTCAAGCGCCTCGACATCGGCAAGATCCTTGCCGACAACGGGTTCCCGGGGCAGAGCTCCGCGGTCCGGCCGATGGCGATCTCGCCCGACGAGAAGACGGTCTACCTGCAGCTTTCCTTCCTGCACGGGTTCGTCGAGTTCGACCTCGGGACGGAGAAGCCGCGGCGCATCGTGGAGCTGCCGATCGCCGAGAAGACGAAGACGATCCCGCGCGAGCAGTATCTGCTCGACTCCGCGCATCACGGGCTCGCCATCGACCCCGACGGTACGAAGCTCTGCGCCGCCGGCACGATGTCCGACTACGCCGCGATCGTCTCGACGAGGGACTTCTCCGTCAAGACCTTCGACGGGATCGACAAGCCGTACTGGTCGACCAACAGCGGCGACGGCCGCTACTGCTTCGTCTCGGCGAGCGGGAGCGACGAGGTCGTCGTGATCGACTACGCCGCGCAGAAGGAGGTCGCGCGCATCGGAGTTGGCGACCACCCGCAGCGCATGCGCATGGGCTCGATCCGACGTGAGTACCTCGGCGGGGACTCCCCGGCGGCGCCGAAGCCGCGCCGTGCGGCGGCGAAGCTCAAGGTGCTCCGCGCCGGCGTGCGCGGCGGGAAGCTGACGATGCGACTGCAGATGACCTCTCGCGCCCGCGGGTCGTTGCGCGCCACCTACATCGCGGACAGAATGCGGACGCGCTTCACGATCCCGATTCCCGTCGCCGCCGCGCGCCGCGCCGGCGCCCGCGGGTCAACGGTCACCTGGACCGGCCGCCACCGCCTGAGCGCACGTCAGCGTCGCGCCCGCACGGGCGTCCTTGTCCTCAGCTATCGCGGCAGCGCCGCGGTTCGCGGGGACGGGGCCCGGGCGCGAGTGCGCCGCTCCCCCCGTTGAGGCAGGTCGCCAGGGCGCTGCACACGCACGCCTCAACGACCCGCTCGGGCGTGACGACGAAGAGCTGAGGGACGCCCGGGGCGGCCTGGCGGATGCCGACGCCCGACCGCGCGACGTGCATTCCGCCGAGCATCTGCGTCCAGATGATGCTGGCCAGCAGCTCGGGGTCCTCGACCTCCAAGACGTCAGCCTCGTCCCCCGCGCGCAGCAGGCGGACGAGGTGGTCCACGCACCGGGCCATGCCCTGGCCGAGGCGCAGCCAGACCGAATCCGACACGCTGCCCTGCAGCGCGCGCGCTGGCCCGCGCATCAGCGACAGCGAGCAGTCCAGAAAGGCCGGATAGCGCGCGCAGAAGCCTGCGTAGGCTCGAATGCCGGCCTCGAGCGCCGCGAGCGGATCCTCGACACCCTCGACGGCGCCGTCGAGCAGGTCGCCGAGCTCGTCGAGGTAGTCGCGCACCGTCAGGACGAAAAGCTCCTCCTTGGAGGAGAAATGGCGATAGACGAGGCCGCGCGCGATGCCCACGGCGCGGGCGATCTCCTCGATCGGAGCGTCCTGCATGCCGCGCTCGTCGAACAGCGCGCGCGTGGCCTGGACCAGCTCCCGCTCGCGGGCGCGCCGCTGCTCTGCTCGGTCGGCAACAGCCATGTGCGGGCAGTGTAAGGGAAATTGAGAACGGATGTGTGACAGTCGTTCTCAAATTGGGTAGTCTGGTCGCGACGATGGCCGAACGAGGAGCGACCCCGAACGTCTCGCCGCTGCGGCGGCGCGTCCTGAAGGCGGCCGGCGTGCTGTTCACGCCCCTGCTGCCTGACGACTACCTCGAGCTGATCAACCCGCTGTGGTCGACGCGCGAGCTGCGCGGCCGGGTGGAGCGCATCCAGCGCGAGACCGACGACGCCGCGACCGTCCTCATCCGGCCGGGATGGGACTGGGGGGGCCACGAGCCCGGCCAGTACCTGCGCATCGGGGTCGTGGTCGACGGCAAGCACCACTGGCGGGCCTACTCGATCACCTCGGACCCCGGTCGCGAGGACGGCTTCATCTCGATCACTCCGAAGCTCGTCGGCTCCGGCGTCGTCAGCCCGCATCTCGTGCGAACGCTCACCCCGGGCGCCATAGTGCGCCTGGGCGGGGTGGAGGGCACCTTCACGCTCCCGGACCGCCTGCCGGCCAAGATGCTCTTCATCAGCGCGGGCAGCGGCATCACGCCGATCATGAGCATGCTGCGCGACCTCGACCACCGCGGTGAACTGCGCGACGTCGTGCACGTCCACTCCGCCCGCACCCTCGACGAGGTCATCTTCGGCGGTGACCTCCGCGCGATTGCCGCGCGCCACGACGGCTTTGAGCTGCACGAGCAGCACACGGCCGAGCACGGACGTCTCGGTCCGAGGGACCTCGACCGCATCTGCCCCGACTGGCGCGAGCGCGAGACCTTCATCTCCGGCCCTGCGGATCTGCTCGACGAGCATCTCGAGCTCTGGGACGCCGATCCCGAGGCCGATCCCGACCGGGTCCACCTCGAGCGCTTCCAGCCCAAGATCGGTGGCGAGGGATCGGGCGGCGAGGGCGGCACCATCACCTTCCTCAAGAGCGACAAGGAGGTCGAGGCGCCCGGCGACCAGCCCATTCTCGTCTCGGGTGAGGAGGCCGGCCTCGAGCTCCCCTTCGGCTGCCGGATGGGGATCTGCCACACCTGCGTGGGCAAGCTCTGCTCCGGGAAGCTGCGCGACCTGCGCACGGGCGAGGTCCATGGCAAGGACGGCGAGGTCGTCCGCACTTGCATCAATGCGCCCGAGGGCCCCGTGGTCATCGAGCTGTGATCACTCCGACTCCGACGAAGCAACCGAAGGGAACCTCCCCATGCCGACCATGATCGAGAGCCCGCTGGCGCACCTGAGCGAGGAGCAGCTCGAGGAGCTCGGCCGCGAGTTCGACGCCATCCACGACGAGGTCTACGAGGACCTTGGGGGGCGCGACCGCGAGTACATCACCAGCATGATCGAGATGCACCGGCGGCTCGCCGTCATGGGCCGCGTGCTGCTCTTCTTCGGCCGCTCGAACCCGGCGTGGCTGCTCGGGACGAGCACGCTCTCGCTGGCCAAGATCCTCGAGAACATGGAGATCGGCCACAACGTCATGCACGGCCAGTGGGACTGGATGAACGATCCCGACATCCACTCGACGGCGTGGGACTGGGACTCGGCCTCGACGCCGGAGGCGTGGAAGCACTCCCACAACTACGTCCACCACACGTACACGAACATCCGCGGGAAGGACAAGGACCTCGGCTACGAGATCATGCGGATCGACCCGCACCAGAAGTGGAACCCGGTCTATCTGGGCCAGCCGTTCTACAACCTGGTCCTCGCGGCCTTCTTCGAGTGGGGCGTCGCCTTCCACGACCTCGACCTGGAGGCGATCCAGAAGGGGGAGAAGTCCAAGAAGCAGGTCATGAAGGAGCTCAAGGGCATGGGCCGCAAGGCAGCCCGCCAGATCGCCAAGGACTACATCGCCTACCCGGCGCTGTCCGGGCCCAAGGGCTTCAAGCGGACCCTGACGGCGAACTTCACCGCGAACATCGTCCGCAACGTGTGGGCCTACGCGATCATCTTCTGCGGCCACTTCCCCGACCAGACCTACACCTTCAGCCAGAAGGAGGTCGAGAACGAGTCGCGCGGCGGCTTCTACATCCGTCAGCTGCTCGGATCGGCGAACATCGAGGGCAGCCCCCTCTTCCACGTGATCAGCGGCAACCTCGGCTACCAGGTCGAGCACCACCTCTACCCCGACATGCCGAGCACCCGCTACGCCGAGATCGCGCCGCGGATCAAGGAGATCTGCGAGCGATACAACCTCCCGTACAACTCGGGGCCGTTTCTCACCCAGCTCGCCATGGTCCAGCGGACGATCCTGCGGCTCGCGTTCCCGGGCGGCACGCCGCGACCCAAGCCGGGACCGTACCGCGGCGACGACTCGGTGCCGGCCACGAACGGCAGGCGCACGGGTCCCGCAGGCCCCGAGGGCTCCGGCCCGGAGCAGACCGACGCGGGCGTGCGCGTCGAGATGCCGGCGAATTGACGCCGCCGGGCCGGGGGCCTGCCACACTTCGGCCCATGAGGAGATTGCTTCTGGCGCTGTGCGCCGCCGGGCTCGGGCTGCCTGGCGCCGCGCAGGCGGCCGACCGCTACGCCGTCGTGAACGGGTGCTTCGCCATCCAGAGCGGGGACAAGGCCCTCGAGGGCGGCCCGTTCCGGATGCAGGCGACGACGCTCGCGCAGTACCTCCTCTTCACCAAGGACGCCCGCTTCCTCGGCGCCGACGGGATCGCCGCCGCGCCCAGCCCGGCAACCGAGTGGAAGGCTGCGGACGCCCCGGGGAACGACCTGATCCTGACCAACGTCAAGACGGGCACCGCGCAGCGCGTGACGCTGACGAAGGCGGACGGCTGCGCCGTGTACCCGGAGGCCGAGACCAACGCGGTGGGGGTGCCCGCCCGCGGCAGCACACCGTACGGCGAGACGTCGGGGGTGCTCGACCCCCACATGCACCTGATGGCGTTCGAGTTCATCGGCGGAAGCGCGCGCTGTGGGCGCCCGTGGCATCCCTACGGCGTCGCGTTCGCGATGGTCGACTGTCCCGACCACGAGCCCGGCGGCACCGGCGCCGTGCTGGAACAGGCCCTGTCGGGCAAACCGGGGCCGCACGACACCCGCGGCTGGCCGACCTTCCCGGAGTGGCCGGCCTACGACTCCTACACGCACGAGCAGGTCTACTACAAGTGGCTCGAGCGCTCGTGGAAGGGCGGCCTGCGGCTTGCCGTCGACCTCCTCGTCGACAACGGGAAGCTCTGCGACGTCTACCCGTACAAGCGCAACCCGTGTGACGAGATGAACACGCTGCGCCTCGAGCACAAGCGCTCGCTCGAGTTCCAGGACTACATCGACGCGCAGGAGGGCGGCCCGGGCAAGGGCTGGTTCCGCATCGTCAAGGACCCGTTCGAGGCCCGGCGGGTGATCAACCAGGGCAAGCTCGCGGTCGTCCTGGCGATCGAGACCTCGCGGCTGTTCGACTGCACGATCTACGACGAGGTCCCCGGTTGCGACCGGGCGACGATCGACCGCTACATGGACGAGTTCCACGCGCTCGGCGTGCGCAGCCTCCAGCTCATCAACAAGTTCGACAACGCCCTCGGCGGCGTCGCGGGCGACGGCGGCCTGCAGGGGCCGATCGTCAACGCCGGCAACAAGCTGGAGACCAATCGCTTCTGGCGGATGGGGACCTGCACCACGGAGGACCCCGAGCACGTCCACGACAAGCCCCAGCTGACCTCGACGGGCGAGGACCGCCTGGCAGCAGCGATCCTGCAGACGTTCGCCCCGCTGGGCACCACGCCGGTCTACGGGCCGGCTCCGCACTGCAACCAGTACGGGCTGTCCGACCTCGGCGAGTACGTCCTGCGCCGGGCCATGCAGAAGGGAATCCTGCTCGATCCGGACCACCTGAGCGTGCTCGCGCGCAAGCGCTTCCTCGACGTCGTCGAGTCCGCCGATTATCCAGGCATCCTCTCCTCGCACAGCTGGAGCACGCCCGACGCCTTCCCGCGCATCTACCGCCTCGGCGGCACGATCGCGCCCGCCGGGGACAGCGTCAAGGGCTTCGTCAAGGACTGGCGCGAGCACAAGGCGGTGCGCGATCCTCGCTGGGTCTTCGGCTTCGGCTTCGGCTCCGACGTCAACGGCTTCTCCGCGATGCCGCCGCCGCGCGACGACGCTCAGAAGTCTCCGCTGAAGTACCCGTTCAAGTCCTTCGACGGCAGGGTCACCTTCGAGCGCAACCGCGCGGGCGAGCGGACGTGGGACATCAACACGGAGGGCGTCGCCCACTACGGCCTCTACGCCGACTGGCTCGCCGACGTCCGCCAGGTCGGCGGCGAGGAGATGATCAAGGACGTCTTCAACAGCGCGGAGGCGTACCTGCAGATGTGGGAGCGCAGCCTCGGCGTGCCCGCCCCCCACTGTGGGTCGGACCGCGAGACCGTCACCCGCAACGGCGTCGGCGACGTGCGGCTGGGCGCGAAGGTCGACGATCTGCTGCGGTCGGCCGGCCAGCCCCGCCGGCGCCCGGGCCGCCGCTGGAGCTACTGCGTGCGGGGCACGCGCAACCGCAAGGCGAAGGTGGTGGCCGTGATCGGCGCGCGCGAGCGCGTCGCCCTCGTCACCTCGACCGCCCGTGGCCACCGCGCCCGCGGCATCGGCCCCGGGATGTCCGCCACGCGGCTGCGCCGCACGAAACGGATCGCGCCGGGCGTCCTCGTCAAGCCGAGCCGGGGGGGCGCGACCTTCGTCTACGGCGTCCGCAAGGGGCGCGTCCGCTTCGTCGGGGTCGCCTCCAGGGCGGTCGCGAAGACCCCGGCGCGCCTGCGCGCGGCGCTGCGGCAGGCGAAGCCGTAGTCAGTCGGCCTCGGGCGGGAAGCGCTCCCGCAGGGCCGGCACGAGCGCGCGCACATCCGTGACGACGAGGTCCGCCCCCAGGTCGCGCGCGTGGCTCGCGGCCGGCTCGCGCAGCAGCGCGCCGCCGACGACGATGAACGGCCGCGGGTCGGAGGCGTGCAGCCCTTCGAGAACGTCGCCGAGGCCGGGAAGCCGCCCGGCGGTGGTGACGGAGAGTGCGACCACGTCGGGGCACTCGCGCTCCACGAGCTCCAGGAGGTCGGCGGCCGGCGTCGCCGCGCCGAGCGAGAGCACCTCCCACCCCTCGCGGGCGAGCAGGTCGGCGACCATCTGCGCCCCGAGCTGATGGAGCTCGTCGGGGGTGCTCGTGACGATCGCGAGGCGTCCCCCGTCAGGCTTGACGAGCGGGCGCAACTCGGCGATGAGTCCCTGCGTGAGCGCGGTCGCGAAGTGCTCCTCGGCCACGTTGATCTCGCCCATCGCCCAGAGGTGTCCGACCTCGGCGAGCGCCGGCTGGAAGATCTCTGCGTAGAGGTCGCCCGTCTCCACTCCGGTGGCGACCGCGGCCTGCACCACCGCGCGGGCCGCGGAGCCGTCGCGGTCGAGCAGCGCCTTGAGGAACGCGCCGCTCAGCGTTGAGGTGTCCGTCGCCCGTCCCGGCGCGGGGTGGACGGTCAGCGGGGTGTCGAGGTGGCGGAGCAGCGCGGTCTCCACGACGTCGGCGAGGTCGCTTCCGGCTGCCTCGACGGCCCGGGCCAGGGACTCGTCGATCGAGATCAACCGGGCGCCGGACGGCGATCAGCGGTCGCCGATTTCGGGTGGGATGCTGTGAGACGGGCCACTAAGCAGGCTCCGGTCCTGTGCGCACCCATCCGGCCGGGTAGGCCCCCGCCGGGATCTCCGCCGCGTACTCCTCGAACCAGCGACGCGCCAGCGCTTCGGCGGGGCGGCCCGCCAGCAGCGGGTGCAGGTCGCCGACGGCCAGGAGCACGCGCACGGTGGCGCCGATCTGGAGGTCCGCGGCGGTGGGGTGCTCCCCGCCCATGACTCCCTCGGCGATGAGGGCGTCGACGTGGTCGAGCTTCGCCGGCAGGCTCGCGATGTCCTCCGCGAGCCGCACGGCCGTGATCCCGTGGTAGCGCCACGCGCCGCGCAGCATCTTGATCGCGAAGTCCGTGCCGGCCGGATCGAGTGGGCCGACGCCTCCCAGGGTGCCCATCGCCTCGGGCCGGAAGTGCAGGGCGCCCCACGGCAGCCGGCGTCCCAGGTCCTGCAGCTCCGCGTCCCCCCAGCGCTCCGCCTCGCGGACGCGGTCCGCGATCGGCTCGGGATACAGCGGCGGGTCCGGGACGAGGCGCTCGAGGCGCTCGAGGATCGCCACCGACCCGTGCACGGGCTCACCGTCGACGAGCAGCCCGGGCACCGTCGTGCAGCCCTCCCCGTAGAGCTCGACCATGGCGTCGTTGTGCGCCCCGGGCGTCAGGACGACCCGCTCGTACTCCAGCCCCTTGAACCGAAGCCCCGCCTCCGCCGTCATGCACGGGTGCGAGGGGGGCAGGACGTGGAGCGTCAGCGCGGAAGCCATGCGCAGGACCCTAACCCGCGCGCCGCCCGGACGGCGGCGCGCGGGCTGGGCGCTACTTGACCTTCAGGCGCAGCGTCGCGGCGCGGTTGCCCGTGCCCGTCGCGCGCAGCGTGTAGGTCCCGCGACGCAGGCGCTTGCGCGTCTTCAGCGTCAGGGTGCGACGCCCGCTGAGGGACTTCAGCTTCGCGCTGCCGAGCGTCCGCTTGCCCTTGCGCAGCGTGACGCGGATGTTCTTCACGGCGCCGCCGCGGGCCAGCAGCGCCACCTTGACGCGCTTGCCCGACCGCTTGGCCGAGCGAATGGACAGGCGCCTCTTGATGACCGTGACGGGCTTGCTGGTGCCCGGCGGGATGCCCGGGGTGGCGCCGCCGGTTCCGCCGCCCGCAGGCGTATCGGTCGGCAGAGTGCCGCCGCACGGGAGGTCGGCCGTGAAGGTCGCACCGCGGGCGACGACGACGTCCATCTCCTGCACCACGTTGCCGTCCTGCTCGCAGGTGAGCTTGTACGCCTCGGGCGCCTTCGCGTACGGGCGCGTTGAGGGGTTGACCCACCACTCAAAGCGGCCGGAGGCCGGCACCTTCGTCGAGATGTCGATCTTCTCGGGAACCTCGATGACGTCGCCCGGCTCGATGCATTCGTCGGGGGTGTCTCTGAGCGGGCTGACCGACGCGATCGTGCACACCGGTGAGGTCATCGTCATCGTCTGCTTGGTGATGCGCAGCGTCCGCCCGGCGGGCGCACGGCCCGCGATACGCGAGGTGTACTCCTTGTTGGTCGTCCACTCCGCGGAGGCGATCAGGCCCTCGCGCATCCCGCGCCCGGCACGTTCGCCCGACCCGAGGTACTGGTCGATGACGACGGACTGGTACTCGCCGTGGAAGTCCCCGTTGGCCGGACCCGTCTCGATCGTGTAGCCGTAGGCCCCCGTGACGGCGTATACCCAGTCCTTGGTGCCGCCCGTGACGTCGTAGAGCTGCCAGCCGTACTCGTTCTTGTAGCCCGCGGGCTCGGCGATGCGGCGTCCGAGCTCCTTGAGCCCAACCTCGTCGGGGGAGAAGCCCTCGGCCTCGGTGCCCGGCGGGCGCAGGACCTTCGCGGCGATGTTGTGCATGGAGATGAAGACGGGCGCGTTGAGGCCGAGGTGCGCCTGCTGCACGGCAGCCGTCTCGGGCTCGGAGCCCGGGCCCTCACCGCGGTAGGACTGGTCGTTCGGGTTCGTCGATGCGCCCGTGCCACCCCACGTGTGCGGGTAGTTGCGGTTGTTGTCCGTCCCGATCTTGTACTCGCAGACCGGGCTCGGGTCGACGAGCGGGTATGGGTTGCAGTTCTTGCGCTTGTAGTTGAGCGAGCCGCCGAGGATTACGACGCCGGTGGCCAGCGAGTAGACCGTGCCCTCGAGCGAATCGGGGTCCGTCAGCTCCGGTGCGCCGCGGGAGACGATGAAGCCGTCGACGTTGGTGTACGGCTGTAGGAGGACGCGGACGTTCTTGAGGACTCCAGCCAGCCGAGGGTCGGACTTGTGGTTCTTGAGCAGGTCCCACGCGAACTCCATGATCACCTCGGTCGCGGGCCACTCGCGGGCGTGGTGGATGCCGTTGAGGAAGAGGACGGGGCGGGTGTCGTCCTCCGACCCCGCGTTCTCGGCGATCTCGAGGGCCTGGATGTCGCGGCCCTGGAAGGTCTTCGTCTTGAAGGTCACGTCCTGTACGAGATCGGGGAACTGCGCCTTCATGTCCTTGAGCTCGGCCTGAACATCCTCGAAGGTGCGGTACTCGGTGCGGCCGGTGGGCAGCGGCGACGGGCCCTTCGCGGCGGCGCGGCGGTCCTGGGCGCGGAACCCGCGCTCCGCGGCCTTGACGTCCGGGTTGACGACGACGAAGCCGAGGCCGGTCCGCGTGAGGATGTCGCGGTCGCGGTCGCCGTAGAGCATCACGCGCGCGCGGCCGATCTCGCCGTCGTGGGTGACATCGAGACCCTGGCGCTCGAGGACGTCGATCTGCCAGGCGCCGGCGATCGGCACCTCCACCAGCATCGTGGGCCCGGTCTGCTTGAGCGCGTCGAAGTCGAACCCCTCAAAGCTCGTGCTCAGGCGGGCGGTGCGGCCCTTCCCGGACACGCGACAGGCCTGCAGCGTGATGCGGGCGCCCGGGCGCAGGTGCACCTCGACGAGCTCGTTCGCCGCGAAGGCGCCCGAGCCGGCGATCAGCCGCCCGCGGCTGTCGAAGGCGGCGAGGTCCCAGTCCCCGGCGCGTGAACCGCCCGTGAGGCGGGCGGTCACGGTGCCCTCCGCGGGCGCCACGAAGCGGGTGCGGACGACGCCGGCGCGCTTGCCGGGCACCTTTGTGGTGCAGTCGCGGTCGACTGCGCGGGACGTGGAGAGCGTGGTGGTCGCGGCCTGCGCGGGGGCGGCGGCGAGGAGCGCGATCGCGAGCGCGCCCAGGGGGGAACGGAGCTTCATACCCCTACCAACGCGCCCGGCGCGCACAACTGGCGGTCAACGGGTAGTCAGACGAGCATGAGCCTTTCCTTCTCCCTCGGCCGCGAGAGCGGTGGCGACGGCCGCTTTCAGCGGCAGGTCAGCGCATTCCGCGATCACGTGAGCGCGGACGGTTCCACCGCGTACCCCGCCGCGGCCGGTCGCTACCACCTCTACGTCTCGTGGGCCTGCCCGTGGGCGCACCGCGCGATCATCGCCCGCCGGCTGAAGGGGCTGGAGGACGTCATCGGCGTCTCGGTGGTCGATCCCGTGCGCGACAAGCGCGGCTGGGCCTTCACCGGAGGCGAGTATGTCGACCGCGTCAACGGCTTCGACTTCCTCAGCGAGACCTACGCGGCCACCACCCCGGACTTCGAGGGGCGCTACAGCGTCCCCGTGTTGTGGGACACGCAGACCGGCCGCATCGTCAACAACGAGTCGGGCGACATCCTTCGCATGCTCGACCAGAACGTCGGCGACCTCGCCGACGGATCGGTCGACCTCTACCCCGAGGCACACCGCGAGGCGATCGACGACCTCAACGAGCGCATGTACGACGCCCTCAACAACGGCGTCTACAAGGCGGGCTTCGCGACGGAGCAGGCCGTGTACGAAGAAGAAGTCGACGGCATCTTCGCCATGCTCGCCGAGCTCGACGAGCGGCTGGCCGGCCGGCGCTTCCTGTTCGGCGAGCGCCCAGTCGAGAGCGACTGGCGCCTGTTCACCACGCTCGTGCGCTTCGACGCCGTCTACGCGGTCCACTTCAAGTGCAGCCGGGGCCGCATCGTCGATCACCCGAGCCTCTGGGCCTACCTGCGCGACCTTTACCAGTGGCCGGGCATCGCGGACACCGTCCGAATGGACGAGATTCGCGCGCACTACTACCGCACCCACCCCGACATCAACCCGAACGGGATCGTCGCCGTCCTGCCCGCCGCGGACCTCTCGGCACCGCACGACCGCGCTCGACTGGGCTCGGGCGTCGCCGCATGAGCGACGGGCTTCCCGCCGCCCTGCTCGGCCTCAGCGGTGTGCTGCGGGAGGCCGAGCTGCGCCTCGACGTCCCCGGAGTGGAGGAGGCGCGGCGGGTACGCGGGGAGCTCGTCGCCCAGGTCGAGGACTACCTCGTCCCCAGGCTCGAGCGGATGGATGCGCCGCTGCTGATGGTGGTAGGCGGCTCGACCGGAGCCGGCAAGTCGACGCTGGTCAACTCGCTCGTCGGCGCCGAGGTCAGCCAGGCCGGCGTCCTGCGCCCGACGACCCGCGCGCCCGTGCTCGTTTGCCACCCGGAGGACGTCCGCTGGTTCGAGGACGAGCGCGTGCTGCCCGGCATGGCGCGCACGACGGGTGGCCCCGCGGGGCCGGGCGGTCTCCAGCTCGCGCCGACGGAAGCCCTCACTCCCGGGCTTGCGCTCCTCGACGCCCCCGACATCGACTCGGTCGTCGAGGCCAACCGGGACCTCGCCCGCCAGCTTCTCGCCGCGGCCGACGCCTGGCTCTTCGTCACCACCGCCGCGCGCTACGCCGACGCCGTCCCGTGGGACCTCCTGCAGGCGGCGCGCGACCGCGGCACCTCACTCTGTCTCGTGCTCGACCGGGTTCCGCCGGGCGCGGAGACCGAGGTCGCCGCGCACCTTGCCGAGATGCTCTCCGAGCGCGGGCTCGGCGGCACGGACCTGCTCGTCGTTCCCGAGGCGCAGCTCGAGGGCGGGCGACTTCCCGCGGCGGCGCTGGCGCCCGTCCGCGGCTGGCTGGACGGGCTCTCCGCCGACGCGGGCGCGCGCGGCGAGCTCGTGCGACGCACGCTGACGGGCGCCCTGGAATCGCTGCCCGGGCGCGTGGAGGCCGTCGCGGGCGCCGTCGCCGGGCAGGAGGAGGCTGCCTCGCGGCTGCGCGCCGGCGCCGACCGCGCCTACGCCCGCGGGCTGGAGGACATCGACGAGGCGGTCCGCAGCGGCTCGCTGCTGCGCGGCGAGGTGCTCGCCCGCTGGCACGACGTGGTCGGCACGGGTGACGTCATGCGCGCCTTCGAGAGCCGCATCGGCTGGCTGCGCGACCGCGTTCGCTCGATCGTCACGGGCGCCCCCGCCGCCGACCAGGAGCTCACCACCGCCGTCGAGTCGAGCGTCGACGCCGTCGTCCACGCGGCCGCCGACCGGGCGGCCGAGGACACCGCCGGGACCTGGCGCGGCGACCCCGCGGGCCGGGCGCTGCTGGCGGGGCAGGCGCGCCTCGACGCGGCGTCGCAGGACCTGATCGCGCGCACCCGCGAGGAGGTGCGGGGCTGGCAGGGCTTCGTGTTCGATCTCGTCGGGGAGGAGGGGGCGTCCAAGCGCAGCTCGGCTCGGCTCGCCTCGCTCGGGGTCAACGGCGCAGGGCTGACGGTCATGCTCGCCGTGTTCCTGCAGACGGGCGGCCTGACCGGGGCCGAGGTCGTCGTCGCGGGTGGTTCGTCTGCGCTCGGCCACAAGCTGCTCGAGGCGATTCTCGGAGACCAGGCCGTGCGGACGCTCGCCGCCCGCGCCCGTGACGACCTGCTCGCGCGCTCGGAGCGGCTGCTCGCCACCGAGGCGGCGCGCTTCCACTTACTCGTCGACGCGAACGCGCCGCAGCCGGGCCGCGCCGACGCCATCCGCGCGTCGCTCGCGGGCGTGCGGCAGGCGCGGTGACCGGCGACCTCGACCGCCGTCTCGCCGCTCTCGCACGGGCGGCGGAGCTCGCTAGGGAGCGGCTCGGGGACGCCGAGGTGGCGGCCGCCTCGGCCGTGGCAGCCCGCGCGGGCGCGCGGCTCGGGCTCGGCATGGAGACCACCGTGGTGGCGCTCGCGGGCCCCACGGGCGCCGGCAAGTCGACGCTCTTCAACGCCCTGGCCGGGGCGGAGCTCACGCAGAGCGGCGTGCGCCGGCCGACCACGTCTGCGGTCACCGCCGCCGTGCGCGGCGACGTCGATCCTGCGCTGCTCGACTGGCTCGGGGCCGCCGCGCGCCACGTGCTGCCGGACGAGGAGCCCGGGGCCGGGTTCGTCCTGCTCGACCTACCGGACTACGACTCGGTGGAGGAGGCCAACCGCCGTGAGGTCGAGCGCGTCATCGCGCTCGTCGACCTCCTCGTCTGGGTCGTCGACCCGCAGAAGTACGCCGACGCTGCCCTGCACGACCGCTACCTGCGGCCCCTGGCCGGGCACGGCGACGTGATGGTGCTCGTGCTCAACCAGGCCGACCGGCTCGACGGGCCCGCGCTCGAGGCCTGTCGCGCCGACGTCGGCCGTCTGCTCGCCGCCGACGGGCTGCCGCGGGTGCCCGTCGTCCCCGTGTCTGCCGTCGAGGGAGCGGGGCTGCCCGAGCTCCGCGCGATGCTGCGCGCCCGGGTCGCGGCACGGGCGGCGGCCGTGGACCGCCTGCGCGCCGACGTCCGCCGCGCCGCCGTCGCGCTGGGCGGTGAGGCCTGCGCCGAGGGACGCGCCGCGGGCGTCCGCAAGGCTGAGCGCGAGCGACTCGTCGCTGCGCTCGCCGGCGCCGCGGGGGTCCCGGTCGTGGTGGGCGCCGTTGCCCGCGCGCACCGGCGCCGCGGCACGCTCTCGGCGGGCTGGCCCGTGGCCCGCGGCCTCGCGCGTCTGCGCCCCGACCCGCTCCGGCGCCTGCGCGTCGAGCAGGACGAGGGCGACGACGCCCACAGCTCGATCCCACGCGCGACGCCGGTGCAGCGCGCGCAGGCGGATTCGGCGGTCCGGAAGCTCGCAGCTGCGGCGTCGGAGGGGCTCGCGCCGCCGTGGCCCGGCCTCGTCCGCCGCGCGGCGACGGCCTCGCAGGAGGAGCTGCCCGCCCGGTTGGACCGCGCGGTGGCCGGTACGGACCTCGGCCTGCGCCGACCGCGCTGGTGGATCCTCGCCCGGGGCGTACAGGCCCTGCTCGCGCTCGCCGCGGCCGCGGGCGCGCTCTGGCTGCTCGTCCTCGTCGGCCTGGGCTTCCTGCAGCTGGAGGACGTGGTCCCGCTTCCGGAGGTCGAGGGCATCGCGCTGCCGACCCTGCTGCTCGGCGGCGGCCTGCTGCTCGGCCTGGGGCTGGCGATCGTCGCGCGCTGGTTCAACGGCATCGGCGCGCGGCGCCGCGCGCGGGTGGCCGAGCGGGCCCTGCGCCGGCGGGTGGAAGAGGTCGCCGAGACGCTCGTCGTCGCGCCCGTCGAGGCCGAACTCGCCCTGCGCGACGAGTTGTGCGCTGAGCTTCGCGTCGCTCAGCGCTGAGTGAGCCGCCGGACGGTCTCGCGATGGCATGCTCATCATCTTGGCCAAACTTGGCCAAGGCGTTAGGATCTGGTGATGCGTGTCAACGTCGGCCAGGCGAAGACCGATCTCTCAAAGCTCCTCGCGCGCGTGGAAGCCGGAGAGGACGTGGAGATCGCGCGCGATGGCGTTCCCGTCGCCCGGCTGGTCCGCGTCGAGCCCTCGAAGCCGGGGTCGCGTTTCCTGTCGGCCCAAGGGAGCCTGGCGGGCTCGATCACGATCGCCGAGGACTTCGAGTTCTCCGCCGCCGAAATCGACGCCATGCTCGACGATGTTCCGTGAGGCTCCTGCTCGACACCCACGTCGTGCTCTGGCAGCTCACGGGCGCGCGCGACCTCGGCGTACGTGCGCGGGAGGCGATCGTGGCGGCCACCGAGCTTGCGTTCAGCGTCGTCTCGTTCGCGGAGATCGGCGTCAAAGCGGCGATCGGCAAGCTCGTCGTGCCAGACGACTTGTACGCACACGTCACCGCCACCGGTCTCGTGGTGCTCGGCCTGTCCCCCGACCACTGCCTCGCCGTCGCGGGCCTGCCGCTGCATCACCGCGATCCGTTCGACCGGCTGCTCGTCGCCCAGGCGCGGCAGGAGGGATTCACGCTGATGACCGCTGACGCGCGGATTGCCGCCTACGACGTCGCGGTACTCGATCCGCTCGTCTGAGTGAGCCAATCCACCACGACCTGCCAGGCGGGATGCCGCGGGTCGATGTGGACGCGGTGCGGCGACGATTCGGGCTCGACCAGCACGATGTCGTCGCCCGCGGCGCGGGCGGCCGTGGCGTACGCGCGGCTGTGCTCGACAGAGACGGTCGTGTCGTCGGGGCCGTGGACGAGCAGGGCGGGGATGCCGAGCGGGAGCAGTCGCACCGGGTCGCCCAGCGCGTAGCGGTCGGGGACCTCGTCCGGGGAGCCGCCCATGAGCGCGTCGATGCTGTCCGCGTAGCCCTCCGTCAGCCGTGAGGGTGCCGCCTGTGCGACAACGCGGCGAAACCGGACGCGCTGGGCGGGGCGGGTGACGGCCCACAGCGCGAGCTGGCCGCCGGCGGAGAAGCCGAGGCCCGTGACGCGGTCGAGGTCCAGTCGCGGGTCGCCGAGTTCGGCGAGGTGGTCGATCGCGGCGCCGACGTCGTCGAAGGTCATCGGCCATCCGCCGTCGCCGCCGACACGCCGGTACTCGATGTTCCAGACCGCGTAGCCGCGGCGGACGAGGTCCTGCGCGAGCGCCCGCATGATGATCTTCCCGTAGCGCTCCGTCCACGACCCGCCGTGGACGCAGACGATGACCTCGAAGGGTCCGGAACCGCTCGGGAGGTGGAGGTCGGCCCGCTGCGACGGGTGCGCGCCGTAGTCGTGGCGCTTCCCGCGGCGCATGAGCAGGTCGGCGAGGACCTTCGCCGTCGACACGGTCACAGGATCACCGCCTGGCGCACGCTCTCGCCGGACGCCAGCCGGTCGAAGCCCTCGTTGAGGTCGTCGAGTGAGATGCGATGGGTGAGCAGCCGCTCGACGGGCAGGCGGCCCTCCCGGTGCAGGGCGACGAAGCGGGGGACGTCGCGCCGCGGGACGCACGAGCCGAGGTAGGAGCCGCGCAGCGTCCGCTCCTCCGCGACGAGGCCGACGGCGGGGATCGAGAGCATCTGCGCCGGGTCGGGGAGGCCCACGGTCACGGTCGTCCCGCCGCGCCGGGTGGCGGCGTAGGCGTCGGCGAGTACCGCCGAGCTGCCCGCCGTCTCGATCGCGTGGTCGGCGCCGCCGCCGGTCGCCTCGCGCACCGCCGCCACGACGCCCTCACCCGCCGCGAGCGTGTGCGTCGCACCCAGTTCGAGCGCCAGCGCGAGCTTCGCAGGCACGACATCGATGCCCACGATCGTCTGAGCTCCGGCCAGCCGCGCGCCGAGCAGCGCGGCGAGCCCGACACCCCCCAGGCCGAACACGGCCACGGACTCGCCGGGCTGCACCCGCGCGGCGTTGACGACGGCGCCCACGCCCGTCAGGACGGCGCAGCCGAACAGCGCGGCGATGTCGAACGGCAGCGCTGGATCGACCTGCACGGCCGAGCGCTCCGAGACGACGATGTGCTCGGCGAAGGCCGAGATGCCGAGGTGGTGGTGGACGCCGTCGCCCCAGCGCCGCTCGCCCGACAGCAGCGTCCCCGCCGTGTTCGCCGCCGCGCCGGGCTCGCACAGCGCGGGCCGCTCGCGCACGCACGGACCGCAGGAACCGCACGCCGGGACGAAGGCGAGCACGACGTGGTCGCCGGCCGAGAACCCGGTGACGCCGTCGCCGACCGCCACGACCTCGCCGGCCGCCTCGTGGCCGAGTGCCATCGGCATGACGCGGGGGCGCGAGCCGTCGATCACCGACAGGTCCGAATGGCACAGCCCGGCGGCGCGCACGCGCACGAGCAGCTCGCCGGGGCCGGGCGGCGCGAGCTCGAGCTCGACGACCTCGATCGGGCGGGACACCGCGTACGGGGCGGGCAGCCCCATCTCGCGCAGGACCGCCGCGCGCGTCCTCACGCGCCCGTCACCACCAGCCGCTCGAGCGACGCCCGCAACGCGTCGGGCATCCCCGCCGCCTGCCGCGTCTCCCGATCCACGAAGACGTGCACGAACCAGCCCTCGGCGGCCGGCGCGTCGTCCCCCTCGCGGAAGATCGCGATCTCGTAGCGAACGCTCGACCTCCCGAGATGCCCGACGCGCAGCCCCGCGGTCACTACCTCCGGGAACGTCAGCGCCGCGGCGTACGCGCAATGGGACTCCGCGCACAGGCCGATGACGTCGCCGCCGTGGATGTCGAGCCCGCCCGCCTCGATCAGCCAGGCGTTGATGACCGTGTCGAAGAACGCGTAGTACTCGACGTTGTTGACGTGCCCGTAGATGTCGTTGTCGTTCCAGCGCGTCGGGATCGCGCGGTGGTGGGGGAAATCGCGGCGCGCCGTGCTCACCGGGGCGGAAGGTACCGTGCAGCCCGCGATGAAGAGCGGCGGGCCGACACGGGAGGACATCGTCGCTCCCTCGAGCATCCCCATCCTTCTGCCCCGGCGGGAGCACGGGCCGCTGCGGCTGTTCGCGCAGCGCATGACGATCGCCCTCGGGCTGATCGTGTTCGTGGCCATGCTCACCTACCTCGGCCGCGAGGGCTACGTGGACGCCGACGGGACGGATGTCGACCTGCTCGACGCCTTCTACTACTCGACGGTCTCCATCACCACGACGGGGTACGGCGACGTCCGGCCCGAGAGCGACGAGGCCCGGCTCGTCACGACGCTGCTCATCACGCCCGCCCGCATACTCTTCCTCATCATCCTGGTCGGCACGACCGTGGAGATCCTCGCCGAGCGCACGCGCGAGGTGTTCGAGCAGCGACGCTGGAGGAGCGGTTTGAAGGGGCACGCCATCATCTGCGGCTACGGAACCAAGGGCCGGGCAGCGGTGCGGACGCTCTGCAACCAGGGCCACACCCTGGAGACGATCGTTGTCATCGACCAGCGCGAGGAGGGCATCAGCGCGGCGGGCGCGGACGGCCTCGCCGTGGTCGCGGGGGACGCGACGCGCGTCGACGTGCTGCGCAAGGCGGGCATCGAGGACGCCGCCTCGGTGGTGGTCGCGCCGCAGCGCGACGACACCGCCGTCCTCATCACGCTCACCGCGCGGGAGCTCAACCCGCGCGTGACGATCGCCGCCTCCGTGCGCGAGGAGGAGAACGTTCACCTGCTGCGCCAGAGCGGCGCGGACTCCGTCATCACCTCCTCGAGCGCCGCCGGGCGCCTGCTCGGGCTCGCCACGCACCGCCCGCGCGTGGTCGACGTCCTGGAGGACCTGATCACCGTCGGTCACGGCCTCGACATCATCGAGCGCGAGATCGACGCGGCGGAGGCCGGCCCGCTCGGGGACCTGCAGTTGGTCGCCCCCGTCCTCGCGGTCGTCCGCGGGGATGAGATCTGCCGCTTCGACGACGAGCGGGTCGCCACCCTGCGCGCCGGCGACCGCATCATCACCCTCGCGAGCCGCCCGAGCCCGCACGTCCCGCCGGGCTGAGCCGCACTACACGAGCCGCAGCGTCTGGCCGGCGGTCTCGACCACGTCGCCGACGTGAAGCTGACGGCCGCGGCGGCTCTCGGGCTCGCCGTTGACGAGCACGGGCTCCGTGGCCAGGAACGGCTTGATCATCCCGCCCGAGTCGACGATGCCGGCCACCTTGAGCAGCTGGCCGAGACGGATCATCTCGCCGCGGATCTCGATTTGGCGCTGCGCAGTCACGCCGGGACCGTATCCGCCCCCGTCCGCGGCGCGTCGGACAGCGGCCGCAGGATGAGGAAGCCGACCATCGCGGCGCCGGCCAGCACCGCTACCGCAGCCCGGCTGGCGTCGAACTTCGAAAGCCCCAGCAACTCGGTCCCCACGAGAACCGTTCCACCCCACAGCACGAGCGGCCCGAAGCCGCTTGAGAGCTTGCCGACCAGCGCGTAGAGGCCGAACTCCTCTCCGCGGCGCCCCGCGGGGACGAGCTGCAGGAGGAAGATGCGGTCGACCGCGGACAGGGAGCCGAGCGCGATCCCGACGACCGGGCCGAGGACCCAGAGCAGCGTGCTCGACCCCGTCGCCGCCCCCACCGCCAGGGTGCTGACGGTGGCCACGAGCGTCCCGAGGATCACGCGTCGGGGCCCGATCCGCTCGGCCAGCAGCCCGGCGCCGATCGCCCCGCCGATCGCCGCGACGGTTGCGACGGCGAGCAGCACGTCGATCTCGTCGCCGTCGAAGTCGCCGGTGCGGCGCGCGTAGACCGTCATGAACTGGATCACCGTGGCGATCGCGTCCACGTAGAAGAAGCGCGCGAGCAGGAGCCGGCCGTAGGGCTCGTGCCGGGCGCGCCCGATGGTCGCGCGCAGCTGTGCGAACGGGTTCGGGCGCACGTCGCCGGTCCGCGGCTCGCGGCCACGCTCGCGGACCAGGAAAAAGCACGGCAGCGAGAAGACGGCGAACAGCAGGGCGGCCGGGATGAACGCCTTCTGCGCCTCGCCGTCGTCGACGATCGCACCGAGCAGGAAGAGCACGCCGAGCGTCCCCACGTAGCCCGCCGCCACGCCGAGGCCCGACACGCGGCCTCGGTGCTCCTCTTCGGCCACGGTGGCCAGCAGCGGGTGGTACTGCGAGTCCGCCGTGTTGAACGCGAAGGTCGCCAGGGCACCGACGGCGAGCGCGAGCAGGACCGGGCCCACGAACCCGAGGAGCACCGTCGCGGACACGCACAGGACGGTGAACGCGACGAGCGCCGGCTTGTGGCGGCCGCGGCGGTCGGCGTGGGCGCCCACCACCGGGAGCGTGAGGATGAGCGCGAGCGACACGGTCGCCGTCATCAGCCCGACGTAGTAATCCGGCTGGCCGCGCTCCTCGATGATCCAGTCGTTGAAGTAGCGGGTCACCACCACGAACGAGAAGATCGTGTTCGCGAGGTCGTAGAGGACCCAGCCAAACACGGCGCTCCGGCGCGGCTCGTCGGGCATGGCCCGACGGTAGCTGGGTATTTACTCGGGTATGGCCACGAACCCGTCCTATGAAGAGTCCAAGAAGATCGCCGAGGCGAGCCGCGACGCCGAGTGGAAGCAGCCGAGCTTCGGCAAGGAGCTGTTTCTCGGCAACCTGCGCCTCGACCTGATTCATCCCCAGCCGACACTCCCGCCCGAGGCGGTCGAGAAGGGCGAGGCGTTCCTCGCGAAGATGCGCGCCTTCCTCGAGAACGAGGTCGACCCGATGGGCATCGAGCGCGACGCGAAGATTCCCGACTCGGTGGTGGACGGGCTCAAGGAGATCGGCGCGCTCGGGATGAAGATTCCCGAGGAGTACGGCGGCCTCGGCCTCAGCCAGGTCTACTACAACCGCGCCCTGATGCTGACGGGCACCTGGCACTCGGCCATCTCGACGCTGCTGTCGGCCCACCAGTCGATCGGCCTGCCCCAGCCGCTGACCATGTTCGGCTCGGAGGAGCAGAAGCGCGAGTGGCTCCCGAAGCTCGCCAAGACGCACATCTCGGCGTTCCTGCTGACGGAGATCGACGTCGGCTCGGACCCCGCGCGCATGAGCTCCACGGCGACCCCGACCGAGGACGGCACGGGCTACCGCATCAACGGCACGAAGCTGTGGGCGACCAACGGCGCCGTGGCCGACGTCGTCGTCGTGATGGCGGTCGTCCCGAAGTCCGAGGAACACAAGGGTGGGATCACCGCCTTCATCTGCCCCTGTGACGCCGACGGCATCACGATCGAGCACCGGAACGAGTTCATGGGCCTGCGCGGCATCGAGAACTCCCAGACGCGCTTCGACGACGTCTTCGTTAGCAAGGACGACGTCATCGGAGGCGAGGGCAAGGGCCTCAAGATCGCCCTCGCCACGCTCAACACGGGCCGCCTCTCGCTGCCGGCGATCTGCAGCGCGATGACGAAATACTCGCTCAAGATCGCGCGCCAGTGGTCCTCGGAGCGCAAGCAGTGGGGCAAGCCCGTAGGCGAGCACGACCCCGTCGCGCAGAAGCTGGCGAGTATCGCGGGTAGCGCCTTCGGCATCGAGGCGGTGGTCGACGTCTCGAGCCGCCTGGCCGACGACAAGCGCAACGACATCCGCATCGAGGCCGCGCTCGCCAAGCTCTACGCCTCCGAGCTCGGCTGGGACGCGGTCGACACGATGGTCCAGGTCCGCGGCGGCCGCGCGTACGAGACCGCAGCGTCGCTCGAGCGGCGCGGCGAGAAGCCCGTGCCGGCGGAGCAGCTGCTGCGCGATATGCGCATCAACCGCATCTTCGAGGGCTCCACCGAGATCATGCACCTGCTGATCGCCCGGGAGGCCGTCGACCAGCACCTCAAGGTCGCCGGCGACATCCTCGACCCCGGGGTCGGCGTCCCCGACAAGGCGAAGGCGGCCGTCCAGGCGGCCGGTTTCTACGGCAAGTGGTTCCCCAAGCTCGCCGTGGGTGAGGGTCAGAACCCGAAGGCGTTCGGCGAGTTCGGCCCGCTGGCCGAGCACGTGCGCTTCGTGGAGCGCGGCTCGCGCAAGCTCGCCCGCTCAACCTTCTACGCGATGAACCGCTACCAGGCGCGGCTCGAGCAGAAGGGGGCCTTCCTCGGGCGGATCGTCGACATCGGCGCCGAGCTGTACGCGATCGCGTGCGCCTGTACCTACGCGCAGACGATCGCCCGGGAGACGCCGGAGCACCGCGACCAGGCCTTCGAGCTCGCGGGGCTGTTCTGCTCGCAGGCCCGCCGGCGCGCCGACGTGCTGTTCGGAGAGCTGTGGGCCAACGACGACGACGCGCAGTACAAGACCGCCCAGAAGATCCTCGCGGGTCGCTACGAGTGGTTCGAGGCCGACGTCATGGACCCCGCGGGCGACGGGCCGATGATTCCCAGCCATGAGACGCCGGCCGCGGAGCAGTTCGCCCGGGAGGACGACACGACCGTGGTGCGGGTCGGCGCCGCGGGCTGACACCGCGACTACATCCGGCGGACGGTGTTTGCTGCGGCCATGCGCGCGCGGTGTTTTCTCGGGCTGGGTGCCGTCGTCCTGATCGGGGCGGCGGCTCCCGCTCCCGCGGGAGCGCAGTCGGGCATCTCCGCCGAAAGGGTGGCGGCCTATCCGTCCCCCGGCACCTTCGCTGCCTCGGCGCAGACGCAGATCAGCTTTCGCGGCCGGCCGGCGAACGAGCTCGGGCCCATCGTCGTCTCGGGTTCGCGGACCGGGCGTCACCCCGGCCGGCTGCGCCCGCACTCCGACGGGCGTGGGGCGAGCTACGTCATGAACGGCCGTTTCCGCGCCGGCGAGACGGTGACCGTGCGCACGTCGCTGCCGATCGCGGCTACCTCCCGCGGGGACTTCCGCTTCCGCATCGCCCAGGGTCCCGGACGCGTCGTCATCCCGAAGCGCATCCTCGAGGGCTTCGACGCGGGCAAGACGACGCGCTACCGGTCGCGGCCCGACCTGCGCCCGCCCGTCGTGACCGTCTCGCCGAACGCGCGTCCCGTGGAGCCAGGCCTCGTCGTCCTCAGCCCGAAGGCCAAGAAGGACACGGCCCAGGCGGGGCCGATGCTGATCGACCTCCGGGGGGAGCCCGTCTGGTTCCGCCCCCTGGGCGGCGTCACCGCGGCGACCGACTTCCGGGTGCAGGAGTACCAGGGCAAGCCCGTCCTGACCTACTGGCAGGGCACCTCGCGCCAGGGCATCGGCTACGGCGACCTCGTCATCCTCGACGACTCATACAGCGTCGTGAAGCGCCTGCGGCCGCCCAACGGCTTCCGCGCCGACCTGCACGAGTTCCTGATCACCCCGCGGGACACCGCGCTCGTCATCGCCTACCCCGCGGTGGGCGCCGACCTCTCGCGCTTCGGCGGCAGCCGGCGGGGACGGGTCATCGACTCCGTCATCCAGGAGATCGACATCGCGACGGGGCTCGTCATCTTCGAGTGGCACAGCCTCGGCAAGGTGCCGCTCGCCGACGGCTTCACCGCACCCATCCCGAGTCCGGCGGTCCCGTGGGACTACTTCCATGCGAACTCGGTCAGCCTCGACTCCGACGGCGACATCCTCGTGTCGGCGCGCAACACGTGGGGCATTTACAAGCTCGACCGCGCTACGGGCAGGATCGAGTGGACGCTGGGCGGCAAGCGGAGTTCGTTCAAGCTTGGAGCGGGCGTGAAGTTCGCCTGGCAGCACGACGCCCGGCGGCGCGCCGACGGGGCGCTCACGCTGTTCGACAACTCGGCCTTCCCGCCCATCCGGAAGCGGTCGCGCGTGCTGGCGCTGAAGCTCGACATGGGGACCCGAACGGCCCGTCTGCTCACCAACCGGGTGCATCCGCGCGGGCTGCTTGCCGCGACGCAGGGCAACCACCAGACGCTGCCGAGCGGCGGCGCGTTCGTGGGCTGGGGCTCGCAGCGCTACTTCACGGAGTACGACTCTCGCGGCCGGATCGTCTGGGACGCCCGGGTGGCGGTCGGCTACGAGACCTATCGCGCCTATCGCTCGCCGTGGACGGGCCGCCCGGCGACCCGTCCCCGGGCGGCCGGGGTGCGGCGGTCCCCCGACAGCGTCGAGGTGTACGCCTCGTGGAACGGCTCGACGGAGACGGCTCGTTGGGAGATCCTCGAGGGCGCCTCGCCCGACTCGCTGCAGCCCGTCACGAGTGTCGACCGATCCGGCTTCGAGACGCACACCCTCGTCGGCAGCCGGAACCGCTATGTCGCTGCCCGCGCGCTCGACGCGAACGGGGCTGTGCTGTCCACCTCTCCTGCCGCACGCGTGAAGGGCTGTGCCGGACGCCGCGTCAGCCGCTGCTAGGGTGAGTGGGTCGTCGGCATGCGCCGACGACGAGGTTCTTGTCTCTGAAGGCGCTCCGATAGCGCGTTGGGGTCAGTCGAATCTCACCCCACCGCAAGCCGCGCCCCCGCTCCCCGGGGCCGCGAACAAGGAGTCCAGATGTCTCAGAGCTTCGCCGATCTCGGCGTTTCCAAGGCCACCGTGCGCGCGCTCTCCGAGCGCGACATCGATGTGCCGTTCGCCGTCCAGACCGGGGTCATCCCCGACGTGCTGGCGGGCAAGGACGTGCTCGTCAAGTCCCCGACGGGGTCGGGCAAGACGCTCGCGTTCGCCACCCCGCTCGTCGACCTCGTCCGCCCGGAGGGCCCGCGGCCCGCCGCGCTGATCCTCGCCCCGACCCGCGAGCTGGCCTCGCAGATCGTCGACGAGATGTACAAGATCTGCCACGCCAAGTCGCTGTCGGTGACCGCCGTCTACGGCGGCGTCGGCATCCAGAAGCAGGTGCGCATGGCCGCCCGCTCGCACATCATCGTGGCCACGCCCGGCCGGCTGATCGACCTGCTCGACCGCAGCGCCTTCCGGCTCGACGAGATCGAGTTCCTCGTCCTCGACGAGGCCGACCGCATGCTGGACATGGGCTTCAAGCCGGTCGTCGACAAGATCGTGAAGATGACGCCGGAGAACCGCCAGACGATGCTGTTCTCGGCGACGCTCGACGGCGAGGTCGGCCGCATCGCCGCCGCCTACACGAGAAGCCCCGTCAGGCACGAGCACGCGCCGACGCCGGAGCGCGTGGGCCAGATCGAGCACCGCTTCCTGCGCGTCCTGCACGACATGAAGGTCGACCACCTCGTCAAGGAGCTTCGCGAGGGCGGCCGCGGCCGCACGCTCGTCTTCGTCCGCACCAAGCGCGGCGCCGACCGGCTCGTCAAGCGGCTCGGCCATCACGACGTCAAGGCCGTCGCGATGCACGGCGACAAGTCGCAGTCCCAGCGCGAGAAGGCGCTGTCGCGCTTCGAGTCCGGCCACGTCGACACGCTCGTCGCCACGGACGTGGCCGCGCGCGGCATCGACGTCGCCGACATCACGCACGTCATCAACTTCGATGCCCCGGGCGGGCGTGAGGACTACGTGCACCGCATCGGGCGCACGGCGCGCGCGGGCGCTACCGGCGTCGGCATCACCTTCGTCCTGGACGACCAGGAGCAGGACGTCGCCAAGATGGCCGGCGAGCTCGGCCTGCACTCCGAGCTCGAGGCAGGCGGCCTGCGCGTGCGCGGCGCCTCCACCGGCGGCCGCCCCGGCCCCGGCGGCGGCGCCTCCAAGCGACGCCGTCCGCACCGCGGTCAGGGCCCGAAGCAGGCCACGGGCCGCCGGTAGCGGCGGCGACTTCGTCCTGACCGCTTCTCGTCCAAACGTCCAGGAGCGCCTACGCGCCTCAGCGTGGTCGCTCCGGCGTCCGACATGAGACTCATGGGACGTGGTGGGGACAGGGGGAAGTCCTGGCTTTGTGCTGATGACGCAAGCCGGGAGCGACTGCTCGACATGGAGGTCCGGCTCAAGCCGGTCCGCGCCATGTCGCTCGCCATCATCGCCGCGGCACTGCTGCTGAGCGGGCCATGGCTGGGCTTCTGGCCCCTCCTGCCGCTCGTGGTGGCGACCGCGGGCTTCGTGATCGTCGATCGCAAGCTTGAGAGCTTCGCCAAGCCCGAGTGGGCGGTGGCCAGCGTCTGGGTGATCGCTCAGGTCCTGATCGCGGGTTCCGTCATGCTCACGGGCGGTCTCGACTCGCCCGTGCTGACCTGGCTGGCCATACCGGTCGTCACGCTGGGCGCCCGCTTCAACATGCGAGGCGTCGTCGCCGGCGCGGGCTTCACCGCGGCGCTCATGATGATCGTCGGCTACGGCCTCTCATACGAGCAGGCGGTCGCCGCGCCGCAGTACGTCATCGCTCCGCTTGCACTGCTCTTCGCGATCACCACGCTCTCGACGGCGCTGATGACCTCCGACCTCGAGCATCGTCAGGTGTCCGTCATGGACGGCCTCACCGGGATGCTCAACCGCCGCTCGCTCGAGCCGCGCGTGGAGGAGCTCTCGGCCCAGGCCGCCGTCACGGGCGAGCCCATCGGCCTCATCGTCGGCGACCTCGACCACTTCAAGTCGGTCAACGACACCTACGGTCACGCGGTCGGCGACGCCGTCCTCGTGGATGTCGCCTACGTCGTTCGCAAGGAGCTGCGGGCGTTCGACCTCGCTTACCGCCTCGGGGGCGAGGAGTTCCTCATCGTCCTTCCGGGCGCCACCGCGGCGGAGGCCCTGGAGGTCGCCGAGCGCCTGCGCGCGGCGATCGAGAGCCAACCCGCCGGCGGGCTCGACGTCACCATGTCCTTCGGGGTGGCGACCTCAGGCGGCGGCGTGTTCGACTACCCCGAGACCTTCGCCGCCGCGGACGCCGCGCTCTACCGCGCTAAGGAGTCCGGGCGCAACCGCGTCGAGTTGGACGGCCGCGTACCGGTCCGCGCGGTCGCGGTCGCCTGAGCCCAGGCTCGGCAGCCGCGACCGGAGCGCCCGGCCCTACCGGGCCCTGACCTTCGCCGTCGCCGCGACGGCGGAGCCGGAGGCGGACGTACCCGTCAGGCGCACGGTGTAGCTGCCCTTCTTGAGCTTGCGCTTGAGCTTCAGGGCGACGGAGCGCTTGCCGACGGCCAGCTTGGCCGCCTTGCCCGACCCGACGGCCTTCCTGCCCTTGAGCAGCCTGACCTTGACCGCGGAGACGTCGCCGCCGGCGACCGTGACGGCGAGCTTGGCCTTCTTGCCCTTGAGTTTGACGGCGCCGAGCTTCACGGTCGGTGCCGCGGCGGGCGGAGCCGTCCCGCCACCGGGCGTCGTCGTGACGGGAGCGCCGCCGCCGAGGTTGCCCGGTGTGCCGGTGGAGAGGACGGAGACGTCGTCGAGGTACCAGCCGCAGGGGTGCGACACGGGCCGGTTCTCCGCGCCGTACTTCAACGTGAAGCGCAGGAGCACCTTGCGGCCGGCGAAGCCCGCGAGCGGGGCCACCTGCTCACTGAACGGAACGGCCATCGACGTGTCGGGCCGCGAGGGATCGCAGGCGCGCGGGTCGCTGTCGCCCGCCGCGGTGGCCGTGGCCATCTCCGACTTGACGTTCTTGAACGGGCCAGGCTTGCCGTCGGCGCCGATGATCGCGACCTGGGCGAGGCCCTGGTCGTCCCCCTCGTTCTGAAACAGCGACCAGTACTTGAGCATCGTGGCGCCGTCGGCGGGAACCACGATCGGCTCCTTCGTGGTCAGCGTCGACTCGCCCTCGATGACGGTGGCGCCGGCGGGTGCGGTGGTGGGGATGAGCGGCCAGTTCTGCGGCTGCACACCGCTCCAGAAGCTCGTGGCACCGCCGTGAACGACGTTGCCGCGGTACTTCTCGGTGTCCGAGTCGCTCTTCTGCCACGGCTCGACGCCGCCGGGCGGCGTGCCGATGACCCACTTCACGTCGGGCGCGCCCTCGGCGTCCTCGGTGAAGATGGGGCTCTGCGCCGCGGCGGGCGCTGCGTTGAACGCGAGGGCGGCGCCCAGCGCCAGCCCCGCGAATCGGTGGGTTCTGCTCATGTCGAGGTGCTCCTCGTGACGGGGTCTATCCCTTCAGAACGCGTAGAAGGTGAGAAACCTTCGGCTTCCGGCGGCGGGACTTCTTCGGACGGGGCGGCGGCAGCACCCTCACCGTCCGCCGGACCACGCGCCGCGGCCCTCCGAGCCCGGTAGCCGTCAGGCGCACGCGGTAGGCCCCGCGCCGCGGCGGGAGCCACGCCATCCGGTGCTCCCCGCGCGGGAGCGTGACGGCGCGCTTCAACGCGGTCCCACGCGGCCCTCGTACCGACACGGCGACGCGCGCGATCTTCGATAGCGAGAACGTCAGCGACTGGGCCCGCCGGACCCGGGTGCGGCGCAGGACGGCCAGGCGCACGCGTGGTGGCTCGGCGAGGTAGCGGCCGAAGCGGCGCTCGGAGTCGCAGTACACGCGCCGGCGGGTGCGTGAGCACAGGCCGTCGAGGAAGCCCTGGACGAGCCGGTGATAGTCGAGCGTCGACTCGCGGCCACCGCTCGCGTAGAGCGACCAGGCGCCCGTGTCATAGGACGCCACGGCACGCCGAGCGGCCCCCTCGCCGTGGCGGTACGCGCGGCGCGCGCCGGCGTTGCCGGAGATGCGAGCGAGGTCGTGGAGGCCGACCACCGACTGCAGGAAGCCGTTGAGGATGCGCAGCTCGGGGTTGAAGGAGTACATGAGGTAGTGACGCCCGCCCGGGACGTCGACGCGGACTCCGAGCGGCGGCCGCGCCTCGAAGATGCCGACCGCGTCCTCGGCCACCCGCAGGTAGCGCGCGCGGCGCAGGACGCGCGCGCCCCGTGCCAGCGCCTGCACCACCGTCCCCTGTGTCATCCCGCTCACCCACGGTGCGCTGCCGCCCCCATAGGCGAAGAGGTACTCCCAGGCGGCGGCGTCGCCGCGGCGAGCCGCGAGCGTCACCAGCCGGTCGAGCACCCGGCGCAGCGCCCGGGGCCGGCAGCGGCGGGCGCCCGGGGCTCGAGAGGGGTGCAGGCACGGGCGTGCAAGGGCGTTGGCGCGGCCAGCGGTGGCGAGCGGGTGGTGTTGCACTCCCTGTCCCGAGAAGGCCTGGAAGACGACGGGGTCATCCCCGAAGGTCAGGCGCGCCCCCGGGGCCGGCAGCGTCCGTCGCGTCCAGACGTCGAGGTTGCGCCGGAGCGTGAGGAAGGCGAGCGGCATCCGGCTCGCCGTGAGACGGCGCTGCGCGGCGAGCGCGTCGAGCGTGCCGACGACCGCTCCGAGCTCCAGGCGGCGGCGGCCGTCGAGGCGCCGCACGAGCCGGCGTGCGCGCTGGTCGAGCCGTCGGTAGGCCTTGGCGCGAGCGGCGTCGAGGTGCCCGGCGAGGCTGGCGCGACGGACCGCGCCGGAAACGGTCCGGCCCGCGGGCAGGGGAGGACGGGGCGGAGGGATGCGTACTGCAGGGACGGCGGAACGAGCGTCGTGGCGGTCTGGCGGAGCCTCGGCGGGGGACACGCCGTGCCCGGCGCACCCTGTGAGAAAGGCGAGAGACAGGAGCAGGACCCACCGCATGCGTCATTCATCGAACGATGGGACGCGAAGCTTTATGACCCGGGCGTTGACTCGCTCTTGCCGCTCGGCAGGGTGACGCTGCGCTTCCCGATCAGCACCGTGACGGGGCCGTCGGTGTCCGCGATGAACCTCAGCTCCTTGGCCTCGAGCCCCATGCGCTCGATGTCGAGCCGCAGGCGACTGACGTTGCGCAGCGTCAGTTCGACCGCGTTCTCCCTCGGGATCGCGGCGCCCGGCACCACGCGCTGCTCGGTCAGCGTGCCCGGCGTCGTCGGCCCGGCAATGGCGGCAGGCGCCGGGCGCTCGAGCGCCCGGCGGGTGCCCCCGAGGCCGCGGCTGGTGATGTCGACCGTTCCCGCGGCGTCCGCCGCCGAGGCGTCGCGCAGCGTGATCTGATCGACCCAGTAGGCGCGGTCGAAGACGAGGCCGTTCTTGGGCAGGTCCATCACCGGCATCCGCTTGAAGACGACCCGCGCCGGATTGCGCTCTCGCGGGAAGCGGCCGAGGAAGTCGCGCGTGCGGCTCCACTCGTCGTTGAGGATGAAGGAGAGGTGGTCGTCGGCGGAGTGCCGGTAGAAGCGGACCGGGTTGCCGCGGTCGACGAAGGTGTCCACCTGCTGCTGGACGCCGGTGACGGGGACGAGCTCGTCGGCGTTGCCGTGGACGACCTCGAAGGGGAGGTTGTGGGCGTTCCCGGCTATCTGGTTCGTGTTGCCAGGGACGAGCCATTCCGGCGTGCTCTGGATGGGCGCCGGATAGGGCCACAGCTGGTAGGCGGGCGGACCGACGTAGGAGGAGGCGCGCGCCCAGCGGTCCGGCGTGAGCAGCCCGAGGCGGTAGGCCATGTAGCCGCCCATCGAGTAGCCGTAGAGCGACGTGCGCTCGGCGTCGGTCTCGTAGTGGCGCTCGGCGTCGGCGAGCGCCTCCAGCGTGTCGACCAGGCCGGCGTCGAGGTACCAGGTGTCCGTGCCGCGGGCCAGGGGCGTGACGATCAGCGACCCACGCTCGTCGCCGAGCTGTTCGAGCAGGCGCGGCGAAACGACCCGGTACTGGTTCATGTTCCCGTCGAGCGAGTGTCCGGCGAGCAGCAGCGGGTGCTTGCGGCCCTCGGCGTAGCCCTTCGGGACATACAGGCCGTACGGCTGCCACGGCGAGCGGAAGGTCGGCTCGGCGCCACCGCCGGCGGGCCCACCGTTGGCGTCGAGGACGACGCCTTCTCCCAGGGGGTTCTTCGAGCGGAATATGCGGTTGTAGTAGCCCGGCTTGACGGCGGGCGGAGGATCGCTCTCGCCCGCCCGCAGTCGGGCGAGCGGGAGCGGGAGCGC
>Ga0136633_1000313_pt1 | contig 37060 bp, 34 predicted proteins | sample AntDrymeUQ832206_2_FD_105494 | JGI IMG/M metagenome (GOLD analysis project Ga0136633, IMG submission 105494) | Polar desert sand microbial communities from Dry Valleys, Antarctica - metaG UQ83 (22.06) | ecosystem: Environmental > Terrestrial > Soil > Desert | place: Antarctica: Dry Valley... | reverse complement strand
GAGATCCACGACTTGAAGCGGGAACTGCGCCAGATGGTGGAGGCCGGTGCCCGGTGAGCCCTGCCGATCTGCTCGAATACTGCCTCGCCAAGCCGGGCGCCTGGCAGGACGAGCCGTGGGAGGACAGTGTCGTCGCCAAGGTGTCTGACGGATCGGGCGGCGGGAAGATCTTCGCGTTCCTGGGCGACGGCGACTCCGTTGGCGTCAAGTGCGGCACCAACCGTGACGAGGCGGAAGAGTGGCTGCTTCGTTACCCCGATGACGCGTCCGTGATGGCCTATATCGGCCGCTCCGGCTGGAACACCCTCAAAGTGGGTTCGGGCATCCCCGACGACGAGATCCGAGATGCGGTCGACGCGTCGTACGACCTCGTCGTCTCCAAGCTGCCGAGGAAACACCGGCCCGAAGGTTGGAACAAGCTGCTCTGAGAGTCGAGATCGGGAAGGGGCTGATCGAGCCGAACGCACCATTCGGAACTACTGGTTCGCCGATGCTCCCGCTGTCCGAGTCGGCCGATCACAGCCGCACGGTCAAGACTGCCGGTAGGCGGAGTCCGGGACGTCGGTGACGAACATGAACCCCGGCGCGTGCGTGATCGCAAATGGCGGCTTCGACGCCATCAGCGCGGCCTGCGGTGTCACCCCGCATGCCCAGAACACAGGCACGTCGCCGTCCTGCGCCTGGACCGGATCGCCGAAGTCGGGCGATGACAGGTCAAGGATACCCAGTGAGGACGGTGAGCCCACGTGCACAGGCGCCCCATGCACGAGTGGCATCCGTGCCGTCACCTGCACCGCGGTCACGACCTGTGACGCCGGGACCGGCCGCATCGACACCACGAGTGGTCCCGACAGTCGCCCAGCGGGCCGGCATGGCACGTTGGTCCGGTACATCGACACGTTGCGACCCTGTTCGATGTTGCGCAGCGGCACCCCCGCATCGATCAGCGCTCCCTCGAAGCTGAAGCTGCAACCGATGAGAAACGTCACAAGGTCGTCGCTCCACAGGTCGACAACGTCGGTGGGTTCGTCGACTAACACGCCGTCACGCCAGACCCGGTAGCGGGGCAGGTCCGTCCGCAGGTCCGCAGCTGGCGCCAGCACCGTCGAGATCGCACCCGGATTCGTCACGTCCAACAACGGCACCGGCTTCGGGTTGCGTTGGCCGAAGAGCAGCATGTCGAACGCCCACTCGCGAGGCAGTACGACCATGTTGGTCTGGGTGAAACCGGCTGCCCACCCGGTCGTCGGCACCGCCAGGCCGTCCCGATAACTAAGGCGGGCGTCGGCCGGTGACGCCGCAGCCGCCTCGTCGGGCGAGATGCCAGCAGGGGGAATGGCGGCCGTCATGGCACCTCCTGAGTTGAGAGCGTCATGCGAGAACTCAGGCGTGACTGCCCCGGACAGCATCGAGCAGCTCTGTCTGGGAGTCATGAAGGTAGTCCTCGAGCCTTTTCGCGGCGCGCTCGGTCTCGCCGGCGACCAGCAGCTCGAGCAAGGCTCGGTTGCGCTTGACATACGGCTCGTGCAGGCGTTGTGGGCTGGTGACTCCGTGAAACGCCAAGCGCAGCTCCGCAAGCAGGCGCTCGGTGACCTGGTCGATCCGGCGGCTTCCGGCCAGTCCTACGAGGTGCCGGTGGAAGCGCATGTTGGCCGTGCCGACGGCAACCCAGTCACCGCGTTTCGCGGCGGCCTCGCCGGCGCTGACCTCGTCCTGCAACGGACGCAGGCGGGTGGGGTCGAGGTCGGTGAGTGACCGGACAACATCGCACTCGATCGTGCGCCGCAGCCGGTAGAGATCGACGAGATCGGCCTCGTCGAGCTCAGCGACAAAGACCCCACGGTGCAACTCGTGGACCAGTAGCCCCTCATGCGTGAGTAAGCGGAACGCCTCACGGAGCGTGTTGCGGGAGACCCGCAGGACCTCGGCGTACCGCCCCTCCGACAGACGCGTGCCGGGGAGCAGGTCGCCCTCGATAATGCGTCGGCGAAGTACGTCGGCCACCCGTTCGGCCGTGCTGCTACGGCCTAATAGCCACATCTCTTCTGCGGCGGCGCTCAGCCATTCCGCAGCGGCGTCGAGGCTGGGGGATGGTGTCTCGCGAGCGGGAAGCATGCCTCATTATCTCCAGATAATGCGGCCCGATTCAAGGAATCGTTGAAACAGGGACTTGTAGAATTGTTGAACGATCTATACCGTCTGGATGAACACGGAGAGACTTGCATCACATTCATCGCCCTCACAGGGCACCCAGGGAGCCAAGTCATACATGCCGACATCATCTGCCGATCACACCGAGCCCGCCGCGGTTGCCTCGCCCCAGCCCACACCTGCTTTGCGTGGCCGCCGCCAGTTCATGGGCGCCATGTTCTTAATGGCGACCTCGGCGATCGGGCCGGGTTTCATCACTCAGACGACGCTCTTCACTGACCAACTCATGGCTGCCTTCGCGTTCGCGATCTTGGCATCGGTCGTCGTCGACATCGTGATTCAGCTGAACGTGTGGCGGGTCGTTGGCGTTTCCGGGCGTAGGGCGCAGGACCTGGCGAACAGTGTGGTTCCTGGTGCTGGCTACCTGCTCGCCTTTCTTGACGTGTTGGGTGGCCTGATCTTCAACATCGGCAACATTGCCGGAACATCACTGGGACTGAACGCCATCTTCGGACTCGATGTGCGAGTGGGGGGCGCCATCTCGGCTCTCGTGGCCATTGGGATCTTTCTCGTGCGCCAGGCGGGCGTGGCCATGGATCGAGTCGTCATTCTGCTTGGTTTCGTGATGATTGGGCTGACGACCTGGGTGGCGATCACGACGAGTCCTCCCGTCGGCGACGCGCTGTTGCAAAGTGTCGCCCCCGAAACTGTTGACCTGCTCGTGATCACCACGCTCATTGGTGGCACGGTCGGTGGCTACATCGTGTATGCAGGCGCACACCGCCTTGTGGACAACGGGGTCAAGGGCGAAAGATATGTCCGGCAGATCACCCGGAGTTCGATCATTGGTGTGGCGATCACTGCGGTGATGCGCGTGTTGCTCTTCCTTGCCATCCTCGGAGTTGTCGCAGGTGGTGCGAAACTCGACGCCCTCAACCCTCCAGCCTCGGCCTTTCAGATCGCCCTGGGTGACACGGGGAAGATTGTGTTCGGCGTGATCATGTGGTCTGCGGCGATCACCTCCGTGATCGGCGCTTCCTACACCTCCACGTCCTTCCTCAAGGTGTTGGGCTCGTGGGTAGGGCGCTGGGAACGCTGGGTGGTGTGTGGCTTCATCGTCGTATCGGCGACGATTTTCCTGATTCTCGGGACGACTCCAGTCAACCTGCTCGTGTTTGCCGGGGCGTTCAACGCACTTATCCTTCCGGTCGGACTTGGGTTCCTGCTCTGGGTGGCCGCGCGTCGCCAGGACCTGCTCGGCGGCTACAAGTACCCTCGGTGGCTCATCGTCGCCGGAGCGTTGGCGTGGGCGTTGACGGTCTACCTTGGCTACTCCGTGATTGACCTCAGCCTCGAGACGCTGTTCTGACCGTGGCAACGGAGTCCACGATCGATCTCAACAGCGACCTGGGCGAGGGGTTCGGCCACTGGACCCTGGGTGATGACGACGCACTGCTCGGCCTCGTCACCAGCGCCAATGTTGCCTGCGGCTTCCACGCCGGCGACGCGTCGATCATGCGTAGCGTCTGCGACCTAGCGGCCGACTACGACGTCGCCATCGGGGCTCACGTGGGCTACCGCGACCTTGCCGGTTTCGGGCGGCGTTTCATCGACGTGGAACCCGAGATCCTGACGCAGGACGTGATCTACCAGATCGGTGCCCTCGAGGGGTTCGCCAGCGTCGCCGGGTCGCGAGTTCGCTACGTGAAGCCGCACGGCGCCTTGTACAACGCGATCGTGCGGAACGAGGAGCAGGCAGCCGCCGTGGTGCGGGCGTTGGTGGACTACGACCCCACGCTGCCGGTGATGGGTCTGGCGGGGTCCGCCTGGCTGCGCCGGGCAGGCGAGGCGGGGCTGACCGTCGTGCGGGAGGCCTTCGCCGACCGGGCCTACACGCCCGACGGGTGCCTGGTCTCACGTCGGTTGCCCGGCGCAGTGCTGCAGGACGCCGACGAGATCGCATCGCGCTGCGTAGCGATGGCGAGGGGGGAGCCGATCACGGACTCCGGAGGCGGCTCGCTGACGCTGGCCGCGGACTCGATCTGCGTGCACGGCGATACCACCCGCGCCGTTGACATCGCCCGCAAGGTCAAGGTCGCCCTCACTGCGGCCGGGGTTGGTCTCGCCCCGTTCGCCGTCTGATGCGGGTTCTGCCCTGCGGTACGGCGTCGCTCCTCGTGGAGTTCGACGACCTTGACGAAGTGCTTCCGATGTACGCGGCCCTCGTCCAGGACCCGCCCAACGGCGTCCTCGACATCGTGCCGGCCGCGCTCACGGTGCTGCTTGTGACGGACCCGTTGGAGACCTCACTGCCAGACGTCCGGCGCGCGGTGCTGCAGTTAAACCCCCAGGAAGACCGCCGCGCGGTGGGCGAATTGGTGGAGCTCCCGGTGATCTACGACGGTGACGACCTCGAGGACACAGCGCGGCTGCTCGGCTGCGACGTTGCCGAACTGGTCGACCGGCATACAGAAGATGAGTGGACAGTTGCGTTCTGTGGGTTCACTCCCGGCTTCGGCTACCTGACGTCGACCACGCGGCAGTGGAACGTAGCGCGCAGGTCGTCGCCGCGCACGAAGGTGCCGCCTGGGTCGGTGGCGCTCGCGGGTATGTACAGCGGCGTCTACCCGCGAGAGTCCCCCGGCGGGTGGCAGCTCATTGGCCGGACGGACGTCGCCTTGTTCGACTTGGCGCGAGATCCGGCCGCCCTGCTGCGCCCGGGCAACCGTGTGCGCTTCGTTGACGTGGGTGGCGTGTGACACGGTCTCTGACCGTGCTGGCCACGGGTCCGCTGACGACGGTCCAAGATTTCGGACGCCCCGGCTTCGCGGCGACCGGCGTGGGGCGGTCTGGGGCATGTGACCGCGCCTCATACCAGCTCGCGAACCGGTTGGTGGGCAACGCGCGTGGTGCGGCGGTCCTCGAGGTGACCTTCGGCGGGCTGCATCTCCGGGCGCACGACGAGTTGGTGGTGGTGACGACCGGTGCCCGGTGTGAGGGATCATCGTTGCCGCACAACGCGCCGAGCCGGTTGCGGTCGGGCGAGGAGCTGCTTCTAGGCCGGCCGGCCGCCGGGCTGCGCACGTACGTGGCGGTGCGCGGTGGCCTCACCGTAGAACAGGTGCTGGGTTCGCGCTCGACGGACCTACTGGCGAACCTCGGCCCCCCCATCGTGGCGACCGGGGACGTGCTCCCGGTGGGAGAACCCAGCGCTCCGATGCCTGGCATCGACGTGGCCCCGGTGTCCGACCCGGAGAAGGGTGTCGTCGCGGTGCGGGTGCTTCCCGGACCGAGGCGGGACTGGTTCAGCGACGAGGCATGGGTTTCACTCGTGAGTCAGGCATACACGGTCGCCAGCGACAGCAACCGGGTGGGCCTACGGCTGCAAGGCGAGCCGCTCAAGCGCATCCGGGCCGGTGAGCTGCCGAGTGAAGGAATGGTGCGCGGCGCTCTGCAGATCCCGCCGTCCGGTGCTCCAGTGCTCTTGCTCGCCGACCACCCTGTCACGGGTGGCTACCCCGTCATCGCCTATGTCGTCGATGACGATGTCGACAGGTGCGCGCAACTTCAGCCTGGGCAGACACTGTTGCTGCGTGAAGTGGCGACGGACGGTGGGCGCTAGGGCTGAGGACACGGTCCTGTCCCGAGAGGAAACAGCGAGCAGGACTCACATCTATCAAATGCTTTCTTTGCTCGACGACCTTGTGGAGTCGACAACCCCATCGTCCCTGGCCAGAGAGCATTTGATCTTTCGGGCGCGCTTGGCACGATAGGCATCGGTGGATCCGGTTGAAAACCCGCACTTCGGTGCTGCAGATACCCAGAAAGAGACTTTCGATTAGTGTCTCGGATGGTGAGATCTGGGGCTGGGCGTTCTGTCGGCGGGGGTTCGTAGGTTCGTACCCGTGAGCATTTCGTTCGCACCTACTCCTGTTCCGTGTTCGCCGGCTTTGGTGATTGCCGGGGCGCGGGAGCAGTTAGCGGGGTTGCATGAGGTGCTTTGGGCGGCTCGGTCTCCTCGGGAGTTGTTGGACGCGGTCGCGGAGATGGAGCGGTTCAAGTCCGAGTTCGCCGCACGTCTGCGCGACGAGATCCACGACTTGAAGAGGGAACTGCGCCAGATGGTGGAGGCCGGCGCCAGGTGAGCTGAGCTCCGTCCGGGTTTCGGGCCGGTTTGGCGGGGACCCCCGCGTCTGCAAGACTACGCCCCGTGGAGGGGAGTATTCCTTCGCAGTGGCGTCGTCATCACGGAACCCCTCCTAACCGGCGGGGCTCCCGGTGCCACTGGTCCTGTCGGCGGTGCAGCCGCCCGGACGGGAGAGACCTCCGGTGGACCGTTGGCGTGCCGTCCCGGCGCACCTGACACCGAGAGGAGCACGCGAGTGCCTACGACCTGCGCGGCCGTCCAGACGAGAGGCCCCCGCCAATGACCACGCCCATGACCTGGTGGCTCGCTACCGTGGGGCTCGTCGTCGGGCTCCTCGTCGTGGACTTCGTCATCGCGGCGCGCAAGCCGCACCACGTGGGGATGCGCGAGGCCACCATCTGGTCGATCTTCTACATCACCGTCGCGATCGTGTTCGGCGTCGTGTTCTGGCAGGTCCACGGCGGTGATTCCGGCACGGAGTACTTCGCCGGGTACATCGTCGAGAAGAGCCTGTCGGTGGACAACCTCTTCGTCTTTGTGATCATCATGACGAAGTTCGCCGTTCCGGACGAGCTGCAACAGCGGGTGCTGCTGTTCGGCATCGCCCTCGCGCTGGTGATGCGGGGCATCTTCATCGCAGTCGGTTCCGTCGCGATCAGCGCCTTCTCGTGGATGTTCGTGATCTTCGGGTTGTTCCTGATCTACACCGCGGTCCAGCTCGCGCGACACCGCAACGAGGACCCTGACGCCGACAACGCGGTGCTGCGCTGGGTCCAGCGGACCTTGCCCTCCACGCCGGAATACCACGGCACGCGCCTGACCATCCGCGAGGGTGGTCGCCGGCTGGTGACTCCACTGTTCGTAGTCTTCATCGCCATCGCCAGCGTCGACCTGGTCTTCGCGCTGGACTCGATCCCGGCGGTCTTCGGCATCACTAAGGACCCGTTCATCGTGTTCGCGGCCAACGCGTTCGCCCTGCTCGGCCTCAGGGCTCTGTACTTCCTCGTCCATGGGCTGCTCGAGAAGCTGGTCTACCTGTCGGTCGGCCTGTCGGTGATCCTGGGCTTCATCGGCGTCAAGATGATCCTCGCGTTCTTGCACGAGGACGTCTCAAAGGCCATCCCACACGTCCCGACACCGATCTCCCTCGGCTTCATTCTCCTGGTGCTCGTCGTCACCACGGTGGCCAGCCTCCTCCGGGTTCGGTCCCACCCGGAGGAGAAGGCCCACGCCGGCCGTGTCTTCGGCGGTGACCAACACCGGCAGTCAGAGCGCCCTGAGTAATGGTGACCACCGTTCCCCTCTGGTTCCAGGTCGCTACCGTCGCTGGATTGAGCCTGCTGCTCCTGGCGGACCTGCTCATCATCAGTCGCCGTCCTCATGAGCCGTCGATGAAGGAAGTCACCCGACACCTGATCTTCTTCGTGTCGCTCGCGGTCATGTTCGGTCTCGCGTTGTGGTTCTTCGCGGAACCGCACGCACTGAGCCCTAACCCGGGACCGGAGTTCTTCGCCGGCTGGCTGACCGAGTACTCCCTGTCGGTCGACAACCTGTTCATCTTCCTGATCATCATGAGCAAGTTCTCGGTTCCCCGGCAGTACCAGCAGACCGCCCTGATGATCGGCATCGTGCTCGCACTGATCATGCGTGCGATCTTCATCCTGGTCGGAGCCGCGGCGATCAACGAGTTCAGCTGGGTCTTCTATGTGTTCGGCGTCTTCCTCATCGCCACCGCCGTCAAGCTGGCCAAGGAAGGCCCCGAGGACGAGGACGAGTTCGAAGAGAACAGGCTGATCAAGTGGGTGGAGAAGCGCCTGCCCGCGACCAAGGAGTGGCACGGCACGAAGCTGATCACCAAGGAGAACGGCAAGCGCCTGATCACCCCGATGTTCATCGTGATCCTCACCTTGGGTACGACGGATCTATTGTTCGCGCTCGACTCGATTCCCGCGATCTACGGACTGACGAAGGACCCATACCTCGTCTTGACCGCGAACATCTTCGCGCTGATGGGCCTTCGTCAGCTCTACTTCCTCATCGGCGGGCTGCTGGAGCGGCTGATCTACTTGTCCTACGGCCTCGCGGTCCTGCTCGGCTTCATCGGCGTGAAGCTCGTGCTGCACGCGATGCACGAGAACGAACTGCCCTTCCTTAACGGCGGACAGCCCATTGCGTGGGCGCCGGAAATCCCGATCTGGCTCTCTCTCGCCGTGATTATCGGAATCCTTGCGGCGACGACGGTCGTCAGCCTTCTGGTCTCGCGGGGACGGACGCACGAAGAGCTCGACGAGGCCACAGGGCCACGACGCGACTGGGAGAACGGCTAACCCCGCACCCGTCCGGCTGACACCAGTGTCTGCACGCGATTCGAAGTCATCGGAGCGTCCTCGATGAGCTCGCCACCTCCGGGTGCGTGCAACATCCACCTAGTCCCGTCGGCGTCGAAGATGCGGGTGGCGAAGCCGACGTGGGAGATTTCCTCGCCGCTGTGGGCGAAGAAGTACAGGTCGCCCGGCTGCACGTCGTCGAGGCCGACGGGTGCGACGTGCCCGGCCTGGTCGAAGGCGTCGCGGGGGACAACAACCCCTTGTGCGCGGTAGGTCAGGTGTATGAGACCGGAACAGTCCAATCCCCAGGCACTGTTGCCACCCCACAGGTAGCGCATCCCGAGGAACTGACGCGCGGTGTCCAACAGTTCGTCGGTGCCGTACGCCGGCTGCTGCAACTTGTCGCTGAGTCGCACGTTAGACAAAGCGATGTTGCCGCACCGGTCCCCGGGAAGCAGGACGCGAACCGAGTCTTCGGTGACGTCGTCTACCCACAGCGCGGTGCCGAATGAAAGTTCGGTCAGGCGGTCGTCGTCGAGAGTGCACGCGGCAGTACGGGTGACAACGAAAGCAGTGCGGCCCTTCGTCCGCATCACAGGCGCCCCGAGGTGGGCCCGCCGCATCCAGCCCGGGTAACCGGCGTTGTGTTTCGACGACGGCTGGAACAGGGACACCACACGCACCCAGTCGCCCTCCTCCTCGAGGACCTGCACGGCTTCGCCGATCAGCAGTTGGGTCAACGCGCGGCCGCGCAGACCTTCGCGCAGACCATCGCCCAGACCATCGCCCACACCGGCGCTCAGACCGGCGTCCAGGGCCGCAGCCCAGCCGGCCACATCGGGCTCGTCGCGAACCGCCGCGTCATCGACGTCGCGCGGAGCCTCGGGGCCGGTCCACAGCGTGGCCACAGGCACACCCACCTCGAACACGTCGGGGCTCCCGTAGAGCGGATGGTCGGCCATCAGGCGAGAGCCTCGATTCCCAGTCCAGGGGATTCCGGGAGTACGACGACCGCGCCGTCGTACGACATCCCACCGACGACGGGGGACTCCGCTGCCCACCAGGCCGCGTCGAGATCCGCTGTGAGCGAGGTGCCGTACGCCGCCACGAGGCTCGCCGCGGCACCCACGCCGATGTGGCTCTCCATCATGGAGCCAACGACTGTGCCCATCTGATGTGTGTGGGCCATCTCCAGCAGGGTGCGGGCGGTCGAGATCCCGCCGCATTTGGCGAGTTTGATGTTGACCATGTCGGCTGCACGCCGCCGGATCACTTCGACCAGGTCGCGGACGCCGTACACCGACTCGTCTGCCATCACCGGAGTGTTCACCCGACTGGTCACCCAAGCGAGGCCGTCGAGGTCGTCGGCACGCACTGGCTGCTCGACCAGCTCCACCTGGGCGTCGGCATCCTCGAGGACGCGGATCACGCGCACCGCCTCACGAGGAGTCCACCCCTGGTTCGCGTCCAGTCGGATCTTCACGTCTGCACCCACGGCGTCGCGCGCCGCAAGCACGCGGGTCACGTCTGACGTTGGGTCTGTGCCGACCTTCATCTTCAGCACCGAGAACCCGTCGGCACGTCGGTCGGCCGCTGCCTGTGCGAGGGCGGGTGCACCACCAGCGGCAAGAGTCACGTCGGTGGCGACGCGGTGCGTGGTGGAGCCGAGCAACACCGGCAGGCTTACCCCTCGTCGACGCGCGGTGAGGTCGTGCAGAGCCACGTCGACCGCGGACTTGGCCCCGAAGTTGCGCGCGACAGCAAGGGATACGGACCGGGACAAGGAGGTGACGTCGTCTGCGTCGGCACCGATGAGAAGCGGATGCAGCGGGCCCATCACGCAGGCCTCCGAGCCAGCCAGAGATTCGCCGGTGACCTGCCATACCTGTGGAGCCTCACCCCAGCCGGTGACCCCGTCGGTGTCGGTGATCCTCACAACGACAGTCTCGGTTGTTGTGGTCCGACGCAGTGCGGTGACGAACGGCGTGTGCAACGGCACCGACAACCGCACACAGGTAACGGTCTCGATCTTGCTCACGCGGCTCGTCCTTCCCAGATCCTGCGAGAGATGTCGGTGATCAGCTCGGTGGCCGCATCCTCGGGTACACCGACGGTGGTGCATACGACGAGGACGTACGGCTCACCCTGATCCGGTCGGACCAAAGCCACGTCGTGCGCAACCCCGTCGACCCACCCGGTCTTGTTCGCGACGTAGGTGCCCTGCGGGAGCCCGGCCGGAATCTTGTCGCGATGCTCCTGCTGGGCAAGAACTTCCTCGATGTCGACGCACGTCTGCTCGAGCCCGAGGTTTCTGGAGGCGATACCGCCCATCACCAGCGCCAGGTCGTGCGCGGTGACCAGGTTGTCCAATCCGGCGTCGCGCGCGACCGCGTCACCGATGCCGCGCAGAATCACGGTCTCGCCGCTGCATTCCGCCTTGACCAGGACGTTCGCGACCGACCCCAGCCCGACGCGCTCGAGCACAAGGTTCGTCGCTAGATTTCCCGACTTCACGATGGCGTGGAGCGCGAGTCGTCGAAGCGAAGTGGTCGAGCCGATCAGGTCCCAGCTGTCGTCGTCCTGGTCGTCCTCCTTATCGAGGCTGAACGGCGAGCCGTCGGCTGCAGACCGGAAGTCGTTGTGTACGGCGATCTCGACGTCCAGGTCGATCTCGCCTCGTTCATGCCGGCGGTACGCCGCGATCAGGAGCGGCAGCTTCATCGTGCTCGCTGCGTAATGTGGCTCGAGCTCGTCACGCGTGTACGACGGCTGACCGTGGATGTCCCCGAACCACACAGACACCGTGCCTTCGCCGTCGGGGCAGCGCGATTGGATGAACGATTCGATGACCTCGTCCACGTTGCCGTGCGGCTGTGGTGCGGCTGTCTGGTTTGGCGACATGACCTGAGGCTACGACGGTCCATGACGCGCGACCGCACCTGACCTCAACACGGAACAGTCTGCAGGCTCTTGTGGGCCGGCTGCCGGAGGTTTACGCTCGTCAGACGTCGGTGCGTATTACGAGATGAGTTGCAGCATGCGCAACAGGGACCGAATCGCCATCATGCGTCGTCTGTTGGCGAACGTGCGTTACGAAGTGCTGCCCACGACATCCATCGAAGCCACCGTCGTGGAGAACCTCCCACCAGGTTTTACGCTGACCGTGACCGCGTCGCCGTCCAAGGGACTTGAACCCACGTTGGACCTCACCGAACGTCTGGTGGGACACGGCTTCGACGTGGTACCGCACCTGGCGGCGCGGATGGTGAGCGGGAAGTCTGAGTTGGCCGAGATCTGCGACCGCCTCGTTTCGCTCGGCGTACGGACCGTCTTCGTGCCCGCGGGGGACGCTGACCCGCCCGCGGGCGAATACAAGTCCTCGTTGGACATGTTGGTCGACCTGGCAGCTCTCGGTCTGCCCTTCGCCGACGTCGGGATTACCGGATACCCGGAGTCACACCCGTCGATCACCGACGACCTCACCGTTCAGGCGATGTGGGACAAGCGACACTATGCAACTCACGTGGTCAGTAACCTGACCTTCGACCCAGGGACTCTCAACGCTTGGCTGCGCAGGATGCGCGCGAGAGGCATCACCTTGCCGCTGCTGCTGGGTCTTCCCGGACCGGTGGACCGAACGAAGCTGTTGGGGATGGCCACCAAGATCGGTGTGGGTGAGTCGACGAGATTCCTCGTCAAGAACAAGCGGACGCTCACCAGGCTTGCCGCACCCGGTGGCTTCACCGGTGAACGGTTCCTCGAGAAATCGGCGTCGGCCCTGGACCAGCCGAACTCGATCGTCACGGGGCTGCATCTGTTCACCTTCAACCAGGTGGTTGAGACCGAACGGTGGAGGCAGGGGCTTCTCCATCGTCTCGGCGGTGCCGTTGATGCCCCGAGGTGATTCGGCCAGCGTTTCGGTCCGACAGTCAGTGTTCGATCCCGGAACCGTCGAGCAGCGCTTCCATCTCTCGCTCGAGCCCGCAGGTTCCGGTCTCGACCACCGTCAGTGGAAGGTTGATCCGCTCCGCAGCCTCCCTGGCGAGGCCGTGCAGCTCGTCGTCAGGCTCCTGGGCCAGCCACACCACACGGGTGTAGCTGCCGAAGTAGCTGTCGCGGAGCTCGGGGTAGCGGTCGAGCCCCAGCTCGCGAAGCACCGTCCTGGCGAACGAACGCACCAGAAAGTCGGTCAGCACATAGGTGCCGGGTTGCTCCTCGAAGAAGCGCTCCATGCGTTCGGCGCCGGCGTACAGGTCGTAGCAGTGCAGCCCCGCCATCCGCTGCATTCCGAGTCGTGCACACACCTCGTCCAGGGCGCCGTAGGTGCCGCAGTCGGCGTATCCCACGGCCACCGACTCGTAGCGGGAGAACAGGTCTGTGGCCAATGACTCGACCCGTCCGGCGATCAACTGGGGTTGGTTGTGCAGCAGCGGGGGGAGTGGATGCACGTCGATTGGCCAGGCCCGCTTCGAGGCGACCCTCTCGGCAGGAAGGGCGAGCGCGCCACACGCGATCAGGGCGAGGCGGCTAGCCGGGGAAGCCGAGCTGGTCGACGAACTTGTCGTTGAAATCCGTTCGGTCAGAGAGTTCGACATAGCGCACCTCCTCGAGCAATGTGGTTGCGCCGGCCCTTTCGCGCTCGCTCAGGAGCGCCATCTTCGCGCCCTCGCCGGCCACGTTCCCGGCCGAGACGATGCGGAGTACGGGAAGCTTCGGCACGAGGCCTATCCGAATCGCAGACGCAGGCGATAGGTAACTTCCGAACGACCCCGCCAGAAGCACCTGCTGTACGTCGCTTTGATCTACTCCGAACTCTTCGAGCAACAAGGACCAGCCCGTGGCGATCGCAGCTTTGGCGAACTGCAGCTCGCGGACGTCTCGTTGCGACAGATAGACCGTGCTCGCGGGGTCGTTCACACCCTCGGGCTGGTACAGGATGAAGACCCGCTCTTCGCCGATCTTGGTCATTCGGTCGGCCAGATCCGGAGCGATCTCCTTGGCTGCCTCCTCGGTGACAAAGCGCCCAGACCCATCAAGGAGTCCCACCTTCACGAGCTCGGAGACCGCATCGACCAGGCCGGAACCGCAGAGCCCGGCGGGTGCTACGTCGCCGATCACCTGGAGCTCGACTTCCCCGGCCAGCTTGACCACCTCGATGGCTCCGTCGGCTGCTCGCATGCCGCAACGAATGGACCCTCCCTCGAAGGCGGGTCCGGCCGGAGCGGCGGTCGCAAGGATGCGTTCGCCATCGCCCAGGACGATCTCGCAGTTCGTTCCCACGTCGATGAACAGACGCAGCCGCTTGTCACGATCCATTCCAGAAGCCAACATTCCGGAGACGATGTCGCCGCCGACATAGGCGCCGAGAGCGGGGAACAGCATTGCCCGGGCGCCGGGGTGGACAGCGACACCGAGGTCGCGTGCAAGCACGATAGGGGGGACTGCCGACGACATGATGAACGGCGCTACGCCCAGCGGTTCCGGGTCGATCCCGAGCGCCAGCGCGGTCATCGTCGCGTTGCCGGCCAACGCGATCTCGTACACCTCCGTTGCCTCGATGGAGCCGTCGCGGCAGACCTCGGCGGTGAGCTCGGCCAAGGTGGCATGCGCGGCGGCACGCAACCGGTCGAGAGCGGTGGGGTCCATCATCGTGGCGCTGATCCGGGAGATCACGTCCCCACCGAAGGGCTGCTGTTTGTTCAGCATCGACTGCACCGCAACTGGGGTGCCCGTGGACAGATCGAGCAGGGTGGCCACCACTGTGGTCGTCCCGAGGTCGAAGGCGATCGCGAAGCGACGATCTGTGGTGTCGCCGGGTTCCACATCGATCAGTGCCTGCCCCACGATCACGGCAGTGACCTTGAAATCGTTCTCCCTCAGCACAGTCGGTAGCCGGCGCAGCGCATGCAGATCGGGCTCTGGCTCGAGGTCCTCGATCGCCTCCAACAACCGATCCAGGTCGGGCCGCTGGTCCTTGAGCGTCGGCTCATCGAGCTCGACGTACCGCTTCTGAACCGCCGGTCGCAAGATGACCTGTCGACCGACCCCCACAGTGGCCGCCTTGGGGCGGGTCGTCAGAGGTGGCACCTCGATTCGGAGATCTTCCATCGCTTGCGCACGACAAGCCAGACGCCAACCGGCGCGCAGCTGGTCACCGCTGAACGAGCGAGTGTCCAGGTTCGAGACCGGTACCGAACCGGAAAGAACCTGAACCTTGCACTTCTTGCACGTTCCGTGGGCGCCGCACGTGGAGTCGATGGCGATGCCGTTCCAACTGGCCGCATCGAAGACCGTCACCCCTGGTGGCACTCGCACCGAGCGGTCTGCGGGGGAGAAGGAGAGCTGCACCCGTCCAACTCCATCGTGATGCTGAGCAGCTGGCGGCGCCGGAGGATCGATGAGGCCTTCACGCCGGATCGAGTCGAGATCGACCTCGACCGGAAAGTTCGACGCCGGACCTTCGTCCCATGGCTTAGTCACGATGCTGCGGCCTGCTTCGCCCGGTGTGCCGCAATCCAGGAGCCTCCCCATTCGTCGTGGCCGAGCAGGAGGTCGCCGGCCTTTACGGCTTCTACGATCCGTGGCGACCGTGCGTCCATGATCGCGCTGGTAAGACCGGCTGTCATTGCCACGGGTAGGAATGCGGCACCGATGGCATCCCGGTCCGGCATCCCGAATGACACATTGGATGCGCCGCACGTCATGTTGAGCCCGAACTCGTCGCGGATCCGGCGCATGGTCGTCAACGTGGTCTGCACCATCTGGGTGTCAGCGCCGATCGGCATTGCCAGCGGGTCGATCACGATGTCCTCTATCGCGATGCCGTACTCCGTGGTCGCGACCCTGACGATCTTGGCCACCAGTTCGAGCCGTTTCTCGGCCTCCATCGGGATCTCGTCCGCGTCGTTGGGTAGTGCGATGACTGCGGCGTCGTACTTCTTGACCAGAGGGAGCACAGCCGCCATCCGGTCGTCCTCGGCGGTGATCGAGTTGACCAATGCCCTGCCCCGGTAGACCGAAAGCCCCGCTTCGAGGGCTTCGACCACCGATGAGTCGATGCAGATCGGCAGATCTGTCAGCGTCTGGATGATGGTGATGGCCTTTGCGAGGAGCTCCGCCTCGTCGGTCAGAGGGACTCCCATGTTCACGTCCAGCACGTCCGCGCCACCCGCCACCTGGGCAGCCACGTCGCGCTCAATGGCCGAAAGGTCACCTGCGCGGAGCTGCTCCTGGAAGATCCTTCGGCCGGTCGGGTTGATCCGCTCGCCGATCAGGCAGAAGCGACGGTCGTGTCCCAGGACAACTTCCCTCGTCGCCGACCGTAGGCGGGTCTCGTAGGTCATGCGTTCACCAGGGCTCGACGTCGTTGGATCAGGTCCTTGGCCTTCTTCACGGTCGCCGACGCATCAGCTGCGTAGCCGTCGGCACCGACCGCGTCGGCGTACTCCTGGGTGACGGGTGCTCCGCCCACCATCACGATCACCGAGTCACGGAGTCCGGCCTTCTGAAGGGCGTTCAGGTTGGCCTTGAACATCGGCATGGTCGTGGTCAGGAACGCGGAGAACCCGACGATGTCCGGATGGTGCTCGTTGATCGCGTCCACGAACTTCTCGGGTGCCACCTGGACGCCGAGGTCGATCACCTCGAACCCCGCGCCCTCGAGCATGATGTTCACGAGGTTCTTTCCGATGTCGTGTACGTCGCCCTTGACGGTGCCCATCACGAACTTGCCGATGGTCTGCACTCCCGTCTCGGCGAGGAGGGGCCGCAGCACCTCCATGGCGCCAGACATCGCGCGGCCCGCGATCAGCATCTCTGGGACGAAGAAGTCGCCACGCTCGAACCGTGCACCGACCTCCTCGAGTGAGGGGATCAGCGCGTCAAACAGCAGGCTCTGCGGCTCCATTCCCTGAGCGAGCGCATCATGGGTCATCTCCAGCACGGCTGGAGCATTGCCGACCAGGGTTTGGTCATACAGGCCTTGCAGAATCTCGTCAGGCGTCATGCCACGCTCTCCTTGCGCATTCGACGACGGAGCACTTGCGACAGTGAGTCGCAGTCCTCCCTTAACAGCCGACCGATCTCGTCGAGCTGACCTCTGAGGCGGGCACTCGGCCCAGAAACACCGATCGCCGCGATGACGGCGCCATCCCTGCCGTGCACCGGTGCAGCCACCGCGTCGAGGCCGATTTCCAGCTCTTCGCGCGTCGTGGCGTAACCGCGGCGGCGAATGGTCGCGATGTCGGATTTCAATGCGCTTGACGTGGCGAAAGATCGCTTGGTCAACTGCTCGAGGGCACCGTCGGGGACGGGAAGGCAGTCAAACGCGTAGAGCACCTTTCCCAGCGCCGAGCAGTGCGGTGGGACCGAGACGTGCATCCAGTCCCGGGAGCCCAACATGTACGTCGCGTTCACCTGCGCGATCTGCACGACGGTGTCTCCCCGTGGGACAGCAAGGTTGACGGTCTCGCCGGTCTCAGCGCCGATCTTCTGCAAGATGGGATCGGCCAGTCTGGCCACCTGCGACCAGGGGTCGTGACGCGCGGCGTACAACGCGAAGAGCGGCCCGCAGATGTAGGTGCCGCTCGAGTTTCGCTCGAGAAGGCGGTTGTTCTCGAGCGCGGCGAGCAGGCGTGACGTTGTCGACCGGGCCAGTCCGGTCTCCTCGGCGAGCTCTGTGAAGCTGATCGGCTCGTCGGACTCGACTACGAGCGCGAGCAGCTGGGCTGCGCGGTCGATTGCTTGGGCTCCGTTGGTACTCATAAGTCTCCGCTGTTGCATGTTGAAGCAGTTTCATATTGTGGAACTCAATTCCCACATTATGAGGCTATGATGCGGATCACACCTAGTCAAGGAGGCCACGCAATGTTTCGAAACACCATGCCGCGCTACGAAGTGCTCTCGGCCGATGCGATGGCCGCTCTGGACAAGGGCTGGCGCCGGATCGTCACCGAGATCGGTGTGGAGTTCATGTCGGACCGAGCGTTGGAACTCTTCCGCGCGGCCGGGCAGCGGGTGGAGGAGAACACCGTCTTCCTGGACCCGGACTTTGTGCTCGCGCAAGTGGCGAAAGCGCCCCGGGAGTTCGACGTGGCCGCACGCAACCCGGAGAACAACGTGCACATCGGTGGCGACTCGATGGCGTTCGGCGCCGTATACGGTCCGCCCTTCGTGCGACAGGGCGACGTCCGGCGGGAGGCCACGATGGAGGACTTCCGGTCCTTCACCAAGCTGGCTCAGTCGTTCAGCGTCCTGGATTCGGCCGGGGGCATCATCTGCGAACCCAACGACACACCTCTCGACTCGCGGCACCTGGACATGACCTACGCCTTGCAGACGTTGACCGACAAGATCTACATGGGCAACGTCGTGTCCGGCGTCAACGCATGGGACACGATTGAGATGAGCTCGATCCTGTTCGGTGGGCGCGACATCATTGAACAGACCCCGGTGACAATCTCCTTGATCAACTGCAACTCGCCACTCAAGTGGGACGATCGGATGCTCGATGCCCAGTTCGAGTACTCCTCTGCGAACCAACCGGTGGTGCTGACGCCCTTCATCTTGATGGGAGCGATGTCGCCGGTGACGATCCCGGCCGCTCTCGTCCAGCAGATGGCAGAGGCGCTGTCAGGCATTGCCTTGTCCCAACTGATCCGCCCGGGCTGCCCGGTCATCTTTGGCTCCTTCTTGTCGAACATCGACATGCAGTCAGGTTCACCCTGCTTCGGCACCCCCGAGTCGGCCATCGGCCTGCTCTGCACGGGTCAGATCGCACGGCACTTCAACCTGCCATTTCGCACGGGCGGCGCAATGACCTCCTCCCAGGTTCCCGATGCCCAGGCCGGCTACGAAGCACTGATGACGTTGATGCCGACATTCCTGGCGGGCGCCAACTGGGTGATGCATGCTGCCGGTTGGCTGGAGGGTGGCCTTGTCTCCGGGTACGAGAAGTTCATCGTGGATATCGAGCTCGTGCAGATGATGCGCGCGCAGTTCACGCCGATGGAGATCGACGAGGCTTCGTTGGCCTTCGATGCGCATGTCGAAGTCGGGCATGGCGGCCACTTCCTGGGGGCGGCGCACACCATGGACAGGTTCCGGACCTGCTTCTACCGGCCGATGCTCTCTTCATCGGAGAACTACGAGCGCTGGACACGTGGGGGCAGTGTGGATGCGGCCGGACGGGCCGAGGGGATCTACAAGAAGACGCTGGCGGAGTACGAAGCGCCGCCGCTCGATGACGCGATCCGGGCAGAGCTCGAGGAGTACGTCGTACGCCGCAGGGCCGAGCTCGGCGACTGACCGACCAGGGCGGGCCGATCAGTCAGGGCCGATCAGTCAGGGCTGGTCAGCGGAAAACGACGGTCCGGTTGCCGTTGACGAGCACGCGGCTCTCGGCATGCCATCGCACCGCCCTGGAGAGCACCTGGCTCTCCACGTCACGGCCCGCGTCCATCAACTGCCGCCCGCTCAGGGAGTGGTCGACCCGGAGCACGTCCTGCTCGATGATCGGCCCTTCATCGAGGTCGGACGTGACGTAGTGAGCGGTTGCGCCAACCAGTTTGACGCCGCGTTCGAACGCCTGCTGGTAGGGCCTGGCGCCCTTGAAGCCCGGCAGGAACGAGTGGTGGATGTTGATCGCGCGCCCAGCCAGGGCCGTGCAGGTGTCGTCGGAGAGCACCTGCATGTAGCGGGCAAGCACCACCAGGTGGATCCCGAGTGACTCCACCAGCGTCAACACCTCCGCCTCCGCCTCTGCCCTGTTCTCGACATCGACCGGGACGTGGTGGAACGGGACGCCGTAGGACTTCGCGAGGGGCTCAAGGTCGAGATGGTTGGACACGATCGCCGGTATCTCGATCTGCAACGCACCCATGCTCTGCCGGTAGAGCAGATCGTTGAGGCAGTGGCCGAACTTCGACACCATCACCAGGGTCCGGTACTTCGCTGCTGCTTCCCACAAATGCCACGTCATCGAGTGGGTCTCGGCCACCGAGTCAAAGGCGGCTCGGAGGCTGTCGATGGTGGCGGCTGGATCGGAGACTTCGAAATGCACCCGCATGAAGAACCGGTCGTCGAGCCGGTCGTCGAACTGCTGGCTCTCCAGAATGTTCCCCGAATGTTGCACCAAGAAATTGGCCACTGCGAAGACAATGCCGGGACGATCCGGGCAAACGATCGTCAAGACGTACTCGGGATTGCGGCTTGCAGCGATGTTCGCGGTCATCATGCCTCTTCAGAGTTGCGCTACGAACAACACATTCTGCGATACGCAACCCAAATACGCTACCGTTGCGCGATGAGCAACACGACTGTGACGCCCGTCCAGTCGGTTCAACGCGCAGTCACCATCCTGGAGATCTTGGCTCGTGCTGGTGAGGCCGGGGTCACCGAAATGGCCGATGAGATCGGCGTGCACAAGAGCACCGCATTCCGGCTGGTTTCCACACTCGAGAAGTCCGGACTGGTGGAGCAGGCTGAGGACCGGGGCAAGTACCGGCTCGGTGTAGGCCTCCTGCGGCTCGCCGGCGCCACGACTGCCCGTCTTGACGTGGTCCAAGAGGCGCGTCCGATCTGCCGGAAGTTGTCATCGGACACCGGAGAGACGGTCAATATCGCCGTGCTCTCGGACCGGTCAGCGTTCTACCTGGATCAGTTCTCCGGCTCCTCGGCGCTGCAACCTCACAACTGGGTCGGACAACACATCCCGCTGCATGCCACGTCCAACGGCAAGGTGCTGCTCAGCGAGCTTCCTGACGACGAGCTAGCGCGTATCGTCCCGTCGCTGCCGAGTTACACCGAAAATACGATCACTACCAAGAAGCGACTGCGACGGGAGCTCGAGGAGGTGCGCGCGCAGGGGTACGCGATCGCCACCGACGAGCTGGAGATTGGCCTCGCAGCCATGGCGGCGCCGATCAGGAACGCACACGGGGATGTCATCGCCTCGCTCAGCATTTCGGGGCCCACCTTCCGGCTGGGCGAGTCACGCCTCCGAGAGTTGCAGCCAATGCTGACCGATGCGGCGACCGAGGTTTCACATCGTCTGGGATGGGGTGCTCGCTAGGTCTGGCTATTGACGACAGGCCCAGACCTCAACATTGTTGTTGCGTAGAACACAACGGAGTTGCGTACCTGAGCAACTCATGTCAGTTCGGAGGAAAGCGTGCCTGAGATCTTTGTTCAAGGCCGCTGGAAGAGTGCGCGCGGCGGCGGCCGTCGAGAGATCCGATGCCCTGCCGATGGGAGCCTGGTGGCCGAGGTCGATGAGGCCGGGCCGGAGGACACCGCGGATGCGATCGCGAGCGCTCGACACGCCTTCGACAGCGGTGACTGGCCAGGTGTTCCGGCCGCTGATCGCGGTGAACTGTTGGGCCGGGTTGCGGACCTTCTCGAACGTGATCGTGAGGAGATTGCCCGCGCCGAGTCACTCGACACAGGTAAACGGTTGGTGGAGGGCGGGTACGACGTGGACGACGTCGTCGGTGTCTTTCGGCACTACTCACGCGTCGCAGGGGAGGACGCCGGCCGCATCGTCGACACCGGACGCCCCGACATCGTCAGCAAGATCGTCTATGAACCAGTCGGTGTCTGCGGCCTGATCACGCCGTGGAACTACCCGCTGTTGCAAACGGCGTGGAAGGTCGCGCCCGCCCTGGCGGCCGGCAACACGTTCGTGCTCAAGCCAAGCGAGCTCACCCCGCACACCGCGATCCTGCTGATGCGTCTGCTGACCGAGGCCGGCCTACCAGCCGGAGTGGCCAACCTGGTGCTGGGTGCCGGACCGAAAGCTGGAGCGCCACTGTCGGCGGACCCCCGCGTCGACCTCGTGTCATTCACCGGTGGCCTGGAGACCGGGAAACGAATCATGGCCGCTGCCGCCGGGACAGTGAAGAAGATCGCGCTCGAGCTCGGTGGGAAGAACCCAAACATCGTGTTCGCCGACGCAGCACTCGACACCGCGCTCGACTTCGCTCTGACCGCGGTGTTCCTCAACTCCGGCCAGGTTTGTTCTGCGGGGGCGAGGCTAGTCGTCGAGGAGTCCATCCACGACGACTTCGTCGACGAGTTGGTACGACGAGCCGAACAGATCCGGTTAGGTGGCCCGTTCGACGACAAGGCCGAAACCGGTCCACTGATCTCCGCCGCCCACCTGGAGAAGGTCGAGGACTATGTCGCAGCAGGGATTGACCAGGGAGCCTGGCTTCGTTGCGGCGGAGCACGGCCCGACGATCCCGCGCTGGCTGACGGCTATTTCTACCCGCCGACCGTGCTCGACCGGTGCGACAACTCGATGAGCGTCGTACACGAGGAGTCTTTCGGGCCGGTGCTCACCGTGGAGACGTTCCATGACGAGGACGAAGCCGTTGCGACCGCGAACGACAGCGACTACGGGCTCGCGGGGGCAGTGTGGACGCAGAACGCGGGCAAAGCCGAGCGGGTCGCCGGCAGGCTCCGGATGGGCACCGTGTGGATCAACGACTACCACCCCTACGTGCCGCAGGCCGAGTGGGGCGGATACAAACAGTCCGGGATCGGTCGTGAGCTCGGCCAAGCCGGTTTGGACGAGTACCGGGAGACGAAGCACATCTGGCACAACGTCCGCCCGTCACCGCAACGCTGGTTCGGCAGTTGAGAAAGGTTGGATCCATGCCCGCCGCACAGTACGACTTCGTCATCGTGGGAGGGGGATCCGCCGGGTGTGCGCTGGCGAACAGGCTCAGCGCCAACCCCAGTACGAGTGTTCTCGTGCTCGAGGCGGGACGTTCGGACTTCAAGATCGACCCGTTCATCCACATGCCTGCGGCGTTGCCGATCCCGATCGGCAACCGGCTCTACGACTGGAAGTACGAGTCAGAGCCTGAGCCATATATGGGCAACCGGCGGATCGTCCATGCGCGAGGCAAGGTTCTGGGCGGGTCGAGCAGCATCAACGGAATGATCTTCCAGCGCGGCAACCCGCTCGACTTCGAGAGGTGGGCGGCCGATCCGGGCATGGAGACGTGGAACTACGCGCACTGCCTGCCGTATTTCAAGCGCATGGAAACCTGTCTCGCCGGCGCGGACCAGTGGCGTGGGGGAGCGGGCCCGCTGGTTCTCGAGCGTGGGCCGGCGACCAACCCCCTCTTCGGTGCATTCTTCGAAGCCGCCCAAGAAGCCGGCTACCCCTTGACCGACGACGTGAACGGCTACCGGCAGGAGGGGTTCGCCAGGTTCGACCGCAACGTGCACCGGGGGAGACGGCTGAGCGCGGCTCGTGCCTACCTGCACCCGGTGATGGGGCGTAAGAACCTCACCGTGCGCACGCTGGCGCTGACCACGAGGATCCTCTTCGACGGCAGGCGAGCCGTCGGCGTGGAGTACTCCCGCGGGCGTAGAAAACACTCGGTCGCTGCGGGTGAGGTCATCCTCTGCGGAGGCGCGATCAACTCACCGCAGTTGTTGCAACTGTCTGGGGTGGGCAACGCCGCAGACCTGAAGGTTTTGGGGATTGACGTTGTCGCTGATGTCCCGGGAGTCGGCGAGAACCTGCAGGATCATCTCGAGGTGTACATCCAGTACGCGTCGAAGCTGCCTGTCTCGATCGCCCCAGGGCTGAGGTGGCGCAATCGGCCAAGGGTGGGCGCGGAATGGCTGTTCAAGCGGAAAGGACTGGGCGCGACGAACCATTTCGAGGGCGGTGGCTTCGCGCGCAGCAACGACGACGTCGACTACCCCAACCTGATGTTCCACTTCCTGCCTATCGCGATCCGGTACGACGGGACCTCGCCCACTCAGGGACACGGCTACCAGGTTCACGTCGGACCGATGTTCTCCGATGCTCGAGGGACCCTGAAACTGAAATCCTCCGATCCTCGGGTTCATCCTGAACTGCGGTTCAACTACCTGTCGACGGAGGAGGACCGACGCGAGTGGGTCGAGGCGGTCCAGGTGGCGAGGGACATCTTGAACCAACCGGCCTTCGCCCCCTTCAACGACGGGGAGCTGTCGCCGGGCGCAGGAGTCGAGAGCGAACAGGAGATCCTCGACTGGGTAGCGAAGGACGCTGAGACGGCGCTCCATCCCTCGTGCACCGCTCGGATGGGCGTCGATGAAATGTCGGTGCTCGATCCAATCACGATGCGGGTTCGCGACGTCGACGGGCTGCGCGTGGTGGACGCGTCGTCGATGCCCTACGTCACCAACGGAAACATCTACGCGCCGGTGATGATGCTGGCCGAGAAGTCGGCGGACCTCATCCTCGGCAACACCCCGCTCGAGCCGTCCACCGCGCCTTACTACCGGTATCGCGACGGCAGCCCGCCCTATCCCACCGGAGGAAACTCATGACCGCCACGACGTCCAGCGCCGCGACGACCAGCGCGGCCACGACCACGGAACCGGCACTGTCGGTCCGCAACCTTTGGAAGATCTTCGGCAACAAGGCGGACGGCATCATCGGCACCCCTGACGCGGACCTCTCACGCAAGGAGCTTCAGGCCAAGACGGGGTGCGTCATGGCGGTCAAGGACGTGTCCTTCGATGTCGCGCCCGGTGAGGTGTTCGTCGTGATGGGCTTGTCAGGATCCGGCAAGTCGACGCTGGTGCGCTGCCTCACGCGGTTGATCGAGCCGACAGCGGGTTCGATCATGCTCGACGGGGTGGACGTCAGCGCAGCGAACGAGTCCAAGCTGCGCGAGCTGCGACGCTCCCACGTGTCGATGGTGTTCCAGGACTTCGGCCTTTTGCCGCACCGGCAGGTGATCGACAACGTCGCCTACGGTCTCGAGATCCGGGGTGTTGGGAAGAAGGAGCGCCGCACGAAGGCCGCCGAGATCGTCGAGCTGGTCGGGCTCGAGGGGTACGAGAACTCGTACCCCGACCAGCTCTCCGGAGGAATGCAGCAGCGTGTGGGGCTCGCACGGGCGCTGGCCGGCGACCCTTCGATGCTGTTGTTCGACGAACCGTTCTCAGCCCTCGACCCCCTGATCCGGCGAGACATGCAGAACGAGGTCATCCGGCTGCAGGCTGACCTGCACAAGACGCTGGTCTTCATCACCCACGACCTCCAGGAAGCCCTGAAGCTGGGCGACCGCATCCTGATCATGCGTGACGGTGAGGTGGTCCAGATCGGCACGCCGGACGAGGTGGTCGGCGCACCGGCTGACGACTACGTGCGCGACTTCACCTCCGAGGTGCCGCGTGCGCGTGTGCTGACTCTGAAGTGGGTGATGCGCGACCCACTGCCGGACGACTCGTCCGAGGGCCCGGTGATGACGTCGGACACGATCATCCGCCAGGCCGCGCGGGCGGCACTGGCGTCGGAGCACCCGGTTCGTGTGGTCGACGACGGCGTGCTGGTCGGCATCGTGGACGACGAGGCGATCCTCCGGGTCGTCGTCGCCGAGGAGGACACGGACGTGGACGTGACCCCATGAGCACGGCTACGCGCGAGCGGCCCCCTGAGACTGACACCGGGAGTGCTCCGGAGAGGGTGCGAACCCCGATCCCGCGCTGGGCTATGGCGTTCGCAGTCGTCGCCGTCTGGGTGGTGATCTGGTACTTCACCAAGGGCCGCGACACCCTGGTCCTGCCGGGGCGTGAACACACCGAGCTGCACAACTCGCTCACCCAGTTCCGGGACTCGGTGATCGCCGGTCGGGACAGCAACGTGTTCATGCAGATCACCACCGTGATCGCGGATGGCCTCAGGGCGGGGGTCGACTGGCTGCAGCGGATGCTGTCGATACCGAACCTGCCACGGCCGGTTCCGGAGATCGGTTGGCTTGGGGTGGCGGCAATCGCCACCTGGGTCGGCTACGCCATCGCGACGTGGCGGATCGCGATTCTGGTGGGGGCCTCATTCCTGTCCTTCGGACTTCTCGGCTTCTGGCAGGACTCGATCGACCTGCTGATCATCACACTCGTGGCGGTGACGGTGGCCGTGATCATCGGCTTGCCGTTGGCCGTGTGGATCGGCACCAGCAAATGGGCCAACACGGCGCTCTCCTCCGTCCTCGACCTGATGCAGACCATGCCGACGTTCGTCTACCTCCTGCCGATCGTGCTGTTCTTCGGGATAGGCGCCTCGGGGGCGGTGGTCGCCACCCTGATCTACGCGCTGCCGCCCCTCATCCGGATCGCAGGTCACGGGATCCGGTCGGTGTCGCCGACCACGATCGAGGCCACGGACTCCGCCGGCCAGTCGGCGTGGCAGCGGTTGACCAAGGTCCAGTTACCGATGGCGCGTAAGACGATCATCGTCGGTCTCAACCAGACCACGATGGCTGCGTTGTCGATGGCCACCATCGCGTCCTTCGTCGATGGTCCGGGCCTCGGCCAACCAGTGCTAGACGGGCTGAAGATCAACGATGTGGGTACGGCGTTCGTCCCGGGCCTGCTGATCGTGGTGCTGGCAGTGATGCTCGACCGCACCACGACGGCGGCGAGCGAGCGCGCCGAGAACCTGGCCCGTAGCGGTGGTGGGAACGTCAAGCGCCGCCGGCTGGTGCTGGCGATCGCAGGGGTCGCGGCACTGGCCCTGGTGTACGCCTCTCGCTACTTCGCGTGGGCGGCGGAGTTCCCTGAGTTGTCTTTCGGCTCGAAGCTCGCCTCCGCCTCCGACAAAGCCACGACCTGGGTGACCGACACGTTCGGCGGGTTCACCGCCGGGTTGAAGGACGAGATCACCTTCAGCCTGCTCAACCCGCTCGAGTCATTGCTGGCGGACTCGCCGTGGTGGCTGGCGGGTAGCGCGATCGCAGCCATCGCGTTCGTGGTCGGCGGCCGGCGTGCCTTGACCCCGACGCTGATCTGCCTGACGGGCATCTACTTCCTGGATCTGTGGCATGACGCGATGATCACGCTCACCATGACCCTGGTGGCCACCGTCATGGTGATGATCCTGGCGGTGGTTTTCGGGGTGTGGATGGCCCGGAGCAGACGGATGGACCTGGCGCTCAGGCCGCTGCTCGACGCCGGTCAGACGATCCCGCCGTTCGTGTACCTCATCCCGGTGCTGGCCCTCTTCGAGCCGACCCGGTTCACCGCGATCGTCGCCGGTGTCATCTACGCGGGGCCCGCAGCGATCAAGCTGGTCGCCGACGGCGTCAAGGCCGTGTCGCCGACCACCATTGAGGCATCCCGTTCATCCGGTGCGACGACCTGGCAGGAGATCACGAAGGTCCAACTGCCGATGTCTCGGTCCTCACTGGTGCTCGCAACCAACCAGGGTCTGCTTTACGTCCTCGCGATGGCCGTCATCGGCGGCATGGTCGGCGCGGGGGCCCTCGGCTACGACGTGGTCCTCGGCTTCTCGCGGAGCGAGGAATGGGGCAAGGGGATGGCGGCCGGTGCAACCATCGTGCTGCTCGGCATCATGCTCGACCGGATCGCCCGCGCTGCTGCGGCGAGCGACCGGTAGTAAGGACTCGCAGTGGTGACCAACAAAAGGAGAACACAGTGAGAATCAGGTCGACACGTTTCGGGCGTATGGGAGCGGTGGCCGCGTGTGCGGCACTGGTCCTGTCGTCCTGCGGGGGCAGCTCGATAGAGAAGCAGACCAAGCAGAACGAGGACAAGGCGGCCGCGGCCGGGGGTGAGTGTGGCGAGCTCAACATGGCCATCAACCCATGGGTTGGTTACGAGGCTGACGCGTATGTGGTGGGCGCCGTTGCTGAGTCCGAGCTCGGGTGCACGGTCACCTATAAGGATCTCAAGGAGGACGTCTCCTGGCAGGGCTTCGGCACCGGCGAGGTCGACGTCGTGATCGAGGACTGGGGCCACCCGGCCCTGGAGCAGACGTTCTTCGAAGGTTCCGGCGACGGCACTGCCACCGATCTTGGACCTACTGGAAACGTCGGCATCATCGGCTGGTACGTCCCACCGTGGCTCGCGAAGGCGCACCCGGACATCCTGGATTACAAGAACCTCAACAAGTACGCCGACGAGTTCGCCACCTCCGAGTCTGGCGGAAAGGGGCAGTTCCTCGGTTCGGACCCGTCGTACGTCCAGTTCGACGAGGCGATCGTGTCCAACCTGGACCTGAACTTCAAGGTCGTCTTCTCCGGGAGCGAGGCAGCGAGCATCGAGGCATTCCAAAAGGCCGAGGCGAAAAAGGAGTTCCTGATCGGGTACTTCTACGAGCCGCAGTGGTTGTTCGCTGACCTCCCTTTGGAGAAGGTCGCCCTGCCGCCGTACTCGGAGGACTGCCCGGTCGCCCCGGCCAAGGTCGCCTGCGACTACGCGGAAACGGTCCTGAAGAAGATCGGTTCGACCGAGTGGGCCGATTCCGACAGCACCGCGGTGGACCTCGTCAAGAACTTCGAGTGGACCAACGAGGACCAGAACGTCGTCGCGAAGTACATCTCCGAGGACAAGATGGATCCGGAAGACGCGGCCAAGAAGTGGGTCGCAGAGAACCCGGACAAGGTTGACGCCTGGCTCAGCTGATCTCGTGTTCCGCTGGTGACGAGCCGGGTCACCAGCGGAATGCGCCCACCGGGGTATTTCGCGGGACCCTGCGTCTGCCTCTTGACAGGACCGGATCGCACGGCCGATTCTGGACACAGCGTTTCGCATGACGCTTTGAGTTGCGACAGGCGCAACGAGTGGGAAGCGCTGGCAACGGCATGAAAGGTGAGCTCATGGCAACCGTTCCGGAACGCGCACGCCTCGTGGTGATCGGAGCGGGGATCGTCGGGAACAGCCTCGTCTACCACTTGGCCCGACTCGGGTGGCGCGACATCGTGCAGATCGACAAGGGCCCGTTGCCGAACCCGGGCGGCTCCACGGGGCACGCGTCGAACTTCATCTTCCCGGTTGACCACTCGCGTGAGATGACAGACCTCACCGCCGACAGCGTGCGGCAGTACAAGGAGCTCGGCGTCTTCACCGAGTCAGGGGGCTTCGAGGTCGCCCGGACCGAGGAACGGATGCAGGAGTTGCGTCGCAGGATGTCGTCGGCGAAGGCGTGGGGAATCGAGTCGGCGCTCGTCACACCTGCGGAGGTCGCGGAGAAGGTGCCGTTCCTGGATCCCTCGGTGATCGTCGGTGCCTTCTGGACCCCATCGGTCGGCGTCGTCGACTCTCTGCGGGCAGGGACGATCATGCGGGAACGCGCGCAGGAACTGGGGGCACTGCAGGTCGTGTCGACGGTGGAGGTCACCGGGATCGACGTTGAGCAAGGACGGGTCCGGCGGGTCCGGACGACCGGCGGCGACATCGAGGCCGAGACGGTGCTCATCGCATGCGGAGTCTGGAGCCCGAAGCTGGCGGCGATGGCGGGGGCGTCGATACCGCTCACGCCTGCCGTGCACCAGATGATCAGCGTCGGTCCGGTGCCGCAACTGGCGGGCACCGTCGGTGAGATCTCCTTCCCGATCGTCCGCGACATGGACACCTTTTGCTACGAGCGCCAGCACGGTGGCGACATGGAAGTCGGCTCGTACGCGCACCGACCGATCCTGCATGACCCGGAAGAAATTCCGTCGATCGAACAGTCCAAGCTCTCCCCGACCGAGATGCCGTTCACCGCCGACGACTTCGACCCACAGCTCGAGCAGGCACTCGAACTGATGCCCGATGTGCTCGGCAACCCCGAGGTCGAGATCCGCTATGCGATCAACGGACTTCTTTCGCTGACACCGGACGGATACCCGATCCTGGGAGAGACGCCTGAGGTGAAGGGACTCTGGTCGGCGGCGGCGGTCTGGATCAAGGAAGGTCCCGGTGTCGGACGGCTGCTCGCCGAATGGATGACCGACGGCAATCCCGAGTACGACGCGCACCAATCCGACATCGCGCGGTTCTACCCGAGCCAGCGGACACGTGATCACATCAAGGCCCGCACCGGCGAGGCGTTCAACAAGACCTACGGCATCGTGCACCCCTCCGAACAGTGGACGAGTAGTCGCAACGTCTCGCTGGCGCCGATGCACGAGAGCGAGAGGGAGCTCGGTGCGGTCTTCTTCGAGACGGCGCACTGGGAGCGACCGTTCTGGTACGAGTCCAACGCGGGACTGCTCGGGGAGTACGGCGACGCCGTGATGCCGCGCAGCGCTGAGTGGGACTCTCGGTGGTGGTCGCCGATCATCAACGCCGAGCATCTCGCCATGCGCGACCGGGCCGGCATCGTCGACCTGTCGGCGTTCGCGATCTTCGATATCGAGGGCCCCGGCGCGATGACCGCCGTGCAGCGCATCGTCGTCGGGCAAGTGGCGGTCACGCCCGGACGGGTGGTCTACACGCCGGTGCTCGACGAGCGGGGTGGCTTCCGGTCCGACCTGACAATCATGCGGCTGGACGAGGATCACTATCGCGTCGTCACTGGAGGTCTCACCGGCAACATCGACCGCAAGTGGTTCGCCGACCGGATGCCCGCCGACGGTTCGGCCCGTGTGGTCGACCGGACGTTCGACTACACCACGATCGGACTGTGGGGACCTCGGGCACGCGACATCCTCGGATCGCTGACGGACTCCGACGTGAGCCACGAGGCGTTCGGCTTCGGTCGGTGCCAGCACATCTCTTTGGGTGGCAATTCTCCGGGAGCCCTGCCGGTGCTCGCGTCGCGCATTTCCTACGTCGGTGAGCTCGGATGGGAGCTGCATGTGCCGATGGAGCACGGTTCTCGCGTCTGGGACCTGGTCCATGAGGCGGGTCGGCCGCACGGCGCCGTACCCGTGGGAATCGGTGTCTACGGCACGACCGGACGTCTGGAGAAGGGGTACCGCGCGCATGGTGCTGAGCTCGACACGGAACGCACGATCGTCGAGGCGGGCATGATGCGGCCGAAGGTCAAGGACGCTGACTTCATCGGGAGGGCGGCGTATCTCAAGCAGCGGGAGAATGAACCCGAAGCGGTGCTTTGCACGTTGACCGTGGATGACCACACCTCGGCAGACGGCACCCAGCGCTACATGTTGGGTGGTGAGCCGGTTGTGTCGCCCGACGGGGACCCGCTGGTGGACGGCCACGGCCGCCGGTCGTACGTCACCTCCGCTGGTTCCGCGCCATCGCTCGGCAAGCATCTGCTGATGGCCTACCTGCCACCGGGCGTCGCAACGGTAGGCGCGAAGCTCGCGGTCGACTACCTGGAGGAGCGGTACCCGGTCATGGTCGCGGCGGCCGATGCCACACCGCTCTTCGACGCCGACAACGAACGGATCAGGAGCTAGCCGTGGTGAACGTCCTGGTCTGCATCAAGCGGGTGCCGCACTCCTCCGGTGAGGTGCTGCTCTCCGAGGACGAACAGTCTGTGGATGCCCGCCATGTCGGTTACACGGTCAGCCCGCACGAGGAGTGCGCGGTGGAACTCGCCACACAGGTCGCCGGTGCTACCGGAGGTCAGGCGACGGTTCTCACCCTCGGACCGGCGGACGCGATCGAGCAGCTGCGCAACGCGCTCGCGGTCGGCTGCTCGGACGCGGTCCTGATCGAGGCCGAGGCCGACCGGTTCGGTCCTGTCGACGTCGCGGTCGCGCTGGCCGAGGTCGTTCGGGCGCGCGAGGCCGCGGGAATCCGCTACGACCTCGTCCTGCTGGGCAACGACGCCGCCGACACCGGCGACTTCCAGGTCGGTGTTCGGATGGCATATGCCCTGGGCAGGCCGGTGCTGACCGGAATCTCGACGTGCGAAGTGCGGGGTGACGTCGTGCATGCCCGGGGCGACGGCCCGGATGGGACCGAGATCTTCGAGCTGCCACTCCCGGCCGTGATCGCGGTGATGGAGGGGGGCGTTACGCCGAGGTACCCATCCATCCCCGGCCGGATGAAGGCCAAGCGCGCACCGGTGGAGACCGTGACCGCCAACGTGGACCCGGCCGGATCAGGACGGGTCCGGCTCAAGTTGCCACCAGCCCAGCCAAGCTTCGTGGAGATCCTCGGGGAAGGCCCGGAGGCTGCTCCCGCGGTGGTGGACATGATGACCCGGATAGGGGTGCTGGCCCGATGATCCTGGTGTTTGTCGAGACCGACCCCAGTGGCGCGGCGCTCGTCTCACGCGAGACGCTGACCTTCGCCCGGGAGGTCGCGCTCCGGTCGGGCGACGGGCCCGTGCAGGCGGTCGTCGTCGGTCCCCTTGAGGATGACGTCGAGTCCGCCCTGATGTCAGCGTTGGGCGAGCAGGGCGTGACGGTCCTGCATCACGCCCAGGACGACAGGCTGGCGTCGTACGGCGCGGCACCGTACGCCGCAGCCGTGGTCGACGTCGTGAGGTCGCAGTCGGCGCACATGTTGTTCGCGGCCGGGACACCTCGTGGCAACGAGATCCTCGCGCACGTGTCCACCAGGCTTCAGGTGGCAATGGCGGCGAACGTGGTCGAGGTCGACAGCGTCGACCGGCTGGTGGTGACCCGGCAGGTGGTCGGCGGCGCGGCGCTCGAGGAGATGCGGCTCGACGACCAGCTCGCGGTGCTCACGGTGGCTGGACATGCCTGCGATCCGGAGCCGGCCGAAGTGCGCACCGTGCCCGAGGTTGCCCCCTACTCGCCGACGATCGCCGACGCCGACCTGGTGGCACGGGTGGTTCGGGTGGAGGCTCGAGAAGTTGACGACTCTGCCGCACTGTCCAGCGCCCGGGTGGTGGTGGGCGCGGGACGTGGTGCGGGCGGCCCTGATGGGTTCAAGGATCTGCTCGAGCTGACCGAACTGCTCGGTGGAGCACTCGGCGTGTCGAGGGTGGTGACCAGTCTCGGTTGGCGACCGCACCACGAGCAGGTCGGGCAAACCGGCAGCCGGATCGCTCCTGAGTTGTACGTGCCCTGCGGTATCAGTGGCGCGATCCAGCACTGGGCGGGTTGCCAGAGCGCCAAGACCATCTTGGCGATCAACACCGACCCGGATGCGCCGATGGTGACCAAGGCGCATTACGCGGTCATCGGAGACCTGCACGAGATCGTGCCGGCCATCAACGAGGAGCTGCGTCGACGGCTCGGGTGACCAGGATTCGGGCGGGCCGCCTGTGCTTGAAAGTAGTGGTACATTTGTACGACTACTTTCCCGGAGGCCCTCATGCAGTACGCGATCCTGGCGGTCGCCATCGCCGCGGAGCTGTTCGCGACCCTGTGTCTGCGGGCGTCGAGCGGATTCTCGAAGCCGCTGCCGACTGTCGGCGCCGTTATCGGTTACGCCGCAGCGTTCTGGCTGCTGGCATTAGTCCTCGATCGCGGCATGCCGGTGGGTGTTGCCTATGCGATCTGGTCCGCGTTCGGCGTGGCCACGGTTGCCTTGCTGGCCTGGTGGCTGTTCGGTGAGAGTCTCACGCTGGTGCAGGGCGGCGCACTTATCCTGATCATCGCCGGCGTGGTAACGCTCGAGCTCGGTGGTGCACATTGACGGAGAGCGACGGACGGCGGCGTCGGGGGCAGCAGCGAAGGCAACAGCTCATCCTTGCGGCCCTCGCCGTGCTGGAGCGCGATGGCCTATCCGGGTTCACGCACCGTGCGGTCGCTGCGGAGGCTGGGGTCGGACTCGCGTCGGCGACATACCACTTCGCGGGGATCGACGACCTTGCCGTTTCGGCGATCCTGGAGGCGACGGATGAGTTCACCCGGGCGCTCTGCGGGCGCCCCGACGGGGCGAGCGTGTCCGGGTACGCGTCCGCGCTCGCCGATGAGCTGCTGCGCCATCGCGGGCGGGTAGTTGCAGGGTATGAGCTCTACCTGCTTGCCGCTCGCCGACCTGCCTTGCGTGAAGCTGCCATTGCCTGGATGCAGGCAGGCACTGAAACGCTGCTCATCGGAATGGACCCAGTGCGGCGAAAGGCTCTTGTCGCCGCCGTCAACGCCGTATGCCTGGAGGCCTTGCTCGCCGACTCGCAACCGAAGGCTTGCGACATCGAGGAACTCGTCCGGCACGTCCTTCGCTAGCGGGGAATTTCGACTAGCGAAGGAGCAGGCGGACGGCCACGTCCATGTACTTGCTCACCTCGGCGGTAGAGGCGCGTCCGGTCACCCACTGGACCAGGCTGGAGAGCCACACGTCACCGATCACCTTGGCGATGGCCTGGTCGTCCTCCGTCGGCTCGATCTCGCCGCCGGGGACACGGGAGTCCTTCAACGCGCGCATGAGCATCCGCTCCACCTGCATCCGCACGACGTGGATCTCGGCGGCCACGGAGGCGTCGGCGAACATGAACGCCCGGGTCAGCGCTTCGGTGAGGTTCGGTTCGCGTTGCAGCGACCGGGTGCTGCGGCTGAGCACGTACATCACCCGGTCCGGGGCAGTGTCGCCGGGGATTCGCAAGCGGTCGAAGTTGGCCTGAGCCGTCTCGAACTCCCGCGCAAGTGCGGAAACCAGCAGGTGGATCTTGGAGGGGAAGTAGCGGTACAGCGTACCGAGAGCAACGTCTGCCCGCTCTGCAACCGCACGCATCTGGACCGCATCGAAGCCGCCCTGCGAAGCCAGTGTCACGGTGGCGTCCAGGATTCGCCTGCGCCGATCTCGCTGCGCCACCGAGCCGAGATCGTCGTGCGTGAGCGAGTTCATGCTGGTCATTGTGGTTCTCCCGTTGCCTTTCCACCGCACGATCGTTCTTCATGTGCCGCGGGATTCGCGCCTCGCCGCGCCACGTAGGCTGGCGCCGGGGGAGACCGCACAATAGAAACACGTTTCAGCCGGTTCGTTTGTCTTTGATGGAGGTTCGAAGGTGCGCATCGCGCTGCTGTCCTACCGCAGCAAACCGCATTGTGGTGGCCAGGGTGTTTATGTTCGGCACCTCAGCCGCGAGCTTGTCGCACTCGGTCATCAGGTCGAGGTCTTCTCCGGGCAGCCCTACCCCGAGCTCGACCCGGGCGTCGCGCTGACCAAGCTCCCGAGCCTCGACCTCTACCGGGAGCCGGACCCGTTTCGCACACCGAAGCCGCACGAGATCCGTGATGCCATCGACGTGCTCGAGGTCGCGACGATGTACACCGCGGGCTTTCCGGAGCCCCTGACCTTCAGTCTCCGCGCGGCCCGGGTCCTCAAGCAGCGACTCGTCGACTTCGACGTCGTGCACGACAACCAGACCCTCGGCTATGGCCTGCTCGACATCGCCCGGTCGGGCATCCCGCTCGTGACCACGATTCACCACCCGATCACATTCGACCGCCGCGTGGACCTCGCTGCGGCACGTGGCTGGAAGAGGCTCACGATGCGCCGGTGGTACGGCTTCCTCACCATGCAAGGTCGGGTGGCCCGGCGAATGTCGCACATCCTCACCGTGTCGAAATCGTCCGCGCGCGACATCGTGGCCGACTTCGGGGTCGACCCCGCCCGGGTCGAGGTCATTCCGCTCGGCGTCGAACCCGAGGTCTTCGCGCTTCCGGAACGACCCAGAGTCCCGGGCAGGATCGTGGCGATGGCCAGCGCGGATACGCCGATGAAGGGCATCGCAACACTGCTCGAGGCGTTCGCGAAGCTGCGCACCGAACGTGACGTCCAACTGCTGCTCATCACCAAGCCGAAGCCGGGTGGCCGCACCGAGCGAATGCTGGACAGTCTGTCCATCAAGGACTCCGTGCGGTTCGTCAGCGGTCTGTCCGACACCGAGCTGGCGGAAGTGGTCGGCTCTGCGGAGATCGCCTGCGTGCCTTCGCTCTATGAAGGATTCTCCCTTCCGACGGTGGAGGCGATGGCCTGCGGCACACCACTGGTGGTCAGTCGCGCAGGGGCCATCCCCGAAGTGGTCGGCGACGACGGACTTTGTGCGGACCTGGTCACCCCCGGGGACGCGGAGGAGCTCGCCCATGCCCTGGCTGCGTTGCTCGATGACCCCGACCGTCGTACCCGGATGGGTGTTGCCGGTCGCCGTCGGGCGCTGGAGAAGTTCAGCTGGCACGCAGTGGCCGAGGCGACCGCAGCGGCGTACGCCCGTGCTATCGAAGAAGCCGACCAGGAGATTGCACGCTGATGCTGACTGTTGACTTCGACCGGCTCGGAGTGGAAGCCGGGGACCGCGTGCTCGACATGGGCTGTGGAGCCGGCCGCCATGCGTTCGAGCTCTACCGCCGCGGCACCGACGTGATCGCGTTCGACCAGGACGCCGACGAGCTGTCTGCGGTCTCCGACATGTTCGCTGCCATGCGCGCCGCGAACGAGGTGCCCGACGGCGCCGACGCCGACGTCAAGCAAGGGGATGCGCTGCAACTGCCCTTTGCCGACGACGAGTTCGACCGGATCGTGGCCGCCGAGGTCCTCGAGCACATCCCCGAGGACGTGGAGGCGATCGCCGAGTTGGTCCGCGTGCTCCGGCCGGGCGGATCGATGGCCGTCACGGTGCCGCGGTGGCTGCCGGAGAAGATCTGCTGGGCGCTCTCGGACCCCTACCACGAGGTCGAGGGTGGCCACGTGCGGATCTACACCGGTGACGAGCTGGTCGGCAAGGTCGAAGGTGCTGGCATGACCTTCGGCGGCAAGGAGCATGCGCATGCGCTGCACTCGCCGTACTGGTGGCTCAAGTGCGCGGTCGGTGTCGACAACTCCGAGCACGTGCTGCCCAAGACGTACCACCGGATGTTGGTGTGGGACATCATGCGACGCCCGTGGCTCACCCGCGCGGCCGAGCGGCTGCTCAACCCGGTCATCGGCAAGAGCATGGTCCTCTACTTCACCAAGCCCTGATGGTCGCCGCCCGGATCCCTTCATTGCCCGGTCTGCTGACCTCACAGGAGGTCAGGTCGACGGCCGCGACGATTGCGCGCGCCCAGGAGAAGTCCGGTGCGATCCCGTGGTTCCGCGGTGGGCACGTCGACACGTGGGACCACGTCGAGTGCGCGATGGCGTTGCTCGTCGGGGGCGAAGTCGCGTCCGCCGAGCGCGCCTACGCGTGGCTGTTCGCTAACCAGCGCGTGGACGGCTCCTGGCCGATCAAGCTGACCGACGGTGTCGTCGAGGACGCGGGTGCAGAGACGAACATGTGCGCATATGTCGCGGTCGGGGCGTGGCACCACTGGCTGGTGCGCAACGACGAGGCGTTCGTGGCAGCGGCGTGGCCGGTCGTACGACGCGCACTCGACTACGTCATCGGATTGCAGCTGCCGTTCGGGGGGATCGCCTGGGCGCAGAACGAGCACGGGGGTACGGCGGACACGGCACTCGTAGCGGGAAGCTCCAGCATCTACCACGCACTGAGTTGTGGTCTCGCGCTCGCCGAGATCGTCGACGAGCCACAACCGGAGTGGGAGTTGGCGGCCGGCCGCCTCGGCCACGCCCTGCGCGAACACGAGGACCTTTTCGACCCCAAGACCCGCTTCTCGATGGACTGGTACTACCCGGTTCTCGGCGGAGCGGTCCGCGGCCCCGACGCACGGTCGCGGGTCGAGTCGCGATGGGACGAGTTCGTTGTCGCGAAGCTCGGGATCCGGTGCGTCGAGGACCACCCGTGGGTGACCGGCGCCGAGACCTGCGAGCTCGCCCTCGCCCTCGAAGGCATCGGCGACCAAGCGCGGGCGAAGCGCCTCCTGTCGGACAT
>Ga0136633_1000312_pt1 | contig 37066 bp, 33 predicted proteins | sample AntDrymeUQ832206_2_FD_105494 | JGI IMG/M metagenome (GOLD analysis project Ga0136633, IMG submission 105494) | Polar desert sand microbial communities from Dry Valleys, Antarctica - metaG UQ83 (22.06) | ecosystem: Environmental > Terrestrial > Soil > Desert | place: Antarctica: Dry Valley... | reverse complement strand
CCTGGCGTTGGCGCTCCCCGAGCGGGTGAGTCGCGTAAGGGCTGGATTGGCGTGCCCGAGAGGACTCGAACCTCCGACCTTTAGGTCCGCAACCTAACGCTCTATCCACTGAGCTACGGGCACCCGTGCGACCACGTGCGGATCGGTGGCGGAGAGGGAGGGATTCGAACCCTCGGAAGAGGTTTACCCCTTCAACGGTTTAGCAAACCGCCGCACTAGGCCTCTATGCGACCTCTCCGAACGGCGCCGATGATAGCATGGAGCCTCACCCCGGACGAAGCGCGCCTCCGGCTGTCAATACCCACGAAACCCCCTTCTTCGAGCGTGTCCGAGATGCCTTCCGCCCGACTGCCGATCATCGGCCATCCCCTGACCCGCACGCCTCTCGAGGGCGTGCTGCGTGCCGCGTTGAGCGAGGACGGCTCGGGCATCGAGATCGAGCGCTGGGAACGGCGCCCGCATCTGCTGGCGGAGGCGCTTCGAGAGGTGCGCGCCGGCGCGGACTTCACCGGCGCCATCGTGGCGTCGCCGCACAAGGAGAAGGCTCCCCCGCTCGCCGACGCGCTCTCGGAGGACGCCCGTGTGAGCGGTGCGGTGAACGTCTTCGTCCGTGCCGACGAGCGCCTGCGCGGCCACAACACCGATGCCGATGGCGTGCGCGCCGGGCTCGTCTCGATCCTGCCGCGCGTCGAGGGCAAGTGGCCGCGCAACGCGGTCGTGCTTGGTGCCGGCGGCGGGGCGCGGGCAGTGGTGGCGGTGCTCATCGGTTCCGGCTTCCAGCACGTGGCCGTGCTCAACCGGCATCTTCACCGGGCGGAGGCGCTGGTGGCACATTTCTCGCGTACCGCGCGCCACATGGAGCTGCGCGCCCGTCCATGGCACGACGCGATCATCGAGGTCGAGCTCGCGCGCGCCGAGCTGCTCATCAACGCCAGCGGCATCGGCGCCGATGGGGGCGAGTCGCCCATCCCCGCCGGCCTGCTGCCGTCCGACCGCTACGTCCTCGACCTCGTGCTGAACCACCCGATCACGCCGCTCATGGCGGCGGCGCAGGAGCTTGGCGGAACGGTCGCGAACGGCCAGGCAGCCTTCCTGGCGGCATGCACCGAGACCGCCCGGCTGTTGACCGGGACCGCGCCGCAGCTCGAGACGCTCCGCGGCGCGCTGGCGACGGAGCTCGGCCCGCCGGAGGAGGCGGTCGCAGTCGTCGGCGATTGAGCCGATGATGCACGAGGCCGCCCGGAACGTTCACCACATGAATGACGTGAGGGACGACAGGGACGCCGATGCTCGACTGGCGAGTCGAGTCCGCGCGGGTGACACCGACGCGCTCGGTGAGCTGTACGACCGCCATGCTGCGGCCGCAATCGCCACGGCCATGCGGGTCGTCGGCGCCCGAGAGGAAGCGGAGGATGTCGTGCACGATGCGTTCGTGACCGTGTGGCGAAAGATCGACCGCTTCGACGCCGGGCGCGGTGCGATGCGGGCATGGCTCATGACCATCGTCAGGAATCGGGCGATCGACCGTGTGCGTGCGCGACGCGCCACCATCGACGTCGACGACGCCGACGAGCGCTCCCTCCTGCGTACCGGCCCCAACCCGACCTGGGAGGCGGCGCTCGGCCGCGCTTCTGCGGGCGATCTGCGCGCAGCGCTGTCCGATCTACCCGATGAGCAGCGGCGTGCGGTCGAGCTCGCCTACTTCGAGGGCTACACCTACCGTGAAGTCGCCGAGATCACGAAGGTTCCGCCCGGCACCGCCAACGGACGCCTGCGCCTGGCGCTCGCCAAGCTCCGGGATTCCCTGGGCGGCACCAGCGCGGCGCCCCAGCTGGCGACCGAGCGCTCGTTCAGCGAGGATGCGACCCGATGACGAACCGGACAGACCTCGACTGCGCCGCGGTCGACGAGCTGGCCGCCGCGTACGCGCTGAGTGCCGTCGAACCCGGTGAGGATCGGGCGCTGAGCGCGCACCTGGCGAGCTGCTCCCGGCCGCATGACGCCGTCCGCGCCGCCGTCGAGGGTGCGTCGCTCCTGCCCTGGTCGCTCGTGCCGGTCGCCCCTTCGGGCAGCCTGCGCGATCGGCTGATGGCCACCGTCGCCGCCACGCCGCAGGAGCACCGGCCCCCGCCTCGGGTGGCGGTGGAGCGGACGCCGGACCGGGCTCGTGCCTGGTGGCGCATGAGCGCGCTGCCGTCGGCCATCGCCGCGGTGGCGCTCGCGGCGGCCGTCGGCCTCGGTGCGTGGGGCGTCTCGCTGAACGCGCAGCTCGCCGAGCGCGACGAGGCGCTGCGTGCGGTGGCCGCGGCGGACGCCGCGTACGTCGCCCAGGGCGAGATCGGGAGCGGATGGGTCATCCAGAGCGGCGACGAGGCGATGTTCATGGCCGATGGCCTGGCCGAGCTGGCGGCGGGCCAGCTGTACGAGTTCTGGCTCATCGACGCCGATGGCAACGCCGTGGCTGCCGGGACGCTGGCTGATACGGACGGCGTCACGCTCGTGCCCCTGGAGCGACCGCTCGACGACGCCGTGACCTTCGCCGTCACGGTCGAGACGGAGCGGGTCGAGCAGTCGCAGAACGCTCCGGTCATGGTCGCGGCCATCGGCGCCTGAGGCCGCAGTCCCTGCACGGGCGGCCCGCCGGGGCCGCACGCCATGCGTAGACTCGTCGGACCGATGTTCTACACACACGGCTGGGTCCACGTCATTGCCGGCTGCATGTTCTGCGGCAAGACCGACGAGATGCTGCGGCTGCTGCGCCGCTTCAGCATTGCCGGGCGCCGGGTGGTGCTCATCAAGCCGCGTCTCGACACGCGGACCGATCGGGTCACGGTCGTGTCCCGCTCGGGCGCGCAGCACCGGGCCGTCAGCGTCGACGACTCGAACGAGATCGACGCGGTCGTCGCCGATGCTGACATCGTGGCCATCGAGGAGGGCCAGTTCTTCGACGAGCGGCTTCCCGAGGCCGTCGAGCGCCTCGCCCGGCTGGGGAAGCAGGTGATCGTGACCGGGCTGGACAGGGACTTCCGCGGCGTTCCGTTCGGCACGATGCCGCGGCTGCTGGCGCTCGCCGACCAGGTCACTAAGCTGACGGCCATCTGCATGGTGTGCGGCGAGCCGGCGACGCGGACGCAGCGGCTCATCGATGGCGCTCCTGCCGGCGCGGACTCGCCGCTGATCGTCATCGGCGGCATCGGCGACGAGACATACGAGGCGCGCTGCCGTCTCCACCACGAGGTCCCGGGCACCGAGGCGTAGGCGCCGTGGTCTATCCTCGATCGACCGCCGCGTTGCGACCGACATTTGCTCGCCCCGATCGGCTCCGCCCTGCCGTTGCTCGACGTCTACCCCATAGTCGTCCTGCTGGTCGTGCTGGTGGCCGGCATCCTCCTCCCCATCTGGGCCGTGTGGCTTGCCTCTCGGGCCCGCGAGATCTGGCCCTCGGCCGACCTCGCGGCCGAAACACTCGCCGGCGAACCGTCACCGGGGCGCGACAACCGAGCCTGACGCGCCGCTAGCTGTAGTGGCGGGTTTGCCGTCAGCGGCGCGGGTTGGGCCCCAGGGGGATGGGATCGGCGCCGGCGGGAGCTGACGTGTCGATCGCCAGCGGCCGCTCAGCCGATGAGACCGGCAGGCGGCGTCGACGAGTGTGGAGGTAGATCCTCATCAGGCTCAGAATCTCGTCATCCGTGAGCAGCTCATCGGCCCTCAGAGCCATCTCGACCCGTCTCGCCGGGAAGGCCTCCACTGGGATCCGGTCGAAGTAATCCGCGGTGTCCGACTCGCCCTGCACCTGCCGGAGCGCCTTGGCGAGCTTCGTTGCCGTTGCGAGCGATGGACTTCGATCATCGCGCATCAGGCGTGAGATCGTCGAGTGGTGGACGCCTGAGAGCGCGGCCAGTTGGCGCTGAGTCATGCGTCGCTCGCGCAGCTGACGGCGGAGCCAGAGGTTGAACACGACTGCGCCTGCCCATCCCCCGCCGGCGCGTCCGAATTCCACGGCCACCGCCACGCTGGTGGGGACCCGTTGCGTCGCGGCAAGGCCGACGACAAGCCCAGCGGATACGGGCTCGAGCTCGTCGATCAGCACGACTCCTGCCATCTGGGACCGGACGCCGGCAACGACCGCCTTGGCCTCGGCTGCAGGGGCCGGAGCACCAACGGCCGACATGCCGGCGCCATTCCCGGCGACCGGTGAGCTCAGCGTGGCAGGAACGATACTGGGTGCGGCTGCCACGAGCCCCGGCCACGCTGCCGCTATGACCGCCGGTCCGACATTCCACGTTGGCGCCGCGGGATTCACATTGGCGGGCTTTGGCGCCGTCAGCGGGTTCTCTGCGCCCAGGGCATGTCGAGCAAGGGGTGCCGGGACTGCGGACGGTGCTGTGGCTGGCGCTCCTTCGGAGGACGGATCGGCGACGACAGGCACTTCGCTGAGCGGCAACGCCTCGACGACGGGTCCATCGGTTGGGTCCGGCGTCGGCGGCCCGGTAGCAGCATCGCTTGGGGGTTGTGCGCCCTCTGTTGGCGACGGCTCGACTGTCACCGGCGGGTCGCTCGACGGCGGGTCGATCGGCGCCGGGTCAGCCGAAGGAAGTTCGGTCGTCCCAGGCATGATGGGATCGGAGATGGGCACTTCGGCGGCATCGGGCACCGGCGCGGGCGTCGGTGCATCGGCCGGCGCCGGATCGAGTGGTTGGGACGGCGGCAGCGGCTCAGCGGGGGTTGGGGGAGGCTCGACGAGCACGGGTGGGAGCTCAGCCGGTTGATCGGCATTTGCGTACGTGACGCTGGCGGTTCGGGCAGTAAGCCCGAGGGCCAGTATCGATGCGACAGCGACCAGCCGGAGAATGCGGATTGCCACGATCGCCACATCGTATCGCAGCAGCTGTGCTTTCACCAAGCTTGTCGTCGGGCGCTCGCCGATAGGCAGGTGGCTGCCGTCGATGGCCACCGGAGCGGCGCGGCCACTAGCGCAGCGCGAAGGCGAAGGCGTCGATCGGCGGATAGTGCTCGTAGGTCTCCGTCATCGGGATCGCAGGAGCGGCCAGGACCTCGAGCTTGTCCGCGGCGGCGGCGGTGATCAGCGCATAGGCGCCGTGCCCGATGAGCCTCGCCGCACCGTTCTTCACGAGGCGATGCGTCATCACCACCTCGGGTCCGCTCAGCTCACGATTCCCGGCGATCTGCTGCACGACGTATCGCCCCGCATGCACCACGAACTTCAGATCGAGCTTGTCGGCGCGGCTGCAGGCGTTGCAGGTGCAGCTCCAGATCTCACCAGCCTGGGCGAGCCTCGAGCGGACCTCGGCGTAGCAACCTCGGATACAGCCGAGCAGCGCTTCGCCGCGTAGCACCGCGGCGCCGGTTGCCACGAACGCAAAGACGGCATCGCCCTCGAGCTTGGCGACCGTGAACGGGGGTGCGATCTGCTCGACGATGCCGTCGAGCAGGCTGGACATCAGCCCGTAGGCCTCCGGCACGGCTCCGTTCGCGAGCGCATCGTCCTTGTGAGCCTCGCCCACCGCCTGGAGGAAGGAGGTATAGCCACCGATGTCTGCGATCAACAGCGGGCCCTCGGCGGCCTCCCGCTGGAATGTCGACGCCACGTTCTACCTGTCCTCCTCGCTCTCGCGGCCGTCCGAGCGGCCAGCCTTGACTGGCGGAGGGGGTGGGATTCGAACCCACGGTGGGTTGCCCCACGGCGGTTTTCAAGACCGCTGCATTCGTCCACTCTGCCACCCCTCCGCGCAGCCCAATTCTCGCATCACGCGACCGCAGCGTCCGGCATTCATGAGACCACACGTGGCCTGATGGGCAGGTGGAGCGACGCCAAGGCGAATCCCGCCTCCGACCCGGTCGCCGTCAGGCCTGCGGCCCGATGACCTCGCGACCGCCGAAGTAGGGACGCAGCACATCGGGGACGGCCACGGTGCCGTCGGGCTGCTGGTGGGTCTCGAGGAGCGCCGCAACCGTCCGCGGCAGCGCGAGCGCCGAGCCGTTGAGCGTGTGCACCAGCTCCGCCTTGGCGCCGCGTTCGGGGCGGTGGCGGATGGCCATGCGGCGGGCCTGGTAGTCGCGGAAGTTGCTGACGCTGCTCACCTCGAGCCAGCGCTCGGCCCCCGGCGCCCAGACCTCGAGGTCGTACTTGCGGGCCTGGACGAAGCCCATCTCGCGGGTGCTCATCAGGACCACCCGGTAGGCCAGGCCCAGCCGCTGGAGGAGCAGCTCGGCACGCTCGGTCAGCCACTCGAGCTCGGCCTCCGACTCGCCCGGCTTCACGAAGCTCACCATCTCGACCTTGTCGAACTGGTGCACCCGCAGGATGCCGCGCGTGTCGCGGCCCGCGGCGCCCGCCTCGCGTCGGAAGGAGGCTGAGTAGGCCGCGTAACGGATCGGCAGCTGGTCGGCGTCAAGGATCTCGTCGCGGTGCAGGTTGGTGACGGGGACCTCGGCGGTCGGGATCAGGTACAGGTCGTCGCGCGTGACGACGTACATCTGGTCCTCCTTGTCGGGGATCTGCCCGGTCCCGCGCGCCGAATCGGCGTTCACCAGGACCGGCGGCCAGACCTCCGTCATGCCGTTCTCGCCGGTGTGCACGTCGAGGAACCAGCTGATCAGCGCGCGCTGGAGGTTCGAACCGGCCCCGACATACACGGGCCAGCCGGAGCCCGTGATCTTCGCGCCGCGCACGTTGTCGATGATGCCGAGCGACTCGCCCAGCTCCCAGTGCGGCCGGCGTGCTTCCCGTGGCAGCGGCTCGCCCCAGCTGCGGACGGCGACGTTGGCCTCCTCGCCGCCGACGGGGACATCGGCGTCAGCCGGGTTCGGGATGCGCAGCATGGCGTCGTCGAGCTCGGCCTGGACCGTCGCGAGCTTCGCGTCGGTGGCAGCGAGGCGTTCGGCCACCCCGGTCGAGGCGGCCTTGAGCTCGGCGACTTCGGGCCCGTCCGCATCCGCTCCGGCACGCACTGCCTCGCCGATCCGTCTGCTGGCGTCGTTGCGCTCCGCCTTGAGAGCGTCACCCTCGCCGAGCAGCCGCCGCCGGCGCTCGTCGAGCTCGAGCGCGCGGTCGACGAGCCCGGGGTCCTCGCCCTTGTCGGCGGTGGCGCGCCGAAGGAGGTCCGGCTCGTCGCGCAGCCGCTGGAGGCCGACGCTCACCGCCGAACACCCGCCGCTGAGGCGGCTTCGCGAAGGCGGCCGATGACGAAGTCGCGCTCCAGCGCCGCCAGCAGCCAGCCGGCCCGCGGTCCCGAGCTTCGCCCCAGGAACGCGAAGTAGAGGGCGGTGAACGCCCGGCCCGCGGGAAGATCGTGGTCCTTGGCGGTTTCGAAGAGTGCGCCCTGCACGCTCTCGCCGTCCCACCCGGCGGTCTCAAGCGTCGAGGCAAGCGTGGCGAGGTAGGCGCACTGCGCGTCGTCGAGCTGCTCCTCGGCCGCAGCGGGCAGCGCGTCGCGCTGGACGGAGAGGCGAGCGCGCTCGGGCGCGTAGGCCTCCAGCCATGCGCTCGCGGCGGCGCGACGCTCGTCGAGGAGCGCGCGCTCGCGATCGGCCAATGGAGCGCCTTTCTCGGTCGTGACCCGCTCGAGGACGTCGATGCCCGGGATCTGCTCGAGCAGTGCGAGGTGACTGAACGCCGGCCGATACGCGGCGGCCTCGCTCGCGACGTCCGCGTCGGGCTCGACGAGGCTCACGGCGAAGAGCCGCTCGTGGTCGGGCGGAAGCTCGCCGCGCACCTCGCGGCCGGCGGTGGCGGCGGCCAGGCGGTCGGACTCGTCGAACAGGCGCGGGATGGCATCGGTTCCCTCGGGATCGAACTCGATCGCGGTGTTCGGCCTGGGGCGCAGGAAGAGGAGCCGCAGCTGCTCGGGCGGGATGACTTCGGCGATGCGCGTGGCTGATGCCCCCAGACCCTTCGAGGTCGACATCTTCCGTCCCCGGATGTTGAGGAACTCATAGGGGACGTTGCGCGGCGGCTCGTTGCCGAACACCTCGCGCGCGATGGCATCGGACCGGTCCCGCGAGCCGCCTGCCGTCGAGAGGTCCTTGCCGGCGGGCTCGATCGTGACGCCGAAGAGGTCCCACTTGGCCGCCCAGTCCACGTTGTACGGCAGCTTGGCGCGACCGCCGAAAGGCGAGACATCGCCGCGGTGACCACAGCCCGTAGCCCACGTCACGAGGTCCGCGCGGCATTCGTAGTGGACGCGATGTCCGTCCCAGCCGGTCACGATGGTCGTGCCGATGCGCCCGCAGTTGTCGCAGGTGACGAAGAGCGGATGCCAGTTGTCGGGATGGCGGACGTTTGCCACGCGCACGTAGATCTCGCGCACCGTGGCGGCGGCGTCAAGGGCGGTCCGGATGTATCCGTCCATGGCGCCGGAGTTGTAGATCTCACTCATCCAGTAGTAGGTGTCGGGCCGGATGCCGAGCCCGTCGAACGTGTCGATGAAGACCTGGGCGAAGTGGCGCGCGTACGACGGGTGGCAGTCGCCGGCCGGGTCGGGCACGTGCGACAGCGGCACGCCCATCGAGCGCTCGATCGCGTCGGGCGTGAGGAGGGCCTGCGCATCCATCGGGTCGAGGTCGTCGACGCCGTAGCGCAGCTCGGTCGGGATGCCGGCGTCGCGCAGCGCGCGGACGATCGTGTCGACCACGACGGGCCCGCGCAGGCTGCCGACGTGGACCGTCCCCGACGGCGTCTTCGAGTCGTTGACGACCTGCGGGCCGGCGGCCGCCGCGGCGAGCTCGTCAGCCCAGAACACCAGCGAACCCTAGCCGATGCCGACGAGCGTGTATTCGATCGGCCCGGCGGGCGCATGGACCGTCACGGTGTCGCCCTTCTTGCGTCCCATGAGCGCAGCGCCGACCGGCGACTCATTGCTGATCCGCCCCTCGCGCGGTGCGGCCTCGGCGGAGCCGACGATCGTGAAGGTCTCCTCGCCGTCACCGCTCTTGATGATGACCTTGGAGCCGATGCCGACGCTGTCGCCGTTGGCCTTCTCGATTACGGCGGCATTGCGAAGCTGGAGCTCCAGCGTGGCGATGCGCCCCTCGAGGAAGGACTGCTCCTGCTTGGCGTCCTCGTACTCGGCATTCTCGGACAGGTCGCCGTCGAGCTTTGCCTCGTGGATCCGGGCAGCGACGCGCGGACGGTCGACGGTGACGAGCTCGTGGAGCTCGGCCTTGAGCTTCGCGAGCCCCTCGACGGTGAGGTAGACGGGCTTGGTGTTCATGTCGTGATGCCCCCTCGTCCTCGTGCGGTGCCTCCGGGAGAGGCTCGCCCCGTCGTGGGGTTCGACGCGACGTCATCCGCTGCTGGTGATTACAAAAAACGCTCCAGGCCCCGCCGAACGTGGCGGCGTCTCCTGAAGCTGGCCGTACCCGATGGGCCAGGCGCCCCCGGCGCTGGCCGGCGGCCGACAGATTGTAGGCTCGGCCCAGCCTCAAGTCAAAGGTCGCGTGCTGCGGTCACCGACCGATCGCCACCAGGATGACGATGAGGAGCGCGAAGAGGACCCGGTAGGCGCTGAACACGGTCACCGAGCGCCGGCGCAGCCACGAGAGCAGGAATCCGATGGCGACGAGGCCTGAGACCGCTGCGACGGCGAACCCGACCCCGATCGCCAGCCACTCCGTTCCGCTGTGTGCCTCCGTCAGCAGCCTGCGCGATCCGTACAGGCCAGCCCCCAGGGTGATCGGCGTGGCGAGCAGGAAGCTGAAGCGGGCGGCGGCCTCGCGCGTCATGCCGAGTGCCAGCCCTGCCGTGATCGTCGCTCCCGACCGGCTGATGCCGGGGAGCAGCGCCAGGGCCTGCGACAGCCCGATCGCCAGCGCCGTCGGCACGGTGAGATCCTGCACGTCCCGCTGCCGGCGTCCCAGGCGGTCCGCCAGCCACAACGCGGTCGCGCCGACGACCAGGAAGCCTGCGATCGCCATGCGCGCCCCGTCGTTGTCGCCGTGGAACGACTCCTCGATGAAGCCCTCGAGCGAGAAGCCGATGATCGCGGCGGGAACGGTGGCCAGCACCAGGAGCCATGCGGTCCGACGGTCAGGGTCCTCGCCGATGCGCCGCTCGCGCACGCTCGCGAGCCACGCGCCGATGTAGCGCACCCAGTCGCGCGCGAAGTAGATCAGCAGCGCCACCAGCGTCCCGAGGTGGAGGAACACGTCGAAGGCGAGGCTTCCGATCAGCCCGTCGGACTCCCAACCCGCGATCCAGGGCGCCAGCTCGAGGTGCGCGGACGAGCTGATCGGGATGAACTCGGTCAGGCCCTGGAGGAGCCCGACGAGCGCGGCCTGCAAGACGACGTCCATGGTTCGTGGCAGCCGTGGCGTATATACGTATATACGCGCCGGCCATCGACGCTCCTAGCGGATGAACAGCGGCGCCAGGACCAGCGTGATCGTGGCCAGCAGCTTGACGAGGACGTGGAGCGACGGTCCGGCGGTGTCCTTGAAGGGATCGCCCACGGTGTCGCCCACGACGGCCGCGGCGTGAGCATCTGATCCCTTGCCGAGCACGTTGCCGTCGTCGTCCTTCAGCTGGCCCGACTCGATGTACTTCTTCGCGTTGTCCCACGCCCCGCCGCCGTTGTTGAGGACGGTCGCCAACAGGACGCCGGCGATCGTGCCGACCATCAGCATGCCGGCCACGGCCTCGTGGCCGAGCAGCAGGCCGACGATGATCGGCGTCGCGACGGCCACGGTGCCGGGCAGGATCATCTGCCGCAGCGCCGCACGTGTCGTGATGTCCACGACGCGCGCGTAGTCCGGCCGCTGGGTGTAGTCCATGATGCCCGGCATCTCGCGGAACTGGCGCCGGACCTCGACGATGATCGCCTGGGCGGCGGTGCCGACCGCTCGGATGGCGAGGCTGCTGAAGAAGTAGACGAGCATCGCCCCGATGAGCGCGGCGATGAAGACGTTCACGTTGGCCAGGTCGACCGACTCGAGCAGGGTGCCCGCCTCTCGGGTGCCGGCCTCGATCTGGTTGGTGAGGATCAGGTTGACCTTGTCGATGTAGGCGCTGAACAGGAGGAAGGCGGCCAGCGAGGCCGATGCGATCGCGTACCCCTTGGTGAGCGCTTTCGTCGTGTTGCCGACCGCGTCGAGCCGATCGGTGATCTCCCGGGCGCTCTCGTCCGCATGGCTGAACTGGGCGATCCCGCCGGCGTTGTCGGTGATCGGCCCGAACGTGTCCATGGCCAGGATGTAGGCCGTCGTCATGAGCATGCCCATCGTGGCCACGGCGGTGCCGAAGATGCCGCCGACGTTGTCCCCCGCCTCGTTGATCAGGCCGGCCTGCGTGCCCAGCGTGTAGCTGGCAAACAGGGCGATGGCGATGGTGATGGCCGTCACCGCGGTCGTCTCGAAGCCGACGGCGGTGCCACTGATGATGTTCGTGGCCGGGCCGGTCTTGGACGCCTCGGCGATCTCGCGAACCGGACGGAAGCTGCCCGCGGTGTAGTACTGCGTGATGTAGACGAACGCGACGCTCGTCGCGAGTCCCACGATGCCGGCGCCGAAGAACCAGATCCAGGCCGGGATGCCGTTCGCCGGCAGGTCGGCCGCGGTGTTCATCATCACGAAGGTCGTGAGGGCCAGCCCGGCGACCGACAGGAGGGTCGTGACCCAGTAGCCGCGGTTCAGGATGTTCATGGGGTTCTCGTCCTCGCGGCCGCGGACGAAGAACATGGCCACGATGGTGGCCAGCAGGCCGAATCCGCGGACGACGAGCGGGAAGAAGATCCACGCCTCGGGATTCGGCCACCCGAGCTCGGTCGCGATCCGCCACACGGCCACGCCCAGGATCATGGCGCCGATGTTCTCTGCCGCCGTCGACTCGAACAGGTCGGCGCCGCGACCGGCGCAATCGCCGACGTTGTCGCCAACCAGGTCGGCCACGACGGCCGCGTTGCGCGGGTCGTCCTCGGGGATGCCGGCCTCGACCTTGCCCACCAGGTCGGCGCCGACGTCGGCCGCCTTCGTGTAGATGCCACCGCCCAGCTGTGCGAAGAGCGCCACGAAGCTGGCGCCGAAGCCGAAGCCGACGATGAGGAAGGGTGCCTCCTCCGGGTTCGTGAACCCGCCGAAGGCGACGAAGATGCCGTACACACCGAGGAGCGACAGCGCAACGACCAGGAAGCCCGACACGGCGCCGCCACGCATGGCCACCTGCACCGCACGCACCAGGCTGTGCTGCGCCGCTGCCGCCGTTCGCAGGTTCGCCTTGACGCTGATGAACATGCCGATGATCCCTGACGCCATGGAGCAGGCGGCGCCGACGAGGAACGCGATGCCGGTTCGAATGCCCAGATCAAGGCCGAAGATGCTCGTATCGGCGACCTCCTGGCCCTCGACGAGGGTGATGACGAGCCCGATCACGACCGCGCCGCCGATGGCGAGCAAACCGATCGTCTGGTACTGGCGCCGGATGAACGCAACGGCGCCCTCGAAAATCGTGCCGGCGATCTCCTGCATCGCCTCGGTGCCGGTGTCCGCGCGCAGGACGTCCCAGGCGAGGTAGAGGGCGAAGGCGATGGCGGCGATGCCCGCCAGCGGAATCACCCACAGGATGGGCTGGAGCTCCATGGATCCTCCCGAGTGCGGCCGGTGCCCGCGGCGTGGCAAGGGCGATGTGTCGGCCGGGATTGACGCACAGGAATCGCCGGCGGAGCGTTCAGATCACGGGGCCCGCCAGCGAAGGCGGGCGGATTCTAGCACGGTCGCGGCCGACCGATCGGATCAGGGCAGCCAGCGCGGCCGCCAGCCATCGTTGGTCAGGATCGTGCGCTCGCCGTCATCGAGCTCGATCCGCTCGATGCGTCCATCGGTTGCCTCCCCGCCTGCCTGTGGCAGGACGACGATGACCAGCGATTCCTCGCCCGGCGCGAACGAGGCGGCGCCGATGCGCTCGTCCCGCAGCCCCCCGACCGCTCCGCCGGCATCGCGTGGCGCTTCGGCGATCCGAAGCGAGCCATCTCCGCGCAGGTACGCGACTCGCCCGTCCGTGGCGACGGCCGCGACCCGGGCGTCCGTCCCGAATCCGGTCTCGCCCAGCCGCGATCCGGACACCTCGAGGATGGCAACCTCGACGTCGCCCGCCGGCTCGAGTGGCTCGATGCGATCGCCGAAGGCCGGGTCGCCCGGAACGGCGGGTCGCCGGCCCGTGAGCAGGATCGCGGACGAGTCCGGGAGCCACGCCGGTGGAGCGTGCGCCTCGTAACGAACGCGCCTCGGCTCGTCGGTAGCCAGGTCGACGATCCCGACCGACCCGTCCAGGTCCACGAAGGCGAGCGACTGACCGTCTGGCGCGTAGCGCGGGGCGCGCAGCCACTGCGCCGCGTCCCCGTCCTCGGCCGAGCCGGAGGGGACCGGGGAGGCGGTCGGCTCGCCGGCAAGCTCGATCGGCGTGGCGTCCCCGGCGTCCACCGCCCGCTCCCACAGGCCGAGCCCGAGGCCGGTTTCGGCGTCCGCCCGCGCGAACGCGATCCGCTCACCACTCGGCGCGAAGGTCGGATCGAACTCGATGAAGCCCTCGGCGGTCAGGACGCGCCGGTTCGCGCCCGATGCATCGGCCTGGACGAGCCGTCGGCCGTCGCCGACCACGAACGAGCTTCCGTCCGGGGCGACCGCGTAGTCCAGGATCGGCGTCAGCTCTGCCGAGAGCTGTCGAGGCGCGGTGCCGTCCGGATTCATGGCCCACAGGTTCGGCACGCCGGACCGATCCGACAGGAACGCGACCTGGTTCGAGAGCGTGGCCTGCGGGGCGCCGGTCGTGAACGACCAGGTCACCACCTCGGCCAGGCCGTCTCCGGAGAGGCTGGTGACGGCCGTGGCGAGCATGACCTCGAAGGTGGTGTTGGCGGGCAGGGGCCCGGACGGCACGAAGCGCAGGATCGTCCCGTCGGACGGCTCGGCGGGCTCGCCGCCGTCGGCGTCGACGAGCACCAAGGAGCCTGCCACGTCCGGCGTGATCGTGAGCAGCCCGTCTGCCGAGATCGAGCCGGGCTCGACCGGGCGGTCGAAGATGATGGCGATCGGCGAGGTCGGGGCGATCCCATCGGCCCCGTCGGCCGGGATCAGCACCGATGCCTGAAGCCCGGGCGACACGGTGCGGAACCGGACGCTGGCCGGTGCGTCGAGGGCGACGCCAGAGACGTCGAATGCGTCCTCGCCGATGGCGACCTGGTACTCGCGATCGGTCTCGAGCGGTTCGCTCGGCACGATCTCGAGCAGGCGCCCGCTCCAGCGCAGCTCGTGCGCGAAGGCAGGACGCAGCCGCAGTGCGGCTTCGACAGAGGCAGTATCCATGAGGGTCGAGAAGGTGACGGCGATCGGCTCGCCGAGCGCCACCTCCTCGGCGCCATCGGCCGGGACGGTCTCGACCACCTCGGGCGGGCCGGTCGTCTCGAAGGTGAAGGGACCCGGCAGCTCGGTCATCGGGTTGCCGGCGAGATCGCGCACGCCCGGCCCAACGGTGACGGTGTAGCTCCTCGCAACGTCGAGCGGCTCGCGCGGGGTGAAGATCATCGTGCTCCCGCTCCAGCTCACGCTGCCGGGCACGGCGGGATCGATGGTGAGCGCATCCGGCGCGGACGCCGTTTCCACCGGCTCCGTGAACTCGACGGCAAGACCGGTCGTGATGAGCGCCACGCTCGTCTCATCGGGCACCAGCTGGGTCAGCGCGATTCCGGCCACGGTCGGCGCGCGCCGGTCGACGGTGCTTGCCATGTAGAGAAGGCCGGCGAGAATGAGCCCGCCGATCCCGACCACCACCAGGCTGCGCAGGAGGACGGCGCGCATGGCGCTGCGACCGCGTGCGGTCAGCGGTGACGCAGGCGGGCGGGCAGGATCTGAAGCTCGTCGCGGTACTTGGCGACGGTGCGCCGGGCCAGCGCAATCCCCTCCTCGGCCAGGGCGTCGGCGATCTCCTGGTCGGAGTACGGATGCCGCGCGTCCTCGGCCTCGATCATCCGCTTGATCTGGTCCTTGGTGCCGAGCGACGCCGTGAAGAAGTGGCTGAACGGCACGACCTGGCCGGTCGGGATCATGACGTATTTCTCCGCGGTGGCACGGCTGACGGTCGACTCGTGCATCCCGATGAGCTCGCCGACCTCGGCCCGGGTGAGCGGAACGAGGTGCTGGACCCCGTGGACCAGGTAGTCGCGCTGGCGCTCGACCAGGCACTCGGCGATGCGCTGGATCGTGGCGCGACGCCGGTTGATGTTGTCGATGAAGAACTTCGCGCGGCCGACGTACTGGCGAACGTGCTGCTTCTCGTCCTCGGTCGTCTCGGCGCTGCGCAGCTTCGAGCTGAGGCTGGAATAGATCGGCGCGACGTGGAGGCTGAAGCGCCGCGACTCCACGACCTCGACCGTCAGCTCACCGTCGATCGCGCGGATGAGGACGTCGGGCCGGATGATCGTGCGCGAGCCGTCGCCGCTCACCGCGGCGATGAAGGCGGACGTCGGATACGGGTTGAGGTTGCTCTTCACGAACTCCCATACCGCGATCACCTCGCGCTGCGTCGCGCCCACCGATGCGGCCACCTCGCGGAAGCGGCGCTCGCCGAGATCTCCGAGGTGGGTGGCGATGACCGCCTCGGCGTGGGCCGGGATCTCGATCTCGTCCAGCTCGCGCAGGTACTCGATCTGCGCCAGCAGCGATTCGGTGATCGAGCGCGAGCCGATACCGATCGGCTCCAGTCCTCGCATGGCCGCCAGGACCTGCGCGACGTCGGCGACCGTGACGCCGGTGGCGGCCGCAACCTCCTCATCGGTCTCGGTCAGGAAGCCATTCGAGTCGAGCGCACCGACGACATGGTCGGCCACCGGGTGCAGGCGCGTCGGCAGGAGTGCGTGGAGGTTCCAGGTCAGGTGATCCTCGAGCGTGAAGTCCGCCTCCGCCCGGGCGATCGGGTCGAACTCGTCGTCCTCGTCACGAAGCCGCGTGGCGCCGTCCCCGGGCAGGTCGTCGGTGCTCATGCGCATCTCGTCGCCATTCGCGTCGTTCTTGCGCGGCATGCAGTCGGTGCAGTAGTTGCCGGTGACCGGCCTCCCGCAGATCGGGCAGTTGGGCAGCTCCTCCATCTCGAGCGCCGGGTTCTCGTCGAGCTCCTGGGCGATCGCCTCCTGCAGCTCGACCGAGCTCATCTGGAGGATGTAGTTGGCGGCGATCTGCTTGGGAGTCACCTTTGCCTGCATCACCGGCTGGAGGTGCTGGCTGAGCTCGATCGTCAATGGGACCTCGAAGGTATGGCTGAGGACGGACCTCGGATTATAGGGATGAACGAGCGGGGAGCCCCTGACGGGCCTCAGGCGGCCGGCGCATTCACGCGTCGCACGACCGGGACGCCGGTGCCGAACGTCACGAGGCTGTAGCCGCCGGGGTCGGCCGACAGGCGGTCCCGGTACTCGCGCATCGGCCAGCCGAGGAGGTCGCACAGGCGCAGCCGGATGACGTGATTGTGGGTGACGACGATGGCGCAGTGCGCGCGGTCAGCGGCCAGCCACCGCTCGATGGGCGATAGCGCAGCAAAGGCGCGCCGCGCGACGTCGGCGCCCGACTCCCCCTCCGGGCAGGCGGTGGCGTACGGGTCCGCTTCCCACGCCGACCGCTGCTCAGGGTCGCGGTCGCGGCATTCCTCCGCGGTGAGACCGTCCCACGCCCCGTAGTCGAGCTCCAGCAGGCCCGGAGCGATCTCGACGGCGTCGACGGCGATCCCGAGCCCGACGGAGACGGCGGAGGCCGTCTGCCGGCATCGCAGGGCCGGGCTGCTGACGAGCTGGAGCTCGTCGTGCGGCAGCTCGGCCAGCTCGGCCGCGAGCGTCGCCCCAAGGTGCGCCGCCAGCTCGCGGCCTGCATCGGCCAGGGGCGGATCGTCGCGCTTGCCGAGGTTGCGTCCCGAGGCGGAGGCCGCGGTCGTCGCGTGACGCACCAGGATGAGGCTGCCCATCTGACCGGCGAGTCTAGCGGGCCGCGTGCGCTATTCTGTGGCCAGCCGCCCACCCCGCACCCCAAGGCCGATGACGTACCTCCCCACGGAGCCCGATCCCGACGGCGCGCCCGCGAGCAGCGAGCGCGCCGGTTCGCGCCGTGCCCTCGGCTGCGCCTTCGAGATCGTCGAGACGCTCGTCCTGACCCTGCTCATCTACCTGGTCATCCACAACTTCGTGGCGCAGCCGTTCGAGGTGCAGCAGAGCTCGATGCTGCCCACGATCGTCGACAGCGAGTACATCCTCATCGACAAGCTGACGCCGCGCTTCGACAGCTATCACTACGGCGACGTGGTCGTGTTCAGCCCGCCCAGCGGGTCCGGGCTCGACACGCAGGGCATCCCGTTCATCAAGCGCGTCATCGGGATGCCCGGTGACACGGTGGCGCTCGAGAACGGGCGGGTCTTCGTCACGCGCCCGGGTGCCAGCCCCGTTCGGATCGAGGAGCCCTACGTGGTCGACGAAGCGGACGGCTCCACGGCCGCGACCATCTGCTCGAACCCGGATTGCCCCCTGACCTGGATCGTGGGCGAGAACGAATACTTCGTGATGGGCGACAACCGGCCGCACAGCCAGGACTCGCGCGTATTCGGCCCGGTGGACGAGGAGCTGATCCTCGGTCGCGCCTGGCTGCGGTACTTCCCGCTCGAGCGGATCGGGCTGATCGAGCGTCCCGCGTACCCGGCCCTCGCGACGACCGACGCGGCCGCCCGCTAGCGGCAGTCGGCGCCCACGGCGCGGACAACCAGGGGCGTCAGGGGCGCGCCGGCTCCTCGGCCACGATCCACGCGTCGATCTCGCGCCCGTAGCCGACCAGCGCATCCGCTCCGAACCACAGCGCCAGCTCGGACTCGGCCGTCCCCGGGGCGTCGGAGGCGTGGATCAGGTTGCGGAGCCCGCTCACCCCCAGGTCGCCTCGGATCGTGCCGGGCTCGGCCTCGTTCGGCATCGTCGCGCCGACCATTCGGCGAACGACGGCGATGGCGTCCGGGCCCTCGAGGGCGAACGCCGCGACCGGGCCGGAGGTGATGAACGCGACGAGCCCGTCGTAGAAGTGCTTGCCCGCGTGAACGGCGTAGTGCTCCTCCGCCATGGCGCGCGGGACGGTCAGCAGCCGGAGGCCGACGACCTTGAGGCCCTTGCGCTCGAAGCGGCCGATGATCTCGCCGATGAGCCCGCGCTGGACGGCGTCGGGCTTGGCGAGGACGAGCGTGCGCTGCATGACGGGACGGTGCTCCTGGTGTGCATGGACGGTCAGCGCTGCCGGTCTGCGGCGCGATCGAACGCCCGTTCGGCCTCGACGCGGCGCCCCCCGGCGCGGAGCAGGTCGCCGTACAGTAGCAGACGCTCCTGATTCGGCTGACCGCCCAGCGTCGGCTCCATGATCGCCACGCCGTCGCGGGCGAGCTCGGGATCCAGCCGCACCGCGATCGACATCTCGCCGTCGCCACGGGCGAGGTCGCCCGCGACGTAGGCCACGCGTGCCTCCTCGAGCCGCACGCGCGCGGCCGCCGTGCGGGCATCCTCCTCGGCCGGCGTTGCGTCGGACTCCTCGGCTGCTGCCGACCACGGCGGGCGGGCGCGCGCGGGCGAGTGCATGAGCTCGCCGGGCAGCGGCCAGGTCAGGCGGCTGGGCACACCCGCGCGCAGCGCAAACGCATCGTCGACTCCGACGGCGGCGATGACGCGCTCCAGCGCGCCGGCGGCGCGGTCCGGCTCCCCGGCTGCCGCGAGCGACTCCGCCTCGACGAGCAGGGCGATGGGCAGCCGGCGTTGAGCGCTCGACGGCCGCATTGCATCGAGTGCCGCGCGGGCGCCGACGAGCCGACCCTGCCGCCAGAGGGCCTCGGCCAGCAGGAGGCGGAGCGCGTCGAGCTCATCGTCCCCGGTCGTGCCGTCCGACTCCCGCACCGCGATCCGGTGCCGGACCGTGCCCTCGGCCAGCCCGGGCTGGCCGGCGGCGAGCTGGGCCCGCGCCAGCGCGAGCTCGTCGGGCACGAGGTCGACCGAGTGCACCTCGTCGACGGCCCCGGCATCGGCCTCCCCGCGCGGGGTCTCCTCGTCGCCGTCGGAGCTCATCGGCGCAGGGCGCGCTCGAACCGCGTGCGCGACCGAAACGGCCCGAGCACCGCCAGGCGCGCACCGCCAGGATCGAGATAGCGGCGTGCCACGCGCATCAGGTCGTCGGCGGTCACGGCCTCGAATCGGTCGATGACCTCCTCCACCGTGAGGATACGCGGCAAGAGCGCTTCGCCGGTGCCGATCCAGCCGGCGACGGCGCCGGAGTCCTCCATGCGCAGCTCCAGGCGCCCGCGGGTGTACGCTCGCGCGCGATCCAGCTCGGAGGGCGCGACGGGCTCCGAGCAGATCCGATCGAGCTGGTCGAGGATGGCACCGACCACGACGCCGGCGTCGTCGGGATCGAACCCGGCGTGGATCCCGAACGTACCGGTATCGGCATACGAGGCGCTGAAGGTGGAGACATCGTAGACGAGGGAACGACGCTCTCGAAGGTCGAGGAACAGGCGGCTACCCATCCCGTCGCCGAGGACTGCGCCGAGGAGGTCGAGCGCCCAGCGGTCGGGGTCGTCGCGGGCCACGCCGGGCATGCCGAGGCACAGGTTCCCCTGGCTCAGCCGCCGATGCGAGACGCGCATGGAGCCGGCCTCCGCCGGAGTCGGCGCCACGACCGCGTGCGGCAGGGCGGGGCGGCGGCGACCGTCGAGGTCCGGCCCGTCGGCGTCCCACTCGGCGCTGGCGCGCACGACGTCGTCGTGGTCGATCGCACCGGCAACCGCGAGCACGATCCCCGAGGGCTGGTACCCGCCGTGCCAGTGATCGACGACCGCGCGATGCGTCGCGCGGCGCACCGAGCCGATCGTTCCGGCGATCTCGCGGCCGAGCGGGTGACGCTCAAAGAGGAGCTCATCGAAGAGGGTGAACACGTGGTCGGACGGCGAGTCGACGTACATCCGGATCTCGTCGACGATGACCGGCTTCTCGGCCACCAGGTCGCCGCGTCGCAGGAGGGGGTGAAGTGCCAGCTCGCTCACGGCCGCGAGCGCGACGTCAAGGTGCTCGGCCGGCACTTTCGAGCTGTAGACGGTGAGCTCTCGATCCGTGCTGGCGTTGACGCTGCCGCCGATGCTCTCGACCAGCTGCGAGAGCGATCCAGCGTCCGGATGGCTGCGCGTGCCCTTGAAGACGAGGTGCTCGAGCAGGTGGGATAGGCCGGCGTGCGCCTCGTCCTCGTGGCGCGAGCCGACGGGCACCAGCAATACCACGCTGGCCGAGCGCGCGCCCGGAAGCGACTGGGTGACGATGCGCAGTCCATTTGGCTGGACGGTCCGCACGTGCGGAACCGCGGTGGCCAGCCGCGTTGGTGCCGCGGAGGCGGTCACGCTACGTCCTCGTCCTCGTCGCCGCGGTCGCCGTCGGACGTGTCGGCATCGGCCGACATCAGCAGCTCCATCTGGATGAAGCGAAGGTCGCGGGCCAGCTCCTGCCCATCGCGCGGCAACGGGCGGCCCCGGCCGCTGCCGGCATCCTCGGATTCGGCGGTGACCTCGACCAGGCGCTGGGCGCCGCTTGCCGCGAACTCGAGCATGACCCGCTCGTTGCCGATGACGAGCGTGTAGACGAGCAGCTGCTCGCTGGTCGTGTCGAACTGGAGGTAGTCGAACGAGTCGAGGTTGAGGCAGATGGCGAGTGGCGTGAAGTACGAGGCCACGTCCGGATGGTCGACCACGATGCGCTCGACCCAGCCCGTCCCGCTCGACTCGACCTTCGAGCCGCGGTGGTACGTGTAGCTCACCGTCTGCTTCAGCAGCGGGCGCAGGATGTTGTAGATGTCGCTCTTGTCGGTGACGACCCCGGTGTTGATGTAGAGCTTGGCTCGTGCCTCGGGCATCGGGCTGGCCTCGCTGCGGTCGTGCGCGAGTCTAGCACCGGGCGTGCGCCCGGCGGTGCGGCGCCGACCGGCTGCTACGATACGCCGCGTGAAGCTGCTGGCGGCCGACATCGGTAACACGAACGTCACCATCGGCCTCTTCGAAGACGACCGGTTGGCACGCTCGTGGCGGGCCATCACCCGGGCGGATGCCACGCCCGACGAGGTGGCGGCGATGCTCACCGGGCTGCTTGCCCTCGACGCACATCGGCTCGACGAGCTCGACGCCGTCGCGCTTGCGAGCGTCGTCCCGCCCCTGACCGAGACCTGGGAACGCCTCATCACCGAGCGGATCGGGCTCGAGCCGGCGATCGTGGACGCAGCCTCGCTCGAAGGCATCCTCTCCATCGAGATCGACCGTCCGTCCGAGGCCGGCGCCGACCGCCTGGCGAACGCGCTCGCCGCACGCGTCGAATTCGGCGGGCCGGCCATCGTCGTCGACCTCGGCACGAGCACCAACTTCGATCTCGTCGCCGCTGACGGCGCCTATATCGGCGGGGCCATCGCGCCCGGCATGGGCCTCAGCCTCGAGGCACTCGTGGGTCGGGCCAGCAAGCTGCCCCGCATCGAGCTGCGTCGACCACCCAGCGCCATCGGCGCAAACACGATCCACGCGATGCAGTCCGGCGTCGTGCTCGGCTACATCGGGCTGGTCAGCGGCCTCCTCACCGCTCTGCGCGGCGAGCTGGTCGAGCGCAGCCCGGCCGGCAGCCGCGTGACGGTGGTTGCCACCGGCGGCCACGTCCACCAGCCCTGGATCCACGAGGTTCCGGGAATCGACGCTTTCGAGGCCGATCTCACGCTGCGGGGCATCCGGTATGCGTGGGAGGCCCAGCGCGAGCTCGAGCAGCGCACTCCGACCGCCCGGAGCGCTGAGGCATGACCGAGGGCCTCGGCGCCCTTGCCGGGCGGCGCATCGTCGTCGGCGTCTCGGGCAGCATCGCCGCCTACAAGGCGGTGACGCTGGTCCGCATGCTCGCCGAGCGCGGCGCCGTGGTCGACGTGGCCATGACAGCTGCCGCCGGCCGGTTCGTCGGACGGCTGACGTTCGAGAGCCTCACCCATCGGCCGGTCCTCGATGACGTCTTCGAGCTTGACGCCGATCAGCAGATCGCGCACATCGAGCTGGCCGAGGCGGCCGACGCGATCGTCCTGGCGCCGGCAACCGCCAACCTGCTCGGTGAGCTCGCGTCCGGGCTGGTCGCCGATGCGGTCACCGCCATCGCCTGTGCCAGCCGCGCCCCGGTGATCGTGGCGCCGGCAATGGACGCCGGCATGTGGACGCACCCGGCCACGCAGCGCAACGTCGCCACGCTTCGAGAGTTCGGCTACCTCATCGTCGAGCCGGAGGTCGGCGAGCTGGCATCCGGGCTGACCGGGATCGGCCGGCTCGCCGAGCCGGCGAGCATCATCGAGGCGGTCGAGCGCCTCTTCGCGCGAGCCGGCGACCTCGAGGGGCTGCATGTCGTGGTGAGCGCCGGGGGCACGCGCGAGCCGCTGGACCCGGTCCGCTTCATCGGCAACCGGTCGTCCGGCAAGATGGGCGCGGCGTTGGCCGAGGCCGCACGCGACCGTGGCGCCGCCGTCACCCTGATCGCGGGCTCCATGAGCGTCAGTCCGCCGCGTGGCGTCACCGTCGTCGACGCGACCACGGCCCAGGCAATGCGCGAAGCGGTGCTGCGCGCCGCCCCGAACGCCGACATCCTGGTCATGGCCGCCGCGGTCGCCGACTTCGCCCCGGCCCGCGCCAGCCAGCACAAGATCAAGCGTTCGGGGGAGAATCTCCAGATCGAGCTGGTGCCGAACCCGGACATCGTGGCCGAGGTGGGCGAGATGCCAGACGACGTGCGGCCGTTCATCATCGGCTTCGCCGCCGAGTCCGACGACCTCGAGGCAAACGCGGCGGCCAAGCTGCGCGACAAGGGCCTGGACCTGATCGTCGGCAACGTGGTGGGCGGCCCCTTCGACGCCATCGGCTCGGACGAGAACAAGGTCACCGTGTTCGCCGCCGAGGGACCCATCACCGACTGGCCGATGCTGCCGAAGCGGCAGGTCGCGGAGCGGCTGTGGGACCTCATCGGCGATCGCTACGGCCAGATGCGTCCGCAGGCCGACGCGACCGCCCCATCCGGTCGACGTCGCCGCCGGCAGTGATCGTCGTCCGTCGGACCGGGGAGCTGCACGACGCGATCCTCGCCCGCCGGGTCGCCGGCGACAGCGTCGGCTTCGTGCCGACGATGGGGATGCTGCACGACGGCCAGCTGTCCCTCGTGCGCCGCGCGCGCAGCGAGAACGGCTGCGTCGTGGTCTCGACGTTCGCCAACCCGGGCTCCTTCACCTCGCTCGACGAGCCATCCCCGGGCGGTGTGCGCGATCAGGCCCGCGACCTGGCCCTCTTCGAGCACGCCCAGGCGGACATCTGCTTCGTGCCCGAGGTCGGCGCGCTCTACCCGCCCGACGACACTACCCGCGTGTCGGTCGAGGGCCTCACCCGGCAGCTCGAGGGCGCCTCGCGGCCGGGGCACCTCGACGGCCTGACGACCGTGATGCTCAAGCTGGTCAACCTCGTCGGGCCGGCGCGCCTCTACCTCGGCCAGCGCCACGCGCAGCAGGTCGTCATCGTGCGCCGCATGCTGCGCGACCTGTTCCTCAATGTGGACCTCGTCATCTGCCCGACCATCCGCGAGCACGATGGCCTCGCCCTCTCGAGCGCCAACGCCCAGCTCGGGATCGAGGAGCGCCATGCGGCGGCCTGCCTGTACCAGGCGCTCACCGCCGCCAAGGAGGCGTACGACGGCGGCGAGCGATCGGCCGAGGTCCTGCGCTGGCGCATGACCGACGTGCTCTCGCGCGAGCCGAAGGCCCGCATCGACTACGTCAGCGTGGCCGATGCCTCGAGCCTGGCCGAGCTCCAGCGCGTCACCGGACCGGCGCTGGCGCTCATCGCGGTGGGCATCGGCCGGACGAGGCTGACCGACAACATGCCCCTCGCCTGGGATGTGGCCTGAGTCGCAGCCCTGGGCCGCGGCGAGGGCCCCAAAAAGTACTAGTGCCGCCGGACGCGCCCACCGTATGATTCGGCCAGTCACCGCGACGGCGGCCGCCCACGGCCGATCAGCGTCGCGCGTGCCTGGGAGGCCGGCGGGTGCCCACGTCCGGCCTCCCCCCGCGTCTCCTACAGGCGCGCCAGGAGCCGATCGACGTCGATCGCACCACCCACCAGGTCGATGATCGTGGCGATCTTCTCGGTGTCCGACGCGTGCGTCTTGACCAGGACCTCGTCGACTGCCTGCGCCGTGCGATACGTATCGGATTCGACCAGGTAGGCGAACAGGTCGGCGTCGCGCAGGGTCGTGAGGAGGGAGTCCGACGGGCGATACCCGCCGCTGAGGATGACTCCGCTCACGAGCGGCACGTCTCCCGCCCGCCGGTTCGCGTCCAGCGCGGCTGCGAGCAGATCCTCGCGGTCGCCCGGCGTGATGAGAAGCGTTCGTTCGGCCAGGTGCTCGACGGCATGGCCCGCGTGCATGGCGCCGATCGCGACATGCCCGATCGTCCGCCCGGGCTCGGCCCGCCCGGACAGGAGCTCGCCGTCGAGGTGCGTGGCGATCAGCTCGAGCGAGGGGTTGGCCAGGAACTCCGAATACGGGATGCACCCCAGCAGCTCGATCCCGTGCTGCGCAAGGCCGCGCACGAGCACGTCGGGCAGGTGCGGGTGCGACTCGACGTCGACCTTGTTGACGACCGCCCCCAGGACCTCCACCCCGTGCGCGGCAAACAGGGCGTGGTTCAGCACGATCTCGTCGATCGGCCGTCCCACGCCGCCCTCCGACACGATGATCACCGGTGCGCCGAGCAGCGCTGCGGCGCGCGCGTTCGACAGCTCGATGACGGCGCCGACGCCGGCGTGTCCGGTGCCCTCGATCACGACGAGGTCCTTCCCCTCGGCCACCCGCCCGAAGGCGCCCGTGACCTGGGCGGCCAGGTCGTCGGCGATGCGGCCCATGATGAAGTCGGTCGTGAAGCCGCGAGGCAGGGTCACGGGCGACATGTCGTTCAGCGCGTCGGGGAGATCGAAGACCGCCTGCATGAGGACGGCGTCCTCGTCGGCGCGGGTGCCGTCGACCACGAGGTAGCGCTGCCCGACCGGCTTCAGGAACCCGAGCCGCAGCCCTCGCTCGCGGATGGCCGCGGTCAGCCCGACGCTGGTGGTCGTCTTACCTCGGTTCTGGCCGGTGGCCGCCAGGAAGACCCGTCGAGCCTGCACGGCCGCAGTCGAGCGAGGCTCAACCACGTGCCTTCGTGCGACGCTCCACGAGGTCGACGCCCTCCCGCAGCCTGGTCACGAGCTCGGCATCGACCATGTCGGGCTCGAGGTGCTCACCGAGGCGCTCGAGCATGTCGGCGGCAACGCTGAACAGGACGTCGGCATCGGCGATGAAGAACTGCGGCTCGTTGTTGTAGCGCACCAGGGTCAGCCGGCCCTGGAGGGTGAGCCCGCCCTCGGTGTGCGACAGCTGCGTGCCGAAGTTGTGGCCCTGGACGCCGTCGGGGTTGTTGAGGAAGTTGAGTGCGTTGTCGATGACGAGGCCGAAGCGCGCCCGCCAGCTCACGAGCCGCTCGTGCACCTCCGACGGCAGGCCCATGTCGCCCAGCTCCTCGAAGACGCCGCGGTCGACGGTCAGCAGCCCGACCAGGGTCGAGCCAGCGCGGCCGCCGAGCATGACCTGCAGGGAGCGCTCGAGGGTGAAGACGTCCGCGTCGAAGCGCGGGCTGGTCGTGGCCTCCGCCAGCAGATCCTCGACGTTGTCGAGCTGCCCCGCGTCTGCGAGCGCGTTCGCCAGGTTGTGGATCTCCTCCCGGAACAGGAATCGCTCTTCGTGGTCGAGCATGGGAGCAGGCCTCCTGGCGAGCGAGGGACCGATGGGACAGCGGCGCTCGACGCGCCAGGCCGGCATCGGTGCGTGGACGGTCTAAGGGTAGAGGCCGCGCAGCGTGGTCGCCTCCGCAACGCGGGCGACAGCCACCATGTAGGCCGCGGTGCGCATGTCGACCTCGTGGCGTTCGGCCATGGCGTGCACGTCGCCGAAGGCGCGATCCATGATCCCCTTGAGGCTGTCGTTGATGCGGTCCTCGGTCCAGAAGAAGCTCTGCATGTCCTGGACCCACTCGAAGTAGCTGACGGTCACACCGCCGGCGTTGCAGAGGATGTCGGGGATCACAAAGACGCCGTTGTCGTAGAGGATGGCGTCTGCTTCGGGCGTCGTCGGTCCGTTCGCGGCTTCCGCCACGATCCTGGCCTTGACGCGCGGCGCGTTGTGCCGAGTGATCTGGTTCTCGAGCGCGGCCGGCACCAGGATCTCGCAGTCGAGCTCCAGGATCTCCTGATTGGAGACATCGTCCGAGCCCGGGAAGCCGACGACCGTTCCGTGCTCCTGCTTCCAGGAGCTGACGTTGGCCGGATCCAGCCCTGCCGGGTTGTGGATGCCGCCGGTCGAGTCGCTGACGGCAACGATCGAGGCGCCCTCGGCGGCCAGGAGCGCCGCGGCGATGCTGCCCGCATTGCCGTATCCCTGGATCGAGACGCGGGCACCGACGAGCGGGATATCGAGCGCCTGCGAGGCCTGCAGCAGGGTGAACACCGCGCCGCGCGCCGTCGCCTCGTTGCGGCCGAGCGAGCCGCCGATCGCGATCGGCTTGCCGGTCACGACCCCGGCGATCGTGTAGCCGTGGTGCATGGAATAGGTGTCCATGATCCACGCCATCGTCTGGGCATTCGTGTTCACGTCCGGCGCCGGGATGTCGCGGTCGGGACCGATGAGCGGGCTGATCTCGGTCGTGAAGCGGCGCGTCAGGCCCTCCACCTCCCGGATGGAGAGCTTCTTGGGATCGACGATGACGCCGCCCTTGGCACCGCCGTATGGGATGTTGACGCACGCGCACTTCCAGCTCATCCACATGGCCAGCGCCCGCACCTCGTCGAGCGTGACGTCCTGGTGGTAGCGGATGCCGCCCTTGCCAGGCCCGCGGCTGACGTTGTGCTGGACGCGGTGACCGGTGAAGACCTGCACGTTGCCGTCGTCCATGGTGACCGGGAAGTTCACGGTGAGCTCGCGCTGCGGGACCCGCAGCACTCGGCGCATGCCCTCATCGAGGTCGAGCTTGTCCGCGGCGTGGTCGAACTGGGACTGGGCGATGGCCCAGATGTTCGTGGCCTCGGCAACGGGGTTCTGGCTGGCCATCAGGTGCGCTGAGTGCCTCCTGCTTCAGTCGCGGCACGGCGCCTCTACGCGCCACAATCCGAAGGCGGAGGCAGGCCGGTCGCGATGACGGTTGCCGATTCTAGCGCACCGTCTCACGCTCCCGCCGCGGCCCATCGGGTCCGGGGTCGACTCTGTGGATCGAGCGAAAATCACCCGACACCCGATCCCCGGGCGGTTCTCGCAATTCATCGAGCACGCTGCGCGTGAGGCTCGCGTGCGGGTGCAGGTCACGCTGGCGGGCGCTCGATGCATCGAGCAGACGCCACGCAGGCCACGCGACCCGCGACGATCGCGTGACAAATCGAGCGCTAGACGGTCTCGACCGCCATGGCCACCGCTCCCCCACCGCCGAGGCAGAGGGTCGCCAGGCCCTTCCCGCCGCCGCGCCGCCGAAGCTCGTGCAGCAGCGTGGTCAGCACCCGGGCGCCCGATGCGCCGATGGGGTGGCCGAGCGCGATGGCCCCGCCATTGACGTTGACCCGGTCCCAATCGAAGCCGAGCTCGTTTCCATCGGCCAGGACCTGGGCGGCGAAGGCCTCGTTGATCTCGATCAGGTCGAAGTCGTCGATGGTGCCGCCGACGCGCTCGACGAGGCGGCGCACGCCGTGGATCGGCGCCTCGAAGAGCCACTCCGGGGCCACGTCCGCCTGCGCGTAGCCGACGATGCGCGCCATCGCCGTTGCGCCGTTCAGGGCCTCCTCCGACGCGATGACCAGGGCGGCGGCCCCGTCGGTGATGCCCGGGGCATTGCCGGCCGTGACCGATCCGCCGTCGGGCTGGAACGCGGGGCTCAGGCGGGCCAGCGCCTCGAGCGTCGAGCCCGATCGCGGGCCCTCGTCGGCCGCGACGACCGTATCGCCCTTCCTGCCGGGCACGCTGACCGGGACGATTTCGTCGTCGAAGCGGCCAGCCTCCTGTGCCGCGATCGCGCGCTGGTGGGAGCGGAGCGCGAACTCGTCCTGGGCCTGGCGCGTCACGTCATGCTTCGCGGCGACGCGCTCGGCGTGGATGCCCATGTGCACGTTGCAGGTCGAGCACCACAGGCCGTCGTGCACGGTGGAATCCACGACCTTCCCGTCCCCCAGCCGGTACCCGGTACGTGCCTGGGGCAGCAGGTACGGCGCCATGTTCATGCTCTCCATGCCGCCCGCCACGATGACCTCGGCGTCGCCGGCCCGGATGGCGGCGGCGCCCATCATCACCGCCTTCAGCCCCGAGCCGCAGACCTTGTTGATGGTCGTTGCGCTCACGCCCTCGGGGAGTCCGGCACGCAGCGCCGCCTGGCGCGCCGGCGCCTGCCCTGCCCCGGCCTGGAGGACCTGGCCCATGATCGCCTCGTCGATCCGGTCGGGCGCCATGCCGGAGCGCTCGACCGCGGCCCGGATGGCGACCGCCCCAAGCTCGGTCGCGGGGATGGTCGAGAGGCCGCCGCCGAACCTGCCGATCGGCGTTCGAGCAGCGGAGAGGATGTAGACGTCGCGCATCGGCCAATGGTAGCGCCGGCTTCGCCTCCGGGCTCGGAGCCACCCGGCGGAGTCCCGTGCCCGGCGCTCCCTACTCCTGCGATCCTGCGCTGTCGTACTCGAGCCGCAGGCCCATATCCTCGGGATAGTTCCCGAACTCCCGCCCGAAGATGTTGATCCCGCCGACGAAGTGCGCGTCGCGTCGCACCCCGAGCCGGACCACGATCGGCTCGCCGGCTCGGAGGCCGAGCGTCTCGATCGTGACGTCCGAGAGGGTCACCCCGTCGATGGAGGTTCCCTCACCGGTGACGCGCCACCGCTTCAGCACGCCGAACTGTGAGTCTTTCTCTTCCCACCACGCGGGCGTGAGACGGCCCCGCGTTCCGCCGAAGTCGCTCGGGGCGGTCCACTCGCCGAGGTGCGCACCGTTGACCCAGACGCTGATGTCACTCGGCCAGTCCGGGTGGTTGAGCGGCGCCTCGCTGCAGACCTCCGCGGTCAGCTGGAGGGACAGCACCGGAGCCCCTGGCGGCACGCGATTCGGGAAGCGGTACTCCACGAATCCGGCACGGAACCAGAGCAGCTGTGCCCGGAGGCGCTCCGGCTCGTAGAAGGAGTTCGGGTCGTCGAGGTAGCCGATGAGACCATCCGCACTTGCCAGGCCGCACGTCGGCTCGACATCGAAGTCGGAGAATCCGCCGATGGGCATGGTCAGCTCGATGGCCGCGCGTGTGTGATGCTCGCCGCGCGGGAGGTCGATCACGAGCTCGTCGTACGTCCGGGCGCATACCTTTTGCAGCCCTCTACTGGCCGGGCGCATCTCCGTGTGCAGCAGGCCGGCCTTCTCGAGGACCATGATGTGCATGGCGGCGGTGGAGGCCGGCAGCCCGAGGTCCTTTGCGATCTGGTTCACCGGCACCACGCGGTCGCCGAGATAGCGCAGGATCGCGATCCGGGGCTCGCTGCCGAGCGCCTTCAGCACGTCGAGCCGCGAGCCATCGGCCGCTGCGGCGTCGATGTGCAGGCTCTTCCGTGCGACGGGTCGGCTGGCCGTCATTGCACGAGTGACGCAGGTTCAGCTGGGGCGTTCATGGAGCCACCATACCGGGCGGCGCAAGCCACAGCGCGCTGCCTCTCAGTGTTGACGCTCCGTGCTAAGTTGTCCGCATCACTCCAAGCGATGTTGGCTGACTCTGTGCGCCACGTTGCTTCGGGCGAAAACACACACGGACGCCAGGCCGCCGGCCCTTCGTCGCGTGGGTGGAAGCCGAGTTTGGCGAGGCCGGATAGGAAGTCAGCCTGTCGCATCGGCGGACAGGCACAAGGAGGAGCTCAGGTGCAAGCAAGCATCTTCGATCCGCCGGTCGAGTCCGGCCGCCGCGGCACAGGGCGTGTGCGCCTCGTCGCGGCTCTATCGCTATTCGCTCTCATCTTCACCGCGTGCACCGGTGGCGGGGACGGCAGCGAAGCCCCCGGTGAGTCCGAGCCGGCGACCAGCCAGGGGCCGGGCGGGAGCGGAGGCGCCACCGGTGCCTTCCAGCCCCCCAGCGAGAACGTCGAGCTGACGCTCTGGAACCCCTTCACCGGCCCCGATGGCGACTTCTTCCAGCAGATCGTCGATGACTTCAATTCCGCCACCCCGGCGTGCCAGATCACGGTCGAGACCAAGGTTGGCGGGGAGTACGCCGCCCAGCTCGAGGCTGCCGCGTCCGCCAATGAGCTTCCGCACGTGATCGCTGCCGGCTATGACGCGCTTCCGGGCCACGTCGAGAACGGCATCGTCGTGGCGATCGATGACTTCGCCGAGCAGGGCGGCTACGGCCCCGATCTCTTCCCGGAGGCGATCTGGAACGCCGGAGAGTGGAAGGGTCAGCGGGTCGGTATTCCGATCGACACCCACACCATGAACCTGTACTACAACAAGGCGCTCTTCGAAGAAGCCGGCCTCGATCCTGAGAGCCCGCCGACCGACGAGGCGTCGTTCGAGGAAGCGATCACGGCGATCAGCGAGAATACCGATGCCAGCGGCTACCAGGTCGTCGGCAGCGGTCCGGGAGGGAACTTCCTGGCCGGGATCCAGTTCGCGGCTCTGTTCTACCAGGGCGGCGGTGAGTGGACGAACGAGGACTTCACCGAGGTCACGTTCAACAGCGAGGCGGGCGTCCAGGCCGCAGAGTACATCGCCCACCTGGCGGCCGACCTCGACGCACCCGTCGTCGAGAGCGACGCGGAGATCAACGCGTTCCAGCAGGGCGAGAACGGCATGGTGATGTCGGGCATCTGGGAGACGACCCGTTACAACGATGCCCTCGGTGAGGACCTCGGCGTGGCGCCGATCCCGTCCATCTTCGGCGACGGGACATGGGGTGGCTCGCACAACCTGGCTCTCACGTCCGCCGGTGCGGAGGACGAGAACACCAAGGTGTGCGCCTATTACTTCATGGACTGGTTCTCGCAGAACTCGCTGCAGTGGGGCGCGGCCGGTCAGATCCCAGCCCGCAACGAGGTCCGGGAGTCGGACGAGTTCCAGAATGCCTCGGGTGATGGCCTCCTGCCGCTCATCGCGCAGGTGGCGCCGCTGGCCGATTCGGTGAAGTTCCTGCCGACCATCCCGGCCGGTGGCGACATCCTCTTCGGCCCCCAGGGTGCCGGCGAGGCCACCACGCTGGTGGTGGGTGGCAGTGAGGCGCAGCAGATCCTCGATGAGTTTGCGGCTGCGCAGACCGAGATCCTGCTCCAGAACAAGGAGCGCTACGACTTCTAGCCCGATTGCACCCTGACGGGGGCGGCCAGCACGGTCGTCCCCGTCTAGACTTCCTCAGTCCCGTGCCAGCCGATCACGAGAGGACCGTGCCGATGAGCTCAATGGCCGCGGCGTCGCCGAGCCGGAACAAGCGTGGGCTGCTGAGCCGAATCGTCTGGGGATCCGGCAACGACCGCCGCCGGCGCATCGGCGAGAGCCCGATCACGCCATACCTCTTCATCCTCCCGCACTTCGCGATCTTCTCCGCCTTCATCCTGTTCCCGTTCTTCCTGGGCGTCTGGATCAGCCTTCACGATTCGACCGCCCTGCGGGACGGGCCGTTCGTCGGGCTGCGCTGGTACCAGCAGCTGTTCGACCCGTCCAACCGCACCCAGTTTCCGAGGTTCTGGAACAGCGTCTGGAACACCATCATCTTCGTCATCATCAGCACGCCGCTGCTGATCGGCTTCGGGTTGGCCCTGGCTGCGCTGCTCAACCAGCGGCTCCGCGGGCGGAACATCTTCCGGGCCATCTACTTCGTTCCGTGGACGCTCTCCGTCTCGGTCATCGGACTCACCTGGTGGTGGATGTTCAACGGCAACGCCGGGTTCGTGACCATGTTCATGAGCGACACCTTCGGGTGGAGCCCGAACTGGCTCGCCACGAATCCGTGGGCATGGATCTCGATCCTGGTCGCCACCCTGTGGTGGACCATCGGATTCAACACGATCATCCTCCTGGCCGGCATGCAGGCGATCGCCGTTGACCTCTACGAGGCGGCCTCGATCGACGGCGCCAACAAGTGGCAGCAGTTCCGGTCGATCACCCTGCCCAGCCTTCGGCCGATTCTGCTGCTCGTCATCACCCTGCAGGTGATCGCGTCGTTCCAGCTCGTCGGCCAGCCGCAGCTCATGACGGGAGGTGGGCCACCAAGCGAGCTGGGTGGCGAGACCGCCCCGGTCCTGCTCCACGTCTTCAACACCGGCTTCGGTGGCCGCCGCGAGCTCAGCCTGGCGGCCGCCATGGCGCTCATCGTCGCGGCGATCATGATCGTCGTGTCGATCATCAACTTCCGGCTCTTCAGCTCCGAACGGTCGTAGGAGGCGCGATGGCAACCACGCTCGGCCGCGGACTGGAGAAGGATCGGCCCGCCGAGCTGCAGGCGGTCGGCACCCGGCGACGAGGCGGGGTCGGGCGGGCGCTCATGTACGTGCTGCTCATCGCGGTAGCCGCGTTCTTCGTCCTGCCGCTCGTGGTCGTGATCAGCGCGTCATTCAAGTACGCCGCCGAGATCTTCACCGACCCCGGAATCCTGCCTGCCGACCCGGGCTTCGAGAACTACACGGCGTTGTTCGCCCGCGCCGAGTTCCTCACATGGTTCCGGAACAGCGCCATCGTCTCGACGGTCGGCACGCTCGTCACCCTGGCGATCACGTCGCTGTCGGCCTACGCGTTCGCCCGCATCGACTTCCCGTTCAAGAACCTGCTGTTCGGGCTGCTCATCACGACGCTCGTGCTGCCCGGCGTCATGTTCCTCGTCCCGCAGTTCAAGCTGATCGCCGACCTGGGACTCTACGACACGCTTCCCGCACTCATCCTGCCCGGGCTCGCCGGCGTGTTCGGCGTCTTCTTCATGCGCCAGTTCTTCCTCGGGCTACCGCTCGAGCTCGAGGAGGCTGCATACGTCGATGGCGCGAGCCGGCTCCGAACGTTCATGGCGGTCGCCCTGCCGCTGGCCGGTCCGGCGCTGGCGACCCTCGCCGTCATCACGTTCCTGGCCTTCTGGAACGACTACCTCTGGCCGGTCATCATCTGCAATGACAATTGCACCCTTCCTGCCGGCCTTCGGCTGCTGCAGCGCCAGTACACCGGCGACCCGGGGCTCGTCATGGCAGGAGCCACCGTGGCCGCCGTTCCGGTGCTCCTCCTCTACCTCCTCCTCCAACGCTACATCGTGCAGAGCGTGGCATCCTCGGGCATCAAGGGCTGACGGCCGTTCGGATGACAGGCGCCCGAAGGACCGGACTGCTGCTGATCGCGGCGATGATGCTGCCTGCCTGCGGCGAGTCAGGCGGCACCGGAAGCCAGGCTCCGTCGGACGCCACGGCCTCCGCCACGACCGCCGAGCCCGAGCCGTCGGAGAGCGCCGAGTCGACACCGGGTGAAGGCGAGTTCGTCAACCCGGTCATCGACGCCGACATGCCGGACCCATTCGTCCTCGACACCGGCGACGAGTACTTCCTGTACTCCACGACGAACATCACGGATAACTATCCGTATGCGACCTCGGTCGACCTCGTGACCTGGGAGCAGCAGGGTGACGCGATGCCGCGCCTCCCCGGCTGGGCGAACGGCAACACCTGGGCACCCGAGGTCACCCGGACCTCGGCCGGGTACGTGATGTACTTCACCGCGCGGGCCCCCGCGTTGGCCCGCCCCGACGGTGCCGGTGCCCAATGTGTGGGCGTGGCGGTCAGCCCCGAGCCCGGTGGACCGTTCGTCAGCGGGAGCGAGGAGCCGCTTGTCTGTCAGCTCGAGCTCGGCGGCACGATTGACGCGTCGATCGTTCGCGACGTCGACGACTCGCTGTGGCTCATCTACAAGAACGACGGGAATTGCTGCGCCATGCCGACCCGCTTCTTCATGCGCCAGATGTCAGAGGACGGGCTGACCTTCGTTGGCGAGGAGATCGAGGTCCAGGGCATCGTCAATGACCAACCATGGGAAGGAGGCGTCGTCGAGGCGCCCACGATCTTCCATCAAGACGGCACCTACTACCTCTTCTTCTCGGCCAACGACTACGGCGGTCCCGACTACGCGGTCGGATACGCGACCTCGTCGTCTCTGACAGGCCCGTACGTGGACGCCGAGGAGAATCCGATCCTGGCCACGGAGGGGACGGCCATTGGGCCCGGCCACCAGACCATCATCGAAGACCGGGAGGGGGATCTCTGGCTGGTCTACCACGCGTGGGAGTTCACGCTGCGCGAACGCCACGTGTGGATCGACGAGCTCACGTTCGAGGACGGCAGGCCGGTCGTCGCCGGGCCGGACGCGGCCCCCCAGCCGGCACCATGAGCCGCTCGGCTCGGCGCGGGCAGCCGGGGCTCTGCGACCCCTGATGCGTGCTGAAGGCTCGACCCTCTCACTCGACGGCGAGTGGCGATTCATCGCGGACCCGGAGCGGCTGCACACGGCCGACGACCTGCCGGCCGGCGAGCCGATCGCGGTCCCCGGCTGCTGGGAGGCACAGGTCCCCCGCCCGTATCACATCATCACGGCCTGGTACCGGCGGAGCTTCGACGCCCCCGCGGAATGGGAGGGGTCCGGGCTGCTCATTCACTTCGGCGCCGTCATGTACCGATGCGCCGTGTGGCTGAACGGGGTCCCGATCGGCGAGCACGAAGGCGGCTACACGTCGTTCGCCCTCCATGCCGGCGACGCGGTCCGATGGGGCGCTGCGAACGAGCTGGCGGTGGAGGTGCAGAACCCGCTCAACGCCATCGCCGACTACCCCGCGTTCGCGGTGGAGCGGATCGTGAGCCTCGAGGATTACGCGCCCGATCTGCCCCTGTCCGAGGCCCCGCACGGCAAGCAGACCTGGTATTCGAGCCAGAGCGGCCTGTGGCAATCGGTGCGGGCCGAGCGGGTCGGCACCTGCCACATCCAAACCCTCATCGTCTTTCCGGACGTCACGAATGAGCGCGTCATGGTGCGGTGGCGGGTCGAGGGTGACCTCGCCGGGGCGCGACTCGAGCTGCGGGCCACCGACCCGCAGGGCACCGAGGTCGCAGTCGCAGAGCAGGACCTGCCGGGCGACGGCGGCGAGACGCATGTCCCCGTCCCCGATCCCGTGCTGTGGGACATCGGCCAGCCGAACCTGTACCGCATGGAGGCACGCCTCACGCGCGGGGGCGAGCAGCAGGATTGGGTGACCAGGCGGTTCGGAATGCGCGAGATCGGGACGCGGGCCGGTGCGCTGACGCTCAACGGCGAGCCGATCTATCTGCTCGGCGTTCTCGACCAGGACCTCTACCCCGAAACGATCTCGACTCCCCCATCGCGCGAATTCCTGGACCAGCAGATCCGGCGTGCCCGCGAGCTCGGCTTCAACACCCTGCGCTGCCACATCAAGGTGCCGGACCCCGCGTACCTCGACGCGGCCGACGAGGCGGGCATGCTGGTCTGGTGCGAGCTCCCGAACTGGAGCCGATTCAGCCAGACCTCGGCCGAGCGCGGCGTGCATACCCTGAGCCGCATGGTGGAGACGCTGGGCTCCCATCCTTCGATCGTCATCTGGACGATCATCAACGAGGACTGGGGCACGCGGCTGCGACATGAACGGCGTGACCGACAGTGGTTGCGGCGCACCTACGAGTGGCTCAAGGAGCTGGATCCCACGCGACTCGTCGTGGACAATTCGGCGTGCGAGACGGACGAGACACCGAACTTCCACGTGCGAACCGACCTCGCCGACTTCCACGTGTACTTCGGGCCCGACAACGCCGTCCGCTGGCGCAACCGGATCGACGAGTTCGCCGAGCGGCCCCCCTGGCTGTGGAGCCCGCACGGAGACGCCCAGCCGCGCGGGGACGAGCCGTTGGTCCTGAGCGAGTTCGGCGGCTGGGGCCTGCCCACCATGAGCGCGCTCCTCCGGGACAGCGGGCAGGAGCCGTGGTGGTTCGGCACCGGCTTTGGGTACTTCCGGCCGTCGGGGATCCGGCGCCGCTTCACACGCTACGGCCTCGACCGCATCTGGCCGGACCTCGATGCCCTCGCCGAGGCGACCCAGTGGAGCCAGTTCGCCAGCCTCCAGGAGCAGATCGGTGAACTGCGGAGGCACGGCACGATCGCCGGCTACGTGGTCACCGAGCTCAGCGACGCATATTGGGAGGCGAACGGACTGCTGGACCCCCAGCGCGGACCGAAGGTCTACCACGGCCGCTTCGGGGAGATCAACGCTGCCGACGTCGTGTGGGCGCTGCCCGAGCGCCGGGACCTGCTGAGCCGGGGAGAGCTTCGCGCGCCGCTCTTCCTCTCCTCCTACGGCGACCACGAGCCCGGAGCCGGCGAGGTCGCCTGGCGGCTCACACTCAACGACGGACGCGAAGAGCGTGGACGGGTCCCCGTCGATCGATGGCCGGCATTCGGCGTGCGCGAGCTCCCGGAGCTCCACGTGAACGTCCCGCACGTCGACGGTCCAACCGATGCCACCCTCGAGCTGGTGGCCCGCGATGCGGCTGGCACCGAGCGCGCGAGGAACTCGCTCCTGTTCGCGATCCTGCCGGATCCTCGCGGCGTCGGCCACGTGGACCGCAGGGTCGCCATCCACGACCCGTTGGGCGTCTGGGGCCTGGCGGAGCGGGCGGCCGTGCTCGGCCACCGCGTCGTCGGTGCAGACGAGGCGGAGCTGACGCTCGCCGTCGAGCTGACCCCGGACCTCGTTGCGCGAGCGGAGGCGGGCGGGCGGGTGCTGGTGCTGGTCCGGTCGGCGAGCGCCCTGCCGGCGACCCTGGACCTGCGACGTCGTGTCAGCGTCCATCTCCGGCGGTTCGCCCATGCCGGATGGCCGGGGCAGCTCAGCCCGTGGGAGGGCGACTGGGTGAGCACCTACAGCTGGCTGCTGCCCGAGGCGTTTCCGCGGCTGCCTT
>Ga0136633_1000311_pt1 | contig 37087 bp, 42 predicted proteins | sample AntDrymeUQ832206_2_FD_105494 | JGI IMG/M metagenome (GOLD analysis project Ga0136633, IMG submission 105494) | Polar desert sand microbial communities from Dry Valleys, Antarctica - metaG UQ83 (22.06) | ecosystem: Environmental > Terrestrial > Soil > Desert | place: Antarctica: Dry Valley... | reverse complement strand
CCACCTGGTCGACCCGGCGTCGGAGGCCTGCGGCGTGGTGCACCTCGTCGACCTCGGCCTCGACCTGCCCGAGCCGGTCGTGGAGGCGCTCCAGCCCGGCGACGTCCGGCGGTTGCTGCCGCGACCCGACGGCGGGGACCACAAGTACACGCGTGGCGTGGTGGGGGTCCGGGCCGGGTCCGCGCAGTACCCCGGCGCGGCTCGGCTCTGCGTCGCCGGTGCGGCCAGCGGACTGGTCGGCATGGTGCGCTACGTCGGCGACGCGGCCGATGCCGTGCACGCCGACCATCCCGAGGTCGTCGGCGCGGGCCGGGCCCAGGCCTGGGTCGTCGGCTCGGGTGGCGGTGACGGCGCGGGGGAGGAGCTGGCAGCCGCACTCGCTGACGGCGTACCCCTGGTCGTCGACGCCGACGCGCTCCGCCACGTCGAGGGCCCGTTGCCCGTCGACGCCGTGCTGACGCCCCATGCGGGGGAGCTGGCCGCGATGACCGGCGCCGACCGCGCCGACGTGGAGGCCCGTCCGCTCCACCACGCCCGGGCCGCTGCCGAGCGGTTCCAGTGCGTCGTGTTGCTCAAGGGGCGCCACACGCTGATCGCCCACCCCGACGGCCGGGTGCGCGCCACCACCACCGGCGTGCCGTGGCTCGCCACTGCTGGCGCAGGTGACGTGCTGGCCGGGCTGGTTGGCGCACTGCTCGCCTCCGGCCTCTCGACGTACGACGCCGCGTCGGTCGGGTCGTGGCTGCACGGAGCCGCCGCGACCGTGGCGTCGCGGGGCGGTCCGGTGCAGGCCGGGGACGTCGCGCGGGCACTCCCCGAGGCGGTGCGTCTGGTCCTCTCAGGTCGACCGAGCGCGGGGATGGAAGAATCAGGTCAATGAGCTGGGGCCGCGCGGAGATCGTCATCGAGCTGCCCGCGATCCGCCACAACGTGCGCGTCCTGCGCGACCACACCGGCGTCGACGTGATGACGGTCGTGAAGGCCGACGGTTACGGCCACGGCATCGTGCCCGCGGGGCGGGCGGCCCGCGAGGGCGGGGCCACCTGGCTCGGTGTGGCCACCATCGACGAGGCGCTTGTGCTGCGTGAGGGCGGCGACACCGGCCGGGTGCTGTGCTGGCTCGGCGTGCCCGGGGAGGACTACGCCGCCGCGATCGCAGCCGACGTCGACGTCACCGTCTACAGCGAGGCGGAGCTCAGTGAGGTGGTCGCCGCAGCCGCAGCCGCAGCCGCAGCCGGCACCGCCCGGGTCCAGATCAAGGTCGACACCGGGCTCTCGCGCGGCGGCGCTGCCCGTCAGGACTGGCACGACCTCTTCGCGGTGGCCGCCGACCTTGAGCGCGAGGGCCGGATCCGAATCACCGGCATCTGGTCCCACTTCGCGTGCAGCGACGAGCCCGACCACCCCGCGAACGACGCCCAGCAGGCCGCGTTCGAGGACGCCTTGGCGTTGGCCGCGAGCGCCGGCCTCGAACCGGAGGTGCGTCACCTGGCCAACTCCGCTGCGGCCATCTTGCGCCCGAGCTCCCACTACGACCTGGTCCGCTGCGGCATCGCGTCGTACGGCCTCGACCCCGCGCCGGGTCACACGCCCGACCTCGGTCTCCTCCCGGCCATGACCGTCCTCGCCCGGCTCGCCCTCACCAAGGAGGTCGCGGCCGGCGACGGTGTGTCCTACGGGCACACCTGGCACGCCGACCGGCCGACTCGTGTGGGGCTGGTCCCGGTCGGGTACGGCGACGGCGTACCCCGCCACGCCGGCAACCGCGCCGAGGTGCTGGTCGGCGAGACCCGGCGTCCCGTCCGGGGCCGGGTCTGCATGGATCAGTTTCTGGCGGAGGTCGGTCCAGGCGACGACGCCGGCGACCTCGTCATGCTCTTCGGGAGCGGCCAGCTGGGCGAGCCCACCGCGCAGGACTGGGCCGAGTGGTGCGACACCATCAGCTACGAGATCGTCACCCGGATCGGCGGCCGGTTCGTCCGCCGCTACAACGACGAGGCGACGCGGTGATGAGCGTGCGGCGCCGGGTGCTCCGGGCGGCCGCGTCGGCAGCCGGTGTCGCCGTCGCCGGTACGGCCGTCGGATTTGCCCGTCGCCGCCACATCATCGCCCACCGCGGAAGCGGCGACGCGACGCCGTTCGGTGGCCTGCGGTCGACGCCGACCACGGTCGTCGCCGATGACGGCGTACCTCTTCACGTCGAGGTCGACGAGGCTCCCCGATCGCCGCTCACGGTGGTCTTCGTCCACGGCTTCGCACTCAACCTCGACTGCTGGCACTTCCAGCGCGCCGGCTACCGCGGCCTGGTCCGCGCCGTGTTCTACGACCAGCGCAGCCACGGCCGCTCAGGTCGCTCGACAGATGAGCACGCCACGATCGAGCAGCTGGGCGTCGACCTGCTGCAGGTGCTCGACGAGGTCGTCCCGGACGGGCCGGTCGTGCTGGTCGGCCACTCCATGGGCGGGATGAGCATCTTCGCCCTCGCCGAGGCCCACCCCGAGCTGTTCGGCGACCGGATCGTCGGGGTCGGGCTGATCTCGACCACCGCCGGTGGCCTCAGTCCCCACCGGCTCCTGGCACCCGCGTTCCCGTCCGGGCTGGGCAGCGCGCTCGCGATGCGGGCGGTCGCGACCCTCGCCCGCGGCCACCGTGCCGTCGACGGCGTACGCCGCATCGGCAAGGCGGTCGCCACCGTCGTCACCGACAGCTTCGCGTTCGGCGACGAGGTGCCGGCCAGCTACGTCGAGTTCGTCGACCAGATGCTGTCGGCGACGCCGTTCGAGGTGATCGCCGAGTTCTTCCCGAACTTCAGCGCGCTCGACAAGTTCGAGACGGTCGAGGCGCTCGGCGAGGTGCCGGTCTCGATCATCTGCGGCACCGCGGACAAGATCACCCCGGTCGGTCACAGTCGCAAGCTCCAGTCCCGGATCCCCGGTTCCACGCTCGTGGAGTGCGAGGGTGCTGGCCACATGGTGGTGCTCGAACGTCACGAACAGGTCAACGCCGCGCTCGACCAGCTGTTCGCCGCAGCAGGGGAGCGGGTCGGTCGCCGGTGAGCGTCGAGATCGAACCGATCGGCCCGGCTGACGCGGCCACGCTGCTGGCCGCCATCCGACCGGCCTTCGAGGCGCGTCCTGCGCTGGACCCGCCCGCCGCCACCCTCACCGAGACCGTGGCGACGCTGGGCGAGCTGCTCTCACACCGGGGCGGCCTGCTCGCTCGGCTCGACGGGGTGCCGGTCGGTGGGCTGGTGCTGGACCCGGACGGCACCACGATGTACGTCCGCCGCTTCGGCGTCCTCCCTGAGGTGCAGGGCCACGGCATCGCAGCGCGGCTCATCCAGGCTGCAGTCAGGGCCGCCGAGGGGTTCGACGACCTCACCGTCGTCGCGCGGCTCGAGCTGCCGGTGACCGTCGGATTCTGGGAGCGCCGCGGCTTCCGGGAAGTACGCCGCCATGAGCCGAATGTCGAGCTGCGCCGCCCGCTCAACACGTTCCTGTTCGATGTCCCGGACGCCGACGCGATGCGAGACCTCGGTCGCTCCCTGGCCGAGCAGCTGAAGGCGGGCGACCTCGTCGTACTCAGCGGGCAGCTGGGTGCCGGCAAGACGACCTTCACCCAGGGCCTCGGTGCCGGGCTCGAGGTGCGCGGTCCGATCACCTCCCCGACGTTCGTGATCGCGCGCGTCCACCCCTCGCTGGTCGGGGGTCCGGCGCTGGTGCACGTCGACGCCTTTCGTCTGGGCGGGGTCGACGAGCTCGACGACCTCGACCTCGACACCTCGCTCGACGATGCCGTGACGGTGGTCGAGTGGGGGGAGGGGATTGCCGAGGGCCTCGCCGAGTCGCGGCTGGAGGTGCGCGTGATCCGGGCCCTGGCCCACGCCGACGACCACGCCGACCACGACCCCCGCCGGGTGCTGATGATGCCGGTCGGCCCGCGGTGGTACGAGCTGGAGGTCCCCAACGATCGTCCGCCACTGGCGGCCAAGCCGGGCGAGACCCTGCTCGTCGACTTCTGGGCCTGCGCCGAGGACGACCTGCGAGACCTCGACCGCGACGTACCGCTGACGATGGCGATCCTGGTCCCTGAGCACGACGCCCGGGTGCTGCTGGTTCACAACTCCCGGACCGATGAGTGGGAGCTGCCGTTGGCGCGGCTCGGCGGCGACGAGTCACCGCGGGAGGCCGTCGTCGACCAGTTCCGGACCGCCACCGGCGGTGATCCCGGTGAGGTGGTGTTCGCCGGGGTCGCGACGATCCAGTACGGCCACCAGCGGCACATCAAGCGGGTCGCGGTCTACCGCAGTGCCCTGCCCGGTATCGCCGGCTTGAGTGCCGCCGGTGACGTCGACGGGCTCGCCTGGTGGAACCCGGCCGAGGACCACGCCGGGCTGTCCGAGATCGACGCCCACCTGGTCCGGGTCCTCCGCCACACCTGACCCCCCAACGAGTCGAGTCGCCAAGAAATCGAGTCGAGTCGCCAAGAAATCCAGCATTACGTGGCGACTCAACCCGATTTTGTGGCGACTCAACCCCGGGAGGGGGGCCTGATCTAGCCTGAGTCCGTGCTGCTCGCCTTCGACACCGCGACTCCCTCGGTGACCGTTGCCCTCCATGACGGGACCGACGTGGTGGCCGAGGTCACCAGCGACCACACCATGAAGCACGGTGAGCAGCTGGCCCCCCTCATCGCGCAGGTGATGAGCGACGTCGGGATCGTCCGGCAAGACCTCACCGCCATCGCGGTCGGGGTCGGCCCGGGTCCGTTCACGGGGCTGCGCGTCGGGTTGGTCACCGCGCGGACCCTCGGCTTCGTGCTGGAGATCCCTGTGTACGGCGTCTGCACCCTCGACGTGCTCGCCGTCGAGGCGGTCGACACCGGCGCCGTGATCGGCGACTTCGTGGTGGCGACCGATGCCCGCCGCAAGGAGGTCTACCTCGCGTCGTACGACGAGGACGGCGTTCGCCTCACCGGGCCGGTCGTCGACCGGCCCGACGTCCTGGCCACCGACGCGCAGGTCGTGGGGGAGGGGGCGCTGCTCTACCCGGACCACTTCCCGACCGCGACCGGCCCGACCCGGCCGAGCGCGGGGTGGCTGGCCCGCACCGTGGCCGAGGAGCGCGCCGAGCTCAGCGACCCCGAGCCGCTCTACCTGCGCCGGCCCGACGCCGTGATGCCCGGGCCGCGCAAGCCGGCCTCGTGACCGTCGGGCCGGCCACCGCCGCCGACGTCGCGGCGATCGTGCGACTCGAGGACGTGTGCCAAGGCCCCGACGCATGGTCGGAGTCGTTGGTGCGCGACGGCGTGGCCGGTGGCGTGCCGACCGTCCACCACCTGGTGGCGCGGGCGGGCGAGGTCGTCGGCTACGCCGTGGTCAGCGTCGTCGACGACGTCGTCGAGCTGCAGCGCATCGGCGTCGACCCGGCCCACCGCCGGGGCGGGCTCGCGTCGGCACTGCTGGAGGGCGTCCTCGCCATCGCCGACGGTGCCGAGCGGGTCCTGCTGGAGGTTCGTGAGGACAACACCGGCGCGCTCGCCTTCTACGCGGCACGCGGCTTCACCGAGCTCGCGCGTCGGCAGCGCTACTACCGTGACGGCACCACGGCGGTGGTGATGTCCGCGCCCACAGGGGCCCGGGCATGATGAGTCACATGGACGAGCCCCTGGTCCTCGGCATCGAGACCTCCTGCGACGAGACCGGCGTCGGAATCGTGCGCGGTCACACGCTGCTGGCCGATGCGGTCGCGAGCAGCGTGGAGGAGCACGCCCGGTTCGGCGGCGTGGTGCCTGAGGTCGCCAGCCGGGCTCACCTCGAGGCGATGGTGCCCACGATCGAACGTGCCTGCGAGACCGCCGGCGTCCGGGTGCACGACCTCGACGCCATCGCCGTCACCAGCGGTCCCGGGCTCGCCGGCGCGCTGCTGGTCGGGGTCGCATCGGCCAAGGCGCTCTCGGTCGGGCTCGGCAAGCCGCTGTACGGCGTCAACCACCTCGCCGCGCACGTCGCGGTCGACCAACTGGAGCACGGGCCACTGCCCGAACCCTGTCTGGCGTTGCTGGTCTCCGGCGGCCACTCCAGCCTGCTGAAGGTCGAGGACGTCACCGGCGACGTCGAGCCGCTCGGCGCCACCATCGACGATGCGGCCGGCGAGGCGTTCGACAAGGTCGCCCGGCTGCTCGGTCTGCCGTTCCCGGGCGGTCCCCACATCGATCGCGCCGCCCGCGACGGCAACCGCATCGCGATCGACTTCCCGCGCGGGCTCAGCGCCCGCCGCGACCTCGAGCGGCACCGGTTCGACTTCTCGTTCTCCGGCCTCAAGACCGCGGTCGCCCGCTGGGTCGAGGCCCGCGAGCGCAGCGGCGAGCCGGTGCCGGTCAACGACGTCGCCGCGTCGTTCCAGGAGGCGGTCTGCGACGTGCTCACCCGCAAGGCGATCGACGCCGCGCTCACCCATGGCATCGACCACCTGCTGATCGGTGGCGGCGTCGCGGCCAACTCCCGGCTGCGGGTCATGGCCGAGGAACGGGCCGCGGCCGCCGGGATCCGGGTCCGGGTACCCCGGCCGGGGCTGTGCACCGACAACGGCGCGATGGTCGCTGCGCTCGGGTCGGACATGGTCACCCGGCGGCGTACGCCGTCCGCACTCGACCTCCCGGCAGATTCCTCGCAGCCGGTCACCGACGTGCTGGTCTGACCCGGGTCGCTCCGGGCTCAGCCGATGACCGGGGGTGCCGCGTCCTCGTCGTCGATCCAGTCCTGGTCGTCGAGCAGATGGTCTGTGGTGACCGCGTCGTCGCGGTCAGACTTCTTGCCACCGCGCCCGCCACCGGCGCCCGCGCGACCCGCGCGCCTGGCCCCGGCCTTGCCCTGGCCCGACGTGCCGCGGCCACCCGCCTGACCTCCCGCGCCGGCGCGGGTCACGGCCCGCGACGCGCTCCCGGGTGTGGCCGGCCCGCGGCCAGCAGTGGCCGCCCGGCTGGTCGAGCCGCTGGCGCCGAGGGTGCGGGCGGCACCGGCTCGACTCGTGCTGCCGATGGCGCGGGCGCTGGAGGAGCCGGCCGAAGCCGGCACTGAGCCACCCCGGGCGCCGCCCATCACACCGCCGGCGCCGCCGAGAAGGCCGCCGCCGACCGCGCCCGCGACTCCGCCCGCGGTGCTGCCGAGGCCGCCGGCCGCAGCCGGCGCTGCGGTGGCGGTGCCTGGTGTCGGTACGGATTCGCTTCCCAGGCTCGGCCCCTGGGGCGATCCGGTCGAGCCTGGTGTGGTCGACGTCGTGCCAGAGCCGCCAGAGCCGCCAGAGCCGCCAGACCCACCCCCGCCTCCGCCTTCGGACTGGAGGCCGCCGGTCGACGTCGCCCTGCCGCCAGAAGCGCGGGAGAGACTTCCTCCGCCACTTCCTCCGCCGCCCCCGACGGTGCCAGGCCCGCCGCCGCTGGGGCCGGTGGGCTGCGGGACCGGGTCGGGCTCGCCGTGGATCGACTTCATGACCGCGGTCGACTGCTGGTTCTGGTCGTCCATGCCCTGGTTGTGACCCCGCGCGAGGGTTTCGTTGAAGCGCCGGTTCTTCTCGTAGGTCCCGGCCGCGGTGTCGTAGTCCGACCTTGCCTTGACCTCCTCAGGCGTTTTCGGCTGGCTCGGGCCCGTGTAGGTGCCGGGGTCGTCCAGTGGCTTCAGCTTGGCGCGGTCGTCCTTCGCGGTCTGGAGGGTCTGTGCCGCCTGACGCAGCGCCTTGGCGCCGCGGTCGAGCTCGACCGCCTTGTCCTCCATGCCCTGGGCTGACCTCTCGAAGGCGTCGCCGATCTTCGGGCCTGTGTGGGGGGCGATGGTCGTCGCGGTCCCGGTCTTCGACCGCAGCGCCTGGGCGACGAACCGGAGGTTGGCGGCCGCCGCCTCCCAGTCACCGGCGGCACGCCGGGGGTCGCCGGGTGCCGCGCTGTCGACGGCCGCTTCGTAGCGGGTCTGTTCGGGGCCCTTGGTCACTGATCGCTCCCCGGCACCTCGCAGGTCGGATTCGCGTGGAAGTTCTCCTGCCCGAGGCACGCCGTGCCGGCATCGATGCTGGGCTCGGTCAGTCGCTGGGCCACGCGGGTGAAACCGGTCGCGACCGTGTCGTCGGTGTCCAGCACGTCCTTGCGGAGGTGTGCGACGTTCTCGTGGTACGTGCGCAGCCCCTTGACCATCTGCGTCATCGCGTCGATGACGTGGTGGTGGGCCTTGCCGGCGTGGAGGCCGAGCTCCGCTGCCGTGGGTGCGCCGCCGTACGAGCCTGCCGGCGCGAGCTCGATCCGTTCGCCCTTCTTCACCGCGTCCTGGGCGTCGGTGAGCATGGCCAGGATCTGCTCGACAGTCGAGTCCTCCATGCCGGCCTCGGTCAGCACTCCTCTGAGAAGCATGTCCTGCTCTCCCCCTCGCGTCGTACGGCTTCGTCGCTGCGGGTCACTGACTCGCCTCCAGCGTCCTACCCGCGTCCCACACCTGGCAAACCTCCGCGGACCGATCTGGTTACGGTCGATTATGCTGCCCCGGATGAATCGCGCACGGTATCTCGGGGCCCTGGCGGCGGTGCTTGCTCTCCTCCTGGCCGGTTGCTCCGACGACGAGCCGACCGAGCCGGGACCGTCCTCGAGCCCGACCGAAGCCTCGCAGTCGTCGAGCCCGACCGAGCCGACGGTGGAGCCGGCGACGGGAGAGGCGATGGCCGGCGACAGCGCGTCCGCCCGAGCCCCTGAGGGCTTCCGGGTGAGCGAGTTCGGCTTCGGCATCCTCAACGCCGCGAAGGGCGACACCACCGTCACCTTCGCCGACCTCGGTGCCGTCTCCGTGACGACGCCGAAGCAGCTCGCCGGCAACGGGCTCACCAACTTCAAGGGCCGGCCGACCGTCACCTACGGCGCCGACCTGGGGGGCGCGCCGGCGTACCTGGCGGTGGGCAGCGACGGTTCCGGTCCCTACGTCGAGTACGGCGCGGTCCGCGGTGGGAACGCTGTGGTCGTCGCCTTCGCCTTCCCAGGACACATGCAGGAGGACGAGCAGGACGCGCTGATCGCGTCCGTGCTCGCCTCCTTCAGCTGGAGCTAGTTTCCCAACAGGTGCAGCGGTGAGACGTCCTGCGGCCCGTCGACCGGCCCGTACGCGGTCTCCACCGAGCCGTCGACACCGAGCCGGATGACGCTCCAGCCCTCCCCGTCGCGGAAGGAGACCGCAACCAGGTGCTCGGCGTCCTCCCACACCACCTCGTTGAAGAAGGAGCCGTCCCCGAGGAGCTCGGCGACCTTCTCGCCGGACTGCGCGTCGAGAATCGCGATGTAGCCGCGCAACCCGTCCTGGTAGGCGACGTCAGCACTGACGTACTGCCCGCCCGGCGAGAACCGCTCGAGGGTGACCTCGCACGTCCGGAAGACGGTGGTCTGCGTGGTCTGGTCGTAGACCCGGCCGCAGGCACCCAGGTCGCCCTCCCTCACTTCGGTGGTCATCGTGGTGAGACGACCGTCCTCGCTGACGTCCCCGATGCTCAACGGGCCACCGACCACGAGCTGGTTCGCGCCGGTGGTGGTGATCACGCGCGGCGCACCGCCCGTCTGGTCGTCGAGGTAGACCGCGCACGTCCCCGCTGCCTCGCTGCAGTCGGGACCGCCGACCAGGCGGACCGGCGAGAGTCCGCTGGGGACCGCGCCGAAGGAGGTCTGGCCCGACTCCCAGCGCACCACCAGCTCGCCGCCCGTCACGATGGCGATGGCGGTCCCGTCGGCGTTCCGGGCGAAGCCGGTGTCCAGGGGGATGGTCTCGTCCACGGCTCCCGATTCGATGACGTCCAGGAACAGGTCCCCGTTGTCGCTGCGCAGTCCGAGCGCCGTGTCGCCGAGAACGACGCCGCCCGGATAGGCCTGCGGCAGCCTGGTCTGGGCGCCGTTCGGGAGGGTCAGGGTGCGACCCTCGATGAACGACACCCCGAGCGGCGAGTCCTCGACCGGGTTGTCGGTGTCCACGAGCCGCGTCGGCGGGTTGGCCGGCGGTGGGGAGGTGTCGGATCCGCCGCCGAACGTGACCCCGATCGGGATCGCGACGGCCAGCACGGCCACGGCGAGAACGCTCCCGGCAGCGGCCCGGCGACGGCGACGGATGGTGCGAGCCGTGCCCTGCACGCTCTCCAGGGTCAGCGGAGCACCCTGCCAGTCATCGGCCTGTGCGTGGAGCTGGCGGCTCAGTCGGGTGGTCAGGTGGTCGTTCATCGCTCCTCCTCACGGGGGTGCTCGGTGGGGTCAAGGGTCTGGGGTGCGCGGTCGCGCAGCGTGGCCAGCGCCCGGCTGGCCTGGGACTTCACGGTGCCGACGGAGATGCCCAGGATCTCGGCGGTCTCCGCCTCGGTGAGCTCCTCGTAGTAGCGGAGCACCACGACCGCGCGGGCCTTCTTGGGCAGGGTCTGCACGAGGTCCCAGAGCTCGCGGCCGACGCCGTCGTCGTACTCGTCGTGGTGGTGCTGGTCGGGCACCGTCTCGCTGGCCTGCTCGCGACGCTTCCACGCGCGGCGCCACAGCGAGTTGTTCTCGTTGACCAGGATCCGGCGCACGTAGCCGTCGATGGAACCCTGGTCGCGCACCTTCTCCCACGACAGGTAGAGCTTGGCGAAGGCGGTCTGGACGAGGTCCTCGGCCGTGTGCCGGTCCCCGGTCAGCAGGTACGCCGTTCGGAGCAGACTGGTCTGCCGTGCGTGCATGTAGGCCGAGAAGTCGGCGTCGCGCTCGGGCGTCGTACCGCCACGGTCGGCCATGGTCACCCCCGGTCGTGCGAGTGCGTGCATCCTTTGCACCTCCATTCCATCGCCTCCAAGACGCGAAATGGGGCAAGCGGGTTGCAATCCGCGCGCCGTAAGGTCAGAGGGTGAGCATCCCGGTGGAGATCGATCAGCTGGCCGACGCCTTGGCCGGGCGCGGTGCGGGCTACCTGTTGACGGCCGATGGGCATGGCCGCGTCAAGGCGGTCAGCGTCGAACCGACGCTGGCCGACGGCGTGCTGCACTGCCCGCCCAGTCGCGGCTCGGCGCGGAACCTCGAGGCACAACCGGCCGCCACGCTGCTGTTCCCGCCCACCGAGCCACGCGGCCACACCCTGCTGGTCGACGGCACCGCGACCGCAGGCGACGACGGGATCACCTTCACCCCAGCGTCGGCGGTGCTTCACCGACCGGCCGACCACGGCGACGGCGCTCCGGTCACGTGAGCCCGTCCTGGATCACCGCGTTCCTCGACCTCACCCCGCAGACGTTCGACGACGGCGTCCGGTTCTGGTGCGAGGTGTCCGGCTGCTCGCCGTCCGCGCTGCGCGGTGACGAGGGCCAGTTCGCGACACTCCTCCCGCCGACTGGTGACGCCCACCTGCGCGTGCAGCGGCTCGCGGCGGGCCCCGGCCGGATCCACCTCGACCTCCACGTCGCCTGGCCGCGGGTGGCAGCGGACCGGGCCCGGGGGCTGGGTGCGCGGGAGATCGCCGACCGCGGCTACGTCGTGATGTCGTCGCCGGGCGGTCTCCCCTTCTGCTTCGTGTCCGAGGGCGAGCACGAGCCGGCGCCGCCGGCCCAGTGGTCGGGCGGGCACCGCTCCCAGGTCGACCAGGTCTCCCTCGACGTCCCCGTCGAGCTGCACGACCGCGAGGTCGCGTTCTGGCAGGAGGTGACCGCTCGCGAGCTGGTCGCCTCACCCGGCCACCCCGAGTTCCACCGGCTGGAGCGCCCCGTCGGGCAGCCCCTGCAGCTGCTGGTCCAGCGACTCGGCGAGCCGCGGGGCGAGGTGCGCGCCCACCTCGACCTCGCCACGTCCGACCGCGCGGCCGAGACGGCGCGTCACGAGGCGCTCGGAGCCACCGTGGTGGTCGTCCACGAGCACTGGACCGTCCTGACCGACCCCGCCGGCTCGACGTACTGCCTCACCGACCGGGAGCCGCGATGACCGATCCGTCGATCCGGCTCACGACGGGCACGACCTGATCAGGAGCCGGCGAAGCCGGGGAGGTGCTCCTCCATGATCGACTGGAACGGCACCTCGGCCTCGAGCTGGCTGAGCACGCCCAGGCCGCCGAGCCAGGTGCGGTGGATGAGCAGGTACGACGTGGGCAGGTTCAACTTGGTCGCGACCGTGAAGGACGGGTTGCGCGGGTTGTTGATGCGTTCGAACTGCTCGCGCATCCAGGTGCGCGTGAAGCGGAAGGTCTCGTACCGGGTCGCTTCGATGAAGGGTGAGAGGTAGTCGAGGACCAGCTCGGGATCGACCTGAATCCGCTCCTTGATGAAGCCCTCCTCGCGCAGTCCGGCGACCAGTTCGTCGGCGCTGCTCTCCGCGGCGACCCGCATCAGCCGCCCCATCGCCTCCGGCAGCTTCCGCTCCGGGAGCCGGGCCACCGCGCCGAAGTCGAGCACCCCGAGCCGGCCCGGCGAACCGTCGTCGTTGGGCAGCACCCGGTAGTTGCCGGGGTGGGGGTCGGCGTGGAGCATGCCGGTGCGTCGCGGGCCTTCGAACAGGAACGTCACGAACAGCCGTCCGTAGTGGTCGCGCTCGGCCTGCGTGCCCTCACGGATCACCCGCGACAGCGAGTAGGGGCTGTCGAGCCACTCCGTGACCAGCACCTGCTCGCCGACCTCGATGACGCCCGGCACGACGACGTCCGGGTCGTCTCGGTACGCCTCGGCGTACGCCGCCTGCGCGTCGGCCTCGAGCTGGTAGTCGAGCTCGTCGGCGGCGCGGGCCTGAAGCTCGGCGACCAGCGGCTTGATGTCGATGCCGGGGAAGACAGGTGCGATGCCGCGGGCCACGCGCGCCAGCTGGCGCAGGTCGGACATCAGGGCCTCGCCGGCGCCGGGGTACTGCACCTTCACGGCGACGTCGCTGCCGTCCTGCCAGCGGCCGCGGTGGACCTGGCCGATCGACGCGGCAGCCGACGGCGCGCCCTCGAGCCACACCAGCTGGTCACGCCAGTCGGCGCCGAGGGAGCGCCCGATCTGCTCGCGCACGGTCTGGGTCGGCATCGGTGGCGCGGAGTCCTGCAGCGCGGTGAGGTGATCGCGGTACGGCGCCGCGACCTCCTCGGGCAGCGCGGCCTCCAGCACGCTCAGCGCCTGCCCGAACTTCATCGCCCCGCCCTTGAGCTCACCCAGGGTCCGGAACAGCTGCTCGGCGGTGCGCTGCTGGACCTCGGTCAGCACCGCCTCGGCCGACTTGCCCCCGAGCCGCTTGCCCAGGCCGACTGCCTGGCGTCCGGCGTACCCCAGCGGCAGGGCGGCGAGGCGCGCCGTCCGTGCGGCGGCCTTGCGGGGCAGCTCGGTCATGGCTCCAGTGTGGGGCACCCACGGTTGGTCCGCGCAAAGATGGGTGCACGATGGTGCCGTGGAGGAGTTCCGGGCCGTCGATCCAACGTCAACGCCGGCGCGCTGGGCGATGGGGGAGTACTTCGCCGAGATCACCGCCCGGTTCGGGTTCGAGGTCGGCACCGCGCTCGACGACGCCGCCTCTGCCTTCGCCCCACCGCGGGGACGATTCGTCGTCGCCGGGCCGGACGACGCCCCGCTCGCGTGCGGCGCCGTGCAGTTCCTCGACGCCGACCGCGCCGAGATCAAGCGGATGTGGGTCTCACCCGACGCGCGCGGCCGGGGACTCGCCCGAGCCCTGCTCGCCCACCTGGAGTCGCTGATCGTCGAGGCCGGTCGCACCGAGTCGCTGCTCGACACCAACAGTTCGCTGACGTCGGCGGTGTCGCTCTACGAGTCGAGCGGATACAGCTCCGTGCCTGACTACAACGGCAACGCCGACGCGGACGTGTGGTTCGCCAAGCCGCTCGGCTGAGGGAGGACGTCAGGCCCGCGCGTCGACGCGTCGTACGTCGGGCCGCAGGTCGGCCGCCAGCAGCGCCTGGTCGGCCGTGACGAGGGGCAGCCGCTCCTCGAGCGCCTGGGCGCACAGCAACAGGTCGAACGGGTCACGATGGGGGAGCCCGGTCAGCGAGCGGGAGGCCCACACGTGGCTGGGGGTGACGGGCAGCCACTGCAGCCCCGCCTGCTCCATCCGGGCCGGGAGGTCGTCTGGGACGGCGAGCTTGCCGAGGCCGGACTTGATCGCGATCTCCCAGAGACTGGCTGCCGAGACGTGGAGAGCGGGTGCGGCGAGGAGGGTCCCCCGGGCGCGGGGGCCGAGATCAGCGGAGTCGTCGAGCAGCCAGAGGGCGACGTGGGTGTCGATCAGCATCAGTGCCCCTCGAACGCCTCGGCCACCTGCTCGTCCGGGTCGTCGAAGGTGCCCGGGTCGTAGTCGAGGAGACCGGCAGCGGTCCCGAACACCACATCGACCCGCTGGTGGGGGACCAGGTCGGCGACCGGCTTCCCGGCACGCGCGATCACGACCCTCTCGCCCGCAGCCACCCGTTCGAGGAGCTTGGAGAGCGTGGTCTTCGCCTCGTGGACGTTCACCGTGGTCGTCATGAGTTCGAGACTACTGGGCTAAGTCGGACTAAGGCCACGTCTTCAGCCGAGGGTGAGCCAGAGCCCGATCGCGCCGGGCACCAGTCCCACCGCGAGCCACGCGGAGAGAATGCTTTTGCCGTGGATGGCCCGGAACGCGATGACGGCTATCACGCCGAACGCGGCGGCGATCAGGTTCAGCCCGATCTGCGCATCCCGTCGCGGGTCGTCGAGGAAGATCGCGGCCAGGATCAACCCGCCTGCCAGGTGCAGGATCGTGGTCACCGCCAGCGTCGACATCACCCATCGCTGCACCCGGTTCAGGCTCTGCTGGTCCCGGGTCGAGTTGCGGACCGGCCGGGGCGCGTTCGGGTCCATCAGGTGCCGGCGCCGTGGGGCAGGGACGGGGGGTTGGCTCACCCCGCCACCCTCTCAGTCGGTCGCAGGGAACTTCACTCCCGTGTTGGCATGACAGCGGTAGCCGAAGGGGTTCTTGGCGAGGTACTGCTGGTGCGGGTCCTCCGCGTAGTAGTACGGCGTCTCGCTCGCGGCCCGGATCTCGGTGGTGATCTCGCCGAGCCGGCGCCGGGCGAGCTCGTCGCCGTAGACCTTGGTCAGCTCCCGGGCGGTCTGCTCCTGCTCGGGGGTGGTCCAGTAGATCGCGGAGCGGTACTGGGTGCCGACGTCGTTGCCCTGGCGCATCCCCTGGGTCGGGTCGTGGACCTCGAAGAACCGCTTCACGAGGTCGGCGTACGACACGACGCTCGGGTCGAACACGACCCGGATCGCCTCGGTGTGGCCGGTGCGACCCGAGCAGACCTCGTCGTACGTCGGATGGGTGCTGTGACCGCCGGCGTAGCCCGCCGACGTCGACCAGACGCCGGGGAGCTGCCAGAAGATCTCCTCCGCGCCCCAGAAGCAGCCGAGGCCGAAGATGGCGGCCTCGTGTCCATCTGGCACCTCGTCGGTGACCACCGGGGTCTTCAGCACGAGGTGCTCGCCGAGCTGCCAGGGCTGCGTCTCGCGGCCGGGCAACGCCTCGTCGGCGGTGACCAGGTCCGTCTTCTTGCTCAGGCCGAACATCGGTGCTCCTCGTCTGGGGCGGTCGAGTGGTGCTTCCAGTCTGTCCAACACCACGGCGCCGCCCAACCTTCCCGGCTTGGCTGGGATCGGAGGTGCAGCCCGGATTTGATGGGTAACGGACCGCTGATGTCGCTCCCCACCCGTTGCAACGGCGCAGGAGCGACACCAACGGTCCGTTACCCGGCCCATGCCACCGGCCGCCTCCAGGATCCACCGGCTGAGTAGGGTCGGCCACGTGACCCAAGAGCATGCTCAGAAGGCTGGATTCGAGACCCGTGCGATCCATGCGGGCTACGAACCGGACCCGACCACTGGCGCGGTGATCCCGCCGATCTACGCGACGTCGACCTACAAGCAGGACGGCGTCGGCGGGTTGCGCGGGGGCTACGAATACAGCCGCTCCGCCAATCCGACCCGGACCGCCCTCGAGGGCGCCCTCGCCGCGGTCGAGGAGGGGGAACGCGGGTTCGCGTTCGCCTCCGGCCTCGCGGCCGAGGACACCCTGGTCCGCAGCGTCTGCTCCCCGGGTGACCACGCCGTGATCCCCGACGACGCCTACGGCGGCACCTTCCGGCTCTTCGACAAGGTCGAGAAGGTCTGGGGGGTGGCCCACAGCCCGGCACCCGTCTCCGACGTCGACGCAGTCCGGGCGGCGATCCGGCCCGGTGAGACCAAGCTGATCTGGGTCGAGACGCCGACCAACCCGATGCTCAACATCGGTGACATCGAAGAGCTGGCGTCGGTCGCGCATGACGCGGGCGCGCTGCTCGTCGTCGACAACACCTTCGCCTCGCCCTACCTTCAGCAGCCGCTCAGCCTCGGCGCCGACGTGGTGGTCCACTCGACGACCAAGTACGTCGGCGGCCACTCCGACGTCGTCGGCGGCGCCCTCGTCGTACGCGACCTCGACCTCGCCGAGCAGATCGGCTTCCACCAGAACGCGATCGGCGCCGTGCCCGGCCCGTTCGACGCCTTCCTCACCCATCGCGGTCTCAAGACGCTCGGGGTCCGGATGGACCGCCACTGCGACAACGCCGAGGCCGTCGTCGAGTTCCTCAGCACCCACCCGGCCGTCAGGAAGGTCGTCTACCCCGGACTGGCCGACCACCCCGGCCACGCTGTCGCCAGCCGGCAGATGAAGCGGTACGGCGGGATGGTCTCGTTCCGGGTCACCGGCGGCGAGGAGCACGCGCTGCGCGTGTGCGAACGGACCCGGGTCTTCACCCTGGGCGAGTCGCTGGGCGGTGTGGAGAGCCTGATCGAGCACCCGGGCCGGATGACCCACGCCAGCGTCGCGGGCACCGACCTCGAGGTGCCGGCCGACCTGGTGCGGCTCAGCGTCGGCATCGAGACCGTCGACGACCTGCTCGCCGATCTGGACTTCGCGCTCGGTGGCTGAGGTGATCTGCGTCGACTTCGGGTCGACGTTCACCAAGGCCTCGCTCGTCGACCTCGCCGCCGGCCGGATCGTGGCCGCCGCCAGCCACCCGACCACGATCGACACTGACGTCCTCGAGGGCTTCGCGGCGTGCCGCGCGGAGCTGACGCGGCAGGACGCCCGCGCCGCCGCAGCGGCCGTGCTGGCCTGCTCGAGCGCGGGCGGCGGGCTGCGGATCGCGGTCCTCGGCAACGAGGAGCTGGTCAGCGCCGAGGCCGGGCGCCGGGTCGCGCTGTCGAGCGGCGGCAAGGTCGTCGGCGTGTTCGCCCGGGGGCAGGATCTGACCGGCCTGGGTGAGCTCGCACCCGACGTGGTGCTGCTGACCGGCGGCACCGACGGCGGCAACGCCGAGTCGCTGGTCGAGAGCGCCACCGCACTGGTCGACGCCGGCTGGACCGGACCCGTCGTGGTGGCGGGCAGCATCGACGCCAGCGACGAGGTCGCCGCGATCCTGGCCGGTCTTCCGCACGTCCTGACCGAGAACGTCGTGCCCCGGATCGGCGTCCTGGCGCCCGAGGGCGCGCGCGCCGCGATCCGCGAGATGTTCCTCGAGCACGTCATCGGCGGCAAGCACCTCAGCGCCAGCGACGACTTCAGGCAGATGGTGCGCGGGGCGACCCCGGACGTCGTACTGGCCGGTGTCGAGCTGTTGGCGCGCGGCCCGGACGAGGACCACCCCGGTGCCGGTGACGTCGCGGTCGTCGACGTCGGCGGCGCCACTACCGACGTCCACAGCGTCGTCGCCCTCGACCCCGAGGACTCCGGCCTGTCCCGCGACGTCGTCGCCGTCACGCCGGTGACCCGCACCGTGGAGGGCGACCTCGGCATGCGCTGGTCGGCGCTGTCGACGGTCGAGGCCGCGGGGCTGACCGAGCTGGCCGCACCGGCGAGCATCCGTCGCGACCGCCCCGGCTTCCTGCCCGAGGACGACCGCGAGGCCGACATCGACGAGCAGATCGCTCGCGCCGCCGTCGGCCTCGCGCTGCGGCGTCACGCGGGCCGCTCCCGGGTCGTGGTCAGCCCCGAGGGCCGGGTCCTCGAGCGGACCGGCAAGGACCTGCGCGAGATCGACCTCCTGATCGGCTCTGGCGGCGTGCTGCGCAATGGGCGGGACGACGTCGCCGCCCGGGTCCTCGACGACAGCCTCGGCCCCGACCACGAGGGCGGCTGGCAGCTGCCACGCTCACCTCGCGTCGTGGTCGACCACGACTACGCGCTCTGCGCCATCGGGCTGCTGGCCGGACCCGAGCCGCAGGCGGCGTACCGGCTCGCCCGACGGCTGTCCGGGGACGCCGGCGGTTCCGAGTAGCGTGTCGGACGTGAGCAGCAACCCGGATAAGGCTGCGGACCCGGAGTCGCCCCAGCGTTTCGCTGAGCGCGTCGCGCAGCAGTGGGCGCAGTCCCGCGCCGAGCGCCGGCCCGAGCCGTTGCCGATCGAGCCAGGCCCCACCAACCTCGCCCGCGGGCAGGTGCCGTACGGCGTCGACCTCGCCGCCGCCTGGGCGTGGCGCTTCCTGGTGATCGCTGGTGCCGGCTACCTCATACTCTGGTTGCTCGCCTTCTTCTCGCTCATCGCAGTGCCGGTCGCGATCGCGCTCCTGATCGCTGCCCTCGTCTCACCACTCGTGCGCGTGATGACCAGGGGCCGTGTGCCTCGAGGCGTGGCCACCGGGCTGGTCGTGCTGGGCGGCATCACGACGGTCGGGCTCCTCCTCACGTTCGTGGGCGCCCAGGTCGCGTCGGGAGCGACCGACCTTGCCGACTCGGTCGTCGCAGGCATCGATGAGATCAAGGACTGGCTCAAGAACGGGCCGCTGAACGCCACGGACTCGCAGATCGACGATGCTCTCGGCGGCCTGCAGGATGCCATCACCTCCAGCACCGAGGAGGGCGGCGTCGTGACCCGCACCGTCGAGGTCGGCACCGCCCTCGGCCACGTGGTGGCCGGCTTCTTCGTGGTGCTGTTCTCGACCTACTTCTTCCTCGCCGACGGCGACCGGATCTGGGCCTGGCTGGTCCGGCTCGCCCCCCGCGCGGCACGGGAGCGGTTCGACACCAGCGGCCGGGTCGCCTGGCACAGCCTGACCATGTTCGTCCGCGCGACCGTGCTGGTCGCGGCCGTCGACGCGATCGGCGTCATGATCGTCGCCGCCGTCCTCGGCGTGCCTTTCGTGCTCGCGATCGGCGTGCTGGTCTTCCTCGGCGCGTTCGTGCCGATGATCGGTGCGACCATCGCCGGCACCGTCGCGATCCTGGTCGCGCTCGTCGACCAGGGGCCGATCACCGCGCTGCTGATGCTCGGAGGCGTGATCCTCGTGCAGCAGATCGAGGGCCACGTGCTGCAGCCGTTCCTGATGGGCCGCTTCGTGTCCCTCCACCCGCTGGGCGTGATCATCGCGATCGGCTGCGGCGTACTGACCGCGGGCATCGTGGGCGCCCTCATCGCGGTCCCGCTCGCGGCAGCGCTCAACGCGGTCGTCCAGCACCTCGCGGCCTTCACCCAGGTGGGATCCAATGATCCGCTGGAGGAGCTCGAGGAGGACTTCGACGAGACTGGTGACATCCCACCGGAAGGAGCCCGGTCGTGACCGACCTGCCCACCCCCGCCGACCTCCAGGCGGCACGCGAGCTGCTCGAGGGCGTCGCGGTGCTGACACCGATGGAGGAGTCGCGCTGGTTGTCTGCGATGGCGGGCGGCCCGGTGAGCCTCAAGTGCGAGAACCTCCAGCGCACCGGGTCCTTCAAGGCCCGCGGTGCCTACGTCCGGATGGCGCGGCTGACCGAGGACGAGCGGGTGCAGGGCGTGGTCGCTGCCTCGGCCGGAAACCATGCCCAGGGCGTCGCGCTGGCCGCTCAGATGCTCGGCATCAAGGCGACCGTCTTCATGCCCGAGGGCGCACCCATCCCCAAGGAGAAGGCGACGCGCGGATATGGCGCTGAGGTGGTCTTCCACGGCCGCTACCTCGAGGACGCGCTGGTGCGCGCCCGCGAGTTCGCAGCCGAGACCGGGGCGGTGCTGATCCATCCCTTCGACCACGTCGACATCGTGGCCGGCCAAGCCAGCTGCGGTCTGGAGATCCTCGAGCAGGCACCGGACCTCCAGACGGTGCTGGTCCCCACCGGGGGCGGCGGGCTGCTCGCGGGCATCGCGCTGGCGATCAAGGAGCACCACCCGCACGTGAGGGTCGTCGGCGTCCAGGCCGAGGGCGCCGCCGCGTTCCCGGGCTCGCTCGCCCAAGGTTCACCGGCCGCGCTGAAGTCGATGACGACCATGGCCGACGGCATCGCGGTCGGCGTACCCGGCGACATCACGTTCCGCGCCGTGCAGGAGTACGTCGATGACATCGTCACCGTGTCCGAGGAGTCGCTCTCGCGGGCACTGCTGGCGCTGCTCGAGCGGGCCAAGATGGTCGTCGAGCCGGCCGGCGCGGCCGCGGTCGCGGCGCTGCTGGAGCAGCCGACGGCGTACCAGACCCCCGTGGTGGCGGTGCTCTCCGGTGGCAACATCGACCCGCTGCTGCTCGGCAAGGTGATCCGCCACGGCATGGCCTCGGCGGGACGCTACCTCTACCTGCGGGTGTGCATCTCCGACCGGCCCGGCGGGCTCGCCCGACTGCTCGCGGAGCTCGGTGAGGCCGGGGCCAACATCCTGGAGGTCTCCCACGAGCGGATCTCCCCGGTCCTCGCCGTCGACGAGGTCGAGGTGCGGATCCAGATGGAGACCCGCGGCGAACCCCACGCCGAGCAGGTCGTCACCCGGCTCCGCGAGCGCGGCTACCGCATCTTCGAGTGAGGCAGGCTCACTCCGAGAACGGGACCGTGTCGATGATCTCGATCTTGAGCGTCTTGCCGTTGGGTGCGTCGAAGTCGACCGTCGAGCCCTTGGTGGCGCCGAGCATGGCCGAACCGAGCGGCGACTGCGGGGAGAAGACCTCGAGGTCGGGGTGGTCGTCGTCGATCTCGCGGGCGCCGAGCAGGAACGTCTCGTTCTCGTCGTCGCCGGCGTAGCGGTAGGTGACCATCTTGCCGGCGGACACGATGCCGTCGTCGGCGGAGGCCTCGGTGGTCGCGTTGCGGAGCATCTCCTCGAGCTGGAGGATCCGCGCCTCCATCTTGCCCTGCTCGTCCTTGGCGGCGTGGTAGCCGCCGTTCTCCTTGAGGTCACCCTCGTCGCGGGCAGAACTGATCCGCTCGATGATCTCCTGGCGCTGGGGCCCCTTGAGGTCCGCGAGCTCGGCGGTGAGCCGGTCGAACGTGGTCGTGGCCAACCACACCTGGGTCGGCTGTGCGTGCTGCGTCATGGGTCTCAACTTCCTGGCGACAAAAGCAAAACCCGCCGGGTACCTCCGAGCTGTGCGGCGGCCCTGCGGGGTGATCTTGAAACAGTTTACCAACTCGGCCCGACAAACGCAGGTTGTCGAGCTCCTCGGTGTCCTCAGCGGGGTCGCGGCTGGCCGGGCGCCGTGCACCCGAGCAGGGTCACCGATGTCGCCCGGCGCTCGGTCCGGATCGCCACCTCGTTGCGGCCGTCGACCGGCGCGAAGGCCAGCTCGCCGACCGTCGAGTGATCCTCGGCGATGGCTCGCAACGTGCAGCTGGCGATCACGTCGTCCTCGAGCGCGACCGAGACCACGGCGGTGGCGCTGTTGTCGTCGGCGATGTCGAAGGCCGACAGCTCGGACTCGACCGGAGGGCTGGCGTGGAACGCGGTCGTCCACACCAGCCAGCCGGCCAGCACGGTGACGACGAGCACGATGGCGACGACGCCCAGCCGGCGGCGTACGGGCGAGGAGGCGCCGTACCGCTCTGCCAGGTCTGTGGTCACCCGTGAATCCTCTCACTGCCGTGATCCCTAGACTTCTGGGCATGTCTTCTTCGGACGCTGTGCAGAAGCCCCGGTCCGGCTTCCGACTCATGCACGTCCACGCCCACCCCGACGACGAGTCGAGCAAGGGCGCCGCCTCGACCGCGCGCTACGTCGCCGAGGGGGTCGACGTCCACGTCGCCACCTGCACGGGCGGGGAGCGGGGCTCGATCCTCAACCCGAAGATGGAGCGGCCCGACATCCTCGAGAACATCACCGAGGTGCGACGCCAGGAGATGGAGCGTGCCCGCGACATCCTCGGCGTCCGTCAGGACTGGCTCGGTTTCGTCGACTCCGGCTGGCCCGATGGCGATCCGAAGCCGCCGCTGCCCGAGGGCTGCTTCGCACTGATCCCGGTCCAGGAGGCGGCCGAGCCGCTGGTCCGGTTGATCCGTGAGTTCCGGCCCCACGTGGTGACGACGTACGACGAGCGCGGGGGCTATCCCCACCCCGACCACATCGCGTGCCACCTGGTCTCCGTCGCTGCCTTCGAGGCCGCGGGTGACCCCGACGCCTACCCCGAGGCGGGGGAGCCGTGGCAGCCGCTCAAGCTCTACTACCACCACTCCTTCAACCGGGCGCGGATGCAGGCCATCCACGAGGCGATGCTCGCCCACGGGCTGGAGTCGCCGTGGGGGGAGCGGCTCAAGGACTGGAAGCCGGAGCCGGAGTGGGACGCGCGGATCACCACGAGGGTGCCGTGCTCCGACTACTTCGGTGTCCGAGATCAGGCACTGCTGGCCCACGCGACGCAGATCGACCCGGACGGGCACTGGTTCGCCGTCCCGCGCGAGCTGCAGGCCGAGGTGTGGCCGACGGAGGACTTCGAGCTGGTGGTCAGCCACGTCGACGCGCCGACGCCCGAGGACGACCTGTTCGCCGGGATCCCGAGGCCAACCTGAGCCGCACGACCTGAGAGACTGGGGCCATGCAGTTGATGCTCGTCCTGGTGCGGCTCACCGAACAGCTCCCGAAGGGCCCCGAGCCCGAGGACGTGAAGGCCGGCTGGACCGCCTTCGCGGTCTTCCTGCTGCTCGGGCTCGCCCTGGTGCTGTTGATGTTCAGCATGGTCAAGCAGCTGCGGAAGGCACAGGCCGCGAAGGATGCCGGCGTCTACGGCAAGACCGACGACCAGGCCGAGCAGAGGCGCTTCCCCCGCAACGACTGACGATTCGCTCCCCGGACGCAAATCCCTCGGAGAACTGCACGTTCGCGCCGCGACGCCATGAGTTCGGCTCTGGTCGGCAGAGGTCCAGGGCCAACTGTCAGTCGCTGGAGGGCGTGCTGACCCAGCGGGGTCGCCGCCAGCGTCGCGCTGCGATGTCAGCGACGGGTGAGCCGGACCAGGCAGTCCCACGCGGTCGCGGCCGCCTCGCCCCGATGGTCGTCCCCGACGACCACCTCGCGTGCCACCCGGCCAGCCCGCAGCACGTCGACGTCGATCCCCTCGAGGTCGGCCAGCACGTCCTCGGTACTCATCAGCACCGCAGGGTCCTGCGGGCCGCCGGTCCCCTCGGCGAGGTTGGTCGAGTCGTGGGCCACCAGCAGGAACGTCCCGCCCGGCCGCAACGACTCGACGGCGTTCCTGTTCGCCGCGCGGCGTTGCGCGGCGGGCAACTGCAGGTAGGCGATGAGAGCGAGGTCCAGCGGCTGCTCGGAACGCCAGTCGGTCGCATCGGCCACCACCCACTCGACCTCGGTCTCCCCGGCCAGCCGGGCCCCCTTGTCGAGGGCGACGGCCGAGAAGTCCAGAGCAGTCACCTGCCAACCGCGCCGCGCCAGCCAGATCGCGTTGCGGCCCTCGCCGGCGGCCAGGTCGACCGCGCGTCCGGGTGGCAGGTCGGTCAGCTCCTCGGCGACAAAGCGGTTCGGCTCGGCCGACCACACCAACTCGTTGGCGGCGTACCGCTCGTCCCAGGCCTCGGCGTCCATGGCTCGATTGAAGCAAAGTCCCAGCCTCGAGTCATGCATCGGAGTCGCATCGGAGTAGTCCTCATCGAACATCCCGAGTCGTCGTACGCCGCCACGGCCGCCGCGGCCGTGGTCGAGGAGCGCGACGGCTACACGATCCACACCGACCCCGGCTGCCGGGTGTTCTGTGTCGTCCCGGTGCCGAGCCCGGAGGCGTTCGACCAGCACGCCACCACCTGGGGGTGACCCCCACGTCCGGATGATCCCTACGTGGACGGCCGGGCGGGTCGACTGCGCCGGATCCGCGACAGCGGGGCCGGCGGCTGACCGAGGGGGTTCATCGCGGCCACCTCGTCCATGGCGTCGAGGATGTTGCGCAGGTTGATGACCAGGGCGCCGTGGACCGGCCAGTTCTCAGCCAGCGCACCGGCCGAGGCGTCGTCGACCAGGCCCTCCAGCCGCTCCCGGACCGTGGCGATCGCGTCCGGGTCCGCGTCGGACACCGCGCTCCCTGCGTCCGTGAGCAGCCGGGTCCAGCTCACGGCGAAGGCCTGATCCCAGGTGGACCGCCGGGCGTGCTGTCTGCCGAGGGTGCGGGCCAGGCTGCGGGTCTCCGCCACCGCCTGTTCCATCCGGCGTAGCAACCCGTGCCACTGCGTCGGGTCGCGGAACTCGCTGGCGGAGCGGCGCGGATTCATCCGCGCGCTCTCCTTGGCCTGCCGCACGAGCGCCCAGGCGTGGTCGATCTGGCCGTCGAGGTCGCGGCTGCGCTCGACCCAGTCCTCGACGTCGGAGTTGATCCGGCCCCGGGAGATGCCGTCGCCGATGTCGGCCAGCAGCTCGCCGATCGCGCCGTCGATCCGGTCCATGGCGATGATCGCCGTACGCCGGCGCAAGGGTGGCCACACCACGAAGTTCACGAGCAGCCCGACACCCACCCCGATGCCCGTGTCGAGCAGCCGGGAGATGAGGCGGGCGTCGTCGGTGAATCCGGTGGTGAGCACGACCAGGGCGGTGGTGGCGATGGTGGTGACCTCCGCCCCCAGCCAGGGCAGCGACCCCATCGCCAGCGTGACCACCAGCAGCACTGCCACCGCGACCGTGTCCAGGCCGAGCAGGTTCCCGACCAGGGCGGCCAGCACAACGGCAACCACCGTGCCGGCAACCTGTTGCAGGCCGCGCGAGAACGTCCGGTAGACCGTCGCGTGCACGACCAACAGGGCTGCCCACGGAGCGAGGAACGGCTGCGGCAGCTCGAGCACGCTGGCGGCCACGACCCAGGCGATGACCGCGGCGACCACCGTCTTCACCAGCTGGACGACGTCGTTCCAGAAGATCGGGTCGCGCACCCGCTCCCCCCATGGCTCGTGCATGGGGGGAGCCTAGGCGCACGGGGTCGTTCAGCTACGCCCGAAGAGCTTGCCGAAGAAGCCGCCTCCGGTGCGCTCCGGCTTCGGGTGACCGGGGCAACGGTTGCTGCGCGGCACGCCGGCCATCACCTGGTCGACGTGCTGGCCGCAGCCGGCCCAGGCGGTCAGGCCGCAGGTCTTGCATCGGACTGCTCGGCACATGTGAATCTCCTTCGTGGGTGTCGGGCTGGTTCAGCCGTGTGAGAAGCGGACGGGTGGCAGTACCCGCGCGAGCCACGCCGGGACGTACCAGGCGGCGCGACCGGTGAGGCGGAGCATGACGGGCAGCAACACCAGCCGGACCAGGAAGGCGTCCAGCAGTACGGCGATGCCGAGGATGATGCCCATCTCCTTGGGCGGGAGCGGGCCGGACAGCGCGAAGGTGAAGAACACGGCCACCATCACTGCGCCGGCCGCGAAGATCACCCGGCCCGAGTGGGCCAGCGACCCGACCATGGCCTCCTTCGGATCGCCACTGTGCTCGTAGTGCTCCTTGGCCGAAGCGAGCAGGAAGACCGTGTAGTCCATGGCGATGGCGAAGATCATCGCGAAGAAGAACACCGGGGCCCACGCGTCGAGGAAGCCCTGTGACTCGAACCCGAAGAAGCCCGCGCCCCAGCCTTCCTGGAAGACCAATCGGGCGACGCCGAAGGCCGCCGCGGTGGAGAGCAGGCTGGCGAGCGTGCCCAGCAGGGCGATCAACGGTGCCTGGAGCGCGATGAGCAGCAACAGGAACCCGAGCGCGAGGATCACGCCGATCACGAGGGGAGTGGAGTCGTCGAGCTGGGTCTTCAGGTCGAGGTTCTCCACGGCGGCGCCGCCCACGAGGGCGGAGTCCGGCAGATCTGCCCTGAGTCGGTCCACGGTTTCGGAGAGCGCGGGATCCGACGGGTCGACGGTCGGGACTGCCGAGATCAGCACCAGTTCACTGCCGTCGGTGGCGGGCTGGCCGGGCATGGCGCCGGCGATGCCCGCGTCCTCGTTCAGGACGGCGGTGACGGCCTTGGCGTCGGACTTCGCGGTGACGATCTGGAGGGTGCCCGGAGCCCCCTCACCGAAGCTGTCCTGGACCTGGTCGTAGCCGACCCGCGCGCTGGCGTCGTCGGGCAGCACCTTGATCGACGGCATCGCGGTCTTGAGCCCGAGGATCGGTGCGGCGAGGACCAGGAGCACGATGACGGAAGCCAGGCCGAACACGACCGGTCGCTTCCACAGCCGCTCGCCCCACGCGGCGAACCTCGTCGACCGGTGCTCACCGGTGTGGACCCAGCTGAGGGCGAACTTGTTGATCCGCTGGTCCAGCTTGAACAGCACCAGTGGGAGCAAGGTCAGTGTCGCGGCGAGCACGAAGACGACCGCGAGCATGATGCCGCCGGCCATCGACCTGAAGGCGGGCGACGGCACCAGCATGACGGCGGACAGCGAGATCAGCACGGTGGCGCCGGAGAGCAGCACCGCCTTGCCGGCGGTGTCCATCGTCTCGGCGATCGCTCGGCGCGGTGAGGAAAGGGATCCCCACCTAGAGGCCCGATAGCGCACCACGAGGAACAGGGCGTAGTCGATGCCGAGGGCGAGCGCGAACATCATCGCGAAGTTCATCGCCCAGATCGAGACCGGCACCAGCTCGTTGATGAGCACCAGGGAGCCGGCAGAGGCGACAAGTCCGGCGAGGGTGAGGATCAGCGGCAGGCCGGCGGCGACCAGGGCGCCGAAGGCCAGCACGAGGATCGCCAGCGTCACCGGCCACGAGACCATCTCGGACTTCAGCATCGCGTCGAGGTTCGCCTCGTTGAAGTCCGACCACAGCAGCGAGGCACCGGTCGGATTCACCTCGACCCCGTCACCTGACAGCGCTTCGAGCTCGCCCTTGAGGTCGTCGGCGACGCGGACCATCTCGTTCGGGTCCGCGCCGGCGCCAGCGAGGATGACAGCAGTCTCGCCGTCCTCGCTGAGGGACACCCCGGGTTGCGGGGCGATCACCTGGGCGATCCGCGACTCCTCCTCGAGGAGCGCGGTGGCCTCGGCCAGCACCTCCTTGCCCGCTCCTTCGGTGACCGGGCCGTCGGTGCTGTGCACGACGACCTGGATCGCGGAGCTGGCGTTCCCGCCGAAGCTCTCCTGGGCCAGCTCGCGGACCGCGACCGACTCAGACCCGTCTGCCTGCCAGCCGGCGCCGGACAGGTTGGCCTCGACCTTCGGCGCGAACGCACCGAGGCCGACGATCAGCAGCAACCACACGATCGCGGTCAGTTTGCGGTGGCGGGTGACCCCCACGCCGAGGCGACCCAGTGGGCCGGGGCGGTGGTCGAGCTCGAGGTCGAGGTCGAGCTCGGGGTCGAGCTCGGGGTCGTGGGGTTGCGGGACGTGGCGACCAGTGGTCGTCGTGGACATGCGGGAACCGCTTTCTGTTCGGGGGAGTGGAACGGGGGTGATCGGGTGGCTCAGGCGAGCGCGGGAAGGGCTTGGGAGGCGGTGGCCACGGCGACCGCGACGACCAGGGCCGCGAACGCGGCGGTCAACCGCCGGGTGTCGGTGTGGGCGGCGATCCAGGTCCCGAGCACGGCACCGGCCGCCGCGGCGGCGGTGAGCACCAGCACGAGCGCCCAGTCCGGTGAGATGCCGGAACCGGCGCGCGCGAGCAGCGCCGCTGCGCTGGTGATGGCGATGACGACCAGCGAGGTGCCGGCGGCGTACTGCATCGGGAGGGTGAGCGCGAGCAGCAGCGCCGGTACGACGAGGAATCCGCCGCCCACGCCGAGGAACCCGGTGAGCAGGCCGACGACGGTCGCGGCCACCACCACCTTGAGCGCGCGGGGGCACTGGCAGGCGAAGGTCGGGCTGAAGGTGATGATCGGATCGTCCAGGGCCGCGGCTCGCTGCCGGTCCTGCTCTGACTGATGGCGGCCGCGGAACAGCCTCACCACCATCACGGTGGCGACGACCAGCATCAGCGCCGCGAAGGAGGCCAGGAGCACCGGCTCGGGCACGAGTGCAGCAGCCTTGGCGCCGGCGACGGCGCCGCCGGTGGCCACGAGCCCGAAAGAGACACCGCGTCCGAGCAGGACCGAGCCTGCCCGATGCGCGGCGATCGCGCCGATCACCGCTGTCACGCCGACGACCACCAGCGAACCGGTGGTCGCCTGGGCCGGGCCCTGGTCGAGTGCGTAGACCAGGACCGGCACCGCCAGGATCGAACCGCCGCCGCCGAGGGCTCCCAGGCTGATGCCGATGAGAGCCCCCGCGACGAGGGCCACGACGATGGTCACGCCTCGGGGCCGACCAGGTGGAGACCGGCCGACTCGGCGTTGTCGAACGAGTCGTCGACGGCGACCAGGGTGCGCCCGGTCGCATCGAGCATGGACGCCGCCACGGACGCGCGGTAGCCGCCTGCGCAGTGGACCCACACCTCGCCAGCGGGAACCTCGTCGAGGCGCCCCCACAGCTCGTGGATCGGCACGTTGACGGCGCCGTCGATGCGGGCCGCGTCGAACTCGTCGGTGCGACGTACGTCGAGGACGACCACCTCGCGGTGGTGGCGCACCTGCGCGAGGTCGGCGAAGGTCGCGGTGGGGAACGACGCGAGCTCGCGGTCGCTCCAGTCAGCGGGCTCGCCGGTGGCCTGGGCGGCCGGGCGGTCGATGCCGATGCGGACCAGCTCGCGCTGCGCTTCGGCCACCTCGTCGGCCGTCTCGCCCAGCAGGGTCACCGGCGTGCCCCAGGCGATCAGCCAGCCCAGGTAGGTCGCGAGACCGCCGTCGAGACCGAAGTTCAGGGTCCCGGGGGCGTGGCCCGCGGCGAAGGCGGTCCGGGTGCGCAGGTCGATGACCCACTCGCCGGCCTCGATCCGGCCACGCAGCTGCGCGGCGTCCGCGCTCTGCGGCGGGCTGAGGTCGGGCGCCGAGGGGCCCTCGGCGTTGCCCGGCGCCATGTGGACGTAGTAGGCCGGCCAGGCGCCGAGGCCGTTGAGCAGCTCCTCGACGTAGCTCTCCTCGTCCTGGGTCAGCACCGGGTTGGACTTCTTCTCCCGGCCGATGGTGGATTCGGTGGCGTCGGACTGCGACGCCGAGCAGAACGATCCGAAGCCGTGGGTGGGGAAGACCTCTGCCTCGTCGGGCAGCAGGTCGGCCAGCCGGTGGGACGAGGCGTGCTGCTTCCGGACCAGGGCGTCGGTGTGCTCGTCGCCCATCAGGTCGGGTCGGCCGGTCGCGCCGAACAGCAGGGAGCCGCCGGTGAACACGCCCACCGACTCGTTCACGTCGCCGGCCATGGCCAACGCGTAGGAGAGGTGGGTGAAGGTGTGTCCCGGGGTGGCCAGCGCGGTGACGCGCATCCGGTCGCCCACCTCGACGGTCTCGCCGTCGCGGATCGGCGTCCGGTCGAAGGAGACGTCGTCGTCACCGTTGACGAGGTAGGCCGCGCCGGTGGCCTCGGCGAGTGCGAGCCCGCCGGTGAGGTAGTCGTTGTGGATGTGGGTCTCGAAGACATGGGTGAGCTGGACGTCGTGCTCGTCGAGCAACGCCTGCACCCGGTCGATGTCGCGTTGCGGGTCGACCACGAAGGCCGCGGTCCCGTCATGGACCAGGTAGCTGCGGTCGCCCAGGCTGGCGGTTTCGATGGTCAGGACGGTGATTCCGCGAAGCGTGGTCACAGGCCCACCTCCACGTGACGACCGGAATCGATCCAGCCCTGGGTGCCGCCGGCGACCGAGACGGCGTCGAAGCCGGCGGAGACGAGCACGTCCGTCATGGCCTTGGAGCGGCCGCCGGAGGCGCACACGACGTGCACGGTGCGGCTGCGGTCGAGTTCGTCCATGCGGGAGGTCAGCTGCGACATAGGCACCAGCACGGCGCCGGGGACGTGGGCCTGGGTGTACTCGGCCCTCTCCCTCACGTCGACGGTCAGCCCGTCGGGGTGCCGGGAGGCGAACTCCTCAAGTGAGATCTCGCGGGTCTGGTCTGTCATCACTCTGGTTCCTCTCTCGAGTCGGGGTACGTTTCGTCGAGTGATACCGTAGGGGGTATCCGGGATCGATGCAAAAACACCCCTCCGGGTATCGTGACCACATCGAGCAGACAATCGACCAGACGAGGAGCTCACATGGGTGACTACACGCTGTCAGCAACCATCGCCATGCCGTACGCCGAGGGAGTCGAGGCTACTCGCCAGGCCCTGGCTGACCAGGGCTTCGGGATCCTGACCGAGATCGACCTCAAGGCCGCGCTGAAGGAGAAGCTCGACGTCGACATCGAGCCCCAGGTGATCCTGGGCGCCTGCCGGCCGCCGCTGGCCTACGAGGCCATCCAGATCGACCCGTCGATCGCCGCCGTCCTGCCGTGCAACGTCGTGGTGCGCTCGCTCGACGACGCGACCACGCGGGTCGAGGCGTTCGACCCCGACGCGATGATGGGACTGGCCGACAACGGCGCGCTCGACTCCGTGGCGGCCGACGCCAAGCAGCGGATCACCGCGGCGCTCGCCGCCCTCACGTCTGAGAACTGATGGAGCTCGACCCCACGGAGATGATCCCGGTGATCAACCGGATCAAGCGCGCCCAGGGCCAGCTGGCCGGGGTGCTGCGCCTGATCGAGGAGGGGCGCGAGTGCGAGGACGTGGTGACCCAGCTGGCCGCGGTCTCCAGTGCGCTCGACAAGGCGGGGTTCGCCATCGTCGCCAGCGGTCTCCAGCAGTGCCTGATCTCCGGGGACGGCGTGGACAGCGTGGACGTCAAGAAGATGGAGAAGCTGTTCCTGTCCCTGGCGTGAGAGCCGGGCGCACCAGACGCACACCTAGGTTGGAGCCATGACACGCACAGCACTGGTCCTCGGCGGCGGTGGCATCACCGGAATCGCCTGGGAGCTGGGCATCCTCGCCGGCCTCGCCCGCGCCGGGGTCGACCTGACCGACGCTGACCTGCTGGTCGGGACGTCCGCCGGTTCGGTGGTCGGCTCGCAGCTGGCGTCGGGCCTCCCGCTCGAGGACCTGTACGCCGAGCAGCTCGAGCCGGCCGACGCGGAGATCGGTGGCCGGATCTCCCGGGTGGCCCTGCTCAAGCTGGTGCCGCCGTACGCGCTGCCGGGCAGCGGCCGCGACAAGCTGCGCCGGGTCGGCGCCGTGGCCATGAAGGCCCACGCGCCGGGCTCGATCGACCGTGAGTCCGTGATCCGCTCCCGGGTCCCCGTCAACGACTGGCCCACCGACCGCGAGCTGCTGATCACGGCCGTCGAGACCGAGACCGGCACGTTCACGGTCTTCGATCGCAACTCCGGCGTCGACCTGGTGACCGCGGTCGCGGCGAGCTGTGCCGTCCCGACCGTATGGCCGCCGGTTGCGATCAACGGTCGTCACTACGTCGACGGCGGCATGCGCTCGGCCGCCAACGTCGACCTCGCCGCCGGCGCCGACCGGGTCATCGTGCTGGCCCCGCTGCCCCGTTCGCTCTCCAAGAAGACCTCGATCCGCAGTCAGCTCGAGAAGGTCGGGCCGCAGGAGTGGTCGGTCGTCACCCCAGACCCGCAGGCGCTCGTCGACTTCGGCAAGAACCTGCTCGACCCCGAGAAACGCGCCGACGCCGCGCGCTCCGGCCTGCGGCAGTCCGACGACCTGGTCGACGAGCTGCGCCACGTCTGGCTCGATCATTGACCTCCGTGACCCTCGCTCAGTGGGGCCGCTGGCCTTCACGCAGGACGGTCCGATAGTTCGCGATGCGGTCCGCGACCGGGTCCAGGCAGCAGCTCGAGCACTTCGACTCCTCTGCGGAGGTGTAGTAGAGACAGCACGTGTTGCGCAGGTAGAAGAGACCGTCGCGGCCGTCCTCACGGAGCCGGACGACCCGCCCGAGCTTCTCGAAGCCGACATCGGTCGCGGCGAGGAACCGGTGGTAGCGCTCCTCGAGGAGATCGACGTCGTGGCCCATCCTGCTCGCCAGGCAGAAGGCCGCGGCGCAACCGTGGGCAGCGCCGCCCATCAGCTGCCGCCGGCCGGCGCGCGTCCGCTCCTGCAGGGCATCGACGAGGGGCACCAGGTGTCCATGGACCACCTGCTCGACCAACAGGTCGACGGAGGCCCCTGCCACGACCGTGGGCTGCCGCAGCCCGTACCCCTCGAAGCCGTGGTGGTCGCTGAGCCGGACGGCGACGTTCGAGGCGCGCATGTCGATCACGACGTCCTCCAGCGCCCACGCCAGCATCGCCGCCGAGGTGACGGTCCCCGCGTAGACGGCCATCACGGTCAGTGCGGTCGCATGGTCGGACACCTGCCCGCTGGCCACCCGTTCGGCCTCCAGCACCGCGGCGAGCTCCGCCGAGTGGGGGTCGTGCAGTCTCTCGCACGCGATCCAGTCATCGGCGCCGGACAGGTCGGGCTGGAGGGCGAACCGATCGCCGATGTCGGCGAGGCGGCCCCAGAGGTCGGTCACGTCGCTGGGTCGTTCGGTGCCTGCGATGGGAAGCATGGTGCTCCTTGATCCTCAGTGGTGGGACGCCGCGAGGAGCTGCGCGGTGTACTCGTGCTCGGGACTGGTGCTGATCTGGGCGCAGTCGCCCTTGTCGACGACCTTGCCGTGACGCAGTACGACGATCCGGTCGCACGACTGGATCGCCTCGCCCATGTCGTGGGTGACGAACACAACGGCGAGTCCCCGCTCGGTCGCCACCGACCGGAGCGTGGTGGCGATCCCGCCACGGGTGGACACGTCGAGCATGGAGGACGCCTCGTCGGCCACCACGAGCTCCGGGTCGTTGACCAGGGCCCGGGCGATGGAGACGCGCTGGCGTTGGCCGCCCGACAGCTGTCCCGGGAACCGGTCCAGCAACGACTCGGGCAACCCTGCGGAGGCCAACGCGGCGCGCACCTTGGCGTCGCGCTCCCCGCGTGCCACCCGGGCGATGACGAGCGGTTCGGCGATGAGGCTCCACACCTTCATCCCGGGATGCAGGGAGTCGTAGGGGTCCTGGTGGACGAACCCGACCCGACGCTGCAGGGACCTCAGCCGCCGGCTCCGGGCACCGGTGACCTCGTCGTCACCGAGACTCACCCGCCCCTGGGTGGGGCGGATCAGCCCGAGTGCGATCCGGGCCAGGGTCGACTTGCCCGAGCCGCTCTCGCCGACCAGGCCGATGATCTCGCCGCGGCCGACGTCGAGGTCGACACCGTCCAGTGCGGTCGTGGTGCGAGACCGCGACCGGTAGGTGTGGTGGATGCCGGTCATGGTGAGCACCGGCGTGCCGCACGCGCTGGTGGCACGCGGGACGGCGGGGTAGGTGGCGTTGCTGGCGACGTCCATGCGGTGACACGCCACCTCGCTGTCCCCGAGCACCCGGAGCGGGGGTCGCACGGTGTGGCACTCGTCGACGGCGATCGGGCACCGGGGCGCGAATCGGCATCCCTCGGGGAGATCCCCGATCGCGGGGGCCGAGCCGGGGATGCTGGCCCAGGGGATCGTCCGGTTCGTCGACGGGGTGGCGGCGAGCAGACCGGCGGTGTAGGGGTGGTGGCGTCCCTGCTGCAACGCAGCGACGGGAACCACCTCCGCCAGTCGACCGGCATACATGACCGCGATCCGGTCGGCGTACGGCAGCAGGCCGGTCAGGTCGTGCGACACGATGAGGGTGCTGATGCCGAGCGACGAGATCAGCTTCAGGATCTTGCCCTGTACCACCGCGTCGAGCCCGGTCGTGGGCTCGTCGGCGATCAGGAGATCGGGGTCGCCGGCGAGCGTGAGCGCGATCGCGACGCGTTGCCGTTGGCCGCCCGAGAGCTGGTGCGCATAGCTGCCGAGCTCACCCGCGCTCAGGCCGACGCGCTCGAGCAGGTCGGTGGGCTCGGAGTTGCCCCCGTGGAGGGTGAGCATCTCGCGGAGCTGGGCCTCGATGCGGTGGATCGGACTGAGCCCCGACATCGCGCCCTGCGGAACGATCCCGATCCGACGACCACGGATGCCGCGCCAGTCCGTGAGCGCACCGAGGTCGAGGTCAGGATGACGGTTGCTGCGGAGCACACCGCGGCCACTGACCTCGGCGTTGCTCGGCAGCAGGCCGAGCAGGGCACGGGCGAGGCTGGTCTTGCCGCAGCCGCTCTCCCCGACGACGGCGACGACCTCGCCGTCGGCGACCTCGAGGTCGACGTGGTCGACGGCGACCTTTCCCCCGTAGGTGACGGTGACGTCCTGGACCGACAGCGTCATCGTGACTCCTGCAGGTTCGGGTTGAGACGGTCCTCGATGGAGGTGCCGATCAGGGCGAGCGAGACGACCGTCAGCGTGATGGCCACACCGGGTGGTCCGGCCCACCACAGCCACGCGTCGGAGAGGAAGACGCCGTTGACCTGCACCCAGTACAACGTGGTGCCCCAGCTGGGCACGGTCGGGTCACCCAGTCCGAGGAAGGACAAGGTGGCGTCGTAGATGATGACCCGCATCGCGGTCCGCACGAAGACCGGGACGAGCAGCGGACCCAACAGGTACGAGGCGTGTCTGGCCAGCAGCCAGGACTGTCCGGCGCCCATGGCGCGAGCGGCTTCGACGTGTGCCCGGGACCACGTCGTGAGCACGGCGGCCCGCAGCACTCGCGCGGGGACCGGCCACAGGATGACAGCGAGGATCGCGGCCCTGATGCCGAAGCTCTGGCCGAGGAACGTGGCCGCGAGGATGAACAGCACCAGCTCCGGCAGCACCAGCATCACGTCGATGCCGCGCATGATGATGCTCGAGAGCCAGCGCGGTCCGATGCCGGCCAGACCGCCGATGACCGCCGCGAGCACGGTGGTGACGGCAGCGACGATGAACGCCAGCGTCAGGGAGGTGCCGGCCCCGACCAGGAGCTGGTCCAGCAGGTCCCGGCCGAGGTCGTCGGTGCCGAGGGGGTTCGCGCCGGACGGCCTTTCGTAGGGCAGTCCGACGCGTGCCTTGCCGGCATCGTCGGGGAGGATGAAGAACCCGTACGCCGCAGTGCCGACGATCAGCGAGAGCAGGACGGCGCCGACCCGGCCCTGGCGGCCCAGCAGGTCGCGGCGGCGGTCGCGGGCCACGACCGGTGGTGAGGTGGCGGGCGCGCTCATTGGTTGGCCCCGGTCCGTGCCCGCGGGTCGAGCAGGGGGTAGGTGAGGTCGGCGAGCAGGTTCATCAGCACCACCATCAGGGTGAGGACGAGGAAGGTTCCTTGCATCAGGGGGTAGTCGCGCGCGGCGATGGCGCCGAACGTGAGCCGGCCCAGGCCGGGGTAGGCGAAGACGGTCTCGACCACGATCGCGCCGGCCGCGAGGAAGCCGATGTCGAGCATGATCAGCGTGTGGACCGGCAGCAGCGCCGGGCGGAGCACGTGGCGGCGTACGAGCCGGCCCCGGGGGATGCCGCGGGCGTGCGCGTGCTGGACCGGTTCGCTGGTGAGGACGCTGAGCATCGAGGACCTGGTGTACATGAAGATGTAGCCGATGCCCGTGATGGTCAGGGTCGCCACCGGCAGCACGAGGTGCTCGGCCAGGCCCGCGACAGTGGTGCCGTCAGGTCCGGTGGCCCCGAACGTGGGCGCGATCTGCCACTTCACGCCGAACCACACGATGAGCAGCATCGCGAGCCAGAACTGCGGGATCGAGTCGACCACGATCGCGCCGATGAGCGTGAAGGCTCCCTTGCCCTCCCGGCGGCGCATCCCGCCGATGACGCCGAGGGTGATGCCGATGAGCGTGGTGGCCACGATGCTGGTTCCGACCAGGAGCAACGTCCACGGCAGGGCATCGGCGATGGCGGCGGTGACCTCGCGGCCGTCGGAGAGGGAGGTGCCCAGGTCGAGGGTGACAACGCTCTTGAGGTAGTCGAGGAACTGCAGGTGGATCGGGTCACCGAAGCCGTACTCGGTGGCGATCTGGGCTCGCTCCTCCGCGGTGAGCCTGGCCAGCGACTCCGGGCTGCCGAACAGCTTCAGCGGTCCGCCGGGCAGTGCCCGGGGGAGCAGGAAGTTCAGCGTCAGCGCCACGAAGAGCACCCCCAGGTACTCCAGGATCCGACCGCCTAGATAGGTCAGACGTCCGCGCCTGGCCGCGGGGGTGGCGGCAGGCGCGGACGTCTGGATGGCACTCACAGGTCGTAGTCGACGAACGAGAAGCCGTGCAGCGCGGACTTGCCGTCCTGCCACGTCCACCCGCTGTAGGTGTCACTACGGAACGCGTACGCACCGTTTCGGTAGTACAACGTGACCCACGGTGCCTGCTCGGCGATCCGGGTCTGCAGGTCTCCGGCAGCGGAGATGCGACCGTCGATGGTCTCCTCGGACGTCAGGGCGTCGAGTGCCGCGTCGGTGTCGGCATCGGAGAACCCGACCACGTTGAGCGGGCCGTCGGCCGGCTCGGAGTAGAGCAGCTGGGCGATGAGCCCGCTGGACAGCATCACCGGCGCGGACCAGCCCCACATCGACATGTCGTAGTTGCGACCCTGGGCGACGTCGTAGTCGGGCCACACCTTGGCGTCGAGAGAGTCGGACTCCATCGAGGAGATCTTCACCTCGACCCCGACCTCGGACAGCATCTCGCGGATCAGCTCGGCGGAGCGGAGCCGGTCGGTCGAGGTGCTCTGCACCAGCAGGTCGTAGGACATCGGCTCGCCGTCGAGGACCCGGACGCCGTTGGCGCCGGGCTCGGCCCCGAGCTCGTCGAGGGCTGCGTTGGCGGCGTCGACGTCGTACGGCGACCCGGTGTCACCGGCCGCCATCGGCGAGGACGGGTGGATGAAACCCGGGTTGCCGGGTGTCCCGGAACCGAGCAGCGCGGTGTCGACGAGGTCCTGGGTGTCGATGGCCTGCGTGATGGCCCGACGCACTGCCGGGTCGTCGAACGGCGGTCGGCCGTTGTTGAAGAGCAGGAGGGTCGAGGCGTACTCCGTGCCCTCCACGATGCCGATGTTCGGCTGGGACTGCAGCTGGTCGAGCTGCTGCGGCGGCACGATCCGGGT
>Ga0136633_1000310_pt1 | contig 37092 bp, 36 predicted proteins | sample AntDrymeUQ832206_2_FD_105494 | JGI IMG/M metagenome (GOLD analysis project Ga0136633, IMG submission 105494) | Polar desert sand microbial communities from Dry Valleys, Antarctica - metaG UQ83 (22.06) | ecosystem: Environmental > Terrestrial > Soil > Desert | place: Antarctica: Dry Valley... | reverse complement strand
CTCCCGGGAGTCGAGCGCAACACCGTGAAGCCGCAGGTGGACGTCTGGACCTTCCCCTCCGGCAAGACGATCATCGTCCTGTCCGAGGGCCGGTTGATGAACCTCGGCAACGCGACCGGTCACCCGAGCTTCGTGATGTCGAACTCCTTCACCAACCAGGTGCTGGCCCAGATCGAGCTCTTCACCAAGCCCGAGGACTACCCCGTGGGGGTCTACGTGCTGCCCAAGCACCTCGACGAGGAAGTGGCCCGTCTGCACCTCGGCGCGCTCGGTGTGAAGCTCACCGAGCTCTCCGCGGAGCAGTCCGGCTACCTCGGAATCTCCGTCGAGGGACCCTACAAGCCCGATCACTACCGATACTGACCACCATCGGTCGGGCACTATGGGGTACATGAGCCAGGCAGCAGAGGTCGCATCCCGCGCGCGCATCCTGGTCGTCGACGACGACGCCTCGCTCGCGGAGATGCTGACGATCGTCCTCCGGCAGGAGGGCTTCGAGAGCCAGAGCTGTCCGCGCGGCGACCACGCGATGGAGCTGTTCCGGGCCTACAAGCCTGACTTGGTGCTGCTCGACCTGATGCTGCCCGGCAAGGGCGGCATCGACGTCTGCAAGGAGATCCGCGCCGAGTCGGGCGTACCGATCGTGATGCTGACGGCCAAGGGCGACACCGTGGACGTCGTGCTCGGCCTCGAGTCCGGAGCTGACGACTACATCGTCAAGCCGTTCAAGCCCAAGGAACTGGTCGCGCGGATCCGGGCCCGCGTACGCCGCTTCGACACGCCCGCCCCCGAAGCGCTGACCATCGGCGACCTGGAGATCGACGTCGCCGGACACTCCGTGACCCGGGATGGTCGCTCGATCAACCTCACTCCGCTCGAGTTCGACCTGCTGGTGTGCCTGGCGCGCACACCGTGGCAGGTCTTCAGCCGCGAGGTGCTGCTCGAGGACGTGTGGGGCTACCGCCACGCCGCCGACACGCGGTTGGTCAACGTGCACGTCCAGCGGCTGCGGTCGAAGGTCGAGCACGACCCTGAGAACCCCGAGATCGTGGTCACCGTCCGCGGTGTCGGGTACAAGGCCGGCACGGCCTAGGCCGCTGCCGTGGCTCTCGACCAGCTGGGCCGCCAGCATGCCGGTGAGGTGGTCAAGCGCGCCCTCACGTTCTGGCGTCGCTCGATCCAGGCGCGTGTGGTGGCCAGCACCGTCGTGCTCTCGGCGCTGGTCATCGGCATCGTCGGCTGGTTCCTGGTGCAACAGACCCGCGACGGCCTGCTCGAGCAGCGCGAGGATGCTGCGGTGAGCGAGGCGACGCGCGTCACCGCCGAGGCGCGTGACCGGCTCACCCGGGTGCCGCCCACCGAGACCGACGTGGCCACCCAGCTCTCCGACCTGGTCGAGCCGATCATCGAGCTGGGGTCGACCCGGGACTTCGCGGTCGTGCTGAGCGGACCCGCCGGCCAGTCGCGGATCGCGGACTCAGCTCAGTACACGCCGCGGCTCGACACGGCAAGCGTGCCGACGTCGATGGAGGAGCGCTTCGACGTCAACGGCGTCGGCACGGCGTTCACCTACACCGAGCTGCGCACGACCGAGTCCGACGGCTCGGCGACCGAAGAGGCTGCCATCGTGGTCGGCTCACAGATCCGGCTGCCGGCCGACTCTCAGACCTACACCCTCTACTTCCTGTTCCCGCTCACCGACGAGGCCGCGACCCTCGGCCTGCTGGGCCGGGCGATGCTCACCGCCGCCGGTCTGCTCGTGCTCCTCGTGGCCGGCCTGACCTGGCTGGTGACGCGCCAGGTCGTGACCCCGGTCCGGATGGCGCGCCGCGTGGCGGAGCGACTGGCCGCCGGTCAGCTGCAGGAGCGGTTGCGGGTGTCCGGCGAGGACGACCTGGCGCGGCTGGCGACGTCCTTCAACCAGATGGCGACCAACCTGCAACGGCAGATCCGCCAGCTCGAGGAGCTCTCCCGCGTGCAGCGTCGGTTCGTCGCGGACGTGTCGCACGAACTGCGGACGCCGCTCACGACGGTCCGGATGGCCGGGGACGTGCTGCATGACGCGCGGGCCGCCTTCGACCCGACCACCGCCCGCGCCGCCGAGCTGTTGCAGACCGAGCTGGACCGGTTCGAGGGACTGCTCGTCGACCTGCTCGAGATCAGCCGCTTCGACGCCGGGGCGGCGGTGCTGGAGATCGACGACGTCAACCTGGTCGACGTTGCTCACCGGATCGTCAGTGCCACGGAGGCGCTGGCCCGTCAGAACAACTGCCGGGTGATCGTCGAGGCTCCCGACCACCCGTGCCTCGCCGAGGCCGACGTGCGCCGGGTTGAGCGCATCGTTCGCAACCTGGTCACGAACGCGATCGACCACGCTGAGAGCCGCGACATCCGGCTCCTGGTCGCCGGCGACGACCATGCGGCCGCGATCGCGGTCCGCGATCACGGCGTCGGCCTCGCGGTGGGGGAGTCCGCGATGGTCTTCAACCGCTTCTGGCGTGCCGACCCGGCGCGCGCACGCACCAGCGGTGGCACCGGGCTCGGCCTCTCCATCGCCCTCGAGGACACCCACCTCCACGGTGGCTGGCTGCAGGCGTGGGGCCGGCCGGGTGAGGGAGCGCAGTTCCGACTGACCCTGCCTCGGCTGGTCGGCGGCGTGCTCCGTCGCAGCACCCTGCCGCTGGTCCCCGAGGACACCACGGAGCCGGTCCGATGAGGGGCGGCCTGGGGGCGCTGCTCGGCTGCCTGGCGGTGGTCACGACCGGCTGCGTCGGCATCCCCGTCGACGGGCCGATCGTCGAGGCGGGAACCACGGTCGGATCCGGTGAAGGACTGGCGCTCTACAACGACCCGCCGTCACCGTCGCCGGGTGCCCCGCCGACCGACATCGTCAAGGGGTTCCTCGACGCGCAGACCGCCATCCCGCTGCAGACCAACACCGCCGAGGAGTTCCTCACCACCGAGGAGGCGGCGACGTGGCAGCCCGAGCTACGCACCATCACGTACGCCGGGGCCTCGTTGCCTCAGGGCAGCAACCGGGTCTCCATCGAGCTCGACGGGGCCAACCAGATCGACCCACGTGGCTCGTGGCTCGGCCCTCTGCCGCGCGACGCGCAGGAGCTTGGCTTCACGATGGAGCGCGAGGACGGCGAGTGGCGCATCGCCGACGCCCCGGACGCACTCGTGGTGCCGGAGTCGTGGTTCAGCCAGGCCTATCGCCGGGTGTCCCTCCACTACCTCGACCCGACCGCCAGCATTCTGGTGCCCGAGCCGGTGTTCGTCCCGCGCGGCGATCAGCTCGGCAGCTCCCTGGTCGACGCGCTGCTGAAGGGCCCGCGCGGCCGGCTGGCGCAGGTCCAGCGCAGTGCCATCCCAGCTGGTCTCGAGCTCGACCTGTCGGTCTCCCTCACCGAGGACGGCATCGGCGAGGTCAACCTCATCGGTGGGGTCTCGATGCCCACCGATGAGGACGCCGCGCTGATGGTCGCCCAGATCGCGCGGACCCTGTCCCAGGACTCCGCGTACACCGGATTCCGGGTGGACATCGACGGGGAGCCGGTCACGCTTTCCAGTGGCCTGACGACCTTCCCGATGGACCAGGGCGACGCCCTGGACCCCGCCGCGCCCCAGGCGACGTCGCTGGTGTTCGGGCTCCGCGAGGGACGGCTCGTCTCCGGCACCCCCGGCGCTCTCGAGCCGACGACCGGGCCGATGGGCACGGAGGTGCAGGACATCCGGTCGGTCGGCGTCAACCTCACCGGCGCCCGTGTCGCAGGCGTGACGACCGACGGAGCCCGCGTGCTGCTCTCCGAGGTGCGCACCCCGGATGCCGGCGTGACCGAGATCGTGCGTGGAGGCACCGACCTGCTGCCGCCGGTCTGGGACTTCGCCGACCGGTTGTGGCTGGTCAACCGCACGGCTACCGGAGCCCGGGTCTCGGTCTACGACGACGAGCACGGGCTGCAGGAGGTGCCCTTCCGCGGCGTCACCGGAGAGGACATCTCCCAGTTCCTGGTCTCGCGCGACGGGTCCCGACTGGTGGCCGTCCTGGATCGGCCCCGCGGCGACCGGGTCCTCGTCAGCCGGATTCGCTACAACGCGCGCGGCCGCGCAGTCGGCGGCACCCGGGCTCGCGAGATCGCCTGGGACGACCAGACCAGGCCCCGGGTGCTGGACATCAGCTGGTCCTCGCCGACCTCCATCGTGGTCGCCCACCGGCTCACCGGCGACCTCCACCAGGTGCGCACCATGACCGTCGACGGCGCTTCCGCCGGACTGTCGGGTCTCGCGGCGACGGTTCAGGAGCGACCCCGGTCACTGGTGTCGTCGCCCCGCGCCACCGATCCGGTCTACGTCGCCACCCGCAGCGGGCTGCTCGACGTGCTCAGCGGCTCGCTCGTCGCCCCCCCGGACCCCGAGCTCACCTTCCTCACCTACGTCGGCGGCTGAGCGGTTCTCCACAGCCGGGGCGACATCCGTTGCGGTGTCCCGGAGCACGTGGTCCGATCGCCGGGTGACCTCGTCCGGCGGAGTCCTGCGGGATGCCGCGATCGACCTCCTCCTGGGCGGTGCCTGCGTCGGGTGCGACCGGCCGGGGCGTTCGCTGTGCGCAGACTGTCGCGCCGGACTCCCGGACACGCCGCGGCAGGCCTGGCCGACCCCGTCCCCGCCGGGTCTCGCCACTCCGTGGGCCGCGGGCGACTACGACCAGACGTTGCGGGCCGTGTTGCTGGCTCACAAGGAGCGTCACATCTCCGGGCTGGCAGCGCCGCTCGCAGTGCTGCTCGCGGGGGCGGTGGTTGCCTCAGGCCCGGGCCCACTTCTGCTGGTGCCGGTGCCGAGCCGGCCCGGGGTCGTCCGGTCACGCGGACACGACCCGCTCCTCGACGTCGTACGCCGCACCGCGCGGCTCGTGCCCCGAGCGACCGTGGCGCGGCTGCTGCGCTCACGCGGCGGGGTGCTCGACCAGGCGGGCCTCACCGCTGACCAGCGGGCGGCGAACCTGGCTGGTTCGCTGTGGTGCCCGACCGCCGGGCTGCGTCGGTTCGGGGGCCGACCCGCCCGGGTCGTGGTCTGTGACGACGTGATCACGACCGGCGCGACGGCGCGCGAGGCCCAGCGCGCGTTGTGCGCCTCCGGCCTGGACGTGGGTGCGATCGCCGTCATCGGGGCGACGCTGCGGCGCCAGCTGGGCGGGCCGGGCGGCGAATTGTCCGGTCCACGGCTTTCGTCGTGAGGGGCGGTCGACTAGCGTCTCTATATGGAGTCCGTCCGGGTCCGTGGTTGCGTCGTCGGGACGCCCCGGTTGCCCGGAGCGTTGCGGCGACTAGCCGATGCCAGTCGCAGGCGAAACGGCCCACGTAACCCCGGAGACGGGGGATCACGGTGCGGCTTAGAAGTAAGTCCTGCCTCGAGCGGTTCGCCAGATGCGAGCCGCCGCGGGAGAAGGTCAGTAGTGGCATGCAAGCTGCGAGAGCCTCAGCAGGCGGTTGTGGGGACGAAGACCAGGTCGGCCGGGCGGACTCCATGCTTGCCGCATCCCAACAATTGGCTCATCTGAGGCACGGGAGGTTGACATGGAAGTTGTCGTCACGGGACGTCACATCGAGTTGTCGGACCGGTTTCGCACCCACGTGACCGAGAAGCTCTCCAGGCTGGAGAAGCACGATCACCGGATCATGCGGGTGCAGGTGGAGGTCGAGTCCGAACGCAACCCGCGTCAGCATGACCGTGCGATCAAGGTCGAACTCACGGCATTCTCCAAGGGCCCGGTGATCCGGGCCGAGGCCGCCGCCGAGGACAAGATGGGGGCCCTCGACATGGCCCTGGACAAGATGGCCTCCCAGATGCGGAAGGCCGCCGACCGACGACGCGTCCACCGGGGGCGCCCACCTGCTTCTGTGGGCGAGACGCTGGCCGGGATGGAGACCGTGCCGCCGGCCGCGCCGGCCGAGGAAACCACCGTCGTCGAGCGCAACGTCGGCCCGATTGCAGTGACCGGTGACGGCCCGCTCGTGGTGCGCGAGAAGAGCCACCCGGCGTCCCCGATGACCCTCGACCAGGCGCTCTACGAGATGGAGCTGGTCGGGCACGACTTCTACCTGTTCGTCGACAAGGAGAGCGAGCGTCCCTCAGTCGTCTACCGGCGGCGGGGTTATGACTACGGCGTGATTTCCCTGGAGCTGGGCGGCTCCTGACACCCGCGACGTCAGCGCGGTCGACCGAGCTGGTCGGCCGCGCTGACGCCTGTTCCCCCATGCGGGGCGGGACGCGCCCATGCCGCCCCTGGTCGCACTCGCCCGACGCCACCGCTCGCTACGCTCCCGCCGGCTGGGCTCGGACATGCCATGATGACGCCCGTGACGACCAACGCGGTCGACACCGGCGAACCGATTCGGGTGCTGGTGGTCGACGACCAGGAGCTCTTCCGTCGTGGCCTGACCATGCTGCTGGCCAGCGAGCAGGGCATCGAGGTCGTGGGCGAGGCCGGTGACGGCATCGAGGGCACCACGCTGGCCGAGTCCGTGGCGCCCGACGTGGTGCTGCTCGACGTACGGATGCCGAAACGCTCGGGCATCGAGGCCTGCCTGGCCATCAAGGAGAGCGTCCCGTCGGCGAAGATCATCATGTTGACCGTCTCCGACGAAGAGGCCGACCTCTACGAAGCGGTCAAGAGCGGCGCGTCCGGCTACCTCCTCAAGGATTCCTCGATCGAGGAGGTCGCCCAGGCGGTGCGGGTCGTCTCCGACGGCCAGTCGCTGATCAGCCCGTCGATGGCGGTCAAGCTGATCGACGAGTTCAAGCAGATGTCGCGTCCCGAGAAGGGAACCGGTTCCCGTCTGCGGCTCACCGAGCGTGAGCTCGAGGTCTTGCGCCTGGTCGCGACGGGCATGAACAACCGCGAGATCGCCAAGCAGCTCGTGATCAGTGAGAACACCGTCAAGAACCACGTCCGCAACATCTTGGAGAAGCTGCAGCTGCACTCCCGGATGGAGGCCGTGATGTACGCGGTCAAGGAAAAGCTTCTCGACTTGCCCTGACGCCCCCGTCAGCGCAACGTGGTTGAGTTCGGTCTGTGACGACGTCGCTCTCGAAGGCGCAGGCGCGCCGGATCGCGCTGGCCGCCCAGGGCTTCCTCGACCCGCCCCACACCGCGCCGACGATGCGGACCTTCAACCGCACGCTCGCCCGCACCGGCGTGCTGCAGGTGGACTCCGTCAACGTGTTGGCCCGCGCCCACCTGATGCCGCTCTACTCGCGGATGGGGCCCTACGACCTCGGACTCCTGGCCCGGGCCGCCTCGGGCAGCGAGACCCGTCGGGTGCTGGAGTACTGGGCCCACGTCCAGGCCTACATGCCGGTCGACCTGTGGCCCGCCATGCAGTGGCGGATGGCCTCCTACCGGGCTCAGCGAGGCAAGTGGGGGTTCACCGCCGACGCCACGCTGGAGCCGTCGGTCCTGGCCGCCGTCCGCGAACGAGGCCCGGTGACCGCCCGGGATCTCGACCGCGAGTTCAGCGGCCCGCGCACCAAGCAGCACTGGGGGTGGAACTGGTCGGACGCCCGCAAGGTGCTCGACTACATCTTCCTCGTCGGTGACGTCGCCATCGCGGGCCGCACCACCCAGTTCGAGGTGCTCTACGACGTCCCGGAGCGGGTGTTGCCGCGCGGGGTGTTGGAGGCACCCACCCCGACGCCTGCTGACGCAGGCCGAGAGCTGGTCCGGCGGGCCGCCCGCTCCCACGGCGTCGGCACCGCAGGCTGCCTGGCCGACTACTACCGGATGCGGACGATTCCGGCCACGGGTCCCGGGACCGGGCTGCCCGACGCGCAGCGCGCGATCCGTGAGCTGGTCGAGGCCGGCGAGCTGGAGGAGGTGCGGATCGAGGGGTGGAACCGACCCGCCTTCCTCGACACCAGCGCCCGCCGTCCCCGCGCAGTGCGCGCCCGGTCGCTGCTGAGCCCGTTCGACCCGCTGGTCTGGGAGCGCACCCGCACCGAGTCGATCTTCGACTTCCACTACCGGATCGAGATCTACGTCCCGGCCCCGCAGCGGCGCTACGGCTACTACGTGCTGCCGTTCCTGCTCGGTGACCGGATCGTGGGCCGGGTCGACCTCAAGGCGGACCGGGCCGGTGGCCGGCTGCTGGTGCTCGCGGCGTACGCCGAGGAGGGGGCGCCGGTCGACACCGCCGCCGAGCTCGCGATCGAGCTGCGGCGGCTGGCGGGCTGGCTGGGCCTCGACGACATCGTGGTGGGCCCGCGGGGCGACCTCGCCGGTCCGCTCGGCGCCGAGCTCGCGTGAGCCGGTCCGCCGTGGGTTCGGGTCCTGCTTCGGCTGCTGGGTAGCATGTCTGATGGCCTCCGCGGGACCGTGGGAGCCGCCCAGACGTCAACTCCAGGAGTCAGTCCCCAGTGCCTGCCATCTTCGACAAGATCCTCCGCATCGGCGAGGGCAAGATCATTCGTCAGCTGGAGTCGATCACCCAGGCCGTCAGCGCGGTGGAGGACGACTTCGTCGCCATGAGCGACGACGAGCTGCGTGGCATGACCGAGGAGTTCCGCAGGCGTCTCGCCGACGGCGAGACGCTCGACGACATCATGCCGGAGGCCTTCGCCACGGTCCGTGAGGCCGCGAACCGCGTGATCGGCCAGCGTCACTACGACGTCCAGGTGATGGGTGCCGCCGCGCTCCACCTCGGCAACATCGCCGAGATGAAGACCGGTGAGGGCAAGACGCTGGTGGCGACCCTGCCGTCCTACCTCAACGCGCTCGAGGGCAAGGGCGTCCACGTCGTCACCGTGAACGACTACCTCGCCAAGTACCACGCAGAGTGGATGGGGCGGATCCACCACTTCCTCGGCCTCACCACCGGCGTGATCTTGCCGTCGATGCGTCCAGACGAGCGTCGCGAGGCCTACGCCTGCGACATCACCTACGCCACCAACAACGAGCTCGGCTTCGACTATCTCCGCGACAACATGGCCAGCGAACTCGTGGACTGCGTGCAGCGTGGCCACAACTTCACCATCGTCGACGAGGTCGACTCGATCCTCGTCGACGAGGCACGGACCCCGCTCATCATCAGCGGCCCGACCCAGGACGAGGTCCGCTGGTACGGCGAGTTCTCCAAGATCGGGGCGAAGCTGACTCGTGACGTCGACTACGAGGTCGACGAGAAGAAGCGCACCATCTCCGTGCTCGAGCCCGGCATCACCAAGGTCGAGGACCACCTCGGCATCGAGAACCTCTATGAGTCGGTGAACACGCCGCTGATCTCCTTCATGCACAACTCGATCAAGGCCAAGGAGCTGTTCCGCAACGACAAGGAGTACGTCGTCATGAACGGCGAGGTGCTCATCGTCGACGAGCACACCGGCCGCATCCTGTCGGGTCGCCGCTACAACGACGGCCTCCACCAGGCCATCGAGGCGAAGGAGGGCGTCGAGGTTCGCGAGGAGTACCAGACGCTCGCCACGATCACGCTCCAGAACTACTTCCGCCTCTACGACAAGCTCTCCGGCATGACCGGTACGGCCATGACCGAGGCCAGCGAGTTCGACAAGATCTACGGCCTGGGCGTGGTCCCGATCCCGACCAACATGCCGATGCTGCGCGACGACCAGCCCGACCTCGTCTTCCGCACCGAGGAGGCGAAGTACGACGCCGTCGTCGAGGACATCGCCGAGCGCAGCCGGCGGGGCCAGCCGGTCCTGGTCGGCACCGTCTCGGTCGAGAAGTCCGAGCACCTCTCCGCGAAGCTGAAGAAGCTCAGCGTCCCCCACACCGTCCTGAACGCCAAGCAGCACGCCGACGAGGCGAAGGTCGTTGCGCTCGCGGGCCACAAGGGCTCAGTCACCGTGGCGACCAACATGGCCGGGCGAGGCACCGACATCATGCTGGGCGGGTCGGTCGACTTCCTCGCCGACGAGGCCCTGCGCAAGCAGGGGCTGGACCCGGTCGAAACCCCCGACGAATACGACGCCGCGTGGCCGAGCATGGTCGAGACGATCAAGGCGCAGGTCGCGAACGAGCACGACGAGGTGAAGGAGCTCGGCGGCCTCTACGTCGTCGGCACGGAGCGACATGAGTCGCGCCGCATCGACAACCAGCTGCGCGGTCGTTCCGGGCGCCAGGGCGACCCGGGCGAGTCCCGGTTCTACCTGTCCCTCGAGGACGAGCTGATGCGACTGTTCAAGTCGGAGTGGGTCGACCGGATTCTGACCGTCATGCGGATCCCCGACGACGTCCCCATCGAGAACAAGCGTGTCACCGGCGCGATCGCCAACGCGCAGGGTCAGGTCGAGTCGCAGAACTTCGAGTCCCGCAAGAACGTCCTCAAGTACGACGACGTGATGAGCCGGCAGCGCGAGGTCATCTACGGCGAGCGCCGCCAGGTGCTCGAGGGCGCCGATCTCGAGTCGCAGATGCGCGAGTTCATCAACGACGTGGTCGAGGGCTACGTCGCCACGACCACGGCGGAGCTCGCCGAGGAGTGGGACCTCGACGCGCTCTGGGCTGCGCTCGGACAGCTCTACACGGTCGGCATCGACCAGTCGGCCTACGTCGAGCAGCACGGCGGCCGCGAGGGACTCTCCCGCGAGCGGATGACCGAGGACCTGCAGGCCGACGCGCAGGCGGCGTACGACCGCCGGATCGCGGAGGTGACCGAGGAGGTCATGCGTGAGCTCGAGCGCCGGGTCGTGCTGTCCGTGCTCGACCGCAAGTGGCGCGAGCACCTCTACGAGATGGACTACCTGCGCGAGGGCATCTACCTGCGGGCCTACTCGCAGCGCGACCCGCTGGTCGAGTACCAGCGCGAGGGCTTCGACATGTTCGCCGCGATGATGAACGGCATCAAGGAGGAGTCGGTCGGGTTCCTGTTCAACCTCGAGGTCTCCGTCGAGGAGGACGACGACGACGAGGTCGAGGAGGAGGTGGCGGAGCCGCTGCGTGCGGAGGTCCCCACGTCCTCGGCGTCCGCCGCCGCCGCTGCGGCGACCCGCGAGGTGCCGCAGATTCGCGCCCGGGGCCTGGAGAAGGCCAAGGCTCCGGCGAAGCTCACCTACTCCGGTCCTGAGGAGGGAGTCGGCGCGGTCGGCGACGACAACGCCGCCGTCCGCAGCACGCCCGCCTCCAACGCCGACGACCCCTTCGCGACGGCGGGCCGGAACGAGGAGTGCCCCTGCGGGTCGGGCAAGAAGTTCAAGAAGTGCCACGGCGCACCGGGAGGTCCCACCGGCCTGACCGCCCGCGCCAACGGCTGAGGCTCCTCGTCTCGGAGGTTGAGGTGCGAGCGAAGCGAGCCACGAAACCTCGGTCGCGACACCTCAACTGTGGTCGCGCACGAGTCACGCGAACTCGAGCGCGACCGCCTGCCAGCGGTTCGACCGCTGCTCGAACCGGACGGCCACCGCGCGCGAGCGCTGTCCGTAGCGCACCCGCGCGCTGACCTCGGCGACCTCGTCGCCGACCCAGCAGGTGTGGATGCTCTCGACCTGCGGCCGCACCTGCTGCACGCGGGTCGCTGCGGACTCCCGGAGCGCCGCCGCGCGCACCAGCTGCGCCCGCCGGGCCAGGTCGGCGTACACCGACGGGATCGCCCAGCGCAGCAGCTGGGACACCGGGCGGTCGCCGCCGGCGATCTCGACGGCCGCCTGCGTGAACCGGTGGGCCCACACCTCCAGCCGCTGCCGCTCACGGGACTCGAGCCGCAGCACGGGAGCCAGCGGCGGAGGTTCGTGGAACTCCTCCGGCCCGCGTCCCAGGTCGAGCGCGAGGGTGCCCTGGACGGTGGCGACCGGCTCGGGTCGCAGCGGCACGACCTTCTCGTGGTACGGCGACATGGTGGCTCCTCTCATCGTGGGTGGCTCTCCAGCGGTGGCAGCAGCAGTCGCTGGCCCGGCCGGATCAGGTCGGGGTCACGCCCGACGGTGTCGAGGTTGGCCCGGTAGATGGCTCGCCAGCGCCGGTCGATCTGGTCGGCGGAGGCGTCCCGCGGCAGGGTGGCTCGGGCGATGCTCCAGAGCGTGTCGCCCGGCTCGACGCGGACCTCAGGGTGGGCTGGAGTGGTGTCGGAGACAGGAGTCCGACGGCTGCCCAGCGCACCGATCCACGCGGTGGTCGTGGTCGTGCGGTCCGGCAGCGGCAGACCCACGAGCAGCGCCTGGGTGGTGCCGGACGACTCCGGCGGTGGAGCGGGGCGGTCGGCGTGGACCGGGACGGCCAGTCCACCGGCGAGTGACAACCCGCACGCGGCGAGCACCGCGCGTCGTACGACCCGGGGGACACCGGCCCGCGCCGGTCGACCGTGCCAGCCGTCGACCACCACGAGGGTGACCAGCACCCAGCACCAGGTCACGCAGCCGGCGGCCGCGACCGCGCAGGCGTCCACCAGCCACGACTCGAAGCCCCCGGAGCCCTGGACCGCACCCACGAGCGGCGCCGTGAGCAACCAGGCCACGAGCAGGGCGCCGGCCGCGGTCGCCGCTCCCCACACGGTGAGGCACCGCACGCTACCCGTCATGGCCAGAACCCTTCGTTTGCATCTGTTTGCGTTAGTCAACGCCTGATCGCGAAAGATTGCAATCCCCGATCCACAGGATGTGGCAGGCTCGCGCCGATGAACTGGGACGAGCAGTTGTTCGCCGTGCTCGACGACCTCGAGCAGCAGGCCGAGTCGCTCTACGACGCCGAACGCGTCGCCGAGGTGGCTGACCGGAGCCGGGCGGAGTACGGCGCGGTCTCGCTTGTCAGTCGGCTGATGGCCTCCCTGGACTCCGAGATCTCCGTCGACGTGCTGGGGGTCGGCCGGGTCGCGGGTCGACTGCAGCGGGTGGCGGCCGGCTGGCTGCTGCTGGAGGCGGCGGCCGGGCAGTGGGTCATCCCGCTCGCCGCGGTCACCTCGGTCGGCGGCGCCTCGTCGCGGTCGGTGCCGGAGGTGGCGTGGTCACCGGTCACCCGGCTCGGCCTGGGTTCGGCGCTGCGCCGCCTCAGCGAGGCAGGGGAGCGCTGCCTGGTGCACCGCGTCGACTCCGCAGCCCTCGACGGCGTCGTACGTCGGGTGGGGAAGGACTTCGCCGAGGTCGAGCTCACCTCGCAGCGCATCGAGCTGGTCGCGTTCAGCGCGGTGGCCGCCGTCCAGAGCCGGCCGTGAGAGTCAGGCCGGTTCAGCGGGCTCCACGACCCGACGTACGGCGAGCACGATCACCGTCAGGGCGAGCAACGGCACCACCACCGTCCAGATCGTCGCGAGCATCCCGGCCAGGGCGCCCACCACCACGCAGGTGAGGTAGAGCCGGGGGCGCTCCTTGAACGCCAGCGTCCCGAGCAGGACCAGCGTGCCGCCACCCACGAGGGTGCCGAACCAGAACCCGAACCCTCCGTCGCCCGTGCTGACGAGGCGGATCGTCTCGGCGATGCCGGCCACTACGTAGAGAACCCCGAGAATGATCGGCAGCCGATCGGTGAGCTTCTCGCGGTCCATGCCTCACGGTAGGAGGCATGGGTGGCCCGGGACAGGGAGGTCTAGGTGGCCTCGACGTCGTAGGGCGGGACCTCACCGTCACCGAGCGGGCGCCGGCCGCGGCGCTGGGGACGCTTGGCCTCGGCCTCGGCCTCCTCCATCGCCTCGACGATGTGCTTGCGGACGATGCTGCGAGGGTCGAGGTCGCGCAGCTCGAGGTCGGAGAACTGCGGGCCGAGCTCGCTGCGGAGCTCGTCGCGGGCGCCGGTCGCGAACAACTTCATCCGGTGCAGGAATTGACCGGCCTGCTTGGCGAACTCCGGCAGCTTGTCGGGCCCGAAGATGACGACAGCCACCAGCGCGATGACCGCCATCTCGGGGAGCCCGACTCCGAACACGGGTCAGAACTTACTGGTCGGTGTCAATCCGAGCTGCATACCAGCGAGTCCCCGGCTACGCCCGGAGAGCCGGGTGGCGACCTCGACCAGCACTTCGGCCGCCGGGGCGGTGGGGTCGGACTCCACGATCGGCTTGCCGGAGTCGCCGCCCTCGCGCAACGCGGTGTCGAGAGGGATCCGGCCGAGCACCGGGACGTCGTACCCGAACCGCTGGGACAAGGTCGCCGCGACCCGATCTCCACCACCGGAGCCGAAGAGCTCGATCTGGTGCTCAGGTCCGCAGTGGGGGCAGGCCAGGAAGCTCATGTTCTCGATGACGCCCACCACGCGCTGGTGCATCATCGACGCCATCGTCCCGGCGCGCTCGGCCACCTCGGCGGCGGCCTCCTGCGGAGTGGTGACCACGATGACCTCGGCACTCGGGAGGTGCTGTCCCAGCGAGATCGCCATGTCGCCGGTGCCCGGCGGCAGGTCGAGCAGGAGTACGTCGAGGTCGCCCCAGTAGACGTCGGAGAGCATCTGCACGAGCGCGCGGTCGAGCATCGGGCCGCGCCACGCGACGACCTGGTCGCGGCGCGGCTTGAGCATGCCGATCGAGATGACCGAGACGCCGGACGCCGTCGGCACCGGCATGATCAGGTCTTCGACCTGCGTCGGTCGGTGGTCGGCCACGCCCATCATGGCCGGGACGCTGTGGCCGTAGATGTCGGCGTCGACGATGCCCACCTTGAGGCCCTGCGCCGCCATCACCAGGGCCAGGTTCACCGTCACCGAGGACTTGCCCACGCCGCCCTTGCCGCTGGCGATCGCGAACACCTTCGTGAGCGAGCCGGGCTGGGAGAAGGGGATCTCGCGCTGCGCCTGGCCGCCGCGCAGGTTCTCCTGGAGCCCGGAGCGCTGCTCGGCCGTCATCACGCCGAGAGTGAGGTCCACCGCGGTGACGCCCTCGACCGCACCCACGGCCGTGGTGACGTCACGATTGATCGTGTCCTTGAGGGGGCAGCCGGCGACGGTGAGCAGCACCGTGACCCGGACCAGGCCGTCGTCTGCGATGTCGACGGAATCGACCATGCCGAGGTCGGTGATCGGTCGTTTGATCTCAGGGTCGTTGACGGTCGCGAGCGCGGCGTTGACGCGGTCCAGCAGGGAGGAACTCATGATGGGCCCAGCCTAGTTGGCCGGTGGTGCACCGGTTCCCCCCGGTGGCCTCAGGCGTCGGGGGTGGCCCGGGTCACGCCGGCGCCGCCGTCGTCCCGGCTCCGCTCGTCGAGCTCGGCGAGCAGGGCTCGGAGCTCCGAGCGCACGTAGTCGCGGGTCGCGACCTCGCCGATGGCCATCCGCAGCGACGCCATCTCGCGCGCCAGGAACTCCATGTCGGCGTGGGCGCGAGCGTTGGCCTGCCGGTCCCGCTCGGCGATGACTCGGTCACGGTCCTCCTGCCGGTTCTGCGCGAGGAGGATCAGCGGCGCGGCGTACGACGCCTGCAGGCTGAGCATCAGGGTCAAGAAGATGAACGGGTAGAGGTCCCAGCCGAGGTCGCCCGGTGCCAGCCAGTTCCACGCCACCCAGACCACGACGAAGAGGGTCATGTAGAGCAGGAACCGCGCCGTACCCATGAAGCGCGCGAACTGCTCGGCGAAGGATCCGAACGCGTCGGCGTCGTACGTCGGACGCCGCACCAGTGAGCGGCGAACCTCGGTCGGGGTGTCGAGTCGGCCGCGACGGGGCTCAGCCATGACGGAACCCGGCCGTCTGGTTGCCGGCGGCGTCATCGCGCCAGTTGACGGGGAGCATGTGGTCGAGCAGGTCGTCGACGGTCACCGCGCCCAGCAGTCGGCCCTCCTCGTCGACCACCGGCGCCGCGACCAGGTTGTAGGTCGCCAGGTGGGCCGCCACCTCACCGATGGGGGCCTCGGGGCGCAGCGCGTCCAGCGACGCGTCGACGGCCGCCGCCGCCAGGGACGACGGGGGCTCGCGCAGTAGCCGCTGGATGTGTGCGCAGCCGAGCAGCCGGCCGGTCGGCGTCTCGAGGGGCTGGCGGCACACGTAGACCATGGCCGCGAGCGAGACCGGCAGGTCGGGGTTGCGAACCTGGGCGAGCGCGTCGGCCACGGTGGCGTCAGGCCCGAGGATCACCGGCTCCGGGGTCATCATGCCGCCGGCGGTCTCCTCCGCGTACGACATCAGCCGCCGCACGTCATCGGCGTCCTCGGACTCCATCAGCTCCAACAGCGTGGCGGCCTGCTCAGGCGGCAGGTCGGCGATGAGGTCGGCCGCGTCGTCGGGCGACATCTCCTCCAGCACGTCGGCGGCCCGCTCGGCCTCGAGGTGGGCGAAGATCTCGACCTGGTCCTCTTCGGGCAGCTCCTCGAGGACGTCGGCGAGACGCTCGTCGTCCATCGCCGCGACGACGGCCGTGCGCCGCTCGACCGGCAGGTCGTGCAGCACGTGGGCGGCGTCGGCGGGCTTCATCTCCGAGAGTTGCGCGATCAGCATGGTGGCGCCCTGGGTCTCGTCGCGGCGCGTCAGCCCGTCGACCTCGCTCCACTCGACGACGTGGGTCTGGCCTCGGCGACGGAACGTGCTGCTGTGCTCCTGGACCGCCACCCGCGACATCACCCAGTCGCGGTTGCGCGCCTGCTCCATCGCGACGTCGAAGACGATGCCAGTGACGCCGGTGGCCGGGATCGTGACGGTGCGGTCGAGCATCTGGCCGATGACCAGGGTCTCGGTCTGCCGCTGCTCGAAGCGGCGCATGTTGAGCAGGCCGGTCGTGTAGACCTGCCCGCTGTCGACGTTGGTCACGCGCGTCATCGGGACGAAGATCCGGCGCCGGCCGAACACCTCCGCGACCAGCCCGAGCACTCGGGGCTGGTTGACCTCCGAGCGCACGGCCACCACGAGGTCACGCACCTTGCCGACCTGGTCCCCTTGCGGGTCGAAGATCGGCAGGCCGACCAGGCGGGCGGCGTACACGCGAGTCGGGGCGGTGCTCACGAGGTCAACCTAGCGCCCCGCGAGGCCTGCTCCGCGGACCCTCGTGGGGCGTCTGCGGGAACGATCCCGGCCCCGTAGGATGGGCCCGTGTCCGGATCCCGCAAACGTGTCGAGCCTCGTCATGTCGACGCCGACAAGCTGCGGATCTCCGTCCCCACGGGCCCGCTGGTGGTCGGCGGCCTGGTGCTCGCCGTCGTGCTGGCGGTCGCCGGCGTGGCGTTCGCGGCGGGTGGCCTGGGTCCCGGAACCGGGGGCTCAGCCGTGGCTGGCAGCGCCCTCGAGCCCCAGCGAGCCGACCTGAGTGAGCGACCGTCCGCCGAGCCGGACGCTTTCCGGGTCGTCGCCGCGACGCGCATCGTCCCCGCGGCAGCCAAGGACCGGAGACCCGGACGCGGCAAGGCCGGTGGAAAGTCGCTTGCCGCCCGCGCCGAGCGCAAGGCGAAGCCGACGATCGCCGACTTCGGTGTCGCGATGATCAACATCCTCGGCAGCCAGCACACCGCCGGCAGCGGCAGCGGCTACGCGCGCGGCACCAGCCGTGCCTACACGGCGACCCAGATGTTGCTCGCCCGGGGCTCGAGCATCATCGGCTTCTCCGAGATCCAGAATGACCAGCTCGCCGTCTTCCGCAACAACGCGCCGGCCTACGACGTCTATCCCGGCACCGCGCTCGGCAACGCCGGCGTCCCGCAGACCCTCGCCTGGAACACCGCTGTCTGGCGGCTCGTGGAGACCCAGGTCGTCTACGTCCCGTTCAGTGGTCAGAGCCGGCCGCAGCCGGTCGTGAAGCTGGCCAACGTCGCGTCCGGGGTCGAGATCTGGGTGATGAACGTCCACAACTCCCCGCAGGGCATGGAGGGTGAGCGTGACCGCGCCGAGGCCGTCGAGCTCGCGAAGGTCAACGAGCTCACCGCTGACGGCACCCCGATGATCGTGATGGGCGACTTCAACGAAAAGCAGGAGATCCTCTGCCGGGTCACCGCAGCCACCCCTTTGGAGAGCGTCATCGGCGGCGGTAGCTGCTACCCGCCGCCGCAGCCGATGCGCGTCGACTGGATCTTCGCCTCACCGTCCTTCAGCTTCGGCAGCTACGAGGTCACCCGGGCCGCGCCGGTGCCCTACATCACCGACCACGCCGTCCTGTTCAGTCGGCTGAGCCTCGGATGAGCGCACCTGTCCGGCTTGCCGCGCTGACGATGGTCCGCGACGAGAAGGTCATGCTGCCCCGTTGGATCGCCCACTACGGGCGTGAGTGCGGTGTCGACAACCTGTTCGTCATCGATGACAACACCACCGACGGTTCCGCCGACGGGTTGCCGTGCTCGGTGATCCGGATCCCGTCCTGGGGGGACAAGCACTTCGAGACCACCCGGATGAGGCTGGTGAGCAACATCGCGGCGGGGCTGCTGGAGGCGTACGACGCCGTGCTGTTCGCCGACGCCGATGAGTTCCTCGTCGCCGACCCCAAGCGCCACGACGGGCTCGTCGACCTGGTGTCGAAGCGGTCGGGCGTGGACGTGCTCGCCGCCCAGGCGCTCAACGTGGTCCATGACGCGACCCGTGAGGGCCCGCTCGACCCGGAGCGGCCGGTGCTCGGCCAGCGCCAGTGGGCGAAGTTCATCCCGCTGATGTGCAAGCCGGCGATCAAGCGGGTCGCCGCCCCGTGGGTGGCCGGCTCCCACGGCACCACCGTCCCGTTCGAGATCGAGCAGGACCTCTACATGTTCCACCTCAAGTTCGCCGAGCGGGAGCACCTCCGGATGACTGGCGACCACCGCAAGGCGTTGGCGGACGCGGAGGGCCGCGCGTCCGAGACCGCCTGGCAGTTCGCCGGCGACGACCTGGTGGATCTCCTCGACGAGGTCGTCCGCGAGGCCGATCCCACCTCGGTCGAGCCCTACAAGCCACGCAAGAAGCTCCTCGGCGGGATCATCCGCCAAGGCGACGGCGGCAACTACCGCGCCCATGGCCGGCGCCAGTTCAACGCCATGCGCGGCCAGCCGATGGTGCAGGTTCCCGAGCGGTTCTGGGGCAGGGTCTGACAGTTCGCCACCGTGCGGGAAACGGGCGGATGCGACGTGCTTTGTTAGGGTTTTCCCGTGCGCCGGAGTTCCCTGACCGTTCTTGTCGTCCTGCTCGGCTTCGTGCTGGGCGGGTGCGGCGACGACACGGCCGCGGAACCTGACGCCAGCCCGGAGTCGACAGCTCCGTCATCTGGGACGACGCCACTCCCTGACGGGCCTGTCTGCGAGGAGGTCTGGGCCGACGGCCAGGACCTGCCACGCGGCTACCGGGGATGCGTCGAGGGCTCCGCATGGGTTGCCGCTGACAGCCGTCGGTGCGAGTCCGGACAGGTCATCGTCGTGTACGCGGACCGCTACTACGGCGCGAAGGGCGCCGTGGTGAACGACATGAACGGATCGCTGGAGGAGAACAAGCAGTACCAGCGGGCCCTCAGGTCCTGCGGCTGACCGGCCTCTCCGTCGTTTCCTCCCGCGTTGATGTGCGTGGGTGGGGCCACACCTGACAACCATCTGGAAGGGTCACTGTGCAGAACCAGTTCCGAGCGCTCCGGTCGATGCCTCGCCGCGCGCTCGCGCCCGCCGCCGCCGCAACTGCTCTCGTGGTCGCCGTGACACTGGCCGCGGTCCCCACTGCGGGGGCCAACGGTGGTGCACGCGCGGGCGCCACCCCCCTGACCGCGGTCTCCGCCGTGGGCCGACTCGCGAACACTGCGCTGGCCCAGGACCGCGGCCGCAAGTTCTACACGCCCAAGCTCGGCGTGATGACCAATGACCCCAGATCAGCCGACAGGCGCCGGATCCTCGAGCACATCATCAAGAGCATCGGAAGCACGCGGCGCCGGCAGAAGATCCGGATCATCAGCTGGAACATCGCCAGCCGCGGGTTCGTCGACAAGGTGATCGCCGCCCACAAACGCGGGGTCAGCGTCCGACTGCTGATGTCCCAGACGAAGGCCGAGGCGCAGCCCGCCGGAGGCGACTACGACCGGCTCCACCAGGCCCTGCGCCGGAAGCGTCCCAACATTGACCTCCCGAAGAAGTACCGCAGCTGGGCCCGCACCTGTGACCGCTCCTGCCGCGGCAACCGCGGCATCGCCCACTCCAAGCTCTTCATCTTCTCCAAGGTCGGCAATGCCGAGCGGGTGGTGATGTCGACCTCCGCGAACGCCACCGAGGTGTCGGCCAACTCCCAGTGGAACGACCTGTTCACGATGGTGGAGAACAAGAAGATCTACCGGGGCTTCATGGCGGCCTTCCAGGAGTCCGCCAAGGACGAGCCGGTGAACCGCTCCTACCGCCAGTTCAAGGGACGTGCTGTGACTGGCTACGTCTACCCGTGGAAGGGCAAGGACGCGCGGGGCGACCGGGTGATCAAGGAGCTCAAGCGGATCACCTGCAACGGTGCTCGGGGCGGCACCGGCATCAAGGGCAAGACCCGGATCCGGATCGCCCAGGACGCCATCATCGACCAGCGCGGCATCGACATCGCCAAGGTCCTGCGCCACAAGTGGCAGTCCGGGTGCCACATCCGGATCGCCTACGCCCTGATGGGGAAGCAAGTGCGCGGGATCCTGTCCCGCACCACCCGTGGCCCGGTCCCGCGCCGGCAGATCGTCTCGGACTTCGACGAGGACGGCATCTACGACCGCTACCTCCACTCCAAGTCGATGGCGGTCAGCGGCTACTACCGCAAGGACCGCAGCGCCCGCGTCGCGTGGCAGGGGTCGGAGAACTGGTCGGGGCTGGCCAAGCTCAGCGACGAGCAAGGCTTCCAGATCTATCGTGGTGGCGCCGAGGGCGTCTACGCCCGCTGGGTGGACTACCTGTTCAAGAACCCGCCCGTGGTCGCGCCGGCCACTACGGCCCGGATCGCTGCGGCGCGTGGGGTCGACCCGTACGCGCTGATCCGCGAAGACCTCGGGCTGCCCGCCCGCAGTCGCTGATCACTTCTGATCCACCTCCTCCCGGCCGGTCCCTCCCAGGATCGGCCGGGCGGCGTTTTGCGCGACCCCCTGACTTGGCGGCATGACCGGGGTACCCTCCCTGTGACTTGTGTGACCAAAGTGACGAAGGGTCCTAGCCGTGCGCCAGCTCCTGCCCACCATTCCCCTGGTGGCGCTCGTTCTCACCGGCGCGCTCCTGGTGACCCCTCCGGGCGTCGCCCGTGACCGGGGCGGGGCGCCCGACTCACTGACGCCGGTGTCGATGGCCGACGTGACGTGCGAGGACGCGCTCCTGGTCGCGGTCACCGGTGGCGGCGAGGGCGGCGTGGACGACCCCGGCACCACGGTGGGTGCGGTCACTGCGCCGCTGGTGTCCGAGGTGGCGGCCGCTGGCCGCACCGTCACGACGCGCGTCGTCCACACGGACACTCTCGGTCCCGCGGCGCTGCGGGGGCGCGGCACGAAGCGCACCGACGCAACGAAGGCCGTCACCCGTGCCGCCTGGAAGACCTGGCGTGCCCCGGTGCCCACCCTCGTCTCCGGCCTCGAGTCCGCGCTCGCCGAGACGTTGCCCGCCTGCCCTGACCAGCTGGTCTACCTGGTCGGCTACTCCCAGGGCGCCGAGGCCGTCCACCGCTACCTCGCGACTCGCGCGGACGCCGACCTGCGCACCCGCGTGGTCGCTGTGGTGCTCGTGGGAGACCCTGCCCGCGTCTCCCGCTCCGCCGGGCCGATCTCCGGCGAACCGCACGCCGCCCGGCGGGCCGAGGGCGTGAGCGCCCGGCTGGCCCGCAAGTCGCTTCCCGCGGTTCCGGCCGCCGACTGGCACGGTCCGGTCCACTCCGTCTGCACGGTGGCTGACATCGCGTGCGACCTCGGTCCCACCCGGGTCGGCGCTGCCCAGCGGGTCCACGCGACGTACGACAGCGCCTCGCCGGGCCTGCTCGGCGACCTCGGTGCCCGGTACGGCGAGCGGATCGGGCTCTGGCCCCGACCGGCGGTTGGCCAGGAGGTCTCCGGTCGGGTCGGCCTGCTGCTCAACGAGAAGCTCGGGGTCGACGTCGCCGTGAAACGACGGGCACTGCGTTACGCCGCGACGTCGCCGCTGCCGCCCGGCCTCAGCCTGACCAAGCGCGGCGTCCTCACCGGTATGCCGACCCGCTCCGGCCCCTTCGACCTCGACTACACCGTCCGCAACCGCACCGGCCCGGCCGTCTCCCGACCGATGTCGGGCCAGGTCGCCGTCGAGATCGAGCCCGGGGCCAAGGCCGAGGTCAGCTCCGGCGGCCGCCACACCTGCGAGATCCGCGCCGACGGCACCCTGTGGTGCTGGGGCGCCAACTTCTACGGCCAGCTCGGGAGCGGAGACACTGCCGGCGGACCGACGCCCCGGCAGGTCGGCACCGACGACTCCTGGGCGGACGTCTCCGCTGGGGGCATGCACACCTGCGGCGTCCGCGACAACGGCAGCCTCTGGTGCTGGGGCCTCAACTACCGCGGTCAGCTCGGCACCGGGACCCGCAAGGACCAGGTCCAGCCCCGGCGGGTCGGCGGCGCCCGCGACTGGGAGTCGGTCTCGGCCGGCTGGGTCCACACCTGCGCCACCTCGCTCGACGGCACCGCGTGGTGCTGGGGCGACAACAACTTCGGCCAGCTCGGCAGCGGCGACCAGACCGACTCCTGGGACCCGGTCAAGGTCACCCGGGGCATGGCCTGGCGCGAGGTCAGCGCCGGCGGCTGGCACACCTGTGGCATCACCCGCGGCGGTGCGGCGTACTGCTGGGGCCGCAACAGCAAGGGCCAGATCGGAGACGGCACGCTGACGGTCCGGATCAACCCGGCCCAGGTCGGGCAGGCGACCGACTGGCTCAGCATCCAGCCTGCCTGGACCCACACATGTGCGCTGGGCGGCGGTGGCGCCCTCAGCTGCTGGGGTGGCAACGAGGGGGGCCAGCTCGGCGGCGGTGGCTTCGGCGGCACCAAGAGCCCGCAGGCCCTCGGCGGTGCCCGGCTGTGGTCGGCCGTGCAGACCGGTGTGAACTTCTCCTGCGGCCTCGATGCCGACCAGGCGCTGTGGTGCTGGGGAACCGGCCGGTTCGGCGCACTCGGCGACACCACGCGCTCCGACGATCCGGTCAGGCTGTTCGACGGCACCACCTGGGCGCAGGTCGACCTCGGCTGGCTGTTCGGCTGCGGCCTCACCGGAACCACGACCACCCCCACCTGCTGGGGCAACAACGAGACCGGTGAGCTCGGCACGCCGTCCGGTCCGCGGGCGGCCCGCGAGCAGACCGCCCGGGCCGGCGGGTTCGACTTCAACCTGGTCTCGTTCAACGTGCTGGGCAGCAACCACACCTCCCCGCGCAGCGACGCGGGGGAGTTCAGCCCGGCCCGGATCCGGTCGGAGTGGATGATCGACTACCTGGACTCGATCAACGCCAGCGTCGTGGGGTTCCAGGAGATCCAGCGCGACCAGATGACGTGGTTCACGGGTGGCGCGTCCTCGACGTACGACGTCTGGCCGGGCGCCACCGAGAACGGCAAGGGGCTGCAGACCACCATCGCGTGGAAGAAGGCAGTCTGGCAGTTGGTCGAGACCGACCTGGTGCCGATCCCGTTCATCACCCAGACCCGGGACATGCCGCTGGTGAAGCTGGAGCACCGGAAGACCGGTCGCCACATCTGGGTGATGAACATCCACAACGCGCCACAGGACTACCAGGACCAGCGCAACGTCGCGCTCCGCCGCGAGATCGACCGGCTCAAGAAGGTCACCGGCAAGGGTGACCCGGTGTTCCTGATCGGCGACTTCAACGAGCGGCAGCGGGCTTTCTGCGAGGTGACCGGCGAGCTCAACTTCGTCGCGCCCCGGGGCGGCAGCCACAACGGCGGCGACTGTCAGCCGCCGTCCGGGATGGTCCGGATCGACTGGATCTTCGGCTCGCGCAACGTCGACTACTCCGGCTACACCGAGGACGTCTCGCCGCTGGTCAAGCTGATCACCGACCACTCGGTGCTCCGCACCAAGGTGTCTGTGCCGTAGGGCGCGTGGCCGTACGCGCGGGGTGACCGAGAGCCGTCCTGTGTTCCCTCGAATGCCGAAGGGCCCCCTTGCAGGCGACCTTCGACTCTGTCGAGGTCCGTCGGACCGCGGGACTGTGGAAGCCAAGGATCACTATCCGGGAGGCAACCATGATGTACGGCAACCAATGGGGCTGGAACGCGATGATGTTGATGCCGGTGGTCTGGATCGCGCTCGTGGCGATCATCGTGTGGGCCGTCGTCCGGCTGACTCGGACGAGCAATCACGACCGTGCGACAACGCACGAGGGGAGCAGCCGAGAGGGGCCGAAGGAGATCCTCGACCGACGGCTCGCCTCCGGTGAGGTCGACGCCGCGACCTACACCCAGATCCGCGACCAACTCGCAGGCCGGAACCCGGGGTCGTCGTGACCTCGACGGGGCGCCGTGGGTGGCCGCTGGCCGTGCTCGTGGCTGCCGTGGGATCGCTCATCGCCTCGGTCGTCTGGGTCTCTGGAACGGGGTCCGGTGGCGGAACGGCCGGGACGATGGGTCCGTACGGCATGAATGGACCGGGAACCGCGGTGGCCGGCGACGGGCCGGTGGATGACATGGCTGCTGCGGCCCGGGTCGCCGATGGTTTCGCAGGGCAGTGGGGCCTGGAGGCCGGCGAGGTGATGGAGTTCGACAACGGCTACTACGTCGAGCTGGTCGAGCTGTCCGGAAGCCTGGCCACCGAGGTGCTCGTCGACCGGCTCACCGGCGCTGTCCAGCCCGAGTTCGGCCCGGCGATGATGTGGAACACGGCGTACGGCATGCACCGCTCATCCGATGCGGGGCCGACGCTCCTCCCGGAGCAGGCTCGTGACCTGGCCGATCAGTGGCTGGCAGACAACCGACCCGGCGAACACGCCTCCTCACCCGAAGAGTTCCCCGGCTACTACACCGTGCACAGCATGGTGGGCGGCGACGTCACCGGCATGCTGTCGGTCCACGCCACCAGTGGCGCCGTCTGGTACCACTCCTGGCACGGCCGATTCCTCGCGATGGCCGAGCCGGGCGACGGCGAGTAGCCCTCCCCGCGGGCCGGTCGGTCAGCCGTTCGCTTGAGGGTTCACGACCTCAGGCCAACGAACCCCGACGACGACATGGCAGGCTGGTGCGCTGTGAGGGCGAACGTGCGGGCCGACGAGGACGGGATCACCGTCCCACCACGGCTCGTGGGGTCCTACGACGTGCTGTTCGACGGTGAGCCGGTCTGGTCGTTCACGGTCGACGGCAGCCACCGCGGCCGAGGCCACCTGGTGCGCTGGCCGCGGGCGATGCGCCGGTGGCTCGACGGGTACGCCGAGATCGTGTTGCGCGAGGTGGGGCCCGAGAGCGCGGAAGATGCCCAGGAGATCGTGATCGGCCGGACCACCTTCGGGTCCGGAACCGAACCGATCCGGCTGGTCGACGTGGAGGACCGGCCGGTCGTCATCGACAAGTGGGGCATCGTGCAGCGACCCTTCAGCAGCCGCGGCGGTGAGGTCACCCACGAGCTCGGCGTGCGCACCCGCGAGGTCATGGAGATCCTCCGCGAGGACTGTGGGCTGGAGGCCTGGATGGCGTTCGGCACCCTGCTCGGCGCAGCCCGGGCCGGCAAGGCGATCGGCCACGACTCCGACTCCGACCTGCTCTACCTGAGCGAGAAGACCACGCCGGCCGAGATCAACCTCGAGGCCTACGAGATCAAGCGGGCGCTCACCCGTCGCGGCCTGGTCGCCACCCTCAAGTCGGGCAGCTTCGTCACGGTGCTGTTCCCGGGACCAGACGGCGCCCCCCTCGGCATCGACGTCTACGCCTGCTTCTACGTCGACGGTGTCCTCCACGAGACCGCCACGCTGCGCGAGCCGATCCCGCGGTCGTCCATCCTGCCGCTGACCACGCTGCCCTACGAGGGTTTCGAGCTGCCGGCGCCGGCCGACCCGGCCCGGCTGCTCGCCGCGTCGTACGGACCCGGCTGGCAGGTGCCCGACCCGTCCTTCCGCCACGAGCCGGACGACGGCACGGTGGCCCGGTTCGAGGGCTGGTTCGGCAACATGATGACCGCCCGCCGCGGCTGGGAGGCGTGGTGGAACGACCGCCAGCAGCTCGGTGAGGCCTCCGAGCTGGTCGAGCAGATGATGGCCGATCACCTGGAGCCGGTGAGCGTCGTCGAGATCGGCGCCGGCAACGGCACCGACGCGGTGCGGATGGGCGAGCGCGGCCACCGCGTCAACGCCTACGACTACTCCCGCCGGTGCTTCCTCGCGGCCCATCGCGCCACCCGCGAGGGCGACCTCCCGATCCAGTTCGGGCACAGCAACCTCTACGACCTGCGCGACACGATGACGCTCGGAGCACTCCAGCTGCGCCGACCCCGACCGCCCCGGGTGGTGGTCGCGCGGTTCGTGCTCGGGTCGATCCACCCGCGCGGTCTCGAGGCGTTCTGGCGGCTCACCCACACCTGCCTGCGGGGCGGTGGCCGGGCCTACCTGGAGTTCTCCGACGAGGACGACCCCGACCGCGACAACCCGCAGCGGCTCTACCCGCTGCGCTTCGAGGTCGACCCCGACGACGTACGACGCCGGCTCGAGGGGCTCGGCGCCCGGGTCGTCCACGCCGACCGGGCGAAGCGGCCCGCCCCAGACGGCGGCCAGCAGCGACCGTCGTGGCACATCGTGGCGGACTGGGCGTGAACACATGACCGAGCGCGTCTACCTCCACGTCGGCTGCCCCAAGTCCGGCACCACCTACCTGCAGCGGATACTGCGCCACAACCAGCCGTCGCTGGCCGAGCAGGGCGTGCTGGTCGCGGGGAAGACCCACGTGGAGCTGGTGCACGCCGGGTTCGTGGTCCGTGAGGACTCACGGCTCGAGAACCTGCCCGAGCGAGCTGCCGGTGCCTGGGACCGGGTCGTCGAGCAGGTCCGTGGCTTCCGTGGCCACACGGCCGTCATCAGCTACGAGCTGCTCGCCGGCGCCAGGCGCAAGCAGGCGGCCCTCGCGCTCTCCGCCCTGGCCGGACTTGAGGTCCACGTGGTCGTCACGACCCGCGACCTCGGCCAAGCTGTCTCCTCGGCCTGGCAGGAGCGGCTCAAGTTCGCCCTCGACGTGCCGCTCGAGGAGTGGGAGCCGCCCCCCGAGTCGCGTGGTCCGCGCGCCGAGTGGGGCTGGCGCACCATGGATCCGTCGTCGGTCGCCGCCCGCTGGGGCGCCGACCTGCCGCCGGAGCGCGTCCACATCGTCACGGCACCCCGACGTGGGGTCGTCCGCAGCGAGCTGTGGGACCGGTTCGCGGAGGCGTGCTCGCTCCAGGACGTCACGGTCGACCTGGACATCCCGCCCGCGAACGAGTCGCTGGGCGTCAAGGCAGCGGAGGTGTTGCGCAAGGTGAACGAACAGGACCTGGGCCCGATCAAGGGTGCCCGCGAACAATCGCGCTGGCTGCGCGACACCCTCGCCCACACGGTGCTGGCGCCTCTCGACGACGAGCCGATGGGCATCACCGACGCCCAGCTCGCCGAGGCGGAGGAGCGGGCGCGCGCGGCCGTCGCCGCCATCGGCGAGGCCGGCTGGTCGGTCCACGGCGACCTCGCGGATGTCGCCGCCACCCGCCGGGAGGGCCGGATGCCGGGGGAGGTGCCTGCCGACGAGCTGCTCGACGTCGCGGTCCGCACCATCGCCGGGCTGCTGCTCGAGCTCCGTGAGGCCAAGACGACCGGCGCCGGGAACGGACGGGCGAAGGTCGAGGCGACGCCGATGTCCCTGCGGGGCTCGGTCGTGCTCGACCTGGCCGGCCGTAAGAGCCGGGAGATGCTCGACAGCCTCTCCGAGCGGCTCGACGTGGCCGAGAAGGACCTCCAGGAGGGGCGGCGGCTGCAGGAACGGGTCGGTGCGCTCACCGACCTCGTGAACGAGCTGCTGCTTCCGGCCGCGAAGCAGGACACCGAACTGCTGGCGCGGTCGCTGCGCGAGTACCGCGGGGACAGCCTGTGACCACCCGTCCCGCGGGGAAGTGGTGTCCGCGATGAGCCCGGTCGCGCGTCCGGCGTACGTCTCGTTGGTCCGGAACCGCCTGATCCGGATGCAGTCGATCGAGGACGTCGTCACCCGCCTCGACGAGCTCGAGACCGGCGTGCCGGAACACCTCCGGCAGGCACCCGACCTCCACGCCTACCTCGACGGGTTCGAGCGAGAGGTGATGGCGCTGGTCGCCGCCCGGCTCGGCGAGGAGACGTAGTGGCCGAGCGGGTCGTGCTCCACGTCGGGCTGATGAAGTCCGGCACCAGTTTCATCCAGCAGGTGCTGCGCCACAACAAGGACCTGCTGCGCGAGCAGGGCGTGCTGTTCCCGAGCCCGTGGAAGCGGCAGGTGCAGGCGGTCAAGGACGTCATCAACCAGGGGGCGGGTCCCTGGCCAGAGCTCGTCGAGGAGATCAACGCCTGGCCCGGCACGGCGGTGGTCTCGATGGAGTTCCTCGGCCCGCGTGGCGCTGCCAAGACGAAGCAGATCGTCGAGGCGTTCGCGCCGGCGACGGTCGAGGTCGTGATCACGGTCCGCGACCTGGCCCGCACCATCCCCGCGATGTGGCAGGAGACGCTGCAGAACCGCGGCACCCGGCCGTGGGAGGACTACCTGGCCGGGGTCGAGGCCGAGGACCGGTCCTCGCCCGGACCGGGCCGCGCCTTCTGGACCCGGCAGGACGCCCCCGGCATCACCGAGACCTGGCAGCGGGCAGCTGGCCGCGACCACGTGACCGTGCTCACCGTGCCGCCGGCGGGGGCACCGACGAACCTCCTGTGGGATCGGTTCGCGGCGCTGGTGCCGGTCGAGGGAGACGTCGACCTCGCCGTCCGAGCCAATCCGTCGCTGGGGCTGGCCTCGTTGCTCGTGCTGCGCGAGCTCAACGTGCGGATCGACGACGAGGACGACCCGCTGACCCCGCGCCAGTACGAGCGGATCGTCAAACAGCTCCTGGCCAAGCGCGGTCTGGCCGGGTTGCCCGGCGACCCCAGGCTCGGGTACGACGCCGACTGGGTCGCCGCGCGCGGCGACCGTGACCTCGAGCGGCTCCGGGCGCTGGCGCCGCGCGTCGCCGGCGACCTCGACGAGCTGCGCTGCGCCCCGGTCCCCGGCGCCGATCCCGCAGATGTGACCGTCGACCAGCGGCTCGAGGCGGCGCTGGCCGCGCTCACCCACGCGATCACGGTGCTGGCCCGTCGTACGACCTCTGACGACTGACCCCGCGACCGACCGGAGTGACGATCGCAACAGCCACGGCACCCACGCGTCGTGGAAGGATGCGACTCATGCGCCGACTCTGCGAGACCGAAGATCTGACCGACGTCCAGGAGGAGATCCTCAAGACGATCCGCCAGTTCGTCGAGCAGAAGATCATCCCCGTCGCCAATGAGCTCGAGCACAAGGACGAGTACCCGACCGAGATCGTCGAGGACCTCAAGGAACTCGGCGTCTTCGGCCTGATGATCCCCGAGGAGTACGGCGGGCTGGGGGAGTCCCTGCTGACCTACGCGCTGGCCGTCGAGGAGATCGCCCGCGGCTGGATGAGCGTCAGCGGCATCATCAACACCCACTTCATCGTCGCCTACATGTTGCTCCAGCACGGCACCGACGAGCAGAAGCAGAAGTACCTGCCGCGGATGGCCACCGGGGAGGTGCGCGGCGCGTTCTCGATGTCGGAGCCGGGGTGCGGCTCAGACGTCGCGGCGATCAAGACCAAGGCCAAGAAGACCGACGACGGCTACGAGATCACCGGCCAGAAGATGTGGCTGACCAACGGCGCCTCGTCCAACCTCGTGGCGGTGCTGGTCAAGACCGACGAGGGAGACGACTCGGTCTACAAGAACATGACGACCTTCCTGGTGGAGAAGGAGGAGGGCTTCGGCGAGACCGCCCAGGGCGTCACCGTCCCGGGCAAGATCGAGAAGATGGGCTACAAGGGCGTCGACACCACCGAGATGGTGTTCGAGGGCCACCGGATCTCCGCCGACCAGATCCTGGGCGAGAAGCCGGGCCAGGGCTTCTACCAGATGATGGACGGCGTCGAGGTCGGCCGCGTCAACGTCGCCGCCCGCGGCTGCGGCGTCGCCCACCGCGCCTTTGAGCTCGGTATCGCCTACTCCCAGCAGCGCGAGACCTTCGGCAAGAAGATCGCCGAGCACCAGGCGGTGCTGTTCCGGCTGGCCGAGATGGCGACCAAGATCGAGGCCGCCCACGCGATGATGGTCAAGGCCGCCCGCACCAAGGACCGCGGTGAGCGCAACGACCTCGAGGCCGGGATGGCGAAGTACCTCGCCTCCGAGTACTGCTCGCAGGTCGTCGAGGACTCCTTCCGGATCCACGGCGGCTACGGCTTCTCCAAGGAGTACGAGATCGAGCGCCTCTACCGCGAGGCCCCGATGCTGCTGATCGGCGAAGGCACAGCCGACATCCAGCGGATGATCATCGGCCGCCGGCTGCTGGAGCACTACAAGCTCAAGTGAGCCACGCCGGCTGCCTGGGTGTTCCCGGCGTTGGCTGACCACGACGGGTGACCGATACCGCGCCAGGAACGGGAGGGGAGTCGACGTTCACCAGCCACGTCTCGACACGCCCCGCCCCTTCCTGGCCGCCGCGGCCACCGCGGTCGCGTCCACCGGCCTGCTCCTGATCGGCGTCCGCTTCGGTTGGCTCGGGCCGGACGTCGGACGCGGCGCGAACTTCTGCGAGGCCGCACGGGACGGCTGGATCAAGCAGCCGGCGAACAGCCTGTCCAACCTGGGCTTCGTGGTGGCGGGCCTGGCGATCGGCTGGCGCGCGAGGTGCCGCTCGTTGCTCGGCGACGTGCTACCGAGACTGCCGGGCACGGCCACCGGCCTCGCCTGCCTGGTGGTTCTCCTCGGGCCCGCGAGCGCCGCGATGCACGCCACCCAGTCCTCGCTGGGCGGCTACCTGGACCTGACGTCGATGTACCTCGTGGCGGGCTTCGCTGCCGCCTACGCGACGACACGGTGGCGGCGACGGGGCGCGGTCTTCTTCTGGCAGGTCTTCTTGTCGCTCGTGGTGGCGTGCGAGCTCGTGGGCCTCTGGGAAGGGGAGATCCCGGTCGTGCACATCGCCGGCAACCTTGCCTTCGGCCTCCTGCTCGCGTACGCCGTGGTGGTGGAGGTGCGGCTCTGGCGGCGCGGTCCCAGCCGTGCCGACCTGCGTTACGGCGCCGCCGCACTCGCCTCGATACTCGTCGCCTTCACGATCTGGAACCTCTCGCAGCACGGCTGGTGCGACCCGCACTCGCTCTTCCAGGGTCACGCCGTCTGGCACCTGCTCGGCGCGCTCGCGGCGTACCTGCTCTTCCGGCTCTACGCCAGCGAAAAGGCCGGCTGACCGGCCGGGTCGGTCCCGCCTGAGGACTTCGACCTGACGCCTCAGCGACCGAGTCGGCGACGCATGCGTCCGGCAACCCGGCGCGTCCGCGCCACCGGTCCGGAGCGGGCCGCGGCGTTGCCCGACCGCTGCGAACGCTTGTGGGCGAAGACGGCGAAGTTGGCCAGTGTCTCGATCGACGCGCGCGCGATCGCCTCCTCGTCGAGGTGCGGGAGGTCGGCGGTGTCAGCCTCGGACGGGAGCAGCGACGACAGGTCCCCGTGGACGCGGATGTCGGTGTTCTGCAGCCACTCGACCTGCTCGCGCGCGGCCTGGGTGACCCACCCCAGCTCGGAGGGAGGCAGCGGGATCCGGGCGCTGGCGCTGCGGGGCAGCACTCCCTGCACCAGGGGCCAGCGCAGCCCTGGCTGGTAGTCACGCTCGTAACGCGGCAGCCGGTCGCCCAACGCCTCGTTGACGCGCCGGTAGACCTCCGCCTCGACGTACCCCCACGACGCGTTGACGTTGCGGTCGGGCCAGGTCAGCTGGTGCGGGTCGAAGCCGACGACTTGGCCGAACATCCGGTAGAGCCCCTCGGGGTCGCTGGCCCGGTCAGGGGTGACCACGACGTCGATCCGGTCGTGACCGACGACCTCGGCCCAGCGGGTGCACATCGCGACCAGGTCCTGCCGGAGCCAGAAGTGGTTGGCCCAGCGGCCCTTGCGGTTCTGGATCCGCGTGAGGAACGTCGGGTAGTCGAGCGTCATCCGGTGCTTGAGGAACTGCTGCCACTCCGAGGGGATCACGCTGGCCAGGCCGCGCACGGTGATCACGACACGGACCTCCTGCCCGGCCCGGTCGGCGACCGCGACCAGGGCCTCGATCCGCTCCTGGTCGGCCTCACACAGGTCCTCGCAGGTCACCAGCAGCCTCTCGCCGGCCGCCGACTTCAGCACCGGTCCGAGCTCGGCGAGCTCCTCGCGGCGTACGTCGCGGGTGAATCCGGAGGCGGTGACCCAGCCCAACGGACGCAGCAGCTGCCGGATGTGGTCGTTGCGACCGGTCAGCGGTACGCCGATGCCCTGGTCGGCGAGCGCGGGGATCGAGTCGAACAACCCGTGCTGGAGCGCGGACGTGCCGGTCTTGCTGGCCCCCACGTGCAGGTAGAGCGGGCGTGGGGTCATGCCGCGGATGCTATCGCCGCGCCGATACTGTCAGCGCATGGCATCGCGCACGATCCTCCACGTCGGCACCATGAAGTCCGGCACGAGCCACATCCAGAGCCGGCTCTTCGAGAACAAGGCCGCCCTCGCTGACGCGGGGGTGCTGGTTCCGGGAGAGAAGTGGGGCGACCAGGTCCAGGGCGTGAAAGACGTCCTTGCGATCCGTCGCCACGGCGAGGAACGCGCCACCGGCGCGTGGCAGCGGCTCGTCGACGAGATGGCCGGCCACGACGGCACCGCCGTGATCTCGATGGAGTTCCTCGGCCCGGCCGGACCGAAGATCATCCAGGGCATCTGCGACTCGGTCGAGGGGCCTGAGTGCGTTATCACCGTCCGCGACCTCAACCGCAGCCTCGCCGCGATGTGGCAGGAGACCATCCAGAACGGCCGGACCTGGACCTACGGCGAGTACCTCGCGGCCGCCGAGGAGTGGCGACCCAAGCCGGACGGCGGGATGAAGGGCGCGCCCAAGGCGGGCCGCACCTTCTGGCGCCAGCAGAACGTGGTCCGGATGGCGACCGACTGGCGCGCCGCCGCGCCCGTCACCCTGATCACGGTGCCCCATCCGGGGGCATCGCGGAGCCTGCTGTGGGAGCGGTTCTGTCAGGTGCTCGACCTCCCGGGCGAGGGCTGGGCCGACGCCAGCGCCAGCAACGAGTCGATCGGTGCGGCCTCCGCCCTCGTGCTGCGGCAGATGAACGAGCTGCTCGACGAGGCCGGTCTGCGGTTCCCTACCGGTGACCTGGTGCGCAAGCAGTACCTGGCCAAGAAGGTGCTCGCGGGCCGCAAGAAGGAGGAGCCGGCGATCGGGCTGCCGGTCTCGAAGTGGGTCCGCAAGCACTCCACCGTCATGGTCGATGAGCTGCAGGGACTCGACCTCACCTTCATCGGCGACTGGGGAGACCTCGACCCCGTCGACGTCCCCGGCATCGACCCCGCCGACGTCTCCCAGCGGGAGATCATCGACGCCGCGGTGGTCGGCCTCGCCGCCCTCGTCGAGCGCGACCTCAAGCGCAGCTGACTCGCTCCGGGGGGATACTTCGCCGCCCACATCATCACCGCCGCGCCGGAGTGGATGATTCCGGCGGCGAACTATCGAACTAGCGGTCAGCAGGGGGGTGGGCCAGGCGGCGCTTGAGCCGGCGCTTGTCGGCGCGCAGGGACGCCAGCTCCTCGCGGTGGTCGAGTTCGGCGAGCAGCATCGACGACAAGGCGGGTACGGCGACGTCGGCGACCTCGGCTTCGCTGACGTCGTCGGGAGTGCGGCCGACGGGTGGCGTCGGGTCGGGGACCAGATCCGCCAGGTCGCCCACCACGTCCAGCTCCCGCTGGCGCAGTGCCTCGACCATCGCGGTGCCGCGCTCGACGGCCCACGCGTGGACGTCGGCCGGGAGCACGAAGGGCGTGCCGGTCCCGGCCGGCACCAGCACCTGCTGGGTGAACCAGTTCGTCGCGATCCGGCGTACGTCGAGCCCACGGCGCTCCTCGGGGACAGCGGAGTGGACGCGGCGCATCAGCTCGACCTCGGCCAGGCCCAGCGACTCGTTGGCGCGGTCGAGGTCGAGGGTGAGGCCCGTCGGGTCGATGTCGGTCAGCTCGCAGGCCTGGTGCCAGATCAGGTCACGCGGCCCGCCTGCAGGTGGCAGCACCAGCAGGTGGCGACGCTCCGCCGGCACGCCCTGGGTCCAGCGGTCGAGCAGCGCCGGCACGTCCTGGAACGTCCAGAACGGGTTGTCGGCGTCGTCGCGGGCCAGCTCCCAGAACTCCCGGAGTGTCTCGGTGCGGCCCTGCTTGACGTTCTGCTGCCAGCCGGACGGCAACTGCCGGGCGAGGTCGCGGCTGGTGACGAGCACGTGGACCTCGTCTGCCACCCGGGCGAGCCGCGCCAGGGCGGTTGCAGCCTGCTCGGTCGAGGCCTGCGCGAACAGCTCATGGCTGATCAGGGCCGTACCGTCCCAGCCACGGATCTCCTCGAGCAGGTCGTCCCACGTCGCGCGCTGGGCAGGGGTCAGCCGGTCGACGACCTCGCGGCGGTCGCTGACCAGGGCGGAGGCGTGGAAGTGGTCGGCGATCGCGGTGCCGGGCAGCAGCAGGCCGCGCTCGGCGAGGGCGTCGCGGTGGTGCCACCACAGCGACTGCAGGAAGGTGGTGCCGGACTTGGGCGTCCCGACATGGAGGAACACCCGTCGTGCCACGCGGCGAGACTAACGCAACGCACCGGGGTGGATATGCCCTCGACCTGCTGGTCCGGGTTTGGCACAGTGGGCTCTCCGACACCGGCAGGACCCTGGCAGGAGGAAACGCGTGGCGAACGACGATCTGAAAGCCAAGATGCGTGAGGCCCTGGAGAAGAAGAACTCCAAGGAGAAGGGTGTCCCTCAGGAGGGACCCACCCCCGAGAAGGCGCACGGCTCCGAGGTGGAGGGTGGCGCCGCTCCCCAGATGCACCGCCGTAAGGCAGGTGGCGGGGGCGTGTAGCGGGTGAGAAACCGCACGCGTCGACGGGTGTCGGCGAGTGCGGTCTCTCCGCAAGGATGAGGCCATGCAATTCGGGCGTAGCTATGAGGAGTTCGAGGTCGGTGCGATCTACAAGCACTGGCCGGGCAAGACGGTCACCGAGTTCGACGACCACATGTTCTGCCTGCTGACCATGAACCACCACCCGCTCCACCTCGACCAGCACTACGCGGAGGAGACGACGCAGTTCGGCCAGAACGTCGTGGTCGGCAACTACGTCTACTCGATTCTGCTCGGCATGTCGGTGCCTGACATCTCCGGCAAGGCCATCGCCAACCTGGAGATCGAGTCACTGCGCCACGTCGCGCCCACCTTCCACGGCGACACGCTGTACGGCGAGACGACCGTGCTGGACAAGTGGGAGTCGACGTCGAAGGACGACCGAGGGGTGGTCCACGTGGAGACCGTCGGCTACAACCAGGACGGCAAGGTCGTGTGCCTGTTCCGTCGCAAGGTGATGGTGCCGAAGAACAACTACCTCGAGGCGCGCGGCGGTGAGCAGCCCGGCCGCCCGGTGCCGCAGCCGGACAAGAACTGGCCCGGCCGGGAGTAGGGTTCGGGTCATGTCTGAGGTGTGGTTGGTCCGCCACGGCGAGACCGAGTGGAGCCGCGACCACCGCCACACCTCCACCACCGACCTGCCGCTGACTCCGGTCGGCGAGGCGGGCGCCACCGTCCTGGCTCCCCGGTTGGCCGAGACCGACTTCGACCGCGTCCTCTCCAGCCCACGACAACGTGCCCGGCGCACGGCCGAGCTGACCGGCTTCCCGGACCCGGACATCGACGACGGGCTGGTCGAGTGGGGCTACGGCGACTACGAGGGCATCACCACCGCGGAGATCCGTGAAACCGTGCCGGGCTGGTCGGTCTGGACGGACCCGACACCGGGTGGCGAGACCCCCGAGCAGGTCACCGAGCGTCTTGACGCGGTCGTCGACCGACTGCACGCCGGTCCGGATCGCGCCCTCGTGTTCGGCCACGGGCACGCGTTGCGGGCGCTGACCGCACGCTGGCTCGGGCTGCCGGTCCGCGACGGCCGCAGCTTCCGTCTCGACACCGCGACGGTCTCCGTCCTCGGCTACGAGCGCGAGACGCCGGTGATCCTGCGCTGGAATGCGTGACACCTGCTTGACGTCGGTCTCCGACGTCACCACCGTGATCCCATGACGCTGAGCGCGTTCTGCCCGCGGTGCCAGGAGCGCCTGGAACCCCCGGATGACACCTGCCTCCGACACGGGAGTCAGCCGTTCCTGTGGCGTCCGGACGTGGCGTCGTATGAGTCCTTCGCCGCCCACCTGCAGCGCGCCGACGGGTTCCCGACCTACCTGCCGTGGCCGATGGCAGCGGGCTGGCGGATGTCGGACTTCGGCGTGGTGATCGGTCGGGCCGGTCGACCGGTCGCGACCGTCTCCTGTTGTACCGGCGCGACGGATTCCGATGGCCGGGTCGATGTGCTGATGGTTGCCGAGGAGGCAGGGATCGGCCTGGGAGGCCGGTGCGCCGGCCTGCCGCGTGCCGATCCGGGCAGCGACTTCGGCCAGGGTCCGCCGACGGCCCGGATCCGGATCGGCAGGCAGGGAGTCGCGCTGTGGCCGGTGTCGACCAGCACCGCGGCCGGCGAGCTCGACCGCTCGGTCGTGGCCGGCGAGGCCGAGGGCCGGTGGCTGTGGATCGTGCTGCTGCCCGCCTCGGCGGTGCTGCTGATGAGGGACGAGTGGATCCTGCATGACGTCTCCGGCGACGGGCCCCACCTGGTCGACCTGCCGATCGACGGCCCCGCCCCGGTCTGGTAGTCAGCCGGCCAGCGACAAGAACCGCTCCAGCACCGGCAGCATCGCGTCGGGGGCCTCGAGGTGGACGTCGTGCCCGGCCCCCGAGATCACCGCCAGCTCGGTCCGGGACCGGAGCGCACACATGCTCTCGACCTGCCGCTCGGGGATCGACCCGTTCTCACCCCGCAGCAGCAGCGTCGGCGCACGCACCGCCGACCACTCCTCGAGGTGCTCCCGCTCGGCGACCGCCGTCAGCGCCGCGACCAAGGTGTCGGCGTCCCACTGCGGCCACAGGCCGTCGGCCCGCTCCTCGAGGCCGTCGGTCCAGGCCTCGGCCACGTTGCG
>Ga0136633_1000309_pt1 | contig 37133 bp, 37 predicted proteins | sample AntDrymeUQ832206_2_FD_105494 | JGI IMG/M metagenome (GOLD analysis project Ga0136633, IMG submission 105494) | Polar desert sand microbial communities from Dry Valleys, Antarctica - metaG UQ83 (22.06) | ecosystem: Environmental > Terrestrial > Soil > Desert | place: Antarctica: Dry Valley... | reverse complement strand
GCAGGTCGTCCGTCAGGGCGGCTGGCGAGCAAGAGTCGTCTCCCAGGAAAGCGCAATGATGGGCGCCATGGCGACGGCCTTCGCCGGGCCGCGGCGGTTGGGGATCGCCGAGCGCGCAGCGGCCGTGGTCTCGCGCCCATTCAGCCGGAACGGAGGCATCGGGCGGCTTTCGCTGCCCGGCCTGCTCGGGGCATGGTTCGGATCACGAGACCTTCGCGCGCCGGCGGCCGTCTCCTTCCGCCGGTGGTGGTCGCGCCGAGCACGAGAGTCGCGCGGGCGATGAGCAGCCGACCGACGGAGTTCCGCGGCGCGATGCTGGATCGCATCCGATCGGCAATCGACACGCCGAGCGAGCCGGTGGACGTGCCGCGCTCGTACCGGACTTCCCTGCCGGCTGGCGTCGACCTCATCGAGCGGTTCGCCGAGCGCGTGGACGACTACCGCGCGGTCGTGCGTCGGTCGTCGGAACGCGAGCTGCCTGCGACGGTGCGGCGCGCGCTTGAGGGTCATCACGTGCGTCGCGTCGTTACTCCGCCCGGGCTGCCACCGGGGTGGGTGAAGGCCGTCGGGTCGATCGAGCTGGTGGCCGATGACCCGCCGCTGACCCATGCGCAGCTGGATAGGATCGACGCCGTCATCAGCGGATGTGCGATCGCGATTGCCGAGACCGGGACCATCGTTCTGGATGCAGGGGCGGGCCAGGGACGCCGGGCGCTGTCGCTGCTCCCCGATCTCCTGGTCTGTGTCGTCCGAGCGAACCAGGTTGTGGGTGATGTGCCAGAGGCGGTCGCCCGACTCGACCCCCGCCGGCCGCTGACGTGGATCAGCGGCCCTTCCGCGACGAGCGACATCGAGCTCAACCGGATCGAAGGGGCGCATGGCCCACGCATCCTGGAGGTCATCATCGTCGTTAACGGGGCCAGGACCTACGTCCGGAAAGAGAGCGGATAACTCGACGCGCTACGCTCCCCCGCCCACGCTCCGAAGCACAGCGCACCGACGGCCATGCTCCGAAGTCAGCTGCTCTATCCACTGAGCTACGGGCGCGTCGTGCCAAGTCTAAACACCAATCGGTCGATGGGGAGCATGGCTGGATGCCACCGCTACACGGGCGAGGCTGGCGGTCGAGCCCTGTGCGCGAGTGTCTACAAGATCAGCGGGCAGGCCCATCGGCTTGAGAAGGAGACTTCGTCTAACCGACGATGGAAGCCAGTGCCTGCATCGGTCAACGGATCAATGAGGTCGGCCATGTCGGCCTGCCTCCGCGCGTCGCGCTGGTCCCCGGCGGCCTGCCCGGGCCCGCCGTCGCTCGCGGCGCCCGACCAGTGTCTCGCGCATCTCCTGAGGCTGAGCCAGGTCGGCCCCTAACTTGCTTTATGGGGCCCGTACGTCGTGACGATCGTTCGCTCGATCAGGCCGATCGCCCAGCGAACCCTTGATCTGGGAAACCGATCTCCAACGACGCGCGCTTGGCGCTCGCGCGACTTCGTGCGCCCGAAATAACAGGGGAGAGATTCAATGCTCCACAGCACTCGTCGGCGCATCCTGCCGCTGTCAGCGCTCACCGCGCTTCTGATGTCGCTGGTGCTCGTCGTCCCAGTGTTGGCGGCACCCACCACGTTCACGACCGGCCTGACCGGCGCACAGGAAGTACCGGGGCCTGGGGACCCGGATGGTTCAGGCAGCGCCACCATCACCATCGATCCGGCCCTGGCCTCCGGCTCGCAGCTTTGTTACAACCTCATGGTGGCCAACATCACGCTGCCCGCCGCCGCCGCGCACATTCATGAAGAAGTACCCGGCGCCGCCGGGCCCGTCGTGGTCACCCTGGGCACGCCCGATGTCACCGGTGCGGCCGTGGGATGCGCCGCGGACGCAGACTTCAACCTCGCCAACAGCGGTGATCCGGACATCGCGACCCTGCTGGCGGACATCGTCGCCAACCCGGGGGATTACTACGTCAATATCCATACCTCGGACTTCTCCGCAGGGGCAGTTCGCGGCCAGCTCGCAAGCATGGTCATGGTCATGAAGCACCTGTGCGATCCGTCGATCCAGACCGAGGCTGACTTCATGGCCGTCGAGGCGCGCGCAGCCACCAACCCCACGACGCCGATGGGTGTTCCCACCCTGGGTTCAACCACCGAGACCGTGCTGGCCTGCCCCGTGATCGTGCAGCCTGGTGACGGCCAGACTCCGGGTGCCTTGGGCTCTGGCTCGCGAACATTCGACTTCACGACGACCGACGCGGGCGCGATGACCCAGACGCTCACGACCGACACGACCTTCAGCGGCGATGACGGATTCGGCACCCCGGTGGAGGACTTCGCCTGCGAGAACACCGTCGGCTACGACGCAGATCGAAACGGCACCGTGGCGCCGACCCCATGCCTCGACTTCAGCTCCTATGCGTTCCACAACGTCCGCGAGGGACAGGTCACAGTCGCCGAGACCGTGGCCCCGCCGGGTGCGCGGTTCGGGACCGTCCGACTCTCTCCGCCGGAGATAAGCGACGACGCGGCCGTCGGTCTGGCCTTTACGTCCGCGGGAGTCATCACCTTCAATTCATCGGCGGACACCGATGCCATGGTGACGCTCCACGTGTACAACTTCCAAGCCGCGGTGGTCGCGGCAACGCAGACGCCCACGCCCGTCGCGACAGCGCTGCCGAATACAGCCATCGGCGGCGATCCAGAAGCAACGCCGATCCCGACGCTAGGGCTGGCGCTGGCGCTGCTCGGCTCGCTCGCCACCCTTGTCCTGCTGAGGTCGCGCACGACTAGGGCGCGCAACCTGCGCTAGGCCGCGCCTAATCACACCGCAGCAGAGGGGTCCCGGGGTTCCGAGGACCCCTCTGCACATCCTCGCGGGCGCGCTGTGGCCCGACGAAGCCAGGTGCCTTGCCCGACAGCAGATAACTCGACGCTCTACGCTCGCCGTCCCACGCTCGGTGCTACAGCGCATCCGCCGGTATAGTCCGAAGTCAGCTGCTCTGATCCACTGAGCTGCGCACATTCGTCCTCAAAGAGACCACAAAACTGGATTCGGCATTCTAAGCACAGCGTTCACAGAGCACAATAATCCCCGTCGCGACGAGACACGCGCAGCCGACTTCGCGGTAAGGACGTCTGTGTTGCGTTTGAGCCCGCCCTGGCCAACTGAAGCACATGCCTGTCAGCTCATGTCGCATGGCCGGAAGGCGCACCGCGCGCTAAGCACATGCTTATTGCATCCAGCCAGGTCGTGACCCGTCTGGTCCCGAAGGGGAGAGCGCCTAGCTCGCCGCCACGGAGGCAGCCTCACGGGCGATCTGAGCCAACGCACCGATGAAGGTCGGCGACACGTTCAGCGACTCGATGCGGGCGAAGGCCATGCCGGCGGCCTCGGCCTGCTGACGGGCGGCGATGTCGACGTCGTACAGGACCTCGAGGTGGTCGGCCAGGAACTGGATCGGCGCGATGAGGACGGCGGCGTGGCCGGCGTCGCGCAGCTTGGGCAGGAGGTCGGTGAAGTCGGGCTTCATCCATTCGCCCGGCTTGTGGCCTGCCGACTGCCAGCAGAAGTGCCAGCGGTCGGCGCCGAGGCCGAGGGCGGAGGCCACCGCTTCCGCCGTCTCACCCAACTGATCGAGATAGCCGGGCTCGGCATCGGCGACGCGGCGCGGAAGCGAATGAGCGGTGAGGAGGACCGGCGCGCCATCGGGCAGCGACGCCAGGCCATCGCGAACGCGCTCGGCGACGGCGGCAATGAACCGCGGCTCCCGGTGCCATGCGGGTGCCAGCTGCACGGCTGGTGCCCTCGCGCCCAGCTCGGCGACGGCGGCCTCGAGCGCACTTCGGTAGCCATCCATCAGCAGACCTGAGTATTGCGGGCTCATCACGATCGCGCTGACTGTCTCGCAGCCGAGCTCGCTCAGCTCGCGCAGGCCGTCCAGCACCGTCGGGGCAGAGAAGCGCATGCCGACGGTGGCGGCGGCGTCGTGGCCATCGGCCTGGAGCCGCTTCTCTACCGCGGCTGCCTGCGCCCGGGTGATCGGGATGAGCGGCGAGCCGCCGATGAGCTTGTACCGGCGCCGGAATTCCTCCACCAGCTCGGGCGAGGGCTCGCGCCCGCCGCGAACGGCGGCCAGGTACTGCGGCAGGTCGTGGAGGTCGGCCGCCGGCGATCCGTACGTCATGAGCAGGACGCCCAGCCGGCCGCTCATCGGGCCGACTCCCCGTGGACGAGATCGACGAGCCGGCGGAGGAGATCGGGATCGGTGTCCGGCATCACGCCGTGGCCGAGGTTGAAGATGTGGCCGGGCCGATTGGCCGCGCGGCGCAAGACGTCCCGAGCGCCCTCGGCGGTCGCGTCCCAGCCGGCCAGAAGCCGCGTCGCGTCGAGGTTGCCCTGGACGCCGCGGTCGAAACCGATCCGTTCCCAGGCGTGGTCGAGCGACTGGCGGTGGTCAACACCGATGATGTCGCCACCGGCGAGCGTCATCGGCTCCAGGAGCGCCGCCGTGCCGGTTCCGAAATGGATCGTGGGCGCCGCGCGCACCTCGCGGAAGATGCGCGCCACGTGGGCCTGGACGTACGTGGCGTAGTCGGACGGCGAGAGCCCACCGACCCACGAGTCGAAGAGCTGCACGACGTGCACGCCGGCGGCGATCTGGGCGCTCAGGTAGCCGATCACCACGGTCGAGAGCTTCTCCAGCAGCGCACGCCACGCGTCGGGCTCGCGGTACATGAAGGCCTTGGCCACCGCGTAGTCGCGCGACGGGCGGCCCTCGATCAGGTAGCACGCCAGCGTGAACGGGGCGCCGCTGAAGCCGATGACGGCCTGCCGGCCGCCGAGCTCGCGGCGGACGAGCCGGATGGCGTCCATCACGAACCCGAGCTCCGCCTCGGGATCGATGAGCCGCAGCGCATCGACCTGGGCGCGCGATCGGATCGGATCGTGGATGATCGGGCCGATCTCCGGCTGGATCTCGAGATCGACCCCCATCGGCTCCAGGGGAATCATGATGTCGGCGAACAGGACCGCGGCATCGACGCCGAAGGCTTCCACCGGCATCAGCGTCACCTCCGCGCACAGCTCCGGCGTCTTGGCCAGCGTCATGATCGGATACCGCTCGCGCAGCTTCCGGTAGTCGGCCAGGCAGCGACCGGCCTGCCGCATGAACCAGACCGGGGTGCGGTCAGGCTGCTCGTGGCCGAGCGCGGCGCAGAATCGGGCCTCGCCGGTCCAGGTGGTCGCGGGGAGAGCGGTCTTGATCATCGGTCCTCTGCTGGAGCTGCTCTGAAGGCGTCGCGGGCTGCGCGGACGGTTGCGTCGAGCTGGTCGTCTCGGTGGGCGGCCGATACGAACCAGGCCTCGTGCTGGCTCGGCGGAAGCATGATCCCGGCACCGAGCATGGCGTGGAAGAAGGAAGGGAAGTCGTCGACGAACGCCGTCAGCAGGCTGCCCACCCGGCTGATCCGGACCGATGCGCCCGCCGCATCCGCGGCGTCGGTGAGGCCGGACTCGAGCGCAGAACCCGCTTCCTCGAGGCGCGTGTAGACCTCCGGGGTCAGCTCGCGCAGGGTGGCGGCGCCGGCCGCCATGGCGAGCGGGTTGCCGGACAGCGTGCCGGCCTGGTAGACGGGACCCTCGGGCGCCACCAAGCGGATGAGGTCGGCACGACCCCCGTATGCCCCGACCGGCAGGCCGCCGCCGATGATCTTGCCGAGCACGGTCAGGTCGGGCGTGACGCCGTGACGCGCAGCTGCCCCGCCGCGGGCGACGCGGAAGCCGGTGATCACCTCGTCGAAGATGAGAAGCGATCCGTGCCGGCTCGTGAGGTGGCGCAGACCCTTGAGGTATCCCGGCGCCGGTGGGACGACCCCCATATTCGCGGCGACCGGCTCGACGATCACCGCCGCGACCTCGTGTACCACGAGCAGCCGTTCAACCTCACCGAGATCGTTGAACGGCGCGACGAGGGTGTCGCGGGCCGCGCCGGCGGTGACGCCCGCGCTGGCCGGCATGCCGATGGCCCCCGAGCCGGGCTCGACGAGCAGCGCATCGGCGTGGCCGTGGTAGCCGCCGGCCATCTTCACGATCCCGTCGCGCCGCGTCGCCGCTCGCGCCAGGCGGATGGCGCTCATCGCGGCCTCGGTGCCGGAGCTGACGAATCGGAGGCGCTCGATGGACGGCATGGCATCGGTGATCAGCTCGGCCAGCTCGACCTCGTGCCGGTTCGGCGCGCCATAGCTTGTGCCGCTGGCCGCGGCCTCGGTGATGGCAGCCACGACGGCGGGATGGGCGTGGCCCAGGATCATCGGACCCCAGGAGCCGACATAGTCGATCAGCTCGTTGCCGTCCACGTCCCAGACCAGTGCCCCGAGGGCGCGATCGATCACCCGCGGCGTGCCGCCCACTGCGCGAAAGGCGCGCACAGGCGAGTTGACGCCGCCGGGAAAGAGGCGCTCGGCGCGTGCCATGAGCTCCGCGGAGCGTGTGGTCCGCGGCGCGGTTTCTTTCACCTCATCCACCCGTTCCAGAAAGCAGGCCCAGGATCTCGCCGAGCGGCCGGTGGATGCCGGTGATGATCGGCGTGTCACGGACGGTGGAGCGGCGCGACTCGGTCTCGCGCAGCTCGCGCACGAGATCCTGGAACGCGACGAGCTCATCGGTCTCGTAAGCGACGATGAACTCCTGGTCGTCCAGGCCGAACGAGTACGCGAGCAGCTGGCGCACCTGCGGGTAGGTGTGGCCGACCTTCATGTGGCCGCGCATGACCGCCTGCCGCTCCTCGGCCGGGCTGAGGTACCACTCCACCGACTTGGTGAACGGATAGACGACCAGGTACTTGGACCGATCGCCGCTGAAGAGCGACTGCTCCTGCGTCGTCGGGCGCTTGACGTACTGCGACGGGCGCGTGAGGCCGATCATGCTGATCGCAGGCATCAGCCACTGACCGATGCCGGACGCGAGCAGGTCGGCCGCCGTTTCCTCGACCATCTCGATCGACTCGGCCATGCGCCACAGCAGGAGGTCGCCCTCGGCGCGGAGGCCGATAGTCGAGTAGGCGTGCTGCATCAGTCGTTTCTCGGCGCGAACGGCGGCCGCACAGAAGGCGTCGAGGTCGCTGCGGCGCTCCTCGTCGGAGCGGCGGCGCCAGGCCGGATCGAGACGCAGCAGCCAGGCGTGGACGACGCGTTCGTCGCTCATCGATCCATCTCTCGTAGCCAGCCGGCTGCCTCGAGGGCGAAGTAGGTGACCAGGATCCCGGCGCCGGTGCGCGCGATCGCGGTGAGCGATTCGAGGGCGGCCCCGCGTCGGTCGAGCCAGCCGCGCTCGGCGGCGGCGCAGATGGCGGCATACTCGCCGCTCACCTGGTAGGCGGCGACCGGGACGTTCGTCGCGGCGCGTGCCGCGGCCACGAGGTCGAGGGCGGGCAGCGCCGGCTTGACCATGATCATGTCGGCGCCTTGGTCGAGGTCGGCGAGGATCTCCGCAAGCGCCTCGCGCCCATTGGCGGGGTCCATCTGGTAGGCGCGCCGGTCGCCGAAGGCCGGCGCGGAGTCAGCGGCCTCGCGGAACGGGCCGTAGAAGGCGGAGGCGTGCTTCGCGGCGTAGGCGAGGATGGCCGTCTCCGGCAACCCGCCTGCGTCCAGGCCCGAGCGGATGGCCGCCACTTGGCCGTCCATCATCGCGCTGGGAGCCACGACGTCGGCGCGCGCCTCGGCCAGAGAGGCCGCAGCGCGCGCCAGCAGTGGCAGGGTCGCGTCGTTGTCGACCGATGAGCCGCGCAGGACGCCGCAGTGGCCGTGCGAGGTGTACTCGCACAGGCACACGTCGGCGATGATCGCGAGCTCGTCGCCGGCTACCCGCCGCAGCTCGCGGACGGCCGTCTGCACGATGCCGTTGTCGATCCAGGCGCCTGAGCCGTCGGCATCCTTGGTCTCCGGCAGGCCGAAGAGCAGCACCGCTCTCACGCCGGCCTCGAGCAGCCGCTCGGCCTCCCGCGCCAGCTCGTCGACGCTGAGCCGATGCTGGCCTGGCATCGAGCCGATCTCCTCGCGGATGCCGGTGCCGGGGCGCACGAAGAGCGGGGCCACGAGCATGGAGGGATGCAGCCGCGTCTCGCGCACGAGGCCGCGTAGTGCCGGGGTGCGGCGCAGGCGCCGGCCGCGGAAGGTTGGGCTGGTGACGGTCGTATCGGTCAGGACGGTCATTGGTCCTCTCGTGCGAAGTAATCGGCGATGGCATCGGCCAGGCCCAGCGCCGTATGGTCGGCGGCGACGGAGGCGACGTCGAAGCCGGAATGGCGCGCCGTGTCGGCCGTGACGGGACCGATGCAGAAGGCCGGAATGCAGCGCGCGCGCCCACGGTCCACGGGAGACGCGAGGCGCATCAGGCCGCGAACGGTCGAGCCGCTCGTGAACGCGATGCCGGCGAGGTCGTCATGCAGCGCCGCGCGCAGGGGATCGCGGCTGGGCGCGGACCCGTCGACGGTCCGGTACGCCACGACCTCCTCGACAATGGCGCCACGCTCCACGAGCGCATCGCGCAGGTTGGGTGTTGCCGCCTCGGCACGCGCCAGCACGACGCGCTGCTCGCGCACGTCGCCGAGGCCGTCGGCAATGGCAACCGTCAAGTACTCGCCCGGCACATGGTCCACCCTGATCGCCGCCGCGCGCAGAGCGTCCGCGGTGGCCGGACCGACGGCGGCGACGCGAAGGCCCTCCGGCAGCGGATGGCCGTTCGCCGCAAGCCTGGCTGCCAACGCGTCGGCGCCGTTCGCACTGGTGAGGACCAGCCAACTGGCCCCGTCCAGCGACTCCAGCATGGCGTCGAGCTCGGTGGTGGTCGACGCCGCGTCGATGGCCACCGTGGGAACGACCACCGGCGTGAGGCCTCGAGCGCGCAACAGGCCGGCGAGGTCATCGGCCTGCGCGGCCGGGCGGGTGACGAGGATGCGGTGGCTCATGCGTCGCGGATCCGTTCGGCAACATCGCTGACCACCGCGTCAGCGTCGTCGGCCGGACCGGAGGCCTCGGCCCGCCGGTACGTGCCGGTCCGATCCTCGTACGCGGCGCGCAGTCGCAGCGTGCCGCCCGTCACCTCGCCGAGCGCGCCGAGGGGCGCCAGGCAGCCGCCGCCGATACGCCGCAGCAGCGCGCGCTCCGCATCCACGGCCACCCGTGTCGGGGCATGGTCGATGGTCGCCAGCGCCGCGCGAAGGTCGCCGTCATCGGGCCGCACCTGGAGCGCGAGTGCACCCTGGGCTGGTGCCGGCAGCATGAGGTCGAACGGCAGCCGAGCGTGATCCGGAACGTCGATGCCGAGGCGGTCGAGACCCGCCGCGGCGAGGATCAGGGCGTCGAGCTCCCCGGCCTGCATGCGCTGCAGCCGCGTTTCGACGTTACCGCGGATCGGCGTGGCGATGAGGTCCGAGCGAGCGGCGGCCAGCTGCGCGGCACGGCGAGGCGAGCTGGTACCGATCCTTGCGCCGAACGGCAGATCGTCGAGCGTTCCGGCGTCCGCGGTGAGGAGACAGTCGCGAGCATCGCCCCGTTCGAGCACGGCCCCGATGACGAGCCCATCGGCCGGCGCGGTGGGCAAGTCCTTGTAGGAATGGACGACGAGGTCGACGCGGCCCTCGAGCAGTGCCCGCTCCAGCTCCCGCGTGAACTGGCCATCGGTCTCGACCCAGCCGGCGCGCGGTTGCCGCGCGCTGATGGCGTCGCCGCGCGTCAAGATCGCGACCAGCTCCGCCGAACCAGTCGTCGGGGCGAGCGCCTCGGCCGCGATCCGCGCCTGGGCCAGGGCAAGGCGGCTCCCCCGAGTACCGATGCGGAGCATGGCGGTGGTCGTCATGCGTCGAGCCCGAAGATGCGGCGCACTGTGTCGGCATCGGCGCCACCGCGCCGAAGCTCGACCGAGGGCCCGTGGAGCAGCTCGCCCATCATGGCTGCCGAGGCGGCCTCGACGGCGGCCAGCTGCCCGGGTCCGAGCCCAGCGGATCGGCTGAGCCGGTCGAGATGCCGGCGGCGGACGGCATCAGCTTCGCCGTGCAGGACGGCCAGCGCGTCTCCCGACCGTCGCGCGTCGAGCCACGCCACGAAGCGTTCCACCTCGTCGTCTATCTCGGCACGCAGGCGCCGCTCGACCCCGGGCGCCAAAACCGGCGCCGCGCCCGCGATCTCGCCGAGGCGGTCCAAGGTCAGGAGCCGGTGCCCGAGCAGTGCGGCGGCATCTGCTGACACCGCGACCGGGTTCGAGAGGTCGATTGTCCACGGCGGCGCGCCGGCCTGGAGCTGGAGCGCGGAGAGTATCGGCTCGCGGGATCGGACGGCGAGGACCACGGCGCGGGAGCTCGCCACCGTCGCGGGTTCGAGAGAGCCGACGACCAGCCGATGCTGCGAGCCAACCAGGCGTTCCAACACGCGGCGGCCGCGTTCCGCCGAGTGGGAGATGATCGTGATCCGATGACCCCCATCGGCGAGGTGCAGGGCCGCCAGGCGACCCATCTCGCCGGTACCAGCGACGAGGACGGAGGCGGGGCCTGCGCCGAGACGCTCGAGCAGCCAGGACGCGCCGCGGTCGGCGAGGGATCGATCGATGCCGGGACGGGCGTGCGTGCGTACGCGTCGGCCGAAGCGCAGCGCGCGACGGAGGAGCTCGTTGAGGATCGGCCCGGTGGAGCCGTCTGCCAGTGCCGCCTCGTACGCCGCGCGGACCTGGCCCAACAGCTGCTCCTCGGCAACGACCGCCGAGTCGAATCCCCCGACAACCTCAAACACGCGCCTGATGGCGTCACGCCCGGCCACACATCGTCCCGCGGTCGGGGCGTCATCGACGCTCACGAGCTCAACTCGATGGCAGGTGTCCAGGAGGAGGCGCTCGACGGCGGGGACGCTGCTCAGCTGCGCAGCGTGGGCCGAGCGCTCGTCGATCGTCAGATCGCGAAAGGTCGCGAACCGAACGCGGATGTGGTGCAGATCGGTGCGGGTAGCTGACAAAGGACGATCGGTCCCCGATACGCGAGGTCGAAGGCAGCGGCCGGTGAGAAGGCTAGGACGGTCGGACCCTCGCCGTCAAACCTAAGTCATAGATTTGCATATATATATTGGAGCAGCGAGGCGGAGGTCGAGCTGGAGTCGAATGTCAGCCTTCAGCGGTCTTCCGTTCATCCGGCAGTGTTTTCTGCCCTCAGAGGCACCGTGAGAGCCGGCCACCTAGAGATGCAGCCGCCCCGTCTAGACGCTCGCCCCTCCAATGGAACGGCGCCGAGCGAGCGCTTGGATCGCAAGCCCGGCACCGCCGAACAGATCACGAAGGCCGCCAGGCGTCTCCCGTCCTTGGCGGCACATCAAGTGCCGTGTGCGGGACGTCAGCCGCCTGCCTTGGCCGCGGCGACGTATCCCTCATTCACCTCACCCTTGTGTGCCGCAAACGCAGCCAGCACCTCGTCTTTCTCCTGCTGGGGCACCTTGACGAAGTCAAGAGTGCGCCCAAGTTCAGCCGCGACCTCATCGAACTCTGGAGGAGAAACCCGGAGGTCGCGATGGGCCTCCTCCAAGCCAGTGGGAGTGCCACCCGGTCGCGTGGCCGTAAATTCGAAGGGTCCACCGGCAACGTTGCAGACCCACAGGGTGCGCATGAATTTCAGGCCTGGCAGTCTGCCCAGATTGTTCGTGTGCCATTCCCGCAGGGCCGGGTTCTCCGACCTCTGACCAACGATTGGATTCTGCACGACCGCATCGCTGAAGTGGTCAATGACTGCTGCGATGGCAAATGCGCCGCCGAGCCTTTCATACAGACTTGACTCAGGCATGTTCATCACCTCGTCGTATGGGTTTCTTTGTGGCCGGGGCTAGCTCCGAGACTCACTAAGGCTAGTACTTCGCTCATCTTAGAGTCGACGCCGTCGGAGGTCAACGAGATCGAAGGGTTTCGGCGATCTACCTGTCGTCTTACCATGAACCATGGAGATGCCACGGGTCCCACCCGAGTTCGAGGCGATGGCCGCGCTCCGCGAGCCGAACCGACGACGGCTGTACCAGTACGTGGGCCGGCAACCGCGTGCGGTGAGCCGGGACGAGGCAGCCGAAGCGGTCGGCATCAGCCGCGCGCTGGCGGCCTTTCATCTGGACAAGCTCGTGGAGCTCGGCCTGCTCAAGGCCGAGTACCGCCGTCTGTCCGGGCGGAGCGGCCCCGGAGCTGGTCGAACCTCGAAGCTCTACCGGCGCTCCCGGCATCGGTTCACCATGAGCCTGCCGCACCGCAACCACGAGTTGCTGGCCCGACTGCTCGCCGAGTCCTCCGACTCGCGTGCGCGGATCTCGCCCGACGCAGAGCCGGGCCGCGAATATGGGAGATCGCTGGGGAGGCGCGCCCGCAAGCGCATCCGAGGACATCCCAAATCCGCCCAACTGCTGGAATGCGTGGAGGCTGTGCTGGAGAGTCTTGGATTCGAGCCCTATCGGGCGTCCCCTGCCGAAGTTCGACTGCGCAACTGTCCGTTCGATCCGCTGTCCCGGCTGTACACCCCGCTCGTCTGTGGTGTGGGGCAGGCGGTCATCAGCGGGATCGTCGAAGGGGTTGGAGCGGATCGGCTGCGCGTCGGTCGCGACGAGCAGCGCGACCGCTGTTGCGGCCTCGTCACCCTGCCCTCGCAGAGGGACGCTCCATCGGGCGCGTAGCCTTGCCGGTCCGCCTGCGGCAGAAGCCCCTCGTCATGCCCGGCCAGATCGGCGCGATCGTCACTCGACGATGGAGCGGGGCAGCCGCCCGCAGGCGGCGATGGCTGGACCGCCTGGCGTCAGCGGCGGGTGGAGTATCAGCCACGCGAGAGTACATTGCTTGGCATCTCTCATGCAGTGAACGGCTTTTGATAGAACTCGGCGGGCGTCGCAAGACGACGTCGAAGCGAGATGCACCTGGAGGCCCTTATGTGTCCAACCTGCGGCTGCATGGATGCCCACCTTGAGATGGGCTCAGCCAACATCACCTACGAGGATGTTAAGGCTGCGGCCGATGAGAACGGGCGAACGATGGCCGAGACGCTGAACATCGTCGATCGTACCGTCGCAAAGGACCGCGGCGAGCACGCACGGGAGTACGAGCCCGGTTCCTGAGCATGCGTTCGTCGGAGCCAGCGGCCCCAGGGCATGAGCGCGAACGGACGACCGCCGGCCGGCAGTCAGGCCGGCTGTTTCGTTCCCATCTGGAGGTGTGCCGCCAGCTCCGCGACGAAGGTGACACCCCGATCATGTTGCTGACCGCTCGCAGCGGTGACTCGGACAAGGTGGTCGGCCTCGACCTCGGCGCCGATGACTACGTCGTCAAGCCGTTCAGCCCCAGGGAGCTGATGGCAAGAGTACGGTCCCAGCTCCGCCGGCGGCGCACGCCGGAGATCAGCGCGCCGTCGCTGGCGGCAGACGACCTGGTGGTCGATCCAAACGCGATGCAGGTCGAGCATGACGGACGCGCAGTCGCGGTGACCGCGTCGGAATTCCGCCTGCTGTACGCTGATGTCGAGTCCGATGCGGGTCTTCTCGCGCGACGAGCTGATCGACGCCATCCACGGTGATGACGATCCCGGGATCATCGACCGCACCATCGACGTACACCTTGGCCGCCTGCGGCAGAAGCTGGGCGACCGCGCCGATCAGCCGCGCTTCATCGGCACCGTGCGCTCCGTGGGCTATCGGTTCATACAGCCCGTGAGACGGCGCGAGCCAGAGGCATCGTGATGAGCACGCTGCGCGCGCGGCTCGTGCTCGCGATGCTGGTGACCTCGCTCATCGTGGCAGCCGTCATCGTCGCGTCGGTGCGCTGGTTCAGCGCCGAGCAGATCACACATCTGCTGATGGAGGGCGTCGGGTCGGAGGCCGAGGCGCGAGCGATGACCGACGAGTACGTCTGGCGGGTCGTCATCATCGGCGCACTCGCCGGCCTCATCCTCGGCGGCATCACGGCCTGGTGGCTCGCGCGGCGTGTGCTGCGGCCGCTCGCCAAACTCACCGATGCGTCGCGGCTCGTCGCGGGCGGCGACCTGGCCGCCCGCGTTCCGGAGCCGTCCGACAGGGAGCTCCGCGAGCTGGCTCACGCGTTTAACCAGATGGCCGCCACGCTCGAGCGGATCGAGGAGCTGAGGACGGCACTGGTCGAGGACGTGGCCCACGAGCTCCGGACACCGCTGACCAGCCTACGCGGCTATACCGAGGCCCTCGCGGACGGGGTCATCGAGCCCTCCGCCGACATGCTGCGCACCGTCCACGAGGAGATTGAACGGCTCACGCGCCTCGTGGAAGAGCTGGACCTGCTGGCGCGGAACGAGGCGCAGGCGCGCGACCGCGCGCGGGCCGAGGTCGACCTGGGCGAGCACGTCCGTCGCGCGCTCGCCCTTGTGGCACCCGAGCTCGCCGCTCGCTCGATTGTGGTCCGCTTCCACGGTGCCGACAGCCTGCCGCCGATCACGGCTGACCCCGACGGCATCGGCCAGGTGGTCGGAAATTTTGTACAGAATGCGGCCCGCTACACGACCGATGGCGGAGTCATCGGCGTCCGGCTCGAGGATGAGGGCGGCACCATCCGCTGCGCGATCGCCAACAGCGGGCCTGACATCCCGAGCGACGAGCTGCCGCTCATCTGGGAGCGACTGCATCGGGTGGATCGCTCACGGGCGCGCGCGACCGGCGGCGCGGGGATCGGTCTCGCCATCGTCCGCCAGATCGTCGAAGCACACGGTGGCGACGTTGGCGCTCGATCAGCCGGGGGTCGCACCGAGATCTGGTTCCGCTTGCCGGCAGGCACCTGAATCGCACGGCGACTCATCTCCCGCGGTCCACTCACGTCGGCGCCAAGTCCGTCGGAGGCGCGATTGTCCTCGGGCACTGCGGTCAGCCGATGCGAACCTCGATGATCGGTGAGCGCAGCGCCCACTCGGAGATCGGACCGGCAGCGCTCACTCTCGCACTCGTGCTCCAAGAGAGCAGATAACTCGACCCTATTCGCTCCCCCGCCCACGCTCGGAAGCACAGCGCACCGACAGCCATGGTCCGAAGTCAGCTGCTCTATCCACTGAGCTACGGGCGCACACGATTCACGCTCAAAGAGAGCGGATAACTCGTCGCCGACAATTCTGCCACAGCGCTCGGACAGCGCCTGATCGGGCACCGGCGCATCCCCACCTAGCTGGCGGCTTGCGGCTGTCGGCGACAGCAGGACGCGGTGCTATAGCACATGCTGCTGAGGCTGCCGTTGCGCGCATGACGTAGAGACGCTCGGGCCGAATGACGCATTGCGCGTTGGGTCCTGGTGGAGCATGGTAGGCCCGCGGAGGTCCCCCAGTGAGATCGAGGTCGCGACCCAGCACGCTGTTCGCGATCACGCTGCTCGTTGCAGCGCTGGCAGCGTGCGCTGGGGGAGCCATGCGTCCTCCGGCACCGGCTTCAGAAGCGCCTGCAACCACGTCATTCCCACCGCGCCGGCTGAGGCCGACGTCGTGAACCCTTTGCCGCCACCCGCGCCCGACCCAGGGCAGCCCAATGCCGCCAACGGGTGGATCGCGTTCGACGGCGCGCGCCGACCATGACGACCCCATCGGCGACCCGCGCGACTCGTGCCCTGCTCGCCGTCCTCCTGACCGCCGCGCTTGCCGCCTGCGACATCGGTGTCTCCAGAGCGCTTCCCGCGGACGAGGTTCCGCCGCCGATCGGATTCCCAGAGTGCAACGCCGACGCATACGACTTCGCGGGCCAGGGCACGCTGCGCCAGCTCGGGCTCGACAAGGCGACCCCGGTTCCACCGCCGGACCCGGATCGGCCGGCGATGATCTGGGTCACGCACGATCTCAAGCCCCACGACTTGGGCGCCCCGGGTGGCGAGGTTGAGATGGTTCGAATGCTCTGCTTCGAATTTCCGGACGGCAGCGGCGGATCAGAATGGCCCGTCGACCCCGATTGGCGCCCACCCACGGCTGACACGCAGACCACCGAGACGTCGAGCTCCGGATTCCCGACCGCGTTGGTGGTGGTCGGGCTCACGGCCGCAGTGCTGGTCACGGTATCGTCGGTGGCGTTCGCACGACGCGATCGAGGACCCGGCACGGACGGCCGGGACTCGAGCCGAAAGAACAGCAGATAACTCGGTCCCTTGCGCTCCAGCCTCCACGCTCGCTGCCACAGCGCATCGGCCGGGATAGTCCGAAGTCAGCTGCTCTATCCACTGAGCTACGGGCGCGCGCGCTTCACGCTCCCCGAGTACGTCGGTACCGACGTCAGCTGGCTTCGCACGAATGCCGCGGCCAGCGATCGCTCGGGATCGCCGAAGGCGAGCTGACCGCCCAGCCCGTCGTGGCCGAGTGCCGTGGCCGATGGTCCGAGACGACGGGGGAGGCCGTGCGGCACCGAGCTTCCGTGATAGCCGAGCATCCTCTTGTGGAGCTCAACGGTGCTCGGAGCGGGATCGCCCTCCAGCTCCAGGGCGTTCGGTGCGTAGATCTCGATCGTGCGGAACCGATCGATCACCGCCCGTGACACGAGGCAGACCCCGTCGGCGTGGCCACCACCCGCGAGCACGGCGAACAGCCGCGCCGAGGCGCAACCCGGGCATCGTCCATGCCCCCGGTAGGACTCCCGTACCCCTTCGCGCGCTCCCTATAGGCCCATTGGCATCCTGTGGTCGCCGGTCCTACTTTGCTCTCAATAAACCCGCCGATCTCAAGCGTGCAGGTGCGCGGTCGGCGAGGTGGGAGAATCCAATGGCTCGAACCCATCTCCGGTTGCCGGTGGCGATGGTCCTGAGCTTGCTGCTCGGACTCGTAGCCGTGTCGACCACATCCGCGGCCAGCACAGGCCGCATCTGCGGCCAGGTGACGGCCTTCACCGCCCCGCTGGTCGGGGTAAATGGGCAGATCGTGATCAACGGCGTCACCGAGGTCATCGACGCCAGCGCTGCCCTTACGCTGGCCGTCGGAACCATTACCACCCTCACTGCCGTCGCCGAGGCTGACGCGACGACGTGCCTCGACATCACTGCCGGGGCAGGCGGGGTGATCGTCGGCCTCTCGATCTCCGCCACCGCCCAGGTGTGCGGCGATGTCGCCGTCAACAGCGTCACCGGCCTGACATCGGTCAATGGCGTTGCCCTGCCGACGCCGCTACTCAGCGCAAACGCGGGGCTCAGCGCGCTGCTCGACATTGCGCTCGACGCCAACGCCGACGTCTGCGTAGATCTGGCTGTCGACACTACCACTGGTCTCATCGTGGGGGTCGCCGTGACCGCTGACTTCGACGTGTGTGGCACGGTCGATGTGGACGCCGCCGGAAACGCGACGGTCGGTGGCGTGGGCATCGCCGCCAACTTGATTGACGCCGAGGCTTCTGCCGCCCTTCGTCTCGCTGCCCTCGTCGACGCCATCGCATGCGTGACGGTGAACGCGACGACGTCGGGCACCACGACGACAATCGACGTCGGAGTCACCGCCACGATCTGTGCCACGGTCACAGCCGTGGGCAACGGTACTCTGACCCTCGAGGGCATCACGCTCACCGTGGCCGAGAACGCCGCTGCTGGCGTCCGGGTGGGCGATGAGGTCTGCGTGGCGATCGCGCCCTCAACGAGCGGAGGCAACCCCATCACCGGCGTTAGCAGCGGGACGCCAACTCCCAGCGGCAGCGGGACGCCAACGCCCAGCAGCGGGGGGGCGCCAACGCTCCCCAACACGGCGATGGAGATGGCGGCCCCTGGGGCCAGCCTCGTCCTCGGCGCGCTGCTCCTGATGGGGGCCGGGCTTGGACTCAGAGTGCGGAGCCTGCTAGCGCACTAACTGGATCGGCCGCATGGCGAGGGCCGGGCCCCTGCCATGCGGCCGCCGAGCTGTTTGGTTCAAGCTGGGGGTACCGCGGACCACTCCGTGACTTCTACCCGCAGCTCGCTGACGTGAGGCGCCGCGAGGACACCTACTGAACTTCACCGCGACCGATTCCTACCTCGAACACGTGGGAGCTTCGAACGAAACCGTCGGCGCCGCTCAGTCCTGCGTATCCATGACCGGGTCGGCGCTGGGGGTCGGGAAGAGGGCCGTGAATCGGGCCTGTTCGCGCGTGACCGTCACTCCGGTGTAGGCGAACAGGGCGGCAATGACAGTCACCCAGCCGGCCACGCCGATCCAGATCGACGCGCCGCCGTCCAGGCCGATAGGCATTGCCAGCACGGTGGCCAGCACGCCCCCGACCATGGCGACAATGAGGCCGATCATGCCGTTTGAGGTCGTCAGCCCGTAGACGAACTGGCCCGCCAGCCGATCCGAGATGGGGCCGTAGACCGTGGTCACGGCATCGAGGTCGTCGTGGGTGGGCGTGGTGAAGTACGTCGTCACGATGGGAGTGATCTGCGTGTATGCGTGGCGAATGCGGGCCATCCCGTGGACCGCACGCAGGTCGTCGAGGTTCGCCCCGTTCATCCGCAGGAACGTCGTCAGGCCGATGACGAAGTCGAACGTCATCACGAGCGCGGCGACCGAGAGGAAGGCCTGGCCGAAGGACATCGCCTGCGCCACCAGGGCGAGGGCCACGAAGGACGTCGATAGGAACGTGAGGAACATGCCGGCGCGCACGAACGCCTCGTTGTAGGCGAGCGACCGGGCCGACAGCAGGCTCCAGTGCTCGGTGGTCAGCAGCGTGATCGTTCGCGGGTCGTCGATCGACGCGATCGGCATGACGGGGGTCGTCGGTTGCGGGCGCTCGGGGGACATCGGCCTCTACCTCGGCTGATCGTGTGACGCGCCAACCATCGGGTGCGCCTGGTCCGATCATCCTCGCCCGCGCAAGAGGCACGGACCGCTACAGAGCGCCCTCCGCCCAGGGCATCAACGGCGGCGGCGAGAAGCTCGCGGTGATGTTGATGGGCCGGCCGCCGTCGGCGATTGAGGCCGCCGCAGCCTCGAGGATCTGGACGACGTGGGCTGCCTGCTCCGCGCTGGCGCGGTGCGGTCGCCCCTCGGCGATCGCGTCGGCCATCTCCGCGACGCCGCGAGCCCACGCCGTGCCGCGAAAGGGCTGCCGAACGGGAGCCACGGGCTCGTAGCTCTCGCCGTAGTCGCCGACCTCGACGGTCGCGTCGAATTCCTGGAAGCTGCCGAGCGCGAGGGATGCGTCGTCGCCGTGGAACTCGACGCTGCCGGTCAGCTTCGCCGGGCGCCCGACGTAGAAGCTGCACGTGAGCCGCAGAACAACGCCGCCATCGAGCTCGACGGCGGCCACGATGAGATCGGGACTCCCGATGCGGAACGGCGTGCCGTCTAGGGTCGTCCGCTCCGGCTTGAGATTCCAGCCCCACGCGCGGACCGTGCGAGCCGGCCCCAGCATGGAGGTCACGAGCGTCAGCGGATAGACCCCAACGTCGAATATGACGCCGACGTCGAAGAAGGGAACGGGGGCGGGGTGCCACGTCTCGATCCGGCCCCAGTTCACCTCGGCGTACACCGCCCGGACCGGTCCAAGGCGGCCCTCCCGGATCAGGGCCGCGGCCGTCTGCTGCGCCTCGCCGAGAAATGTCGACGGCGAGCAGCCGAGCCGCAGCCCGCGCTGCGCCGCGAGCGCCACCAGGTCCTGGGCCTCAATCGATCGGAGCGCGAGCGGCTTTTCGCTGTACACGTGACGCCCGGCGTCGAGGGCGCGCTTCGTCACCTCGTAGTGGGCGTGGTGCACGGTCAGGTTGACGACGATGTCGACCGACGGATCGGCCAGCAGGTCGTCGACCGACTCGTGGATCGGGCAGCCATGCTCCACGCCGAACGCCGCAGCCCGCCCCGCGTCCAGGTCCGTGGCGGCCGCCAGCCGGATCTGTGGGTGGGTCAGGATGTCGCGGGCGTAGGCACCCGCGATGTTGCCGGTGCCGACGATGCCGAGGCCGAGAGGCGTCACGATCGGAGAGGCTACGCCAGTTCGATGCCCTATCGTGACGCCATGCGACATGACCAGATCGCGCTCCAGCTCTACACCGTCCGCCGCCTTGCCGCGGACGACCTGGCTGGAACCCTTGGCGCGGTCGCTGCCGCCGGCTACCGGGCGGTGGAGCTGGCGGGGCTGCCGGAGATTCCGCCTGGCGAGCTGGCACGGCTGCTGGACCAGGCAGGCCTTCGGGTCGTGGCCGCACACGAGGGCATCGAGCGACTTCGCGACGATCTCACCGCCGTGGCCGACCGGTTGGAAGAGGTGGGGTGTCCCCGAATGATCGTGCCCTGGATGCCGGAGGAGGACCGCCGCACGGCGGGCGACGTGCGTCGCTTCGCGGCCGAGCTCGGCGGATTCGCCGTGGCGCTGGCGGAGCGCGGGATGCGGCTCGGCTATCACAACCACGCGTTCGAATTCGAGCCCGTCGACGGCACGACGGCCTGGGACGTCCTGCTGGCCGAGCTCCGGCCCGAGATCGAGCTCGAGCTGGACGTCTACTGGGCGGCGGTCGGAGGCCGGGACCCCGTCGCGGAGATCCGTGCGAACCCCGAGCGCATCCGGCTGCTGCACATGAAGGACCGTGCAGCCGGTGCTGAGCCGCACGACGCGCCGGCCGGGCAGGGAATCCTGCCGTTTCCGGAAATCGTCGAGGCGGGCCGGTCAACCGGCGTCGATTGGTTTGTCGTCGAGCAGGACGAGCCCGCTGACGCGCTCGACGACATCGAACGCGCCTTCGCGTACCTCGATAGCCTCGCCCGCTAGGCGACCATCGTGTGCTGCGCGCCTCCGGCAGTCAGGCGCCCGTCTCGGCGTGGCTGGCGGCGACGGTCTTTGACTCGGGCGATCCGCGCTGCCGCAGGAAGATCGAGAACACGATCAGGGTGCCGACCGCCAGGAACTCGCTCTGCCAGTTCTGGAACGACTCGCACCAGAAGCGCGAGGTTGCGAGATAGCCGACGACGGAGACCGCCTGACCGCCGTGAGCGATCTGCTCCTGGCTGTACGCCCCGCCCCGGTGGCGGCATGCAGCGCGAAGGACGCGATGAAGAGGCGCTTCTCGGCTCCCCGTCGACTGAGTCCCGTCAGTGACGGGATGCTCAATGACGCGAGGCGTCGAGCCCCAGCTCCGCTCGAGCCGCAGCCAGCGCCGCCTGGAGGTCGGGATGCGGTCCGACCGCGTCGTCCAGGTAGTCGAGAAGCGGTCGCGCTCGACCGCGGTAGCTCTCGCAGGCCTCGGGGTCCCTTCGTTCCTGCTCGAGGCGATACGGAACGACGACGGCTCGAATCTGGAGTGCGATGCGCTCTCGATCCAACGTCAGGGGCGGCATGATCCCGATGGTGTCCCAGCCGGGGGCCTGCCGTCATGACAGGTTGTTCATGACAAGTCCGTCATGACGACGTCCGCGGGGGGTCCCTATCTTATGGGCACTCCGGGCAGCCTCCCCTTCCTACGGGACGCGCCCGGTTTTCCTACGCTGAGGCACGCGCCGGGTGCGCCGGCGACAACGGTTCGCGCGACCGGACGATGGGCCGGGTGGCGTCTCCCCGTGAATACGACTCCGGCCGGCCCCTCGTTCCCCCGAGGGCACCGGCCGGATCGTTACGTTCCCCCCAGTCGGCTCCCCAACCGAAGTCCCATGACATCCCGCCAATCCGCGCGTCGAGCAACTGACACTAACCCGACCGTTCCGCCCCTCTCCGACATTGTTTCGGCAGCAGTACCAGGACCAGGACGTCGAAGGCATTCAGAGAAGGCCCGAGGGATGTTGAATCATCGGCGGGCAGGCCCGGTGCACCGCAGCACCACTGCCCCTGGACGCAAGGTTCACCGTAAGGTTCAATCTGTATGCTGTCGCTACGTCACGTGAACTGGGGGACCGACCGATGAACCGAGGCACTCGACTCGCACTGCTCGCCGGCGCAGCGCTCATTCTGGCTGTCTCGGGCACCGTCCTCGCCACGCGCCAGCCGCAGGCCACGGCTGAGCCGGCGGGCGTGACGCAGGACGACGACGAGTCACCGCCGACGGCGGAGGAGGTCGCGCATGCGGCCGATCGGCTGCGCGCCAGCGAAATCGCCGTGGACGACGCGGTGCTGGCTGACCTCGCGACCCGCTACGGGGTTGGCGGGGCCGTCCGGGTCACGGCCTGGGCGGCCGACCCGAACGACGAAATCACGGTCGAATCGATCACGGCCATGCGTGACGGCGACGGAACCGAGGGTAGCGGCATGGGCTGGGGCCGGATCGCGAAGGAGCTCGGGTTCCATCCGGGTATCGGGTCGATCATGGGCAACGGCGGCGGCCACGGACGCGACAAGGCACCCGGTCAGCAGGACCGCGGGACCGAGGATGACGATTCCGGCGGCTGATCGTCTCTGAGCCAGGGCACTCCTATCCGCCTCGACGCCGCGACGCCTGCTCCTCGAGGACCGCGCGCAGCGCCGGGGCCGCGACGTCCTGCAGCGAGCGGCACTTGACGTGGCGAATGCGCTTGCCGGTACCCTCCACGACGCGCTCCGGGTCCGGCAGGAGGGCGCCGTCGGCCAGCTGGACGTTGACGTGTGCTGCATGAGGGATGAGCCCGACCGCGAAGCCACTCATGCGGACGCCGGCGGGCGGGCCGAAGCCGAATGCGAGCAGCCGGTCTGGCATGTCCAGCTGCTCGACCGCATCGGGCAAGACCTCGCGCACGAGCGCGCGAAGCGCGACGAACACTTCCCGCACCGCCGGCGAATGACGCTCCAGGAGGGCGTCGAGGTCACTCACCACAGGGCGAGCCCGGTCTCCTCGTCGGGGACACGAACGAGCGAGACCCCGCCGAGCTCCCGGATCATGACCTCGGCGGCGAACACCTCGCAGCCGCGCAGGAGGTGGCCGCCGACCGTGGCGCCGCCGGCATCCGCGAACGTGGCATGGGCGTGCAGGAAGGGCCGGTCGTCTCGCAGCGAGACGTTGCCGACGAAACCGACGACCTCGTGGTGGGTGGTCGACGCCAGCTCCAGGTAGCGGTGATCGTCCTGCTCGTAATACGCATAGCTGACGCGGCGCACGGCGCCGATGACGGTCACCTGCGCGGCCACCACGCCCTGCTCCGCGCACAGTCGCTCGATCTCCGCGACGAGATCCGTGCCGGCGGCGAGGCGGCCCACGAAGGCGCGGCCCGCGGTGGCCTCCCAGAATCGGGTCGGTGACGACATCGGTGCTCCTATTCGAAGTGTGTGAGGTGGCGCACGATGGACAGCCTGGCCGCCACCCGGGCGGGGTAGAGACCGGCCAGGGCAGACACGCCGGTCCCGACCAGGACGACCGCGGCCAGGAGCCCCCACGGCAGGCGCAGTCCGGCGTCGAGGTCGGCCGATGCCCCACCGGTGACGAGCGTGAACGCCACCGCCAGGCCGGTGACGATGGCGAGCACGCCGCCGATGGCCCCCATCATCGCGGCCTCCGCCACCACCATCGCCTGCACCTGCCCGACGGTCATGCCATGCGCGCGCAGGATGGCGATCTCGCGGACGCGCTCGCTCACCCCGATGCCGAGCGTGTTCACGATGCCGAGCGCGCCGATGACGACCGAGATCAGCGCCAGCACGTCGAACAGACCGACCAGTCGATCGAGGGAGCGCGCGAGGTCACCGGCGAGATCGCGCGCCGTCAGCGGCTGGGCGGAAAGCTGGGCGGCGGTGTCCCCCACAGCGGTAGCAAAGACCGAGGATGGCACGTCCGGCTGGCGGACCATGATCCACAGTGACGACGTCGTGACGCCGAACCGGTCGCGCGCGTCCGCCGCCCCGACGAGCAGCGCCCCGTCGGGCGTCCGCGCCGGGATCGTGTACTCGACGATGCCCGCGACGATGAACTCGGTCGGCTCGGCGCCGGGCAGGCCCAGGGCGATGACATTGCCGACGTCGATCCCCTCTCGGGTGGCGAGCGCCGCCGGGACGAGCACCGAGCCGCCGGTGCGCAGGTCCGCGTAGGCATCGGCGCGCTCTGCCTCTCGCACGATCAGCGCGCCCGAGTCCTGGAACACGTTGGGGTCGATGCCGGCGACCGCGACTTCCTCCTGCCCCTCGTCCGTGACGCGTACCGCCGGCACCTCGTACACGGGACTGGCGACCAGGACGCCCGGGGTGGCGTCGAAGGTCGGGCGGAAGGACTCGACGTCGAGCGGGACGCTGCTGCGGATGGCATGGCCGCCCGGCAGGATCGAGTCGACCCAGCGCTCCGTGCCGGCTCGGGCGGACTCGGCGACCGTGCCGAGGGCCACGACCGCGGCGAGCGCGATCATCATGCCGCCCACCGTCAGCCCGGTCCGCGCACGGTCGCGCGACAGGTTCGCCCGGCCCAGCAGCCCCTGGGCGCCGAAGATCCACTCGAACGGGCGGCCGATGATCCTGCCCAGCGGCTCGAGCACGAAGGCCGTCGCCACGGCGCCACCCAGCAGAATGCCGAGGGACAGAACGATCGGTAGGAACGGTGTCTCCGTACGCTCCACCGGGAGGAGCACGATTGCGAGTGCCACGATCACCAGCTCGGCAACGACCAGCCATCGCAGGCGGTCGACGAGCCCCAGGCCGGTGCGGGTCGAGTGGCGCAACGCATCGAGCGGCGAGAGGCGGGCGGCACGCATGGCGGGGACGACCGCGCTGGCCAGCGTGACGCCCACGCCCAGCACGAACGCGAGGAGCAGCCCCATGGGCGGCAGCGGCAGGCCGACCACGAGCGCCGCACGGGTCGACGACAGGAAGCCGATCATCCACGTCGCGAGCAGGATGCCGACGAGAATGCCCACCACGGCGCCCGCCACGCCGAGAGCGGCTGCCTGGCGCAGCACGATGCCCCGCACCTGGCGCGAGGTGGTGCCCGCGGCCCGCAGGAGGCCGAGCTCACGCGTTCGCTCCCCGACCGTCATGGCCAGCGTGTTCCCCGCCAGGAACGCGCCCGAGACCATCGCGACCAGCCCGAACAGGAAGGCGACGTTCCCGAAGCTCGCCTGGGCGGAGGCGAGCCGCGCGGCGGCGTCCGCAGGCGTCTCGACGATGAACGCCTCGTCCAGGCTGGCAGTGACGCGGTCGAGCGCCTCCGACACGTCTCCCTCGCCGAGGTCGAGGTCCAGGTATCGGATCGGGGCCGGCACGTCGAACGACTCGTCGAGCGTCGCCCGCGAGACGACCAGGACCTCGCCGCGCTCGAGTGCCGCGAAGCCGGTGTCACCCATCAGGCCGATGATCCGCAGAGGCGGCAGCCCCTCACGCCTGCCGTTGAGCCGAATCTCGTCGCCGAGATCGAGCCCGTTCCGCAGTGCCCACGACGCCGCCACGAGCGCATCGGTCGGACTGTCGGGCGAGAGGGGGACGCCGTCGACCAGCCGCGGCTCACGGATCGCAGCATCCGCATCCGGATCGATCCCGAGGACGAGCAGGGAGAAGACGCCCTCGGCCTCGCCGGGGGCCGTGTACGCGACGAGGCGACGCTCGGAGACCGGGGCAACCGCATCCACGTCCGGGAATCCACGCAGGGCCTGCACGGTCCGGGGAGTGAAGCCGGTCTCGGCGAAGGCGCGCAGCCGCACGTCGGCCGTCCCGAGCAGGTCGGCGGTCGCGCTGCGGAGTGCCGCGTCGGCGGCCGCGCTGGTGACGATGGTGGCGGTCACGACGGCTACGCCGAGGGCGATGCCGATGACCGCGAGGGCGGTCCGCAACGGGCGGGCGAAGAGCCCGCGCCAGGCGAGCGTCGCCAGCCGCATGGACGCTCCTAGAGTCCCAGCGTGGCCAGGCGGGCGATGAGCTCGCGCGCATCGTGGTCGCGGCGCCGTCCGAGCGCGATCTCGTCCAGGATGCGGCCGTCGCGAACCACGAGGACGCGATCGGCGTAGGCCGCGGCATGGGCGGCGTGCGTCACGAGGACGATCGTCTGCTCCAGGCGATCGGCCGAATCCCAGAGCAGGTCGAGGATCTCGGTGCCGGTGGTGTAGTCGAGGTTGCCCGTGGGCTCATCGGCGAGGAGGATGGCCGGGGAGGTTGCCAACGCCCGTGCCAGCGCCACGCGCTGCTGCTCGCCCGCGCTCAGCTGATCGGGCCGGTGATTCGCCTTGTCGGCCAGCCCGACCATGGTCAGCAGCTCGTCGATCCGCGACCGGTGACGAGTGGCCGGGTCGCCGGCGATGAGGAACGGCAGCGCGACGTTCTCCGCCACGGTCAGCAGCGGGATCAGGTTGAAGAACTGGAAGACGAAGCCGGTCTTATCCCGGCGGGTCAGCGTGCGGCGCTCGTCATCGAGCGTGGAGATCCGCACGCCGTCGATGACGACCTCGCCCGACGTCGGCAGGTCCAGGCCGCCGAGCAGCTGCAGCATGGTCGACTTGCCCGAGCCCGAGCTGCCCATGATGGCCACGAACTCGCCGCGCTCGACCGCCAGGGAGATTCCGTTGAGGGCCTCGACCTGGCCCTCGCCGAGCGGGTAGCGCTTGACGAGATCGTGGGCCTCGAGGATCACCGGCATGGTCCGTGAGTCTACCGAGGTGCCGGCACACGCGAGGGACGGCCGGGCAGGGCGTATATACGTATATATGTCTCATTGCGCTTCGGTGCGCCTGGGTGACCCTGCCTTGACCGATGCCAACTGGGTTGGCGCCGCGACGTCCGAACCCGCGGCCACGTGGCCTACGAGGCCCGAACACCGACTTCCTCCGACATTCGGCCAACCAGCTTGGCCGAATAGCCGATGAGTCAGCCTCCGTTCGTCACAGGGCTAACTGGATTGGCATCGGGCGCATCGGGCGCATCGGGCGCATCGGGTCGGGTCCCACCCGCACCCGGCGGATCGGCCGCACTGGCTGCACCCGGGCTGACAGACCCGGACGCCGGCTGAGGAAAGCCTTCAGCCGAACAGGAAGCCGAGCAGGGCTCCGACGATCCCGTCGAAGGGCCCCGCGTCGGCCGGGGCGGCCGCGGTGACCTCCAGCGCGCGAACCGGTCGCTCCTCTGGGTCGTCGCCGGTCGCGGACTGGCTGGAGATCTGCGGGCGGCCGAGTGCGTCGTCCGCCGCAAGGCGCTCCGTCAGGTCCGGGGCGTTGCGCTCGATGACGATGCTGGCGACGCCGTCCAGGCCTGCCGCCGATGTGGGACGACGCAGCCCGTCGACGGTCATCTCCTTCGGTGTCGGCTCCGGTGGAGGAGTTGCCTGGGCCGCCGGCTGCGCCTGGGCGACCGGCTGGGCCGCGCCGCCGCCGCCGCCGCCGCCGCCACCGCCGCCGCCGCCACCGCCGCCACCGCCGCCGCCGCCACCGGACGGGGGAGGCGCGGGAGCCGGCGCGGGGGGCGGCGCACCGCCACCGGGCGCCTGCAGAAACAGCTCGGTGTACATGCGCGTGTTCTGCACGTAGCCCTGGAACATGCGGTTGTCGGCCGCCGCGGCGCCGACGGCGCCGTGGGTGAACGCAGCGGTCAGGACGTTGGCGCGGTGCCCGGCGGAGGCCATGAAGTTCTCGTGCACCCGGACGGGCGAGGAGGCGTCATCAAGGCCGGAGTTCCAGCCGATGTTCTCGCCACCCCACACGTAGGAGAGGCCGTTCGAGTCGTAATAGGAGTAGACGAGGCAGCCGCAGCCGGGGATGGTGTGGCTGAAGTAGTTGCGGTCGAGCATGTCGGAGCTGCGCCATCGGGCGATGCCGACGAGCGTGCCATGCTGCTGGAGCGGCGCCATGCCGTTGTTGGTGCGGGCCCCGTTGAGGAGCTGCCACAGCGTTCCTTCGGCGGCTCCCTGGTTCCAGCCGGTCGTCGATGAGGGGCTCGACACGAGGAGCCCGGCGGCCAACAGAGCGCTGGTTCCAAAGACGAGGGTCCGAGCGATGATGCGGGTCGGACGTCTCTTGGGTGCGTTGCCGGGCAATGCGGCGTCTCCTGGCGAGGAATGCGGGTGGGTGGCTCGGCACCCGCAACCACCGTAGGCGCCACTCCGCGCGCGGTCAGTAGCCGATCGGTCCGGTCCGGGGGTGACTTATCGATCGTCGAGTACGGTGCCGACCCCGGACCACCGGGCCAGGCGGGCGGCATGCCACGTGCTCGAAACCCACGCGCACCGTGGTGCCTAGGCCCGCTTGGCCCGCTCCTCCACCTGCTCCCTGACCTCCCGCACGTCCGACGCCGACTCGTTCGCGTCGCTGGCGATCGACTCTTCCACCCGGTCGGCCGCCATGGCCACCAGCTCCTCGTGCGTGGCCTCCGGCTCCTCGCGGCGAACCTCCTCGATCATCTCGCGCACCTCGACGGTGGGTGTCTCGTCGATCGTGCGCAGGTTGATGGCGTAGTTGAAGAACACGTTCAGGACGGCCAGGACCGGGATGCCGAACAGCGCCCCCCACAGGCCGGCCACCTGCGCGCCGACGAGGAGGCCGATCAGGACCAGGATCGGATGCATCCCGAGCGCGTCGCGCATGAGACGCGGCTGGAGGTAGTTGACCAGGACGGTCTGGGTCACCAGCAGCACGGGCGCGACGACCAGGAGCCAGCCGGGACTGAAGACCGCCGTGCCCAGGATGGGCGGGACGAGTGCCAGCGGCGGCCCGAAGAACGGGATCAGCATGGCGAGCGCCGAGATCGCCACGATCAGGAACCCGTATGGGACGCCAGCCACGAGCACGACGACGAGCGTGAGGGCCGCCTGCAGGCCGGTCAGGATGACCTGCGCACGAAGGAAACCGCCGAACGCACTCGAGACGCTCCGCTCGAGAATCTCCGCCTCATCCGCGTACCTGGCCGGCACGACGCGGTTCAGCTTGGCAAGAGTGTTCTCGCTGTCCGCGAGCATGTAGAGGCTGAGGATGATCACCAGGAACAGGGCGCCCAGGATGACGACCGTCACCGACGGCACGTCCCCCAGCGCAGAGTCCGCCAGGCGAACGGCGGTTCCCTCCACGTCGCGATACAGCGAGAGCAGGTCGGGCTCGAACCGCCCGAAGGAGACGGCCTGCTGCCATGCGCGGAGGGTGTCCTCGATCCGGACCCGCGTCACGCGGTACTCGTCGGCGATCTCGCCCATCGAGGCGCCGACAGAGGAGACGGCGTAGAACAGCAGGAACCCGCTGCCCAGGAGTGTCACGGCGTAGACAAAGCCGATGGTCACTCCCCGCCCCCAGGGCAGGCGCTGGCTCAGCCACGCGACGACCGGTGAGAGCACGAAGGCCAGCAGCCACGCCATGAACACGATGAGCGCGATCTGTGCGAAGCCCCCGAGGACCTGGAACAGGAGGCCGACCAGCAGCAGCGTCACGTAGACGGTGGCCACGATAAGGAAGACCGATCGCCACCATCGCTCGCGCCGGCCCCGCGCGGTGTCCGCCCCTTGCGCTTCCATCAGACCTCCTCCCCCTGTTCGGCGGCGCATCATGGCAGGAGAAGCGCCGGCAGTCCATCCGGGCGCCATACGGCAAGATCCTTGCTTGAGGCCCAGACAATGAACGAGACCGAAGCGCGAGACCCCGTCCTCGAGCCGGTCAGCGATGACGACGGCGGACCCCCGGTCGGCACCGCCTGGACCCTTCTCGTCAACGATGGCGACGAGGGCTGGTCCGCCGATCTCGAGCACGCGGCCCCGCTGCCGCGGGTGGGCGAGCGAATCGAGTTCATCGGTGAGGACGGCGGGCGACGCCACTTTCGCGTGACGCAGGTCACGCACACCCTGCAGACCGCCGCCAGCGAGCGGCCGCGCGTCGGCGAGGAGCGGACCGGCCCGAACTCGATCGTGACCGATGGCAGTCCCGACGAACCGCCGCGCCTCCTCCGCGCCGGCCTGCCCCGCGTGCTTGCCCTCCGCGACGAGGAGCCCTAGCCGATCCCGTTGCGACGGGCGACCGCGGCGTACCAGCGCGCCGAGTCCTTCGGGATGCGCCGCTGGGTCGGATAGTCGACGTAGGTGATCCCGAAGCGGCGCTGATACCCCTCGCCCCACTCGAAGTTGTCCATCAGCGACCAGGCGAAGTAGCCGCGCACGTCCACGCCACGGCGGATCGCCTCCTCGAGGGCCGCCAGGTGCCCGCGGAGGAACTCGATCCGCCCCGCGTCGTGCACTTCGCCGTCGACGGCGACCTGGTCCGCGATCGCGCAGCCATTCTCGGTGATCAAGATGGGCGGAGCCCCGTAGTCGGCGTCGAGTCGCACGAGGAGGTCGGTGAACGTGTCGGGAGTGATCTCCCAGTCCATGGCGGAGCGCGGTATCTCCGGCGTGCGCACCGTGCTGTCAACCCACGGAAACTCAGCGGTCTCGCCGGGCTCCGGCGCCCGCACCACACGCCGTGCGTAGTAGTTCACACCCAGGAAATCGATCGGCTGCGCGATGCCGGGCAGGTCGCCATCACGGACCCAGTCGAGGCCGTAGCGCTCCCTGAACAGGACCAACAGGTCGGCCGGATAGTCGCCACGGAAGACGGGGTCGAGATACCAGCGATTGACGTAGGCGTCGGACAGGTCGACCGCGGCACGGTCCGCATCGGTGCCGCGCTCTGGGTAGGTCGGCGCGAGGCTCAGCGAGATGCCGATCGGTGCGGTGAGCGCCGTCGATCGGTATGCCTCGACGGCCCTGGCGTGCGAGAGCAGGAGGTGGTGGGCGGTCTTCAGCTCGGCCGTGATGGCGTGCAGCCCGGGGGCATGGCGGCCGGTGCGATGGCCGATGGCGGCCACGACCCACGGCTCGTTGTGCGTGATCCACCACGCCACGTCCTCGCCGAGGGCCTCGTACACGATCGCCGCATACTCCGCGAAGCGCTCGACGATCTCGCGGTTCTGCCACCCGCCTCCGTCGTCCTGCAGCGCCTGCGGCAGGTCCCAGTGGTAGAGCGTGGCGGCGGGCTTGATGCCCTTTTCCACCAGCCGGTCCACCAGCCGCCGGTAGAAGTCGATCCCCTTCTGGTTCGCGGCTCCGCGGCCGTCCGGCTGGATCCGGGGCCAGGCAACGCTGAAGCGGTACGCGCCCAGGCCATACGACGCGATCAGGTCGACGTCATCGGACCAGCGGTGGTAGTGGTCGCAGGCGACGTCGCCGGTGTCGCCGTTCGCCACGTTGCCGGGGGTGTGGCTGAACGTGTCCCAGATCGACCGTCCGCGCCCATCCTCGTCGACGGCGCCCTCGATCTGGTAGCTGGCTGTGGCGGTGCCCCAGGCAAAGTCGGGCGGGAACGGCATCGGCTTCCTCGAGTCGGGGGCGCCATGCTACGACGCCGCGGCCTTTAGAATCGGCGTCCCGTGACGGAACTCCAGGATCGCTCCTACCGCGCCCTGCTGCGCGTCCCAACCCTGGGGCGGGTCCTCGTATCGATGCAGATCGCCCGCGTGGCGCAGTCGATGGTCAGCGTCGCCATCGTCCTGTTCACGCTCGACCGATACGGTTCGGCGGCATTCGCCGGACTCGTCACCTTCGCAAGCGTCTTCCCCGGCCTCCTGATCAGCCCGCTGGCCGGGGCGCTGCTCGATCGGCACGGCCGCATCCGCCTCGTCCTGCTCGACTACGTCGTCGCCCTGCTGGCCATGGTGCTCATCGGCGTCCTCGCCCTGCTCGACGCGCTCCCCGGCCCGCTCCTGCTGATCATCGCGGTCGTATCGTCGCTGACATCAATTCTCAGCCACGTCGGCGTGCGCAGCCTCTTCCCGATCATCGTGCCCGAGCACCTCTGGGAGCGGGTGAACGCGGTCGACTCGAACGGGTACGTCGTCGCCATCATCCTGGGCCCGCCCACCGCCGCGGCGCTGGTGGCGTTCTTCGGTGGCGCGGTCGCCCTGGTCGTGATCGGCGTGGCATTCGGCGCGGCCGCCCTGTCCCTGCTCGGCGTGCCCGATCCGCCGTCACCGACGTCGTCGAGGGGCAACCTGCTGGTCGATGCCTGGGACGGGGTGGTCTACACCTGGCGCAACCCCACGCTGCGGGGCCTGGGTTTCGCGATCTCGGCGGTGAACCTGACGAACGGCATGACGACCATCGTGCTGCCCCTCATCGTCCTCCAGCGCTTCGGCCTGAACGAGACCGTGGTCGGTTTGGTCTTCGCCGTCTCCGGGATCTCGGGCATTGCCTCGGCCCTCCTGTTCGGTCGCATGGACACGCGCGGGCGGGAGTGGGCCCTGCTCGTCTGGCCAACCCTGGCGCTCGTCCCGGCCATGCTCCTGCTGCTCGTGGCGGCCGGACAGGGCGAGCTCGTCCCCCTCGGCCTCGCGCTCCTCGCGGTGGAATCGCTCCTGATCGGCCTGGTGGCAGGGCCGATGGACATCGCCCTCTTCACGGTGCGCCAGCGCAGGACGGAGACGGCGTGGATGGGACGGGCCTTCTCCGTCTCGATGGCCTTCAACTTCCTCGGGGTCCCGATCGGCGCAGCCGTCGCCGGGATCCTGGCCGAGGGCTCGATCGAGCTGGCCATCCTGACCCTGGGTGTCGGCGGCGCGCTGGCGGCCGCAGCGTCCGCCGCCTTCCTTATCCCGAAGACCGACGAGGTGCGCCGTGACTCGACTACGGCACCCGACGTCAGACAGGCAGGATCGAGACGGACGTGACGGGCGTGGTCCGCAGGTTTCCGATCAGCAGCCGCTCGCCGGGAACGATCCGCGGCATGCTCTCTTCCCAGCCGCTGGCCACCCATGGCGCTCGAAGGGTCTCAGCCGGAAGCCGGCACCAATGGACCCCTTCGGGACCGACCGAGAGCACGTACGTCGAGCCCGATGCGGTTCTCGCGAGCACCACCGAGTTCACGCTCCCCACCCCATCGTGGATGGCCCGATGTTGGGTTCGCGTGACTCTCGCGTCAAGGGCTTCCCGGGTCGCCTAGGCTGGACGTATCGGCCCAAGACGGAGGAGACGCACGTGGACCCCTATCCCTGGCTGAAGGTGCTGCACATCTTCCTCGCGATCGTGGCGGTCGGACTGAACATCAGCTACGCGATCTGGCAGGCGCGGGCGGCCCGCGAGCCCGAGCACATGGGGTACGCCCTGCGCGGCATCAAGTTCCTCGACGACCGCGTCGCGAACCCGTCGTATGCCGGGCTGCTCGTCGTGGGGATCCTGCTCGTCCTCACCGGGCCGTGGGAGTTCACGCAGCTGTGGGTCTACGCCGCCATCGGGCTCTACCTGGTCATGGGCGCCTTGGCCCTGCTCTTCTACTCGCCGACGCTCACGAGGCTCATCGCGGCGTACGAGTCCGGCGGCGCTGCCACCCCCGAGTTCGCTGCACTCAGCTCGCGAAGCCGCACGGTCGGCATCCTGCTCGCGCTCCTCGTGGTCGCGATCATCGTGCTGATGGTCGTGAAGCCCGGCATGTAGCCACGGCGCCGTCGTCGTGCCGCTGGCGCAGGCGCCAGGAACTGGCGATACGCGGTCCCGCAAGTCAAGAGACTCAAGCAGGCCAGAGGTCCCAGCAATGACGGGGGGCACCAACCGACTCGCGAGGGCCGGCGCGATCGTCCGTCGGTGCTACCAGCCGGCGGCGCTCGGACTCTTCGCACTCCTCGCGCTCGATACGCTCCCCGCCGGGGCGCCCGAGTGGTGGATCGGCACCGGGGCGCTTCTGCTCAGCGCCCTCGTACTGCGCCGCATGCCGTGGGCCTTCGGTGCGGCAGTCATTGTCGCAGGCATCGTCCTGCGCGTGCCGTACCTCGAACCACGCGACGCGGACCAGATCATCGTGGCGCAACAGGCGGGATGGGCCGCGTTCGCTGGACAGAACCCGTACGTCGGCGTCTACGGCCCGTTTGGCCAGGGGTTCGTCTACGGCCCGCTTGCGCTCGGCTGGTGGCTGGTCGGCGGCCCGTGGGTGGAGGTCGTCGCCTCCGTCGCGATGCTGGTCCTGCTGGCTGGGCAGCGCGCGTGGCTCACGCTGGGTGTCATGGCGGCATGGGAGCCGGTTGCGGCGCTACCGCTGTCGGGGGTAAACGACTATTCGCCGGCCCTATTGATTGCGGGAGCGATGATCCTGCTCCGCTCGCATGCGGTGTGGGGAGCGGCGCTCCTGGCTGTGGCTGCCGCACTGAAGCCGTACGCCGCGGCCTGGTTTCTGCCGGCCATCGGGTACGGAGGCTGGCACGCGACCCTGACGCTCGTGGGCCTTTCGGCGGTGCTGTGGAGTCCACTCCTGGCGTGGGGGCCAGGCAACCTCCTGCGAAACGTCGAGGTGGGCAGAGCCGCCCATCCCGAACCGAACTCGCTGAACATTCCCGAGTGGCGTTGGCTCGGCGCGATCCCCGCCGTCGCCGGGCTGCTCGCTCGTCAGTGGGACGTCATGTGCCTCGCGGGATGCGCGGCCTTCGTGCTGGTGCTGTTCCTGGACCGCTGGGCCAGCACGGCCTACTGGTTCGCGGCCGTGCCGATCATCGGTCTGGCAGTGGAGTGGCGGCTGGCTCGCTGGCTGGCCCGCGGGGACGACGCCGACGGCCAGCCGCGAACCACGCCCGAGGTTCTGCACGTCGCCGGCCCTCGGTGACCGCCGGCTAGGTCACCGACCAGACTCGAACGCGACCGTCGGCCGCTGCGGCGGCAAGCGACCGACCGTCGTGCGAGAACGAGAGGCCGTAGACGCCCTTTGGCAGGTCCTCGACCGACACTTCCGGGTGCGACTCATCGGCGCTCCAGAGGCCCACATGGTGGTCCCATCCCAGGGCGATGCGACTGCCGTCGAGGGTGAGTGCGATCGGCAGCATGCTCCCCGCGCCACTGGCCAGTGACCGCACGGCCTCCCATCCGTCGGAGGCCTAGACCGTAGCGCCGCCCGGGGTCGAGGCGAGCAGGAAGGTGCCATCGGCTGCCCAGGCGACCGAGCCGACCGCCTCCATGTCGTCCGCCACGCGCGCGAATTCCGCACCGTCGGCGCGGAGGATCGCGATGCCGGAGCCGACCGTCGCCGCCGCGACCACGCCGTCAACCGGTCGCACGGCGACCGACCTCACACTCCCTCCCACGTCGATGGCGGCCACGAGCTGCGCCGTCGCGAGGCTCCATGCGTTCAGCCTCCCATCGTGGCCGCCACTCCACACGCGGTCTCTCGACGCGTCGATGTCGAGCGCCAGCACCTGCTTCCGATGCCGGCCGAGGACAGACCGCTGCCGCCTCGTCTGGAGATCCCAGACGCGGACGGTCTTGGCCGACGCGGCGGTGACAACGGTCGCGCCGTCCGGCGAGATCCGCACGACGCTGACGGCCGCTTCATGGCCGACGAGCTCGCCGCTCAAGCTCCCGTCCAGGGTCCAGATGCGTGCCTGGCCACCGAAGCCACCGCTGATGATGTGCGCGTCGTCCGGCGTGAATACGGCGGTCATGCAGTGCTTGTCATGAGCGCGGAACGCCGCAGTCGGCGTCAGGCTCGGTCGAGCGTCAGGCTTGACGATGTGGCTGCGAGCCGAGGTGTACGACTCGCCCGTGCGCGCCATCCGGGCCCGGATGAGCGCCTTGAGATGCTTCTGCTCAGTCATTCAGATCCCTCCGGCCATCGCACCGCCCCTGCGCGCCAAGGCAACGACCTGAGAGTTCATGACCGACAGATCACCCAGAGGACACAAATCCCCTTTGGCCCCTCGAGCAGGTCGCGCAGGGACCGGGTCGGAGCTTGGGCGCCGGGTGGGCGCCACGGCGAATATATGCAGACACCGGTGCGCTGGCAAGACTTCGCCCGACCTGCAATTGGGCCTTGGCCGCCAAACGGTAGAGGCACGCCTGCCAAAGAGAGGACCCCGGCCAGTGCTGGTCGGGGTTCTCGGCCGCACGGCCTTGCCCTGTCTTGGGCAAGAGTCGGAAGTTGTGAGGATGGCATCAGAAGGGCGCTCGTGACGCCGATCCGAGCCTGAGATGGGGTGGCCTACGGGGCTTGAACCCGTAACCTTCGGAGCCACAATCCGATGCTCTGCCAGTTGAGCTAAGGCCACCACGATTACGCTCAGATAGAGCGCCTGACTCGTCCAAGGCTTGACTACACCGCTGATAGAGCGCATGATTCGACGAGCTTCGTCTCGCCGTATCTGGAGCCTACATGTCGATGAGAAGAGCCTCGACGGCAGGCGACATCGTCACCGATTCGCCTCGCGCGGTCAACTTGAGCCTCGATCAGGCTCAGGCCAGCTTCCGTCGCCACTTGCGCGCCGCGAACAAGGCGCCGCGCACGATCCAGACCTATCTCGACGCCATGGACCACTTCGGACGCTTTTTGACGGCGTCGCGGCTTCCGCTGGACGTTGGCCTGATCGAAGCCCGGCATGTAGAGGCTTGGCTCGTCAAGCTCCAGGATGATGGTCGTCGCGCCGCCTCGGTCGCCAACCGCTACCGCTCGCTCCAGCAGCTCTTCCGCTGGCTGGCCGAAGAGGAGGAAATCCCCCGCTCCCCCATGGCCCGCATGAAGCCGCCGGCGGTACCGGTCCAGCCGCCAGCCATTCTGAGCGACGAGCAGCTGCGGGGCCTCCTCAAGGCCTGTGAGGGCACCGGCTTCGAGGAACGTCGCGACATGGCCCTGCTGCGGTTGCTGATGGATACCGGAATGCGGCGCGCAGAATGCGCCGGACTGAAGGTCGTAGATGTCGACTTTGACAGTGAGGTCGCGGTGGTGATGGGCAAGGGGCGCCGCGCCCGCGCCTGCCCGTTTGGGCGCCGCACGGCGCAGGCGGTCGATCGCTACCTTCGGGTGCGAGCCAAGCATCCGCACGCGGCGTCACCGTGGCTGTGGCTGGGCAAGAAGGGACGACTCACCGACACCGGAATCTTGCAAATGATCCGGCGCCGTGGCCGAACCGCCGGCATCGAGCACATCTACGTACACCTCTTCCGCCATACCTATGCCCACCAGTGGTTGGCCGCCGGCGGGAACGAAGGTGATCTGATGCGGCTCGCCGGCTGGCGAAGCCGTGACATGCTGGGAAGGTACGGAGCGTCCGCTGCCGACGAACGCGCCCGCGACGCGCACCGTCGGCTCAGTCTGTCAGACCGCTTCTAGCCCTGGTACTTTCACGAAAGCATTGAAGCGCGCGAGGTCCAGCGCTGGTACCGCATACCGGATTCCGTGTGAATCGTCTCACGTGTCTCAGCCGCGTTCACCCAGTGACACCAAGAGACGCATGAGACGCATGAGACAGGATCCATAAGGGCTCCAATAAGGGCTCCCGTCACCGATCCGGAGGTTGTCCCAAAGTCTGTTGAAGTAGGGCGGTGGTCCGCCACCTGAGAGGCCTTGCCTCTGGCAAGGTTCGGGT